>Ga0224559_1001730_pt1 | contig 11754 bp, 11 predicted proteins | sample 714S33034metaG_FD_180676 | JGI IMG/M metagenome (GOLD analysis project Ga0224559, IMG submission 180676) | Peat soil microbial communities from Stordalen Mire, Sweden - 717 S3 30-34 | ecosystem: Environmental > Terrestrial > Soil > Wetlands > Peat | place: Sweden: Norrbotten County, Stordalen... | reverse complement strand
GGAATGCCGGAGGACATGAGCGGCGCCCCGGCTCGGGCAACTGACGCCAGCCCGGTGCATCGCTCGGGCAACGATCATCGATACCGCACAGTGGTCCGCGAGTTCGCGATAAGGAGCGCGCGACCGGATGAACAAGGCCTCAGTGTCGGTCGGAGGTCGGCCATCCTTGATATAGGTGATGATGGCACCGCCAATCTCCTGAGTCAGTGGCAGCAATACCTGACGACGGCTTTTCCCTGCGACGCGGATGCCGGCTTTCTTCCAGTCGATGTCGTCCATACGAAGCTGAACGATGTCTCCCGCGCGTAAACCAAGGCGAGCGAGAAGGAGGAGAATTGCGCGGTTCCTCGCGCCAATAGGCGTGCTGGGGTCACATGAAGCAATCACTCGCTCAACGTCCTCGGACTGCAAATACCGAGGCAATGCCGATAGTCGCCAATGAGCAAAAGCGGGGATCGATGCATCCAACCCGGCGGCGCATCTTCCATCGGCAATCAGAAAGCGCAGAAACGCTCGGACCGCTGTGACACACCTTTTCGCCGCGGCCCAACCGCATCGCTGCGTTCTCTTCAGTACGAAGTTGCGTAGCGCCTGCGCAGAAAACGTGGCCGGATCCTCTCCGAGATCCTTTAACAGATCCCGAAGATCAAGGCCGTAGTTGTAAAGGGTGGCATCGCAGGTTCCGCGTTGTTGTCGCATCCAGCTATCAAAAGAAACCAGGATGGTTGGCTTCTCGAGGGGTTCCTCATTGAGCGGCGTTGTCAGTACGCCGGTTCGTCGCAGATACCCAATAAACAAACGGACACCGTTCTCCAACTCCAGCCTATGCGAACGACCGTACCCTGGACACTGACAAAGGTCCAGATGCTGGAAAACTCCTTGATGAATCGCTCTTCCAAGGCCAAAACGGGTATGTCTCTTCCGCCAGTCCAATGAACAAGGTGCTCTGCCGCTCGAAGATGCCTGCGAGCCGTGACTTGTGCATAGCCGGCTTGATGCAACTCTCGGGCAAACCCTTCGAGCATCCGGCCTGCGGGACAGCCGCGGATTTCATCAATGCGTATAGGCGATTGGAAATACTCTGCCAACATGACGTCCTCCTTTCCAGGACATCATGATTATGCAAAGCTACGCCCACTGCGGGCTGACTACTACAGTTTGGTCTGAAAGGAGTTGGCCCCAGGTTGCTGTCGTCGGCATCGCATAAAAATGGACTCCGCATTAAACCTGTTATGCTGTGCACCGCATAACAGGTTGCTGGTGATGAGTGTCGAGTTGCGTTCGTAGCGTTGGCTGATGGTCTCGAAGAGCAACTCGGCGCTGGTCTTCGACAGCGGCACGTAGCCCAGCTCATCGATGATCAGCAGTTCGTAGGCGGCGATTTGCTTTTGGAAGCGGAGCAGGCGCTTGTCGTCTCTGGCCTCGATCAGTTCGCCGACCAGCGCGGCGGCGGTGATGAAGCGGACGCGATGGCCTCGTTGGCAGGCAGCCAGCCCCAGCGCCAGGGCGATATGCGTTTTACCCGTGCCGCTGTTGCCGAGCAGCAGGATGTTCTCCTTGCGGGCCAAGTACTCGCATCGGGTTAGTTCGAGGACCAGCGTTTTGTTCAGCGCCGGGATGGCGAGGAAGTCGAAGCTGTCGAGGCTCTTTACGACGGGGAACTTGGCTCGGCGGATGCGGCGCTCGGTGGCTCGGCGATCGCGATCGAGTAACTCCAGTTCGGTCAGTCGCAGCAGGTAGTTTGGAAAATCGGCCTTCTCAACCGCGCAGGTGCGAGCCAGCTTGTCGTACTCACGCAGCATGGTGGGCAGCCGCAGAGCCTTCAGGTGATGTTCGAGCAGAACCCGTGGCGTATCGGCAGTGGTTGTGCTCATAGTGTTGCCTCCAGTGTTGGTGGCTCAACTGCAGGCGCGCAGAGCAAGCTCATGTAGTCGGCGGCGCGTGTGGTGCGCACCGAAGGCAACGGCAGATGCGGCCAGTTGGCCATATCCAACCGTGGCGGCCTGCGCTCAATGTGGCACAACACGAGATGCCGCACGGCATCGAAGCTGATCGTGTTCAGGCGCAAGGCATCTTCGATGGCATGAGTTACTTCTTCCAGAGCGAAGGTCTCCAGCAGTCGAAGCACCTGGATGTACTCGCGGGCAGCGTGCTTGCGCAGCCGCGCCTCGATCAAGCGGCGCAGTTGGGCAAAGCACTCTGGCAACTGCCAGCCCGCTAGCGGCGCAGCCTGATCCAGCGCCCTGCTCTTGTGTTCAAGCAGAGCAAGATAGTGCAGCGGATCGTAGACCGTGACTTCGCGTTCATAACTGCGCGCGTGCCTGGCAATAACCTCGCTGCCGCAGACGATCACGATGCGGTGGACATAGGCCTTGACCAGCACCTGGCGATGGCCGTACTGCGTTGGAACCGAGTAATCGTTGGTGCGGTAGCGAACCAGCGAGATCGAGCTGACGCGCACGGTCGTCTTATCGCAGGCCTCGAAGCGAGCTGCCGGCAGCGGCAGCAACACGGCACGGTCTCGCGCGAAGCGTTCGCCGATGGTCTCCGTGTGGCCGCGCAGCCGCTGTGCGCGGCGAACTATGGCGTCGCGCTCAAACTGTTCGTTGAGCGCCTCCCAACTCGCTGCGCGTGGAATCGGCACCATAAAATTACGCCGCGTGTAACCAACCAGGTTCTCCACCTTGCCCTTGTCGTTGCCCTTGGCTGGCCGGCCGAACTTCTCGGCAAACAGGTAGTGACTCTGTAACTCGGAAAAGGCCCGTGTCTTCTGCCGTTCTCCATCGCCCAGGATCCTGGCCACGGCAAGCTTGGTGTTGTCGTAGAGAATCCGCGTCGGAACGCCGCCAAAATACTCGAAGGCGCGGACATGGGCTTCGAGGAAAGCTTCGGTCGTCTCGGCCGGAAAAGCCTGCACAAAACAGTCGTCCGAGTGCGGCAGGTCGAAGGCCATGAAGTGCGCCTTCTGCTCGACGCCGGCGATCACCACCTGCGCTTCGCCGAAGTCGGCCTGAGCCTCACCCGGCGCATGGCTGAGCGGCACGAACATCTCCTGACCACTGAGCTTGGCGGCGCGCACGTAGTCCTTCACGATCGTGTAGCCGCCCGTGTAGCCATGCTCGGCGCGAAGCCGTTCGAAAATCCGCTTGGCCGTGTGCCGTTGCTTGCGCGGTCGCTGCTTATCGTCTACGAGAATGGCGTCGATCACGCCTTGCCAAGGGCCCAGCTTCGGTCGCCGCACCGGCTTCTGGCGCTGATAGCCAGGAGGAAGAGAATACTCCAGCATCTTCCGAACCGTCTTCCGGGCCAGGCCGAACTCCCCTGCCGCCGCCCGCCGGCTCATCCCTTCCACTAACACCGCCCGCCGCACTCTCGCGTATAGCTCCACCGTCTTCATGCCTCCGGTATCTCACAGAAAACACGAATCCCTATCGATGCTGAACCTTGTTCGGCATCCCCAGGAGAACCTGCTTGTCCATAAAACTTCAATCTGGCGGGGTGGTCTACTTTTACTCCGCCACAAACCGGCGCTCACGCGCCGACTTGTGGTCTATTTTTGCTCCGCCGCGTACAGCACCATGGTACGCGAAGAGAACAGGATTAAACAACTGATAGATGAGGTAGCCGGAAAGCCAACTGACCGCGATGCGCCATTGAAAGGGCCACACTTCCCTCATCCAGTGAATGCGGTATCGGCCGGAATCATGTCGCAGCAGCGGCAGCAGCAGGCCTCGCCGATGGCAGAGCCAAATGGAGGCAACGCCTGCATTGCCGAGCATTATCATCGCAGGGGCAAACAATCCATGATGTGTCGCGAGAGCGAGCCATGCAAGCGTACTCCCCGTTGCGGCCTGAAAGAATCTGAGTCTTGCGACATTGTGGACAAACCCACAGCCCTCCATGAAGGAGAGGATGGGATCCAGTTGGAACGTCAGTGACGCCGCGAGTGCAGCTGCATACCACGGAATACGCCAGGAAACATTTTCGATGCCATGCTGGTGCACGGAAAAAAACTACGAACCTGCGGCCAGAAGGAATACCGCCAGAAAAACGGCTGCAGTGGTATACCAGTGAACGGTCTTTTGAAAGACTGAAGCGAGCCTGGCGTGGGCAACATCGTCTCCTGAAATGAAACCGCCGGAGGAGAACGTCAGATGGGCTCGTTCATGGCTGGCCATCTGCAAGATGACAAACGAAAAGCCTAACTCAAAGACGATCTGCAGTGCGACAAGGCTGCCGAAAGTGTAATAGTAGCCCTGTTCCGCCGGGGATAGGAAGCGGGCAATGAGAACCACCGTAACCAGTCCGGCCAGACTGGCCCATCCCCTCGCCAGAATGGTGAAGGCAATCGCCTTGACGATTCCGAGTTTTATATGTAGCCAGTTCCGCATGTTCGAGTACTGTCGGGCGAGCCAAGGAATAGGTTCAATGCTTTCGCAAACCTCGTGCATTAGGGTCGCCTCGTCATTGGAAACAGGAACTTGCTTGGGCACTCTTTAAATCTCCTGGGAAAACAACCACATACATATTTTATCGGGTTCTTGCAAACAATTCGAGAGTTTAGGCAAATTCAACGTGCAGAATAGGGGCCGGCTGCCGGACAAAAGGCTCATCAGAGAAGTTCTTCATATGCAGTGATCTGATCCCTCGTTTCTCGCTGCATATCTGCGCCTTGTTGCCAAGCGCGGTACCAGGCCATGGTCCACTCCAAGGCTGATTCGATTCGCAATTTCGGCTGCCAGCCAAGTTCCACGTGGGCTTTGCTGGCATCGAGCTTCAGATAGTTGGCCTCGTGAACGCTCGGAGCGGCATCGCATAACCAGGAGGCTCCATCGCCCCACATGCTTGCAAGCTTTGTCACGATTTGCTTAACAGGCCATGCATCCTCTTCGCAGGGGCCAAAGTTGAACGAAGAAGCAAACTTCGTAGGATTTGTAAGCAGTTTCTCGGCCAACAGGATGTAGCCGTGTAACGGCTCCAACACATGTTGCCAAGGGCGAATTGCTTCCGGCCGCCGAATCAGCACGGGGTGTTTAGCCTGAAATCCGCGGATCAAATCCGGAATGAGCCGGTCTTCGGACCAGTCCCCTCCTCCAATCACATTGCCAGCACGGGCAGTAGCCACGGCGACGTGATGTTCATGCATCTGGTTGATAGAGAAGAAGGAATTTCGATATGCCGCACTCACTATCTCGGCGCAGGCTTTGCTGGAAGAATACGGATCATACCCTCCGAGAGGGTCCGACTCGCGATACGGCCAGACCCATTCCTGATTCTGATAACACTTATCTGTGGTGATGCATACCACTGCGCGCACGCTCGAAGTCGTCCGGACGGCTTCCAAAACATGCGCTGTCCCCATTACGTTCGTTGCATACGTGCCCAGAGGGTCCGTATAAGAGCGACGCACCAGCGGCTGCGCCGCCAGATGAAAGACCACCTCGGGGCTAAACTCTCTCATCGACGCTTCCAGCTTTGGGTAGTCTCGGATATCACCACGCACATCTTCTGCGACGCTGGCCACAGACGCGGCGGTAAATAGATTTGGTTCGGTCGCCGGGTCCAGCGCATATCCTCGAATCAGTGCTCCTCGGCTGGCAAGCCAGTGAGCGAGCCAACCGCCCTTAAAGCCAGTATGCCCGGTCAGGAAAACTCGCCGTCCCTGCCACGGATTTACCATGTCTTCCAAGGCGCCCTCCCGCTAGCCCAGAGTCCTTCCAGCCTCTGCTTGTCCCGAAGTGTATCCATTGGCTGCCAAAAGCCACGATGAAAAAACGCTTGCACCTGCTTCATTCCAGTGAGGTTCTGCATGGGCTCTTGTTCAAACATGGAGCTTTCGTCGGGTATTTCGTTTAAGACTGCCGGTGAAAGGACAAAGAAGCCTCCATTGATCCATCCACCTTCGCCATTTGGCTTTTCCTGGAATGTATCGATGGCAGTTCCATCGATGTGTAAGCCACCAAAGCGGGCCGGTGGTTGCACCGCCATCACCGTCACCAGTTTCCCGTGGCTCCTATGGAAGGCTATCTCCCCGGAAATATCAAGGTCGCTCACACCGTCTCCATAGGTCATGCAAAAGGCATCTTCACCTTCCAAATACGGAGAAATCTTTTTCAGACGCCCGCCCGTACCAGCGTTGTCTCCAGTATCCACAAGAGTGACATGCCAAGGCTCCGCAACACTCTGCTGCACATGCATCTGGTTCTCACTTATGTCGAAGGTCACGTCAGACATGTGCAAAAAATAATTGGCGAAGTACTCTTTAATCAGGTACCCCTTGTATCCACAACAGATAATAAAGTCGTTAATTCCGTGCTGCGAATAGATTTTCAGGATGTGCCACAGTATCGGCCGCCCGCCAATTTCCACCATCGGCTTGGGGCGCGTGCCCGTTTCTTCGCTTAGGCGTGTTCCGAGCCCACCTGCTAGAATAACCGCTTTCATCCCAGCCTCTAAACACCCACAAGTCATGCTCTTCCTGCGCCAAACTAACCGCAGGCTCGCATGGGGTGCTCTTTCCAATTTACGCAGAATATTGCGAACTCTCCACAGTATAATTAAAGATAGTCGATTGTGTAGATTTCTCGCAAGGGCACTCAATGACCGAACAGACAGAAAAGGCGGCACAGCTCCGGAAGCAAATTCTTGACCTTTCAGTACAGTATTTTTCCACAGCTTTCCCTCCGGCCAAGTTCAATCCAGGGCAGTCGCCTGTTCCGGTATCCGGCAAGGTGATCGATGGCGACGACCTGAGCTCCGTAGTGGATTCGGCTCTCGACTGCTGGTTCACTACGGGGCGATTTGCCGAGGATTTTGAACGCAAGCTGGCGCGATTTGTTGGTGTTCGCTGCGCCTCGCTCGTCAACTCCGGATCCTCCGCCAACCTCCTCGCTATCAGTGCCCTTACTTCGCCGAAGCTCGGCGACCGTCGGCTCCAACCAGGTGATGAGGTGATCACCGTTGCCGCAGGTTTTCCGACTACCCTCAATCCAATTATTCAAAATCATCTCGTACCCGTCTTTGTAGATGTCAAGTTGTCCACGTACGAGGTTGATGTCAGCCAACTCGAAGCTGCCTGCAGCAAAAAGACCAAAGCCGTGATTCTTGCCCACACCTTGGGTAATGTCTTTGACGTTGATGCCGTCACCGCCTTTGTGAAGAGACACAATCTCTGGCTGATTGAGGATTGCTGTGATGCGCTTGGGTCTACCTGGAAGGGGCGCCAGGTAGGCACTTTCGGTGATATTGCAACGGTCAGCTTTTATCCCGCGCACCATATAACGATGGGGGAAGGCGGAGCTGTGCTTACAGACGAACCGAGTCTGCGAGTACTCATCGAGTCGTTCCGCGACTGGGGCCGCGACTGCTGGTGTCATCCCGGCAAAGACAACACCTGTGGCAAGCGTTTCGACTGGCAACTAGGAAGTCTGCCTCGCGGATATGATCACAAATACACGTATTCTCATATCGGCTACAACCTAAAAGCCACCGACATGCAAGCTGCTCTTGGAGCTTCACAAATCGAAAAGCTTCCCCATTTCATTGATCGTCGCAAAGAGAATTTTCAGTATTTGCTTTCTGCGCTTAAACCTCTTAAGAACTACCTTCTGCTGCCCGAAGCAACACAGGGGTCTGATCCATCATGGTTTGGCTTTCCGATTGGAGTTCACCAAAGCGCGCCTTTTACGAGGGAAGACCTTATCCGCGCTCTTGATGCAAAGAAGATTGGGGCCCGGCTTCTTTTCGGAGGCAATCTCCTTCGTCAGCCTGCCTACGAAGACTGTGCATATCGTGTTGTCGGCGATCTGCCAAATACGGATTTTGTAATGAACAACGTGTTTTGGATCGGTGTATATCCCGGATTGACTGAGCCTATGCTCGATTACGTGGCGGATACCATTCGTGCTTTTCTTTCTCAATAGTGCGCCAGAAGACATTACTAGGATGTGCGCAAGAAGTTGCCAGTTCAGCGCTTGATTGTGTATTGTATGAGCAGCAAAGCCAACTCATAGCAAACTACCGTTGCAAAACAGTAAGGAAGGCGTATCAATCATGAATTCGTGCGAACGGGAAATGCTCAATTTGCTCAAAATCGGAAAGGACGAGTATGGCTACGTCGCGGTCAAGGCGGAGTTTGAGGCGGAAGGCACCCGCGTGGAAGAACTCCTTCGACTCGTAGAAATCGGCCGCAAAGCCGAACTCAAGCTTGGCCTGAAAATCGGCGGTTGCGAGGCAATGCGGGATCTGATCGAAAGCAAGCAGATTGGTGTGGATTACACCATTGCGCCGATGATCGAGAGCCCCTACGCGCTTTCAAAGTTTGCCGAGGCTGTCGAGAAGGTTTACTTGAAGGAGGAGCAGGAGGATACCCAATTCCTTTTCAACCTCGAGACCATCCAGGCATACAACTCGCTGGATGCAATGGCCGCGATGGCCGCCAAGTCGCCCCAGATCGCAGGCATCGTGTTCGGACGCGTGGACTTCACCCTGTCGAATGGCCTTTCCCGCGATTCGATCAACGGCGATTTAATCACTGAGTATGTTCTCAAGACCGCACAGGCCGCCAAGGCGAATGGCCTTGACCTGGTGGTGGGCGGCGGCGTGTCCATGGATTCTCTGCCTGCCCTGCGCAAGATCAGAGACATTCATCTCACACGCTTCGAAACCCGCAAAGTGATTTTTGATGCTGAGGCACTGGCCGCTCCGAACATAGAGAAGGGACTGCTCAATGCGGTTCACTTTGAACTGCTCTGGCTCCTGAACAAGCGCGATTACTACGGATACATCCAGCAGGAGGATGCAAGGCGTATCGACATGCTGGAGCAGCGCTGGCATGTGCTGAACGGGGATTAACTTCTTATCTGACCTCACAGTCCGCGGCAGAATTACGAGGGCCTATCCCTGGTCGCGGACTGTAACTCCGGTCCTCCAGGTTGGGATACGAGCGGTTCGATCCATAGGAAGAGGAATTAGGAATGGCGAGCGGGAAGTTTCTTGTCTTCGGCGCTAGTGGGGCCATCGGGAGTGCAGTTGTTGCCGCCGGACTCGCCCGCGGATGGGATGTGGTCGCGGCTGCCCGCGCGCCAAAGCCAGCGGAAGAAGGCATTCGATGGATACAGGTTGATCCACTAGCCCAGGAGTCCTCTCAGGAGTTGCTTGCGGCCAACGGGCCCTATTCCGCAGTATGCTGGGCGCAGGGCGCCAATACGAACGACAGCATTTATGACGTAGATTTGGCCAATCACATGGAGTTGTACAAGGCAAACTGCCTTTACATTCTCGCCACACTGAAGATGCTTCTGGATCGCAATCTACTGGAGGCGCCTGCGCGTCTTTGCGTCGTCAGTTCGATCTGGCAGAAGATGGCCAGGCAGAACAAGCTCTCTTACTGCATGACCAAGGCCGCCTTGCAAGGCCTGGTATTGTCCGCATCCGCAGACCTGGCGGCCGATGGCCACCTGATCAATGCAGTGTTGCCAGGGGCGCTCGACACTCCGATGACACGCCAGAACCTCAATGACGCTCAGGTCAACGGGTTGACCAGCGCAACCCTCTTTCATAGGCTACCTGCTCTGGGGGATGTATCCTCCCTGGTCCTGTTCCTGTGTTCGCCGGATAATACCGGCATCACCGGCCAGTTCATCGCCGCAGACTTGGGGTTCAGCAATGTCCGTCTCCTTTAAAATCCAGTCCTCCACGGGCGGGTACTCGGTTGACGTTGAAAATGGTCTGTTTCAGAAGATATTGGGTGCAGATAAATCCAGCGTCGTCATCGCAGACGAATGGTTTCTGCCCATGCTGATCCAGGCAGGAATTTCGGCCATTACTGTGCCCGCGAGCGAAGCCTCGAAAAGCCTCGATGCCGTCCCCGACCTCATCGTCAAATTGCGACAGGCGAATGCCAATCGTCAGACCAAACTGCTTGCTCTTGGTGGCGGCATCGTGCAGGATATCGCCGCGTTTACTGCCTCCATCTACATGCGCGGCGTCGAGTGGGCCTATCTGCCCACCACAGTGCTCGCCATGACAGATTCCTGCATCGGAGGAAAGTCCTCGATTAACGTGGGACCCTACAAGAACATAGTCGGGACATTTCATTCGCCGTCCTCGATTTGGGTTGACCCTATGCTGGCCCTCACCTTGACGGATGAGCAGAGAATCGGCGGCCTGATTGAGGCTGCAAAAATCTGCTACTGTCGCAGTTTTGCAACCTTCGAGGAGTATCTCGGATACGCGCCGGAGGCGTCGATGCCGGTAGAAAAGCTCGAGCAGGTGATTACTACCAGCCTGCGGGCGAAGAAGTGGTTCATCGAGATAGATGAATTCGACCACAAGGAACGGCTGACTCTCAATTTTGGACATACTTTCGGCCACGCCATCGAGGGTGCCTCGCACTTCCGGATCGCGCACGGCATAGGCGTTGCGATCGGCATCCTCTGTGCAGTTGAGCTCGGAAGTCATCTGGGCCGGTCGTATGAAAGTGCAAACCATCTTCAATGTTTGACTGGACATCTGCGCAGCCTTCTGAGTTCCGTTCCTGGCTTGGCCGTTGAACTGGCAACATTGTCCCCGGAAGATGTACTGGATCGCTTCCGCGCGGATAAGAAGCATGGAGCTACCTCCTACAGTGTGATCCTGGTTGCTCTATCCGGGGAGGTAGAACTGGCCAAGCTTCCTAAAGATGACCACAGTGAACTTGCCATCAAAGGCTCTATTTCGCGGACTATAAGGACACTTAGCTAAATGAAATATAGCGATCAACTGGCTGATTGGCTGGTGGAACTGGGCTACACGCACTGCTTCTTTGTGGCGGGCGGAAACATCATGCACCTGCTGGAAAGTTGCAGCCGGCGCTTCACATGCATCCCGGTAGTGCATGAGGTGGCAGCAGGAATTGCTGCCGAGTATTTTACCGAGATGGGGACCAGCCGAAAGGCATTTGCCCTGGTCACCGCCGGACCTGGACTTACGAATATTGTGACTGCGATCGCGGGCGCCTACCTGGAAAGCCACGACCTCCTAGTCATTGGAGGGCAAGCCAAGGTCTCCGATCTCGCCCTTGGGCAGGTTCGGCAGCGCGGTATCCAGGAGGTGAACGGTGTGGACATCGTGAAGCCAATCACAGCCACGTCCACGCTTCTCGCGGAAGTTGTCGACAAACGTAGGTTCACGCAGCTCGTAGAGTCCGGAACTGCTGGCCGTAAAGGCCCGGTGTTCGTGGAGATTCCGCTGGACGTGCAGGGGTGCCTCATCGATCCAGCCGCTTTGTATGTGGCATGTGAACCCCGTGAAGATGCGCTGCCTGCTATTAACCAGGCCGTTCTCGATCAGATTGCGGACAAATTGCGCGCTGCCGAGCGGCCGGTATTGCTGCTGGGTGGGGGAGTCCGCCGCTCCACGGCGTCGGAGCTGCTCAACTCCATGGACGCACTGGGCATTCCTTTGATGACGACCTGGAATGGGTTTGATCGGATTCCGTCCGAGCATCCTCTCTATTTTGGCAGGCCGAATACTTGGGGGCAGCGGTCATCCAATATCCTGATCCAGCAATCCGATCTCGTGCTGGCTCTTGGAACGCGCCTTGGATTGCAGCAGACAGGGTTCAACTGGCAGAAATTTGTTCCGGTTGGTGAGGTCATTCAGGTCGATTGCGACCCGGCAGAATTGGCCAAGGGGCATCCAAAAGTGGCTTTGCCTGTTCACGGAGACGCCAATGCAGTGCTTCGCTTCGTGGCCGGCTGCGGATTGGGGAAC
>Ga0224559_1001729_pt1 | contig 11764 bp, 10 predicted proteins | sample 714S33034metaG_FD_180676 | JGI IMG/M metagenome (GOLD analysis project Ga0224559, IMG submission 180676) | Peat soil microbial communities from Stordalen Mire, Sweden - 717 S3 30-34 | ecosystem: Environmental > Terrestrial > Soil > Wetlands > Peat | place: Sweden: Norrbotten County, Stordalen... | reverse complement strand
TCCGGATATTTATGTTCCGAGGGTATTCCAGGAGTTCACAACTGAAAAAATCCTTGTTGAGGAATTCATAGAAGGTGTGAAAGTCAGTGAGATGGAAACCTTGTTGTCTTCAGGCAGCGATCCGGTTGAACTGGCGAAAAAGGCAGTACGTTTGGTTTTCGAACAGGTATTTACACATGGATTTTTCCATGCTGATCCTCACCCCGGTAATATTTTTATAAAAGACAAGCATGTTATCTCATTCATTGATTATGGTATGATGGGAACGGTAAGGCCGGAGCACTTGCACTTTCTGGGGAAATATTTACTGGGATACATCAAGCGTGATGCTCATGAACTCACGGAGGCACTCCTTTTGCTATCTGGGAAAAGGAATTTCAGGAGATTCAAGGATCTTGAATTCCAGATTGCAGATATGTTTGCCCATTATAAATACCTGTCTATTGAAGAAATGGACTTCGGGAAGGTTATGAATGAATCCATCGATATCATTGTAGGATATGGACTGCGGATACCTCCGAGCATATACCTTCTTGTCAAGGCGTTGATAACCATTGAAAGGGTGGCAGTGACACTTTATCCTGAAATTGATTTCGCAACTGAGATGAAGCCTTATGCGGTCAAACTGCTCAAACAGCAATACAGTCCGAAACGGTTAGCTGAAGAAGTATTTGAATCTATCAGGGAATACTATAAGCTGGTCATGGAGTTACCCTCGGATCTGAATGAGATCATTCATAAGGTTAAAGAGGGGCGGTTCAAGACGATGATCGAATTGAAGGGATTTGAACCTTTGACTGAACAGATCGATCATGCAAGCAACAGGGTGTCCATAGCTATTGTAACGGCTTCATTGATCATTGGCGCCTCCATCATTTCCCAATGGGCGAACATACGATGGATCGGAATCATCATTTTTTTCCTTGCAGGTATGTTCGGGTTCATTCTTCTATTCAGACTATTCAGGAGAAACCGATTTTAAAAGAAGAATAATTTTAAGAATCAAAATATTCCTTTGAACTGACCGAGGAATCGGAGGTCATTTTCGAAGAAGAGGCGGAGGTCTTTTATCTGGTATTTTAGCATGGTGATTCTTTCAATGCCCATCCCAAAGGCGAATCCGGTATAGATTTCGCTGTCAATCTTGCAATTTTCAAGGACGGCGGGATCGACCATTCCACAACCCAGAATTTCAACCCACCCTGTGTATTTACAAATATTACAACCTACACCTCCGCAAATGTTGCAGGAAACATCCATTTCGCCAGATGGTTCGGTAAACGGGAAATAAGATGGCCGCAGTCGGATCTGTGTATTTTCTCCAAACATCTCTTTAGCAAAATAGAGTAGGGTTTGCTTTAGATCCCGAAATGAGACATCTTTATCGACATAAAGTCCTTCGACCTGGTGAAAAATACAATGGGCCCTGGCAGATATTACTTCATTACGGAACACCCTTCCCGGGAAAATACTACGGATGGGAGGCTTATTTTTCTCCATTGTGCGGATCTGCACTGAAGATGTGTGCGTACGTAAGGCAATGTCAGGATTCTTTTCAATAAAGAAGGTATCCTGCATATCACGGGCGGGATGCTCTTCAGGGAAGTTCAAAGCAGTAAAATTATGCCAGTCATCTTCGATCTCGCGGTCTTCTGCAACGGTATAGCCGATTCTGGAAAAGATCTCTATGATCAGGTTGCGGACAATTGAAAGAGGATGCCTGGCTCCAGGTTCCATATAATTGACAGGACGGGTAAGGTCGAGCTGAGATATGGAAGTTTCTTCCGGAGCTTCAAATTTCTGTGTTGAAGCATCGATTTTTTCCTGAATGACAATCTTCAGGTCATTAAGAATTCTGCCAGTTTCCTTCTTTTGATCTGGAGGAACGTTTTTAAATTCTTCAAAGAGACCGGCAAGAATTCCTTTACGGCCAAGAAAGTGGATCCGAAACTGTTCAAGATCCTCCTTAGTTAATACAGGAGAATCCTGAACTACCCGGAATAGAGTTTTAATCTTGTCTAGCATTCAACAGATCTTTAGTCAACGATCTTCACTGTCATTTTAATATCCTTCAAGGGGCGGTCGCCTGCGTCTTTTGGAGCGGAAGCTATTTTATCAATAACATCAAAACCGTCAGTAATCTCACCAAAGACAGTATAATTCATGTCAAGAAAATGGGTCCCTTTTTCAGGCTGTACGATATAAAATTGTGAACCAGATGAAGCTTTGGTGGGATTTACATCATCACTAGTCCTTGCAGCGGCAAGTGCACCTCTTTTGTGTTTCAGGGCGGGGTTGAATTCAGCCGGAATTGTGTATCCCGGGTCGCCTCCACCAAGTCTCTGACCAGCCTTAGCGGTTTTTGAAGTGGGATCCCCACCCTGGATCATGAATCCCATGATCACACGGTGAAAAAGCAAACCATCATAGAAACCTGATTTTGCCAGCTTCACGAAATTGTCACGATGTTTTGGGGTCTCATTATAAAGGATACCTTTCATGTCTCCAAATTCGGTATGGATCACGAATTTGACTTGCTTCTGGGTGGTTGCACCACCCTGGCCGCTACTTGTTACATTTATCATAATCAGAAGAATAAAGGATAGAAGAAATGTGATTTTTTTCATGGTACAGAAATTAGATTGTTATATTGGGACAAAAGTAATGAAAATAATTTACTGCGAATTAGTGAGAAGGCTTGTTTTTATGTCTTTCCAGGAAGCATTTTCTGCAGAGGGGTTCATAGGCTTCTTTTTCTCCGATCAAGACCTGGTGTTCATCTTTGGCGATACGGAATGAATAATGTGCCAGATCGCCGCAATCCATGCAAATGGCATGTAGTTTTGTGACATCATCTGCAATGGCGATGAGATTTGGCATAGGGCCGAAGGGCATTCCTGAATAGTCCATATCAAGGCCGGCTACAATGACCCTTATCCCATTGTTTGCCATGATATTGCAGACGGTTATAATCTCCGGATCAAAGAACTGAGCTTCATCGATTCCGACAACATTCACATCATTGATCATGAGCAGTATCTGGGATGCTGACTGGACCGGAGTAGAGAGGATGGCATGTTCATCGTGGGTTACAATCCGGATTTCGCTGAAACGGTCATCCATGGCCGGTTTAAAGATCTCTACTTTCTGTTTTGCAATTTTTGCCCTGTTGAGACGGCGGATAAGCTCTTCGGTCTTTCCTGAGAACATAGATCCGGTTATTGCTTCGATCCAACCGGCACGTGAAGGAATGTTTTTTTCTATAAGCATGGATACCGAGGAAAAGTTATTTATCTTTATGGCTCATTTCAGCACAAAAGTAAGAAAATTCAGAATTGACGATCCCATTATGAATCAATTGAACAAAAACATCCTCAGGGAAGAGATCCAATGGCTCCTGGAAGCTATTGCAGAACAGTTTGAAGCGATCAAGGCTTATGAAGACAAGATCCCCCAAATTGAATTTGATATCATCATGGAGAATATCCGGAAACTTTATGAGAACCTTCATATGCTGAACCGAGAGAATGATCCCTTAAGGCAAACCGTGGTTCCTCAAACTGAAAAGCCGGAAATGAAACCAATCAGACCTGAAGAAGATAATAATGTTCAGCCGCCGGTACAGGAAATAAAGCCAGAATCCCGACCCACCATCAGGATAAAAGTCGATCCTGAATTCCAAGGGACTGCGAAGAAAGAACACTTTAAACAAGAAAAAGAAGAATCTGAGATCGATCTCTTTTCGACTGAGAGTAATGGGTTTGCTGAAAAATTACAGGAGGCTCGTCAAAAAAGCTTTGCTACAGATAAACATTCATCCCAAAATAAGGAGCTGAAGGCTTCCATCTCGATCAATGAGAAATTCCTCTTTATCAATGAGTTGTTCGATGGTAACCTCAGAGAATATAATATTACCATTGAAACCCTGAATGGATTTTCAGAATTAAGGCAGGCTCTTGAATACCTGGATCTCCTGAGACTGAAGAATTTATGGGAAAGCGAATCTTCAGCTTTCATCAGGTTAAGGGAACTGGTTGAACAAAAGTTCTGAAAAGGATGACTTTAGCTACCCTTGATTGTATCAATCAACTCCAGAACCAGGTTTATTTTATCCAGCGTCATCAACTTCATTCTGTGCTTTTTAAAATCGGGAACACCCCTGAAGTAGCCGGAATAGAACTTTCTCATTTCCAGGACTGTTCTCATTTCTCCTTTATATTCCAGGGATCGGTGGAGGTGTATTCTCAGGACCTTTAGCCGTTCCTCAAGGGAAGGTGGCGGGATGAGTTCCCCTGTTGTAAGGTAGGCCTTACATTCCCTGAATATCCAGGGATTACCGACGGCAGCCCTTCCAATCATGAGACCATCGACGCCATAGCGGTCTTTCATTTCTTTTGCAACAACAGCGCCTGTAATGTCACCATTGCCAAAAACAGGGATAAAAATCCGGGGATTTTCTTTCACTTTTCCGATAAGTGTCCAGTCTGCCTGGCCGCCATAGAGCTGGGCACGTGTCCGGCCATGGATACTTATGGCTTTAATACCTGCATCCTGAAGTTGTTCAGCTATCTCCATAATGTTACGACTGGAATCATCCCATCCCAACCGTGTTTTAGCAGTAACCGGAATTCTTACTGCCCTGACCACAGCGTCTGCCATAGCGGTCATTTTGGGAAGATCATTCAGTAAGGCGGCACCACCTCCTTTGACGACGACTTTCTTAACCGGGCATCCAAAATTAAGATCGATAAAATCGGGTTGAAAGGATTCGGCGATAATTGCAGCCTTTCTCATACTTTCAACAGAATCGCCAAAAATCTGAATCCCGACAGGACGTTCATCTTCACCAAATTTCATCTTTATGGTGCTCTTGCCGGCTTCACGTATCAGAGCTTCCGATGAAATAAATTCAGTAATAAGAAGATCGGCGCCAAATTCCTTACACAACGACCTGAAAGGCATATCCGTGATATCTTCCATGGGTGCCATGATCAGAGGACAATCACCGAGTTCTATGTTATCTATCTTTACCAAAAAGCAGTACTTTTGCAGCAAAATTAATGAATTCGAAGGTACTCATGAAAAAAGCATGGTTATCATATCTTACTCCTTTTAATAAGATACTCTTCGTTCTCATGCTGGTCATCATTGGGTTAATAATCGCTGTAGTTGGCGGATTATTGCTAATCATGATGCAATATCATGCTGATCTGGCAAAAGCCACCCTGCTTCTTACTGATGCAAATAACCCTTCTTCCGTTTTTATCCTGAAAGAATTACAGATCATTCAATCGGTCTTTCTTTTCATTGTTCCTGCATTTATTGCGGGTGCTTTATTTGACCAAAGTGCTACAGGATATTTCGGAATGAATAAAATTCCTACAGGAAGGGCTTTTCTGATCATCTTCTTACTTATGATGGTCAGTGCTCCAGTAATCAGTGAACTGGTTTCACTGAATGAGATGATGAAACTTCCTTCTGCACTAGGGGGAATGGAGAAATGGATGAAAGATACTGAAGAGGAGGCAGCGCAGATCACGGTGAAATTCCTGGATGTTCATTCGGTGGGTGGATTTTTGGTAAATATGCTGATGATCGCCATCATACCGGCCCTGGGTGAAGAGATGATGTTCCGGGGGTTGCTACAGCGGTTGCTGGGGGAATGGTTCAAAAACATCCACGTTTCCATTTTTGTGACAGCGTTTATCTTTGGCGCTATCCACCTTCAGTTTTATGGTTTGCTGCCGAGGATGATGCTGGGTGTGATGTTCGGATATCTTTACCTTTGGACCGGGACACTCTGGGCTCCGGTCTTTGCACACTTCATCAATAATGGAACGGCGGTCCTTATTTCTTATCTTTCGAACAGAGGCGCCATCCATGCTAATTACGAGAATTTCGGGTCTACAGATAATCTATTCCTGATCATCTTAAGCCTTGTCCTGACCGGGTTCCTGTTATACCGTCTTTTTATTATCAATAAAAGAAAAACCCAGATTATTGAGCCATGAAGCGAGTGAGATTGAAGAAGATACTGTGGTACGCATCATTCATAGTAACGGGGTTGCTTATAATTTCCTTCCTTCTCAGGAATATTGTATTTTCATATTATATGGACCGGAGAATCCAACGGTTCAATGACGATTATCATGCCAGGTTAAAAGTTGAAAAGGCAAGAATAACCAAAATCAGCACTCTTGAGTTTACGGGAATAACTTTAAAACCGGAGAAGGGAGATACTGTTCTGACCATAGATACGGCTTATGGCACGCTGGATTTCTGGAAAATGATATTTGGCCGGGTTGTGATTCGAGACCTGATAATGCATAAAACCTGGTTCAACCTGGTTCAGGTCGATTCGATCGATAACTTTCAATTCCTGCTAAAGAGAAAAAAGTCAGAAGATGAAGCAGACTCAGTAAGCAAAAGGAATTTCGCAGCAACTCTGGCCAGGGTATCCTCTGCATTTTTTGATAAGGTTCCTTCTTCGCTGGAAGTTAAGAATTTAACAATTTCCTACCAGAAAAACGGATATAAGGTCTCTCTACATTCAGACCTATTCTTAGTTGAGCATAATGCATTTCATTCCCAGGTCAGTGTTACGGAAGCTGATTCGGTGAAGAACTGGATCATTGCGGGAAATCTTGACAAGAACAATCACAGTGCCGGTTTCCGGCTTTATTCAGCGGATCATGAGAAGCTGTTTGTCCCTTTCATCGGATTCAGCTACAAGGCAATGGTGGCTTTTGATACGCTGACTTTCAATTTGTGGGAAATAGATAAGGGAGATGAACTTTATCACTATGGCGGAATTACAACTTTCAGAGGGCTTGAAATTCAACAAGAGAGGATCTCACCGAGGAAGGTCGAATTTGACAGATTGGGGATGGAATATACGGTCAATGTCGGGGCAGATTTTGTTGAGATGGATAGTGTCACACAGGTGATTTTTAACCGTTTGAGCTTTCATCCCTACATGCGATATCGTCCGAAACCTACGAAACAGTTCACATTCTCAATCAGGAAGCCCAATTTTCCTGCAGAAGAGCTGTTTTCCTCATTGCCAGAGGAATTGTTCTCCACATTACAGGGTATAAAAGTCACTGGAAACCTTTCATTCAATTTTGATTTCTTTGTCGATCTATCCCACCCCGATTCCTTACGATTTAATTCAGAACTAAAACGAAACCGGTTCAGTGTGCTGTCGTATGGTAATGCGGGGCTTACGAAGCTGAATACTCCTTTTGAGTACACTGCTTATGAGAGGGGGGTTCCGTACAGAACATTCGTCTTAGGTCCTGAGAATCCGAACTTCAGGACTCTGAATAAAATTTCCAATTATCTGCAGCTATCGGTGTTGAATTCGGAAGACCCGAGTTTTTACCAGCACAGGGGATTTATTCCGGATGCATTCAGAGAATCCATAATACAGAATATAAAAGAGCGAAGGTTTGCCAGAGGAGGAAGCACCATCACGATGCAGCTTGTTAAAAATGTTTTTCTGAACCGGAACAAAACCATTTCCCGGAAGCTGGAAGAGATCCTGCTGGTGTGGCTGATTGAAAACCAGGACCTTTGTCCTAAAGAAAGGATGTTTGAGGTTTATCTCAACATCATAGAGTTGGGACCACATATTTACGGTGCCAATGAGGCAGCACATTTCTATTTCAATAAAGATGCTGCGAAACTAGACCTACCGGAATCGATATTTCTGGCTTCCATCATTCCCAAACCAAAATGGTTCATGTACTCATTTGATGAAAACGGGCATTTGAAACAATCTGAAAAAGATTTTAGCCACCTGCTTTCTACTAAGATGCTGAAAAAGGGACAGATAAGCCAGGAGGAGTTTGATAAATTTGACCCTGATCTTACTTTAAAAGGACCGGCGAAAGTGTTATTAAAGAAAGCTAAACCTATTCCATCTGATACCAATGAACTGATTGAAGATCAGGGATTATAAAAGTTATCCGGGGATAACTGAACCTCAATTTCCTATTCGATCTATAAAACGACATTTGAAGGATTCATGCTTTCAGAGTTGAAAACTATTAACCATCAGATTGTGTTGCAGATGGTAGTATTATAAAAGAAAATCACGTGTTAATAAATTTATGGATAATAATTTTAACCTATCAATCTTTGTATTATATTTGTAGGTATATTTAATAAGGAGGTACTCATGGCCATTGTTAATGACAATATAATCACCCGGTTCCAGCGGGGCCGATTTGGGGATATCATCTATAGGGTAGTAGGGAGTCTGTCGATCAGTTCCAAAGCTCCTGATTACAGCAAGATCAAATGGAGCCCGGCGCAAGAAGCCAACCGGATGAGATTCAGGGATGGGATGGCTTATGCCCGGAAGGCATTTGAAGATCCGGAGAAGGAGAAATATTATCAGAACAAGGCCGGGGCCGGACAGCACAAATTCAATATGGCTGTAGCGGATTACATGGTTAAACCCAAGATAAACGAGGTTGATATCGAGAATTACAAGGGTAAGGAAGGCAATCTTATCCGTGTCGATGCGAGTGACAATTATAAAGTAGCGGGAGTCATAGTGATGATTTTAAATGCTGCAGGGCTTCTGGTAGAGAGTGGTATGGCTGTTGAGTACCCATATAGCGGCAGTGGTGAGTGGATTTACAAAACCATGGAGGAGAATCCTGACTGGAAAGGGGGCAGGGTGGTTGTCCGGGTGACTGATTCTCCCGGTAATATTGTACAGACCTTTCGATTGCTTGATGGCGGCTAGTGCAATCATGCGAGCTGGCTTAGCAGCATAAATTCCAACCTATTTCTAAAATAAAGTCTAAAGCCGGGCATGGGAGAGGTATGTCTGGTAGTCGTAGTTTGAGTCAAAATCACCCTTAAATCTTGAGATTTCTTGTATCCGGAGGTATCAAAATGGTATTTCCGGATCGGATTTTTGATTGTCGAAGGATGAAATAAGGTTGATTAATGGAACGGCCTAGTTATGTCGCAGGCAACACGGAGAAAGCCCGCAGGGACATTAAAGAAATCCTGAGCAAAGGAAGCCAATAATAGTACAACTCAGGTAATGAAAAAGCCTTTGAATGATAGAAGCGAGACAATGAATTCATAATAAAAGATCTTTGAAATTTCGTTAAACCAGATCCCTTAAATGTTAATCATAGATATTGGCTATTTCCCATTCATACAGAATTATGGCCTTTTCATTTAGTTAAAAGGGATGTTTATTTAGTGACCGGCTTTTAGGGACTAAAACTTTATATTTTTACATCGCTACATATTACGCTTAGCTATAGATAAGCGGATTATTCCAAACAGGGACTGACCGGCTTACATAGATGAACAAAAGACAACTATCAAAAGATACAGTATGAGTTCATTTATGTAAGCCGACTGGTCAGTTGACAAGACATCAGAAAAAGTTTCTAATTGTAAGTGACCGGAAGGTATACAGAGATAAAGGCATTTATACCTGGAGGCTTCGGGATAATTGGTATTATTCTTCTGGTATCAGGGGTGATGGGTTTGATCCGTCATCGAAACATTTCCCAGAACAAAAAGATTGTAAAAAAAACTCCGAAATACCTTATTGAAGAAAGGTATCCGGAGGTTTTGTGCGGAGAGAATGGGATTCGAACCCATGAACCGCTTTTGGCGATTACACACTTTCCAGGCGTGCGCCTTAGACCAACTCGGCCATCTCTCCAATTAATGCGGGTGCAAAGGTATTAAAAATTATGATTCTTCAAACGGTCATCTCACCACGCAAGGGGACCTGGAGAAACCGCCCGACATCTTCTTTTGAGAATCCAGAACCCAGAAGATACATTAATTTAGTTACGGCAGATTCAGTGGTGATGTCATATCCGCTGATTACACCGATCTTTCCCAATTCGATGCTGGTTTCATATTTACCAATCTCAACTGTGCCCCCTTTGCATTGAGTAACGTTAAAAAGAATAATCCCTTTATCAATTGCTTCTTTCAACAGGTTCAGGAACCATGACACAGTCGGAGCATTACCGGCTCCGAAGGTTTCCAGAATCACTGCTTTCAGTCCGGGGGTTGCCAGTGTACTCCTGATGAGGTTCTCATTAATTCCGGGAAACAATTTCAAGATGGCAATATTGTCGTCCAGTTCTTTATGAACTTTCAGTTTTTTGAAATTGGGCTTTAAAATCAAATCTCCGTGGTAACGTATATAAACCCCTATATCAGCAAGTACGGGATAATTACCCGAGACGAAGGCACCAAAATGTTCTGAATTGAATTTTGTTGTTCTGTTACCGCGGAAAAGACGATTTTCAAAACAAATTGCCACTTCCGGGACCAATGGGGTCTCCTGTTCACTGGCTGCTGCGATTTCAATAGAGTTTATGAAATTTTCACGTCCATCCGTACGTACTCTTCCAATCGGAAGCTGGGAACCGGTAAAAATAACGGGCTTATTGAGATTCTCAAGCATAAAACTAAGGGCCGATGCAGTATAAGCCATAGTATCAGACCCATGCAGGATGACAAAGCCATCGAAAGATTCATAATTTTCCTCAATCACGGTAGCCAGCTGAATCCAGAATGACGGACTCATATTTGAAGAATCGAGTAATGGATTGAAGGTGTGGAATTGAAATGTGTAAGTGAAATTCTCAAGAACCGGCAGGTATTGGTACAGATTATTTAATGTCAATGGTTTCAGCACACCTGTTTTTGGGTCTTGCACCATTCCAATAGTCCCCCCGGTATAAATGATCAAAATTGAAATCTGTTCTCTCATCTTTGTGGATATTGGATCAGTATTAAGGTTCTAATTTAAACAAAGTTAAAGCATTTTTGGTGGTTACTTCAGCGACTTCAGTAAGCTGGATGTTTTTTATTTCGGCTATTTTCCCGGCAATAAACGGGATATATGCACTTTCATTGCGTTTGCCGCGGTGAGGAACCGGAGTCAGCCATGGTGAATCGGTTTCCAGGACAAGATGGTTGAGTGATATTGCTTCAACGACTTTCTGTAATCCTGCATTCTTATATGTCACGATGCCACCTATTCCCAGCATAAATCCAAGGCTGATAACATTTTGTGCCTGTTCAACTGACCCGCTGAAGCAATGAAATACACCTTTCAGATCAGAGTTGTTTTTCTTACGGATAAGTTCAAGCGCGATTTCGAAAGAATTCCGAGTATGGATTGAAATGGGCAAGTGGTATTTTATAGCCAGATCAAGCTGATAATCAAATGCTTTAACCTGTTCAATTTCATAAGTTTTATCCCAGTAAAGATCAATTCCGATCTCCCCAATCCCATAAAACCGGACATAATCTTTTTCAAGCGATTCTTTCACAAACTCAAGTTCCTCAGAGAAATTTTCTTTTACAGATGTGGGGTGTAAGCCAATCATCGGATAACAATACTGGCTGGAATCGGCCAACGACATCATTCTTTCGTAATAGTTTCTGTCGATAGCAGGAAGAAGAAGCTTAGTCACTTCATGGTCAATGGCATTCCGGATTACTACCTCCCGGTCGGTATCGAACTCTTCTGCGAAGAGATGGGTGTGTGTATCGACAAAGTTCATGAATCTCTAGCGATTAATGAAACTGACCATGGCATTAATATCCTGATCCTTCATGCAGCGAAAATGACCTTTCGGACATTTTTCAAAGCCTATCTTTGAACAGGGCCTGCAAGAAAGATTTTTTACTTCAAAAATTGCTGAAACAGCATTTTCTTTTCCAACCAAATAAGGATACATGCCGAACTCAGGAATAG
>Ga0224559_1001728_pt1 | contig 11764 bp, 9 predicted proteins | sample 714S33034metaG_FD_180676 | JGI IMG/M metagenome (GOLD analysis project Ga0224559, IMG submission 180676) | Peat soil microbial communities from Stordalen Mire, Sweden - 717 S3 30-34 | ecosystem: Environmental > Terrestrial > Soil > Wetlands > Peat | place: Sweden: Norrbotten County, Stordalen... | reverse complement strand
CGTTGCGAAGATTGCAGGCCGCAAGTTCAGGCCGGTGCGTGGATACCGTATTCCTGGCTGCACGTATACCGAACCGCAAATCGGATCGGTTGGACTGACGGAGACCCAGGCCAAGGAAAAAGGTTACGAAGTGAAAGTGGGCAAGTTCCCCTTTGCGGGCAATGCAAAGGCAACGATTTTGGGCAATCACGACGGCTTTGTGAAGATCGTCGCCGACGCGAAGTATGGCGAGATTCTCGGCGTCCATATCCTCGGTCCACAAGCTACGGAGTTAGTCGCGGAAGCCGTCGCCGTGCTGGAACTGGAAGGCACCGTCGAGGAAATGATGTTCACCATCCATGCGCATCCCACGCTGGCGGAGTCGCTGCTGGATGCGTATGGGGCGGTGGAGGGGATGGCGATCAACGCGTAACTACCTGCGGTGGGGCAAACGTCTTCGGCCCGGCCATGAGGTCGCGGGCTTCGTTCCTGGCGAACCCTCTCGCTAGAGTTCGGTCGATTGGCCGCTCACTAACTCCTTGACCTTCGCAATGAAGTCAGCCAGCGGCATCGAGCCCTGGTCGCCTTTGCCGCGGGTGCGGACGCTGACTGATTCGGCGGCTTCTTCCTTGTCGCCGAAGACGAGAATGTACGGCGTTTTCTGGTTGGCGAAGTCGCGGATTTTGCCATTCATCTTTTCGTTGCGATCGTCTACTTCAACGCGCAGGCCCGCTTGCTTTAACTCCTGTTCCACTTTGCGAGCGTAGGCGTGATGCCGCTCGCTGATGGGCACCAGGCCCACCTGCACAGGCGCTAACCACAAGGGAAACGCTCCGGCATAATGCTCGATCAGCACGCCGAAGAAGCGCTCCACTGAGCCGAACAACGCGCGATGCACCATCACCGGCCGATGCCGCTCGCCGTCTTCGCCGACGTATTCAAGCTCGAAACGCGCGGGCAGGTTGAAGTCGAATTGCACCGTGGAAAGCTGCCACAGGCGGCCCAAAACATCGACGAGTTTTACGTCGATCTTGGGACCGTAGAACGCGGCTTCGCCGGGGATAGTCTTGTAGGCGATGCCTTTGCGATCGAGGGCGCGTTGCAACCCGCCGACAGCCAGGTTCCAATTGTCGTCGGAGCCGGCGTAGTGGGCGCGATCGTTCGGATCCCACGTCGATAACTCGACCTTGAACTCGGCGAAGCCGAAGGTCTTGAGCACAGCTTCGGCAAAGTCGATGCACGCCACGACCTCGTCCTCAATCTGGCTGGGGGTGCAGAAGATGTGAGCATCATCCTGCGTGAAGCCGCGAACGCGCAGCAGTCCGTGCATGGTTCCGGAGCGCTCGTAGCGATAAACGTTGCCTAACTCGGCGAGGCGGACGGGTAAGTCGCGATAACTCTTCGGTGAGTTTTTGTAAATCAGAATATGTCCGGGGCAGTTCATCGGCTTCAGGCGATACTCGGCATCGTCCAGCTCCATCGGCGTGTACATGTTGCTCGAGTAGTAGCCCTCATGTCCGCTGATCTTCCATAACTCGCGGCGCATAACATGCGGAGTGAAGACGAGCGAGTAACCGCGGCGCAGGCATTCCTCGCGCATCCAGTCTTCCATGATCTTGCGGATGATGCCGCCCTTGGGATGCCAGAAGATGAGTCCCGCGCCGGCGATCTCCTGAATGCTGAATAGGTCCAGTTGCTTGCCCAGCAAACGATGATCGCGCTTGGCCGCTTCTTCAAGCCGCGCGAAGTGGGCGTCGAGTTCTTTCTGCGAGAAGAATGCGGTTCCGTACACGCGCTGCAACTGCGGATTCTTCTCGTCGCCAAGCCAATATGCGCCAGCCAGAGACAGAACCTTGAACGCCTTGACGCGGCCCGTCGAAGGCACATGCGGCCCGCGGCAGAAATCGACGAACTTGCCGTTGCGATAGAAGCTGACCTGAGAGCCGGGCTCGGTGAACTTGCTCACGAAGTGGGTCTTCATGAAGTCGCCGTCACGGTCGAACTCCGCCAGCGCCTGCTCGCGCGGCTCACATTCGCGGACAAACTTCTCATCGCGCGCAACAACTTCTGCCATTTTTGCCTCGATGACAGCAAGGTCCTCGGGAGTGAACGGTGTTTCGCGATAAAAATCGTAAAAGAATCCGGCGTCGGTAGCTGGACCATGACCGAGCTTGGTCTCCGGGAAAAGCTCCAGGACCGCGGTGGCCAGCACGTGGGCCGCGGAGTGGCGCACCACTTTCAGCGCCTCAGGGTCTTTCTCGGTGATCAGTTCCAGGCGCGTGTCCGCTGTGAGCGGCGTAGCCAGGTCCACCAGGCGCGGTGCGGCTGAGTTTTCAGCGGCATACATCGTGGCTTCCGCCGAGTCGCCGTCGGAGTCGGCACTCTCTTTCACGGCGCCAGTCAAAGGAGTCATGCGCGCGACGACGGAAACCGCGGCTAGGCGCGGCGAGATGGCATTGGCAATGTCGAGCGGAGTGGTGCCGGAAGGCACTTCGCGAATGGCCCCATCGGGCAGGTGTACAGCAATTGTCTGTGAGCTCATCGTCTGTTGGAGTCCAATGGGGCCGTGAATTGAAGAGGCGGCCCACTTCTTGAGGATAGAAGGCGGATGGGCGTCACGTCGAGCGGCGCGCGCAAAGGACGGTTGATTGCGCGGAGCAAGTGCGGCCAGCCATACCGCATTGTGCAGACGATTTCAGCCAGCAGATTTCACCCAATGAACAATGCTCTGCCTGCCACATAGTGGGATCAATATCCAGAAATATCGGTGAGCCTTGGTGGCGGGTTCAGAATCAATAGTCGGGAAAGAAATGAGGGCAGAAATGCGCTGGGTTTCGTTACTGCTTTGGTTTGGACTTTGTTTTGCAGTCGCAGCGGTAAGCGGGCGCTGGACGGCAGCCGAGGTTCCGGGCTGGTACCGGACACTCGTCAGACCTTCCATCGCGCCGCCCAACTGGGTCTTTGGCCCGGTTTGGACAACGCTTTATGCTCTCATGGCCATCGCTGCCTGGCAGGTTTGGGTGAGCGCAGCGTCGCCAATGCGCACCTGGGGATTGATTCTGTTTCTATTGCAACTTGGATTGAATTTTGCCTGGTCGTGGATATTCTTCAAGCAACACGCCATTGGGCACGCGCTTGCAGAGATCTTGCTTCTTTGGGCAGCAATTGGGGCCGCTACGCTGGTGTTTGGGCGGGTGTCGGCGGTTTCAGCCTGGCTGATGGCGCCTTATTGGGCGTGGGTTAGCTTTGCCGCACTGTTGAACGCGGCATTCTGGCGGTCGAACTGATGATTCGGCCGCAGCTTGCGCACAGGAACAAACGAAGGCATGGATTGCCTCCAGCCCTCGTTTGTGATTGCTAGATTCTGCCGGAATCCGGCCTGCAGGCTAGAGCGGCTGCACGTCGGCAGCTTGCCAACCTTTGGGCCCCTTCACCACGTTGAACTGCACGGCTTGACCTTCCTGCAAGCTCTTGAAACCGCTTGAGTTGATTGCAGAGTAATGCACGAAGACATCTTCACCGTTCTGACGCGAGATAAAGCCGAAGCCCTTCGCGTCATTAAACCACTTCACAGTACCTTGTTCCATTTTGCTCGTGTTTCCTGAATTGAATTGCGCTTGATGAATCGGAGCGGCCACTGGCAGAATCTTGCTTGGTTGGGCGAGTGCTGCTGACGCCCGGTTCGGTTCTAACGCTGACGATAGTGTACCATTGCACTGCAAATTGGGGGCATGAATTCTCAGGATCCGTTCCGATGCGTGATTCTTGCCTGCGGAACCTATTGATCGATTTAGGTTTATAATCACCTGTCCAGTTCCGGTCCAGGGAGAGATGCCATGGTCCACGATCCTGTTCCCGGTTTGCTTGCCCGCGCTACGGAGCTGCTTGAAGCGGAGTTCGGGGGGTTGCCGGCTTTTGAGGCGGTAGTGGACACTGACAGGATCGTCACGATTCTGGAAGCAACAGCGCACCGTCTGGGGGACAACTACCCTTATTTCCATCCGCTTTACGCCGGGCAGATGCTCAAGCCGCCGCATCCAGTGGCGCGGGCGGCGTATGCGCTGGCCATGACGATCAATCCGAACAATCATGCGCGAGACGGCGGCCGGGCCAGTTCGCAGATGGAGATTGAGGCGGTGGCCGAGATCGCCGGGATGTTCGGCTGGACGGAATTCCTGGGTCACCTGACTTCGAGTGGAACGCTGGCCAACCTGGAGGCGCTGTGGGTGGCCGGGCAACTCGCGCCGGGGCGACGAATCGTGGGATCGGAGCAGGCGCACTATACCCACAAACGCATCTCCGCCGCGCTTAGGCTGGACTATGCGGCCATCCCGGCCGACCGCCGCGGACGAATGGACCTCGAGGCGCTGGAGACGGAGCTGCGTAAAGGCGATATCGGCGCCGTGGTCGTCACGCTGGGTACAACGGCCACGGGTTCTGTGGACCCTTTAGACGAGGTGGTGGCGCTGCGTGAGCGGTATGGTTTCAGGGTGCATGTCGATGCGGCTTACGGCGGCTATTTTCGGCTGATTCCGGAGGTATTGGATGATCCGGCGCGAAGGGCTTTCGCGGCCATGGGTGAGGCTGACTCGATTGTGATCGATCCGCACAAGCACGGGTTGCAGCCCTATGGATGCGGATGCGTTTTGTTTCGGGATCCGTCGGTGGGGCGCTTCTACAAACACGATTCGCCCTATACCTATTTCACTTCGAGTCGACTGCACCTGGGCGAGATCAGCCTGGAGTGCTCGCGGGCCGGCGCTGCAGCGGTCGCGTTGTGGGCTACGCAGCAGTTGTTGCCGTTGACGCCGGGGGGTGAGTTTGCGCGGGGACTGGCTCGTGGACGGGCTGCGGCGCTGGAACTCTGCCGCAGATTGCATCAGGACAAACGTTTTCAGACTCCAGCCGGCGGTGCGCCTGAGCTCGACATTGTGGTGTGGAAGCTGAAGGCCGAGAACAAGGAGCTGGCCTCGGCGCTGGCTCACAGTGTCTTTGTGGCTTCCGCCGCTCGGGATTTGCATCTGGCCCTTGTAGAATTGCCTGTGGCATGGTTTCAGTCGGCGGACGGCGAGGCAAATGGGTTTGAAGCCGAAAGAGTCACCTGTCTGCGCTCGGTTTTGATGAAGCCGGAGCACGAAGCGTGGCTGGACGCCATCTGGGAACGGCTGAGCGCAGCCTGCAAGGACATGCCTGGAGATTGAGTAGTATGCCGGAAGCAAGCGGGATCGGAATCGAAGGAGAAAACGTTCTCATTCAAGCAGGAGACTGCTCCGCAACTATTCTGCCCAAGATTGGCTGCAAGATCGCGTCCCTTAGAGTCGGCGTTTATGAACTGCTGCAGGCGCCGCTCACCGCCTATGGCTCGCGGACACGGAGCATGGGCTTTGATGAAAGCGATGCCAGCGGCTGGGACGAGTGCCTACCGTCGGTAGCTCCCTGCACGGTGGAGACTGCCACCGGACCGGCTTCGATTCCCGATCACGGCGACCTGTGGCGAGTGGCTTGGCAGCGTGTCGCCAAAACCGATCGCGCCGCCGGCGAATCCGATGCAAATTCAGCAACGTTTCGCGGCGATTGCTTCTCCTTGCCTCTTGCGCTGGAGCGAACTGTCACATTGCGAGAAGCGGGCAAGGGCTGGCAACTGAGACTGAACTACGCGGTCACCAATACCGGCAACGAACCGGCGCCGTGGTCCTGGTCGGCACATCCATTGTTCGCTGTTGGACCTGGAGATCGGATTGTGCTGCCAGGCTCGATCCATACGCTGCGCCTGGAGGGTTCCGGGCGCGGCAGGCTGGGCCAGAGCGGCGATCAGGTAAGCTGGCCGGTGGCCACGCAGTCCTATGGCACCCGGACCGATCTGAGTGTGGTGCAGCGGGTGGCCTCGGCCATTGGCGACAAGCTGTTTGCCGGTCCGCTGTCTGCAACGGAGAATTGGTGCGCGCTGGAGCGGCCCATGCTCGGCGCGCGTATCTGGGTGGGTTTTGACGCCGCTGCAACGCCCTATTTGGGACTCTGGATCTGCAGTGGCGGCTGGCCGGAGCGGCCGGGACAGAAACAAATGTGCGTCGCGCTGGAGCCATCCACAGCGCCCGTCGACTCGCTGGCTGTAACTGGACCATGGTCGCGCACGCTGGAGCCGGGTGAGTCATTTTCATGGCCGATGGTTGTTGAAATTGAACTTTTGACAGGTATTGATCGACATGCATGATCTTGTGGCTTTCCGTTCCAAGCACCTGGCGCGCTTTCAGGCCGAGCCGGCGCTTTTTTCAGCGCCGGGCCGCGTCAACCTGATTGGCGAGCATACCGACTACGCCGAGGGTTTCGTAATGCCCGCGGCGATCAACTTCGCCACTCTGGCAGGGATCTCGCCGCGCTCCGACGGCAAGATTGCAATTTATTCGGAGAACTACGGAGAAGAACGAGCCTTCGCCGCGGGAGACCTGCCCGCCAGGGCCGGCAAGCACTGGACCGACTACCCTCTGGGCGTGCTGGCTATCCTGGCTGGCGAGGGCCATAGAATTCCGGCGTTCAGCCTTAGCCTGTCGGGCGATATTCCGTTGGGGTCGGGACTGTCGAGCTCGGCTTCAGTCGAGGTGGCAACGGCGCTGGCGGTTCTTTCGCTCATCGGAGCCACCTATCCGGGCCCCGTTCTAGCCCGGCTTTGCCAGCGCGCGGAAAACGAGTTTGTGGGGGCCAATTGCGGCATCATGGACCAGTTCATCTCCGCCAACGGCGCCAAGGACCATGCTCTGTTGCTGGATTGCCGCGATTTGAGTTTCAGACTGGCGCCGATTCCAGCAAACGTGGCGCTGGTGATTGCCAACACGATGGTGAAGCACTCCGTGGCCGGGGGCGAATACACCAGTCGCCGCGCGGAGGTGGAGGCTGCCTGCGCTGTGATTGCCAGCCATCGTCAGGGAGTGCGATTCCTGCGCGATGCAACCGTGGACGACCTTGCCCGCTGGGGCGCGGAGATGACCCCGAATTCGCTCAAGCGCGCCAGGCACGTAATCACGGAGAATTTGCGAACCGTTGCGGCTGCCGATGCGCTGGAAAAGGGTGACCTGGCCGAACTGGGCCGATTGATGGCCGAGGCGCACGCAAGCTATAGCAAGGATTTTGAAGCCAGTTGCGTGGAGGCCGACGCGATGGTAGCTCTGGCCCAGGATTTGCCGGGACTGATTGGCGCGCGGCTGACGGGTGGCGGCTTTGGCGGCTGCACGATCAATCTGGTGGAGCAAAGCGAGGCCCCGGAATTTGTGGAAGCGCTGGCCGGCCGTTACGCCGCCCAGGTGGGAATCGTGCCCCAGATTCATATCTGCCACGCCTCTGGGGGCGCTCACCGGTTGGAATAAGGCATCCTTGCAGGTTTTTTACGTCTCAAGCTGGCGAAAGGAGCTCGTTGTTGATGGGACACAATCAGCCAGCGCAAAAACTGCGCAGGGCAGAAAACTAACGATGCGTATCCGTTTTGGTAATTGCTTCCGGGGCACGTTCAATTACGAATGACCCGGATAGGTAATCAACTTTCAGAGCCGTTCCTTGTTAAAATCGAATGAGTTTGCTCCGATGAAACCTGGTGGGACACTTTTTGCCCGGTTGGCTTTACGTACTTCAATTCCCGGGTCGTCGCTTCGATGAAAGTGCCGCGGAGACGCAACAAACATGGAACCGACATCGTCCAAGCCGTTTTCCTACGAGACATTCCCCAGCGAAGGGGTGGTCGCGTACTTCTCCATGGAGATCGCCATCAATCCATGCATGCCCACCTACTCCGGTGGTCTGGGGGTTCTGGCGGGCGATACGCTACGCTCCGCCGCCGACCTTGGCGTTCCGCTGGTGGCATTTACGCTGGTTCACCGCAAGGGATATTTCCAGCAGCACCTTGACCTGAAGGGCGTGCAGACCGAGGAAGTTCAGCAGTGGAATCCTGCGAACTTCTGCGTCGAGGAACCGGCTCGGGTTACGGTTTCAGTGGAAGAACGCATCGTGACGGTTCGCTGTTGGCGCTACGATCTGACCGGGCGCTATGGACACATTGTTCCCATTTACCTGCTGGACACGGATGTGGACGGCAATTCGGGATGGGATCGCGGCCTGACCGACCATCTGTATGGCGGAGACACGAACTACCGGCTGCAGCAGGAGATCGTGCTGGGCATGGGCGGCGCGCGGATGGCGAACGCGCTGGGCCATCGAGTGAATGTTCATCACATGAACGAGGGCCACGCCGCGCTGCTGACCCTGGCGCTGATCGAACGCCAATTGGGCGGCGGACCGCTGGGCGCGCCGACCGAAGCCGATTTGGCCCTGGTGCGGCAGAAATGCGTTTTCACCACGCACACCCCGGTACCGGCGGGGCACGACCGTTTTTCGACCGAGCAGACGATCCGCATTCTCGGCGGCGACAGGACGATGCGGCTCGAAAAGCTGGGCTGCTTCCGCGACGGCATGTTGAACATGACGCTGTTGGCGCTGCGCTTCTCGCGCTATGCCAATGGCGTGGCCTTGCAACATGCAAAGGTCTCCCGCGCCATGTTTCCGGAGTTTGCGATCGACTCGATCACCAACGGCGTTCACGCGCCGACGTGGGTATCGGAGCCGTTCCAGATGCTGCTGGACGCGAACATTTCTTCATGGCGGCGCGACAACCTTTACCTGCGCAATGCAATCGACATTTCGGAAAATGAGATTCTCGCGGCGCACGCCGATGCGAAAGAGGAGTTGCTGGCCGAGGTTGCGGCACGAACCGGCCTGGTGCTGAACCCGAAAGTGCTGACGCTGGGCTTCGCGCGCCGCGTAGCCACCTACAAGCGCGCCACGCTGCTATTCACCGATCCCAGCCGGCTGTTGGAGATCGCCACTGCGGCAGGCGGATTGCAGATTGTTTATGCGGGCAAGGCGCATCCGCAGGACGAGCCTGGGAAGGCGCTGATCCAGCAGGTGGTCGAGGATGCAGCCAAGTTCTCGAACGACCTGCTGCGCATCGTTTATCTGGAGAACTACGATTGGGCCCTGGGCGCTCTGCTCACTGCCGGCGTGGATGTGTGGCTGAACACGCCCAAGCGGCCGTATGAGGCTTCAGGCACCAGCGGAATGAAGGCCGCGCTGAACGGCGTGCCCAGCCTGTCGATTCTGGACGGGTGGTGGATCGAGGGCTGCATTGAAGGGTTCACCGGCTGGGCGATCGAGGACGGGGCCAACGATGAAGAGGAGGCGGCTTCGCTCTACAAAAAGCTGGAGAACGCGGTGGTTCCTCTTTACCTGCAAGCCCCGGAGAAGTGGGCCAGCCTGATGCGCAACACGCTGGCATTCAACGGCTCCTACTTCAACACCAACCGCATGGTGAAGCAGTACACGCGGAACGCCTACTACCCGGTGAAGCTGATCGAGCCCGCCAAGGTGGAGGAAGCGGCGTACGCGGACTGAGGTCGCTGGGTAGGCAGCGAGCGGGCTCTTGTGATTTTCGAGATTTGAGAATCAGGACTTGGAAAATCCAGCCAGAAACTCTGCTGGCGTGACAATCGGTATCCCGCGCCACGGATGCAGCACAAGCAAGTCTGTATCGCTGCTTACCAGAACATCCGCCTCGGCGATCAAAGCAAGCACCAGAAACGGGTTGTCTTTGGGATCGCGGCAGGGCAGTTCGGTCTCGCTCATGGTAGCATCCGGCACGACGAACAGATGTACCCTTCGTCTCAAGTTGGCGACGAAAATCCGACGTTTTTCCCGAGTGAGATAACGATCGAACTTGCTGCGGTCGAGCACTTCCTCAAGTTCAGCAAGTGTTTCGGCACTGGCGCAGAGATCCCAAAAATGCAAAGCAACTGAAAGAGCCCGGTGAGGCGTAGACCCCACACGCAACGCCGCACCGACCAGGGTGCTCGAATCGAAAACAACTCGCTGGAGCCGGCTCACCGCAATTCGTGGACCATGCGAACCACATCCTCATCCGTCAACGCCGCCGCCGCCGCCGCCTGATCCGGTGTTTGGCTACTCTTAGCTGAAGCACTCCATTCTTCAAACTCCGCCGCGGCTGCCCTGCGCCTGCGCTTTGCAGCCAGTATTTCCTCCATCTCCCGCGGCGAGACGACGAAGGCCGTGGGACGCCCATGCCGCGTAATCGCAACCGCCTCACGCTGCACGGTATCCAGCAGCTTCCCAAAACTGTTCTGCGCCTCAACGGAGGTCATGGTAATCATCGTTTGCACCTCAAGAACTAGCTAATCTAGATAATATAGCTACTTTCGACGACTCGCAATATCTGTGCTTGCCGCTCAGTCTCCCGGCGCCTGTTCAAGCTCCGCGCCGATGCGGCGCAGCTTCATGAACCGCCACTGCAGCCGGTCGAAGAAGAGGTAGACAACCGGCGTGGTGAAGAGAGTAAGCGCCTGCGAGACGAGCAGGCCGCCGACGATGGTAATGCCCAGCGGCTTGCGCAGTTCCGAGCCTACGCCCATGCCGATGGCCAGCGGCATGCCGCCGAATAGGGCGGCCATGGTGGTCATCATGATGGGACGGAAGCGCAGCAGACAGGCCTGATAGATGGCTTCGACCGGCGGCAGGCCTTGCTCGCGCTCGGCCTGGAGCGCAAAGTCGATCATCATGATGGCATTCTTCTTCACGATGCCGATCAGCAGAATAATCCCGATGAGAGCGATGATGCTCAGGCTGGTTCCGGTGAGCAGCAGGGCGAGAATGGCGCCGACGCCGGCCGGCGGAAGCGTGGAGAGAATGGTCAGCGGATGGATCAGGCTCTCGTAAAGAATGCCGAGCACGATGTAGACGGCGACCAGCGCGGCAAGGATGAGATACGGCTCGTTCTTGAGCGAGTCCTGGAAGGCCTGCGTGGTGCCCTGGAAGGTGGGATGAACGGCGGGCGGCATGTTCATCTCGCGCTGAGCCTTTTCAAGGGCGGTAACGGCGTCGCCGAGGGCCACGTTGGGCGCGAGGTTGAAGGTGAGAGTGACGGAGGGATACTGGCCCTGGTGGTTGACCTGGAGAGCGGTGCGCCGCTGTTCATAGTGGGCGATGGCGGAGAGCGGAACCATGGCGCCGCCCGTGGACGGTGTGGGACCAGTGGACGAGGCGGCAGCGGCAATTGCAGGTGTGGTTGAGCCGGGGGCCGCGGAGATCGCGGTTGTTGCCGTGGCCGCGCCCGTGGCCGGCCTCGAAGTTGTAGCGCCGACAACGTTGTTGGCCTTGAGGAAGATTCCGTTGAGGGAGTCGGGACTTAGCTGATACTTGGGGTCGACTTCCATGACCACGAAGTACTGGTTGAGCGCGGTGTACATGGTGGAGACTTCGCGCTGGCCGAAGGCATCGTAGAGGACGCTGTCGATGGCGGCGGCGGTGATGCCGAGGCGCGATGCGGTGTCGCGATCGATGACCAGATTCTCGGCCAGGCCCTGGTCCTGCTGGTCGCTGGAGACGTCGGCCAGTTCAGGCATTCGTCTCATTTGGGCCAGCAGCCGCGGTGCCCAGGCGTTCAACTCGTTCAGGTTCTCGTCGGAGAGGGTGTACTGATATTGCGCCGCGCTGCCGCGGCCGCCGATCTGGATGTCTTGCTGTGCCTGGAGGTAGAGCGTGGCGCCGGGAACGCTAGTGAGCTTGCGGCGCAGGCGGGCGACTACCTGGTCGGCGGACACGCGTCCGGGACGCTGGTTAAGCGGCTTGAGGGCGACGAACATGTTGCCTATATTCGAGCTGCCGCCGCCGGGGCCGCCGCCGCCGACAAAGGCCGTGACGGACAGAATGGCCTTTGTCGGCGGCGGCGGCCCCG
>Ga0224559_1001727_pt1 | contig 11773 bp, 14 predicted proteins | sample 714S33034metaG_FD_180676 | JGI IMG/M metagenome (GOLD analysis project Ga0224559, IMG submission 180676) | Peat soil microbial communities from Stordalen Mire, Sweden - 717 S3 30-34 | ecosystem: Environmental > Terrestrial > Soil > Wetlands > Peat | place: Sweden: Norrbotten County, Stordalen... | reverse complement strand
GAGTTGGCCTTTAGCGAGCGGTAGATGGAGCGGTCCGCGTGCCAGCGCATCGAGCACTTGGTAAAAATCAGCGGCTTGGGGCCGGAGTGGCTGCCAATGGCCCGGCCAACCACCTCTTCCGAATGGCCGAGCCCGTAAATGGCCGCCGTGTCGATCCAATTGACCCCGAGATCGAGCGCGCGATGAATGGCGGCAATGGATTCGTTATCGTCCTGGGGGCCCCATGAGAACTCCCAGTTGGCGCCGCCGATGGCCCAGGCGCCAAAGCCGATGGCGGTAAGTTGAAGGTCGGAGTTGCCAAGTGTGCGAAGGGCGGGAACGGAAGCAATGGTCATGACAACAGCTTAGATGCGCTGAAAGCTGCCTGGCTGCAAGAACTTCAGGAATCTCAATTAGAGACTGCACCGCTGCGCATGATTGCATCATTTTTAGAACCTGATGTAGAATTGACTTTTATGCATCAAGTCAAATCAATGATGCGGAAAGAGGATTTTGATGAGAACCACCCTCGATATACGAGACGACGTCATGGAAAAGGTAAAGGAGTATGCCGCTGCACGTTCCATCTCGAAGGGCGCAGCCGTTTCCGACGTGCTGGAGCGCGGCTTCAATGCCGAGGTGCCAACAAAATGGGAGAACGGCATCCTGATCTTTTCGCCCGGACCGGCGGGCGCGGTCACGGCAGAGCACGTAATGAAGCTCAAGGATGATCTGGAAGGGGAGATTTGGTGAGCGTAGGCCTGCTCGACGTGAATGCGCTGATTGCTCTTCTTTGGGAGGAGCATCCATTTCACAGGCGCTGCGCCGAATGGTTCGTCCACTCGGCAAAAGCCGGATGGGCAACCTGCCCGATCACCGAGTCCGGGTGCGTTCGAGTGCTCTGCACGCCCGCATTCACAGCGAACCCGCCGTCTGTCCAGGCAGCCATTCGGATGATAAAGACCGCTACCGAGTCGGGGAGAGAGCATCGTTTCTGGATGGACGACCTTCCGCTGTCCGCCGTCGGCACGCGATGGCAGAATCGACTTGGTCCCAAACAGATCACCGACGCCTACCTGCTGGCTCTTGCCATCCAACACCGCGGGAAACTAGTCACCTTTGATCGGCGCATTCTCCAACTTGCCCCGGAGGGCAGCGTTGAGCGGGACGCGCTGGAGATTCTGAAGTAGCTGGGTGGCGTCCCTCGATTCAGTCCTTACGCCGCGATCAGGAACCTTCCCTCGCGCATGATCTGCTCCGTAATTCGGTCCGGGCCAGCCCCGGACTCGAGCCAGATGTTGAAACCCAGGCCAACCACATCGATGTGCGTGCCGGAGCGCCACGGCGCCCCTGTGTGTTCGCCGTAGGGATTGCCGAATGCGATGTGAATGCCGGGAAACTTCTCGTCCTGCAGAATGTTGCCGATGACCCGCTCCACGCCCAGGTTGGTACCGATGGCGAACTCGCCTACCCGGTCGGAGTTTTCGTCGGTGTGCGTATAGGTCCAGAAATCCTCTTCGAGCTGCTTATTCACGCTCGAACAGCTCACCATCCGGTTGCCCGCGATTTCGATGGTCAGTGGCGTTGCCGCCAGCAGCCCGTAGCGAGCGCATAGCCAGTCACCCACCACCCCATCGACCACAAACCTGCCGTTCACCTCGCCTGGAGAAGTAAAACATTCGCCTCCGGGCAGGTTGCCCCACTTCTCCGGCGAAATGATGCCTGAAGTCTTGAACCACTTGTAGCCGGGATTCATCTCGGCAGTAATGTCGGTACCCGCGGCAGTGGTGGCGCGGATGCGAGTCGCCTTGCGCACCCGCTCCAGAACCTTCTGGCTCAGCCGGTCCACCAGGTTGAAGTCCGCCCGCATGCCCTGGCACATGATCTCCGGAGAGATGTTGACCATGTGTGCGTGGCGCATATGCCGCCGGTTCACAATGTCGGTCATCTGCATGCGCGAGCGCAGCTCGTTGGTCTGCACCTGCACCGCAAAGATTGAAACCTGCGAAGTCTCCATGTCGGCCAGCACGGCCGCCGGCATATCGATCAGCGGCCGCGGCGCCAAATCTTCCAGCACGAAGACATTCCACGGGCAACCCCGCTCGGCCAGTTGTGTGCCCAAAGCTGCGGCTATCGGCTCGGTTGCACGGTCGGTAATCAGCGTGACCTTCTCCGCCGCATCGATACGCAGGCAGGTGGTGACGGCGGAACGCGCGCCAGGCATGAATTCGGCGGGATAGTCGAGCGAAAGAAGATGCGCAGCGGTTTCGGTCATACTTTGTACACGGATCCTCGCTATGATTGCCGCACTCGTCGAATGCGTATCCCATGAGGGTAACGGAAAATTCATCGGAATGAAATGGGGAAACAGCGGCAGAGGCCGCGTTGTGCCAAAACAAGACCGCGCTCAACTCCGGAAGTTCGTGCCGCCCTTCGCGCCTTGGCGATTCGTTACAGCCCCGCCGCCGTCTCGCGCGCCATGTAATCGACCACCGCTTTCAGGTCGCCTTTGCTCTCTTCAAATACCTTGAGCTGGCGGTCGGCGCCTGTGCCTGTCTTCATGATCTTGCGCACCCCGTCGATGGCCTCGCGGCTGCCTAACTCGTCGACCGCCGAATCGATCAGGGCCAGATACTCTTCGAGTAAGTCGCGCAGGGGCAGTTCCTGCTGGCGGCCAAAGTCGATCAGCTTGCCGTCAAGCCCGTAGCGCACGGCGCGAAACTTGTTCTCCATCAGCAGCGGACGCGCGTACTGGCGGAAGTCCTGATTGGCCTCATGCAGTTTGTAAAGATAAAGAGCCGTGGCCTGAATGAGCGCCGCAATCGCCACCGTCTCCTCGGCGCGCAGCGGAATGTCGCAGGCTCGCACCTCGACAGTATTGAAAAATGGATGCGGCCGGATGTCCCACCATATCTTCTTGGCGTTGTCGATGCAGTTGGTCCGCACCAGCAGGCTTACATAATTCTCAAACTCGCTATAACTCTGAAAGGCGTCTGGAATCCCGGTGCGAGGAAAGTTCTCGAAGACCTTGGCGCGATAACCCTTGTAGCCCGTATTCAATCCCAGCCAGAATGGCGAGTTAGTAGCCAGCGCCATGATGTGAGGCAGAAAGTAGCGCATCGAATTCATGATGCGGATGGCTGCCTCGCGGTCCTCGATGCCCACATGCACGTGCAGTCCGAAGATCAGGTTCGCACGGGCCACCAATTGCAGGTCCTTCACCACCTGGTGGTAGCGCGGGTCGGGATAAATCTCCTGCGTGCGCCAGTCGGCAAATGGATGCGTTGCGCCCGCCACCAGCACCAGGCCATGTTCCGTGGCCAGCCTGATCATCTCGCAGCGCAGTTCGTAGATGTCTTCGCGGGCCTCGTGGATGTTGCGGCAAACGCGCGTGCCCACCTCCACAACCGAGGTGTGCATCTCCGCCTTCACCCGCTCCTGCAGGCGCATCTTGCCCACCGCCAGCATCTCGGTCTCGATATGCGAGCGCAGATCCCGCGTGACCGGGTCGACGGTCTGATACTCCTCTTCAATGCCAAGCGTGAACGATGGCCGCATAACAACTCCTGGGAACAGCTAGCAGCCCGTGGTGAAAGTCTGGTTTTGAAAGGGCACCACTTCAGTCGTGCCGTAAATGTCTGATTACAAACGATGGGCTTTAGCCCCTGAGGGATGTTTTTCGGCGATTTGGACATTTACCAGAGGCAGCTAGGGGCCATTGTAGCGGAAAAACAAGCAATCGCGCGATTAGGCAGCCGTCCCTTGCGATTGAATGGAAAGCTTCAGCCCCAGCGCCTGTAACACTTTCAGCACGGTTCCAAACTCCGGATTGCCTTCCGATCCAAGCGCCTTATAGAGGCTCTCGCGGGAGAGACCCGACTCCTTGGCAATCTGTGACATGCCCCGTGCGCGTGCCACTGTTCCAAGGGCCACCGTCAGAAACGACGGATCGGAGTCCTCCATCGCGATCTTCATGGCCTCTTCAAGATATTCCGCAATTGCCTCCTCATCCTCAAGGTATTCAGCCGCATCAAACGGACTGGTTGCCGATGCCACAATTTGCTCCTTTGCTGCGGACGCTAACCCTCATTCTATCGGCTAGACCATAGGAACCTTCGACCCTAGTTTTTCGCCGCCTTCTTCTTCGCCGGCTTCCTCACCTTCGTAGGCGCCCCCAGAAACGCCGACCAGCGCAACTCCGGCACATGCGGCGCCTTCTTAGCCTTCGCGATGGCCAGGTTCGCAACCTCGCGCACAATCCAATCGAAGTTCGCCTGCCCCACCGACTCCAAACCCGCATCCGGCGCCGGGTTCATGAAGTCGATCGCGTAAGGCACACCATTCTCCACTGCAAACTCCACCGTATTCAGGTCGTAGCCAAGAGCGCGGCAAAGCTTCAGCGCATCCTGGCGAATACGTTTGAGCAGCCTCCTGTCGTGAGCCGGAGCGTCCTGCACATAGCGCTCCGCATGAGGCCTGCGCGGGTCATAGGACATGATGTGGACCTTCTTCTGCCCCACCACGTAGCAGCGGAAGTAATCCGTGAAGTCAACCGCCTTCTGGTAGGTCATGCACAGGTCGCGCGACTGGTCGTACGCTCTGAAGAACTCCTCGCGATTGTGAACGTGATACACGTCGCGCCAGCCTCCGCCATCCACCGGCTTCAAGAATCCATGCTCGCCCACGTAAGCAAACACACTGTCCCAATCCAGCGGATATTCCAGGTTGCGCATCGACCTGTCCGTGGTTCCTTCGGGCAGCTGCTTATGGGGCAGGATTACGGTCGCGGGCACGGCCACGCCAAGCTTCGCCGCCAGTGTGTAGTTGAAAAACTTGTCGTCGGCCGACCACCAGAAAGGGTTGTTGACGATCACCGTTCCATTGATCGCGGCGTGCTTCAGATAGGCGCGGTAGAAGGGAATGTCGTGCGAAATGCGATCCACAATCACCGAGTAGCGGGAAGCTTTGTCCAAATGCACCGCGCCGACTTCGACAAACTCGGCCTGAACGCCGTCGATGTTGCGTGCATTGATGTGCTCGACCAGTGCGCCGGGAAAGCTATTCTCCATGCCGAACAGGATGCCGATCTTTTTCATTGCGCTTTGCCTCCGTTGATCCCCTGAATTTGCAATGCCGCACGCACCTGGTGCGCGGCCGCAACAGTGCTCGCAACCATATCCGGTTGCACGAGCAATGTCTTGAAAGGGCGCGGCAGGGTACCCTCTGGGCGCCGTGCCGAAACAGACCAAAACTACCGCGGGCTTTACAGGCTGCGGAAAAACTCCGCTGCCTGCCTTGGTTTTGAAAGGGCACGACTTCAGTCGTGCCGCAAATGCAACAAAAGAACGTCGGGCTTTAGCCCCTGAGGAACGGGCTTTGAAGTTCTCACCGCAAGCCGGCCTTTTTCTGCAGCCTCTTTAGCCCCTGAGGGACAATTCCTGTCTTCCAGGGCAGCATTTATGCAACTGCTTCCAGTGTACGGCAGACTGCGGTCGAACCCACTTGACCGGCGGCGCGCAGGTGGATATTCTTCCTATCCGCGGCAGGTGATGGTGCGCACGGATCGCGCAACCGCGGTTCTTTATAATTATCTGCCGTGAGCTGGGCTGTAACTGATCGTGACGCGGCAGGTGCCGGCAACAGGTTTTGCACCCCGAACCGTTCGGCGGCAATCAGTTATAGGGGAGGCAGCGATGAAATACCGCGCATTGACCGTTAACAGGGAGTTTGGCAGCGGCGGAGGACGCATTGCGCAGACCATCGCCGGGTGGCTGGGCTGGAAGCTGCTCGATCGCGACATTATCGACGCCATCGCCTACGCGGCACACGTCGATTGCAGCGTTGTTCGCCACTACGACGAGCACGTCGACTCCTGGCTGCGCCGCCTCAATCAGCAGGCCATGCGTAGCGCTGCCCTGGCCGCCGGCCTCGAACTGCGCGAGGGCGCGGTCTTCGATGCCGAAGAGATGGTCAAACTGACCCAGAAGATCGTCGATGAAGCTTATGCCGAGGGCAATTGCGTCATCGTGGGCCGCGGCGCGCAATGCATCCTGCAGCACAAGCCCGACGCATATCACGTCTTCGTCTATGCCCCGCTCAAGGAGCGCATTCTGCGCCTGCGCGCTCGCCTGGAAAAGGGCGTCAACATCGAGCAGCGCATCCGCACCGTCGATTCCGAGCGCGCAAAATACCTGCAGGAGTATTTCGGCAAGAGCTGGTGCAACCTCCACCTCTACGATCTGCTGATCTCCTCCCGCGAAGACGAGGACTCCACCGCGCGCGTCATTCTCAACGCTATGAACCAAGGGTAATCAGTGGTCAGTGGTTAGTGATTAGCGGTGAGAGATCGGGTGCTCCAGGTCTCGACCTTGAGACCGCGGAGGCGGTTGAGTGCGAGCCATCCCCTGGCCACGGCCCTGACCATGACCTGCCGCTCTGGCAATCGATGCCGCCCAAGGAGCACAATAGAAGGTTTGGAAGAACGTCCATCCGCCGCCCTGGCTGGATGGCCGGCAAGAGGAGACTGATCGATGAAAGGAACTCAGATGAAGGTTGTTGCGTTGAACGGTAGCGCCCGCAAAGGTGGAAACACCGCCATTTTACTTCGCTATGTTCTCAAGGAGCTTGAAAATGAAGGGATCGAAACCGAACTCATTGAACTGAGCGGGGCCAAGATCCACGGTTGCCTTGCCTGCCGGAAGTGCTCGGCCAGCAAGGACCGCAAGTGCTCGCAAAAAGACGATATGGGCAACGAGTTGATCGAGAAGATGGATGCGGCCGACGGCATCCTGCTCGGCTCGCCGACTTATTTTGCGGACGCAGCGCCAGAGATCAAGGCCCTGATGGACCGCGCCTGTTATGTGTCGATGGCAAACGGCGGCATGTTGCGCCGCAAGGTAGGCGCAGCGGTGGTGGCCGTGCGCCGCACCGGAGCCATCCACGCCTTCGACACCTTGAACCACTATTTCCTGATCAGCGAAATGACGATCCCCGGCTCGTCTTATTGGAACATCGGCATCGGCCGCGAGATTGGCGACGTCGAGAAGGACGAAGAGGGCATTCGCACCATGAAGACCCTGGGCCAAAACATGGCGTGGCTGCTGAAGAAGATCGGGCACTAAGCCATTCAGCGAAGGAAGCCGGCATAAGCAATCAGTCCGCTTATCGTTGCCGCCTCACAAGTATTCCCGCACCATACGCTCCCACGTGGGCCAGTCGTGCGAGTTATGCGAGTCCCATATGTAAAGCTTGTGCGGAATGCCCTTCGCACTTAGCACGCGATCGAGATTCTGGTTCTGTCCCAGACATTGGTCGTCCCATCCCGTGGCCAGCACGTACGTGTTGCGCCTGTAGTGGTCGAAGAACCATGGGTCGCTCAGGTTGGGCAGATAGTGCGTGGGCAGATTGTAGTAGCAGTCCTGGTCGTAGTAGCCGCCAAGAAAGTTGGCAATGTCGAACGCGCCAGACATTGAGAGCATCCCGGTAAATACATCGGGATGGCGAAACGCGATGTTAGCCGCATGATATCCGCCAAAGCTGCAACCCAGCGCCACCAGGTGCGGGTCGTGGTTCTTCAGCCGCACTAGCGGCAAAACCTCGTGGATCAGGTATTCCTCATATTGCACGTGGCGGGCAATCCGCCAGCGCGGAGGCGCCGCGCGGTTGTACCAGCTCTCCATGTCGACGGAATCCACGCAATAAACCTGCAACTGGCCGGCGTCGATTTTGCCGGAGAGAGACGCAATCATCCTCCGGTCTTCAAACTCGTAAAACCTTCCCCCGGATGTGGGGAACACGATCACGGGCAAGCCCGCGTGCCCGAAGACGAGCAGTTCCATCTCTCCGCCCAGGCGGCCGGAATGCCACTTGTGATACTCGCGATTCATGCTCCCCCACTCGCTGTTCCCTGACCCCTGATCCCTGATCCCTGACCCCTGAATATTGGAGAACCGCCAATTTCTTGATACTGTAACAGCCTGGGCTGGTTTTTTAGCGCTTCCGGCGCGGCAGCCGATAAAACGTATAGGACCCAGAAACTTGAATCTGCAACCGCAACCGGCAGAGATGGATTCAGCACGGCATACGCCAGTGGGCCTGCTCACGGCCGGAGAGGCTACTCCGCATCCGCGCCTGCGGCTCCATCGAGCTTTTAGAAGCTCCTATCTTGCCGGCACGCGCGACCTCATCGTCTACGTTCCGCCGGGATACGACGAGCAACCCGAGCGCACTTACCCTGTTCTCTATCTTCAAGACGGCCAGAACCTCTTTGACGGCCGAACCTCGTTCATTCAGGGCCGCACCTGGGCCATGCGCGAGCAGGCCGACGCGGCCATCGAAGCCGGTGAAGTGGAACCGCTCATCGTCGTCGGCATCTATAACGCCGGCGACCGCCGTCTGGCCGAGTACACCCACGAGCGCGACTGGGAGCGGGGCGGCGGCGAAGCAAAAGATTACGGCCTCATGCTGACCCGCGAGATTCTTCCCTGGGTCGCTGGCCAGTATCGCGTGCGCACCGAGCGCGAGCAGACAGGGCTGGGCGGTTCGTCGCTCGGTGGATTGGTCTCGCTCTACCTCGGCCTGCGTTACGCGACCTGGTTCGGCAAGCTGGCCGTGCTCTCGCCCAGCGTCTGGTGGAACCACAAGAGTATCCTCGGCTACCTCAACGAACGCGCCCCGGAGATTTGGGAGCGTCCCCGCCTGTGGCTCGACGTGGGAGACAAAGAAGGCCGCCGCACCCTGCACGACGCCGAACAGCTCTACCGCCGCCTGAAAGCCAACGCCTGGCGCCAAGGCGAAAACTTCCATTTCGAGCGCGTCCCCGGTGGAACGCACGATGAAGCAAGCTGGGCCCGCCGCGTCCGCCCCATGCTGCGCTTTCTGTTTCCCTCTGGGTAATGTCGGGAGTGAAGATTTCTCTTGCACCCGAGCAATCGTCCTGAAGGCTAGAATGTCCGGGGGGCAAAATGCGCTTTTATACTGCAATGGAATGCGAGGAGTGGTTAAGCGGTCGCGAGCGCAAGAAGCCGGACGCAGTGCCAGGGACCCTCATCGAGCAAATATCGTACCCACCGACGGCCCATGGGATCTGTTACTTCGCCCGCTGGATGGCCAGTTCTCTGACTTACCGGCAGGACACCCTGCTTTGGATCACAGAATGGGGCATCTGGGGAGGTTCAGAAAACTGGCATCTGTACTACAAGCTGCGTCAAAGTTATAGCGACCACCGACTCCTTCATGAGGCCCCAGGGCATCTATTTCTGGATTACGAGGCCGAAGATCTAGCGTCCTTCTTGCAGTTAGCCATCCTGAACGGATGGGGCGGTTACGTGCTGACAGGAGCCAACTACGTCAACGCCTTCTTCAGTCACGATGAGTACATAAGGTTCTTTGCTTCTGAAGAGAGCACCCTGGCAGAGGTTCGAGAGGCACTTGGGTCGAAGTGACACGCCTTGAAACTTGCTCACATCCCCATTTTCGGCGATACTTAGATGTTGAGTCTTGTGTGGCCGGGCGCACATGCCTGGCCGTCTATTTGGCCGTGCGCGCCGCAGCAACACCGCCGCTGGCCGGAAAAGCCCCAAAAGACCACAACAGAGCACTGGATTTTGAAAGGAACCGTATCGCCGTGGTGATGATTCGTTTGGCGCGCTTTGGCGCCCGCAAGCAACCCTACTATCGCATTGTGGCCATCGAGAAAGACCGCGCCCGCAATGGCCGTTCGATCGAGGTCGTCGGCACCTACAACCCCCGCACCAGCCCGGCCACCGTCGACCTGAAGCACGAGCGCATCGCCTACTGGCGCAGTGTCGGCGCGCAGTTCTCGACTATCGTTGAAAAGCTGGTCGCCAAGAACCCGGCTCCGGTTGCGAGCGAGACACCGTCCGAGTCTCCGGTGACTCCGTTGACCCCATTGACCCCGGTCGAAGCGTGATCCTTTTTTGCCCCGCCCCCGCCCTTCCCCAAGGGCGCTCAAGACCGGATGTGCGGAATTTAGGACCTTTGCCTACTGATTTGCTGACGGCGGCGGGTGTGTGCTGTTACTATTCGCGCACAGATTCAAGTCGCTATTTCTTTGACACATAAGGTCAGGGGCACGAACATGACCCAAAACACAATGGTCGCACCAGCGTCAGTCGTCGAACTGGTCCGCGAAATCGCGCAGGCCCTCGTGGATGAGCCGGCAGCCGTCGATGTGCAATCCGTTGACCGGGAGGAGAACACCGTCCTCAAGCTCCGGGTTGCGCCACAAGACGTGGGCAAGGTCATCGGCAAGCAAGGGCGCACCGCCCGCTCGGTGCGCACCATTCTGGGCGCTGTCAGCATGAAGCTGCATCACCGCTACACGCTTGACATCCTGGAAGAAGACGATTAAGCCCGGCAAGGGCGCGGGTGGGTGCCCCACCTGGGAGCCCTTTGGGCAGCGCGTCTTTGTCTTTGCGGCTAGGGTGGGAGCTAAACCTCCACCAATCCCGGAGGCCGCGTTGACCGCACCTGACGCACCGCGAGTTGAGCAAAGACAGCAATGGGTCTGGCTGGCCCGCATTCGCCGCACCCAGGGACGCAAGGGCGAAGTCTTCGCCGACATTCTCACCGATTTCCCAGAAAAATTCGCCGCCCGCCGGCGACTTTGGCTGCTCGCTGAAGCTGCGTCCTGCGCACCGCGTGAGATCGAACTCGTGGCCCACTGGCTGCACAAAGGCGGCGTCGTGCTGCACTTTTCCGGCGTGGATTCGATCTCCGCCGCCGAAACTCTCAGCGGCCTCATCGTAGCCATTCCACTCGCCGAGCGAGCCTTGCTCGCGGGCGACGAGGTTTACATCGCCGACTTGATCGGATGCACCCTCTTCGACGTAGCCAGCCAAGCCCCAACCTCTGTCGGAGAGATCGAAGACGTAGACCGCACCGCCGGCCCCGTCGCTCTGCTGGTTGTTCGCGGCTCAACCGGCGAGGTGCTGATCCCCTTCGCCAAAAGCTATCTTCGCAAGCTGGACCTCGAAGGCAAGCGCGTAGAAATGGCTCTCCCCGATGGCCTCGCCGACCTGAATGCGTAAGGAAGACTCCAGACACATCGCGAAGACCTGGCCGCTTTGAAAGGGCACGACTTCAGTCGTGCCAACAGAGGCCCCAAATGATTCCCGGCTTTAGCCGCCGAAGGAAAGCCAGCCCTCGAAAACACGCGCCCATAATCCGCTATTGGAACGCCAACGGCTTCCAGACCCCATCCTGCTTCAACGCCAATTGAATCGGCCGCGGCGGACCTTTGGGCGGAACCGTCACCTCAATCCAAAGCTCCTGCCCTGCCTTCAAAGGCGTGGGGATGGCTGCGTGTTCCGGAATGTAGAAGTCGACAGGCGTATCGAGGCGGAGGTTTTCGCACGACGATCCAGGCCACGCGGCGACCATCTGGCTTCCCGGCGGCATCGGAGACACGTTTTCGCTATCCGGAATGCGTAGCGCAATCAGCTTGTTGTTTTCGACCTTGATCGTTGCAGGAAATCGCACGGCTTGGGCAGAGTTGATTGAATACTTCATTCCCACCGGTAAACCATCCAGGTTCCTCGGCATCGCGGCCTCTTTCGCCGACGGCAGCGTGCTTTGGCAGCCATCCACGATCAGTTGCTCGCTCAGATAGCGGCCCCGCATCACCAGTTCCGGATCGTAGACAACGGTGCGCGTCCAAACGCGCGGACAGCTCCAGCGCTGATAGAGATACTTGGCGGCGATCAAGGAGACAATCGCCAATTGAATCACAAGCAGCGCGATCGATGCCCGAGAGAGCGAAATCTTGCCCAGT
>Ga0224559_1001726_pt1 | contig 11777 bp, 10 predicted proteins | sample 714S33034metaG_FD_180676 | JGI IMG/M metagenome (GOLD analysis project Ga0224559, IMG submission 180676) | Peat soil microbial communities from Stordalen Mire, Sweden - 717 S3 30-34 | ecosystem: Environmental > Terrestrial > Soil > Wetlands > Peat | place: Sweden: Norrbotten County, Stordalen... | reverse complement strand
GTTCAGGCTCTCGTCAATCACCCACAGGATGGGGTAGGCGACGAACATCAAGAACAGAATGAGCGCCGGCAAGGCGAAGGCGTAGCTCGCGAACGATTTGAGAGACCTCCGGCGCATTCTGCCGGAGGCCCCAATCGTCGCTTCGCCGAGAATTGGCGCGCTCATGTCGATTGACCGCGGTCAGTCGCTCCATTCACTTCGAAGCGGCCGCCTTCTGAACGGTTGCGAGAGCATCCTCAGGCTTGAGCGAACCGGTCGCGACCCCAGCGAGCGCATTGTCGAGCGCTTCGGCGACCTTCGGATCGGCGAAACGCTGATTCTGCGCCTTGGACAGGTCTTGCATGAAGCGAGCCGACATTTGCTTCACGTGGTCCGAGACGTCGCCTTGTGGCGCGTGGCCGTCGAAGGCCGGCAGATCATTGAGGTCGTTCAGCGCCTGCTGCAGCCCCGCCCCGTTGGTCAGAGAAGCAAGGAACGTCCAGGCCGCGTCGTTCTTCTCGCCGTTCTTCGTCAGCCCGTAGCCGATGTCGATCCCTCCGACGGGCGGGCTTGCCTGGAGAGCGCCGGGAACCGCGGGCAGGTAGAAGAAGTCGAACCCGTCCATGTTCTGGACGTAGTCGGACAGCGGCGGCGGGAACTTGCTTTCCTGCATCCACCACGAGCCGAGCGCGATCATTCCGACCCGGCCTTGGGCGAAGAGTTGGGCGCCAGTCGGATAGGCGTGCGCGCCGAGAGCGCCCTCTTGGAAGATTCCGTCGTCGAAGAGCCCCTTCCACGCTTTCATCGCCGAGACGAGTTCGGGCGCGGTCCAGGGCGTCTCGCCCGCCTGCGCCTTGTCGACAATGCCGGGCGAGAATTCGTTCGCCAGCATCAGAAACACGTTTTCGTTCTGCCAGCCGTCCGATGCGCCTTGGAACATCGGGATGTAGCCCGCCTTGGTGAGGGCGCTCGAGGCCGCCTTCAAATCGTCATAGGTCTTCGGGACAGAAAGTCCGATCTTCTCGAAGATCTTGCGATTGTACCAGACGCAGAGCACCTGGGACTCTTGCGGAATCATGTAGTAGTTCGAATCCCCTTGTGGATTTCCCATCAGCATCTGTTTGCGGTTCACAGGGAAGACCTTGTCGGCCCAACTCGCCCCCCAGCTCGCCGCGGCCTTGTCGCTTAGCGGCGCCAGATCCGGCCGGTACTGCTGCGTCAGCGAGCCAGGCTGCAGGCCAATGACGTCGGGCAGGCTGCCCGACGCCGACGCCGCCTTCAGCGCGGTAATGTATTCAGGCGAATAGTTATAATAGACATATTTCACCTGAATGTCGGGATGCTCCTTTTCGAAGGCGGCGATCGACTTGTTCATCGTGCTCTGGATGAACCACGACCAAACAGTCACCGTCTTGGTGTCGGCGTACGCCGGAATCGACAGCAACAAGGCGGTCACAACTCCGCCCGCCGTCATCCATGATTTCCTCATCTTCACTCCTCCCATTGCAGCCGTCGCGCGGCTGTTTGTTTGGCGTTCCTCCCGAGCGAACGACGGAACACGTCGTTCGCCCGGACGCGCCAGTTTTCTTTCGTCTTCGCTTCCGGCGGCCAGCTGGCCGCCGGCACCCGCAGCGGCGCGCTCAGGCGGCTTTGTCGACGGCGCCCGGAAGCAGGACCTCTTCGGTGATGCGGGCGTCGTCGTCGAAGCTGCGCACCGGAACGATTTTCGCTTCCCCCAGCGCGGCGTGGTAGGCGCGAACCGCCTGGCGAGGCGAAGTCTCGCGGTCAGCCACGGCGCGCAGGAGACGGATGAGCTCGAGCGGCGCCTCAGCCTGATTGATCTTGCGGCCAAAGAGCGCGACGCGCCCGCCGTAGCGTTCGGCTTGAGCGACGAGTTCGAACGTGTCGCGCACCGTGCCCCCGCCGCCGCCCAGCACGCCGACGACGAGTTCGCGGTCAAAGGCGGCGAGCTCCTCCAGGGCGCGAGGGCCGTTGAAGGGAATCTTCAGAAACTGCGGCCTGTCCGCTCTCATCACGCCTGCGAGCGACCGCAGAATGCAGTCGTTGAGGAATTCGCCCGTCGCTTCGCGGCTCAGTCCGCAATCGACGTTGGGATTGAAGGCCTCGTAAAAATACTTGAAGTTGTTGGCCGCCGCTTCGGCCCTGAAGGCGGCAAAAGCTTCTAGCGCCGCGACGTCGGCGTCGCGATCGTTGAGGAATGTCACCGAATAGAGGCCGAGGTCCGTGCCGGTCACCGGCGCCCCCGGCGCGGGGGTCGCCGTCCCGGTGACGACCCGCGACAAGTTCGCGGAGCGGAATGGTCGCGACGGCCGGCCGGCGTAGACCCCGTGACGCACGCTGGCCCAGCAGTCGGTCGTGTCGTTTGCGCGGATCGCAGGTTTGACGTCAGACCCCGTGAAGACCCCTTCTTCCCGAAGGAGCTCGAGGTTGGACGCCGACACGAGCATGATGTCGACGATATTCTGGCGCACGACCAACTTGATCTGATCGATGAACTCCCGTCGGTTTCGCCGACGCGGCGCCGCCGGGTTGGACCGATCGAAGCCGGTTCCGGTCACGCCAGAACCCATGTCGGTGTCCTTGGCGTCCGCAATGATGAAGTCCGAGGGCCGATACTGGCCGGCGCGAATTCTTTTTAGCTTCTCATCAAGTCTCAGCATCTTCTCGCTCTTTTGCCAGCACTCACGACACGGGAACGATTCCAACCGCGGATGTCGGCATCGCCTGTCGCCGCACGTCGCATCATCACCGAGCGCGAACTCTCTACCATAATACTCCAAATCATGTCAACGGACGTCATTATTGGTCATATCGACGCGTCGCAGGTGCCGGTCGCCTCTTCTGACGGCGGTTGCGCTTCGCCGTCCATCGGAGGGCCCTGGCATTCGCCGACGACTCGGAATGCGCCCTGGGTCGGGCCGTACTGTTGCAATGCCGCCTGGGCAGCCGAGAAAGTCGCGCCAGGGATCGCGAGTCCTTGACCACGAGCGCTAAAGCGGATTGAGCCCACTTTCAGCGGGTTGCAACCAAACAGACAGTGAGGCTCCAAATAACGTCAAAACACGTCATGATTGCCGGGATCTCTACGCTAGGCGGCTTAGCGCTCCTACGGGCGACCCTCGAAGGCGTCTGCTGCAGGATGAACAGCGTCATGCTGGCGCTGGGAGATGTCGCCGGTCCGGCGCAGGAAATACGGGTCAGCGGCAGCTTCACGCGCACGGAGTTGTGCGTCAAAATCCTTGCCGACGCTTTCGATCATGAGATCAATGCGCCCAATGTCGACGAGGGCGCGGCGTTCGGCGCCGCGATTCCGAAGTTCGTCTCCGCGGAAGTGCTCGACGACATCTCGGCCACGGCACGATTCGATTCAGTGAAGAAGACTTACACCGCCCTCGCCCAGCCAAAGTGGAGGTCTACAAGACGCTCTTTGGCGTTTACGATCGGATCTATAGGAACCTGCTCCAGGAATACTCGGACATCTCAGCGTTCCAGGACGGATGAAATCGCAACACGCGCGACTCTGCGCCTTCGAGGACGTGAGTCGCATTGAGAAGGTGTTGGCAACCGCTCGTTGGTCGCGGCGAACGCCGACAAGAAAGCGATCCCTGAGCCGGCAGATCAAACATCTGGAGCACGCAAAGATGAATGCGCTGGGCAAAATCCGTCGCCTCATCGGCGGACAGCCATTCGATGCAAGCGGAGGATCTCATCTCAGCCGCTCAACGGCGCCAGCGCGCCGCCGCCCGTTGGGGGTTGCGGCGCGCCGAACAATCCAGATTAGCGATCTGTCCAAAAGGCTTGGCGGCTAAACCGCCGCCTCAGATATTAGGCCCGAGCAAACCTACCACAGAGCCGTCAGGGCTGGGCCTTCCTGGCCGAACCATTTCTTGTAGTTGGCCTGATAGGCGCCGCTGGTGATGTAATTGGACACGAACATGTCGAGATAACGGACAAATTCGAGATCGCCCTTAGCGACGCCTATCGCCTCGGGATCCGAGGTGTAGATTTGCGGCAGCGCGATCAGGCCGGGGTTTTTCAGCGCCGCATAATCGACCAGCGTCGAATCCTCGATCGCGGCGTCGGCGCGTTTTTGCTGCAGCAGCAGGATAGCTTCAGGCGCAAACGATTCTGTATAAACCAGCTCTGCGCCCGGCGCCTCGCGCTTGATCATCGCTTCGCCGGTGGTGCCGCGCCCGACAATCACCTTCTTACCCTTAAGATCGGCCATCGACTTCACACCAGTTCCATCGCGCGTCAGCAACTTGATGCCCGATTTCAGGTAGGTGATCGAAAAATCCACCGCCCGCGCGCGCTCCAGCGTCGCGGTCATATTGCAGACCACCACGTCGATCTGACCCGATTGAAGCATGGTGATGCGGACGGCGCCCGACACCTCTGTGATCTGCAATTTTACGCCCAACGAGTCGGCCAGCCGTTGGGCGACGTCGACGTCATAGCCGACCGGGTTGTTGTCCCCGTCGCGAAAGCCGATTGGTTCGCCCGTCAACCCAACGCCGACGCGGATGACGCCGGCCTTCTGGATGTCCTCAAGTTTGCCCGCGTTCGCGGTCGCCGATGCGAGTGTCGCCGCCATCAAGCCGGCCGCAAGCACCCGTCCCACTGCAAATAACTTGCCCACCATGTTCCATCTCCCTTGGTTGATCCCTGCCCGGCAGCGGCGATCATCGCCGGCGCGGCGCACGCTGAATCGATCGCTTTGCCAGTTTCTTGTCCTCCTGCCGCTTCCAGTCTCGCCGCCGCCCTACGCCGCCGCCGCGATTCTGCGCTCGGGCGCGGGCATGCCCGGAAGCCAGAGCCAATAGTGAATCGGACTTGCCGTGTTGAGCGCGACGACCCGATGGCCGCCCGCACAGTCGAGCGCGTGAATGACGACGGCTCCCAATTGTCCGCCCCGCAGATCGCGCAGGTCGGCCACCGCGCGATCCACCGCTTCTTGCAGCGGCATGCCGAGCTGCAGAGAGAGCACGATGGCGCGCGCCGTACCGGCCCGGATGGTCATTTCGCCAGTGTGGGTGCAAGCGGCGGCGCCGAAGCGCGTATCCGCGTAAGACCCCGCGCCGATGACCGGCGTGTCGCCAAGCCGGCCGGGATATTTCCAGGCCCAGCCTGAGGTGCTCGCGCCACTCGCAAAATGGCCGGCGGCGTCGCGAGCGAGATAGACGGTGGTGTCGCGCACCAACTCGGGATCGGCGGCGCCGCGGGCGAGATCGATCAGCGGGGCGTCGGGCGTCGCGTCGAGGGCGGCGCGCGAAGCGCCATGCCGCCGCAACACCTCGCCCCAGCGCGAATCGACGAAAGCATCGCGCTCCGCGATCGTTTCCGCGCCGATCTCGCGAGCAAAGCGCGCGGCGCCTTCGCCCACCAAAATCTCATGCGGCAGGCGGTCCATCACCGCCCGCGCGACGCTGATCGGATGGGCAAAACCAGACAAGGCGCCCACCGCCCCGCTCCGACGGCTCGATCCCTCCATCATCGCTGCGTCAAGCTGCAACTCGCCCGCAATATTGGGCCAGGAGCCCGGCCCGACCGAACGCACCTTGGGATCGGCCTCGACCAGCCGAACGCCCACCTCAATTGCGTCGAGCGCCGCCGCGCCGGCGGCGAGCCGGCGCGCGCTTTCGCCAACTCCACTCGCTCCCTCGCCATTGGTGAGCAATATCACGAGCCCCTCCCGCTAACGCCGAACCATTTTATTGAGAAAGCGCTGAATCCGTTCGTCCTGACCTAGTCCGAAAAATTCGCCGATCGGCTGATCCGCCACTACCCGGCCGCCTTCCAGAAAAAGAGCGCGGTGGGCGACATGACGGGCAAACTCCATCTCATGAGTCACCAGGATCATCGTGGTGCCGCCCTTGGCCAGCCGTTCAATCACCTGCAGAACCTCAGCCGTCATTTCCGGATCAAGTGACGAGGTCACTTCATCCAGCAGCAGATGGCGCGGCTCCATGCAAAGCGCGCGGCAGATTCCGATGCGCTGCTGCTGGCCGCCAGAAAGTTGTCCGGGATAGGCCTTCGCGCGATCCTCGAGCCCCACTAGCTGAAGCAATTCCATCGCCTTGGCCTCGACGCGCTTGCGCGGCTTCTTTTGCACCACGACTGGGGCGAGGCAGATATTGTCGAGCACGCTGAGATGCGGATAGAGGTTGAACTGCTGGAACACCATCGCGCAGGAGGCCCGGATCGCTGACAGGCCCGCGCGATCGCGCACCGATTGGCCGTCGACCCTGATGTCGCCGCCGCTGATCGATTCAAGGCCATTGATGCATCGGATCAATGTGCTCTTGCCGCCGCCGCTGGGGCCGATGACGGCCACGACCTCGCCATCGGCGAACGTGGCGGAGATCCCATGCAGCACCGTCACCGCGCCAAAAGCTTTCGTGATTTGGCTGATTTCAATCATGACTCAGTTCCTGCCCGTCGCTTGCGAGTCCGGTCGCAGCAGCTTGGCCTCCGTCCAATCGGCTAGCATGGAGAGCGGCTTTGAGATGACGAAATAGCCGATGCCGACAATGGACCAGATCAGATAGGGCGCTTGCGTGCGCAGGTTGAGAATATTGCCGACCTTGGTGAAATCGGTCACGCCGATGATCGAAATCAGCGACGAGACCTGTAATTGCCCAACCGCCAGACTGACGGTCGGCGGGATCATCGCGCGCACCGCCTGCGGCAGCACCACATACCCCATCGTTTGCCAATAACCGAGCCCGAACGCGCGCGACGCCTCCCACTGCCCACGCGGCACTTCCTCGATCGCCGCCTGGATGATCACCGCCATGAAGGCGCCCGTGTTGATGCTGAGCGCAATCAGCCCGGCGGTCATTGGCGTGAGATTGACGCCCAGGACCGACGGCAGACCGAAAAAGATGAGGAACAATTGCACCAGTAGCGGCGAATTGCGGAACAACTCGACATAGACCACCGCCAGTTGCGAGATCACCGGCACGCGCCGCTCGCGAATCATGGCCAGCGCGAACCCGATCAAAGTCCCGAAAACGAAACTCAGCGCGAAAACGCTCACAGTAATCACAAGGCCGTTAAGCAACAGCGTTGCGTCATTCCAGGTGAGCGCGGTGTATTTGTACATGCCGCTACGCTCTCGCTCGGGCGTCGATGGCGCGCCGCAACCATAGCGCCGAAACCAAATGGACGATCATCGAGACCGCAAAGGTCGCGAGCCAGAACAGCCCGAGCACGACGAGATAGACCTCGAACGGACGGAAGGTCTCCGAGGCGACGTTCTCGGCCTTCGACATCAATTCATTCACAGTGATAGTGGACAAAACCGAGGTCGTCAGCACGAGGTTGACGAGTACGCTGCCAAGCGGGCGGATCGCAAAGCGAAACGCGATGGGCAGGATGATGTAACGATACTGCTGGAACGTGTTCAGGCCATAAGCTCGCGCCGCCTCGATCACGCCACGCCCGACGCTCTCGATGCCGGCGCGGATCACCTCCGCCGCGCTGGTGGCGCTGGCGAGGCTCAGCGCGAGAATTCCCGTGTCCAGCGCGTCCCAGTAAACGCCAATCACGGGCAGCCCGAAATAGAAGAAGAAGAGTTGGACGATGAATGGCGTGTTGCGGAAGACATCGAGAAATGCCACCGCCAGCCAGCGCACAACGCGAATGTCCGACCTGCGGGCGATCGCCAGCGCCAAGCCGAAGATCAGGCTGAGGACAATCGAGACGACCGAGACATAGACGGTCACGCCCAGGCCCGCGATCAGGCTGGGAAGAGATTGCAAGACTGGGACGAAGAAGAGGTTCATCGCGGCTCCCCGCCCGCCGCCAATTTCACCAGCCGCGCCGGGCCAACCGCAGATTTTGGCGGCGCGACTGACCCGCGAAGGATCAACTCGACTGGGACGCGCTCAATGACGTCGGTGTCCGCAGTGCCTGCCAAGAGATCAAGCAACACCCGTGCGCCGCGCCGGCCCAGTTCGTGGATTGACTGGCGGACCGCAGTAAGCGGCGGATCGAGTAGATCCATATGCAACATGTCGTCAAAGCCGATGACCGACAGTTCGCGCGGCGTCTTGATCTTGGCGGCGCGGGTGGCGCGCAAAATACCAATGGCGAGCAAATCGGCGGTCGCCAGAATCGCGGTGGGGTGGATTGGCCCCCGCCACAATTGCTGGAACGCCTCACTGCCCGACGCTTCCTCGTAGACGCCGAAACATACAAGGTCAGGATCAACCACCAGACCTGCCTCGCCCAAGGCGGCGCGAAAACCGGAAAACCGCTCGCACGAACTCGTCATTCCCTCTGGGCCGGAGACGAAGGCGATGCGCCGATGGCCTTGGGCGATCAGATGGCGGGTGGCAATGAGCCCGCCCGCTTCATTATCAACAAATATCCTGGGCGCCTTCGCGCCCGGAACGTCCTCGTCGAGCACCACGACCTTGCCGCAATGGTTGATGGCGTCGCGCAAGGTTCCGTCGTCGACGTGGTTGGTCATGAATAGCGCGCCGTCCAGCTGGCCATCCTCGATCTTGGATAAAAACAGCAATTCGCGGTCGACATGATTGCGGCTGTTGAACACGGCCAGACTGAAGCCGGATTTGGCGACCTCTTCCTCCGCTGCGCTCGCGATTGCGGCAAAGAACGGATAGCCGATGTCGGTAGTGATGAAGCCTAGCGTGCGGGTCGAGCCCATCGCCAGATGCCGCGCCCGCGCATTGGGCCGATAGTTCAGCCGCCGGATGGCGCTGTCGATCCGCTCAGCGGTTTCGGCGGGCAGATCGATCCGGCCGTTGACGTGCCGCGACACGGCCGTTGGCGATACGCCGGCGGCGGCCGCAACATCCTTCAGCGTGATTTTCCGTCGGCCTGGCACGGCCAGTTCCTTTCATTCCATAAGACCTATCAGCCGTATTTTTGCTTGTAAAGCGCATTAATAATGGGCATTACTAAAGACGTCGACGTCCGCCGCCGTATAAGTTGGCAGGGCGCCGAAGGATTGGCCCTATCAGGAGCGCGCGTTGCGCGAACCCTATTCGCGACGCCCGATCCCGCGGCGATTGCGACAATCAGCCGGCGCGCGCGGCTGCGATCGTGCGGCGGACCGCGCCCGCGTCGGTAGTGACGATTTGATATTCCCGCTCCAGCGGCGCGCCGCCCATGCCAACGCCGGGATTGCGGAACATCATGCCGCTGGCCTTCATTCTGGGCGCTGCGAAATGCAGTTCGTCGACCTGCGTTTCGCGCAGCACGTTACGTATATTGTCGGCGTCCAATCCGCCGCAGGCCATGATTTTCACCCGCCCGCGCGCCTGCCGAACGGTGCGCGCGAGCGTAGCGAGGCCATCGATCGCGCGGTCGCATTGGCCGCTGGTCAAGATGCGGTCGACGCCAAGCCGCGCCAACGCCTCGACCGCCTCAGCCCCATCCCGCGTCATGTCGAAAGCGCGGTGGCAGGTCACGCTCAGCGGCCGCGCCGCTGCGATAAGGCGCGCCATGCGCGCTTCGTCTATCCTTCCATCGGGCAGCAGGCAGCCGATCACCACACCCGCGACTCCAAGGGTCCTCAGGGCGGCGACATCCTCAAGCATGCTGTCGTATTCCGCGGCGGAATACAGAAAATCGCCGCCGCGCGGCCGCACAATGACATGGAACGGCACACGCGCCAGCTGCAACGCCGCGCGCACCACGCCGACGCTTGGCGTCAGGCCGCCCTCAACCAGGCTGGCGCAAAGCTCGATCCGGTCTGCGCCGCCCTCTTGCGCAGCCAAGAACCCATCGATTCCCTCGACGCACACTTCGACGATCACGGATGGATCAGCGAGCATTTCAGCCCCATTTCGTAGATTTGTAATCCCTCAAGCCAAAAAGGAGTTTTGTCTTGGCGAAAGCGCGCAACGTTAGTCTGATCGAGGCCCGCCTGCCAGAGTTTGGCGAGCCGACTGTTGAACCGGCCATTCCAACCGCGGTGCATGAGGCTCGCGTCGCCGGCGCTCTCGCGCGGGCGAAAGCCGAGGGTCTCGATGCGCTGGTCGTCTACGGCGACCGCGAACATACCGCTAGCATGACCTATCTCTCTGGCTACGATCCGCGATTTGAAGAGGCTATCCTCATTCTCGTGCCAGGCCGCCAGCCGACGCTCCTCGTTGGCAATGAGGGGATCGCTTACACCACACTTGCAAACGGGCGTTTTGAGGCGATCGTGTTTCCAGCCCTGAGCCTGATGGGCCAACCGCGCGATGGCATGCGCCCGCTTGCAACCGAGTTGCGCGCAGCGGGCCTAGCGCCGGGCATGCGAATCGGCTCGGTCGGCTGGAAGGGATTTGAGGCCGACGACATCGGCTTTGACTCATACTGGCTCGAAATCCCATCTTATCTGGCTGACGCGCTACGCGCGCTGTCCGGCCCCAAAGGCGTGGTCAACGCCAATCATCTGTTCATGAATCCGCGCGACGGCCTGCGCGCCATCAATGAGGTGGAGCAACTCGCGTGCTTTGAGTTCTCGAGTACGTTCAGCTCGCAGGGCTTGCGCAATGTCCTGTTCAACGTGCGCCCAGGCATGAGCGAATTGCAGGCGGCGCGGCTGATGGCGATTAACGCCCTGCCAGGCTGCGCCTACCCGGTGCTTTCAGGCGGCGAGCGCGCCCGCGTCGGCCTTGGCAGCCCGACCCTGCGCCCGCTGCAGCGCGGCGAGCCGTTCTTCATGGGCTATGGTCTTTGGGGCTCGATGAACGCCCGCGGCGGATTTCTTGTGGAGGACGAACGGGAATTGCCCGAAGAGATCCGCGATTATGTTCCCAAGCTCGTCGCCCCATATTTCCGCGCTGTGGTCGCCTGGTACGAGACGATCGGCATTGGCGTGCCGGGGCGCGCGCTCTATGACGCGGTCCACACGATCATCGGCGACCCGTTCTTTGGCGTGAAACTCAACCCGGGCCACCTCATTCACATTGACGAATGGATGCATTCGCCGGTCAAGCCGGTCTCAGAAACTAGATTCCGCTCCGGTATGGCGGTGCAGATGGACATCATCCCCGCGACCGGCGCCGAATATTTCTCTTCCAACCTGGAAGACGGCGTCGCGCTTGCGGATGAACCGCTGCGTGCGGCCTTCGCCCAGCTTTATCCCGAAGCCTGGCGTCGGATCGAGGAACGCCGGAAATTCATGATCGAAACGCTTGGCATCGCGCTGAAGCCAGAAGTCTTGCCCTTCAGCAATATCCCAGCCTATCTGCCGCCCTTTATTCTGTCGCCTCGACGGGTCATGGCGTGTCAGTGAGCTATCTCGTCGTTTCACATCAAGGTCCGGCAACGGCGCTGCGGCATGCTGTATTGCTAGCCTGCAGCGCCCCTCCGCGCGCGACCGTTCGTCCAAGACGCTGACGACGGCCGGACGAGCGAGCAAGGATGACGCTGTCCGCTACCTAGCCTCGTTGAGCGAGTTTCAGGGTTGCGCGCTGAAGTCACGCTGCAAACCCAACACGCCGAGACGCCGCGTTACCCGAGATCTCGGCGAAGATGCCCGCGGTGTGGCAAGCAAGATGGCGGCTCTCCGCGAGTTGATCAAGATTGCCAGCGATGGAGGCGAGCACGAGCCGACCTGCCCCCTTGAGACGGCATCGTCCGCGTTGGAAGAGATTCTGAAGAAACGTTCAGGGGGCTACTGAATTAGGTAACTCCCAAGGTGTGGTGAGTCTGGAATGCCACAGTGTGGCTGCAATCGGCTTTGGCCTGCGGATTTTTCGGGACGGCGGGTCGAGACTGTGAATCAAGGGTGGGATGGTTCTTCCCGCCGAAGT
>Ga0224559_1001725_pt1 | contig 11777 bp, 13 predicted proteins | sample 714S33034metaG_FD_180676 | JGI IMG/M metagenome (GOLD analysis project Ga0224559, IMG submission 180676) | Peat soil microbial communities from Stordalen Mire, Sweden - 717 S3 30-34 | ecosystem: Environmental > Terrestrial > Soil > Wetlands > Peat | place: Sweden: Norrbotten County, Stordalen... | reverse complement strand
TCCGGCGCTTGTTCCTCCAGAATTGTTGCCGCCCGTACCCGTGGCCGCGCTGCCCCCGGCACTTTGAGATCCGCCGGTTCCCGCACCGCCCGAGCCGACCGTACCTCCACTGGCACTTGCACTGGCACTTGCACTGGCACTCGTGCCGCCAGATCCAACCGCACCTCCGCTAGCCACTGAACCTCTCGCGGCCGAGTTCCCGCCGGATCCGTTGCCTCCCGTTCCTGACGAACTGCCTGAATCGTTCGACGAGCAAGCAGTCGCGACTGCAATCAGCGCGACAATGATGCCTCTTCGGTAACCGCTGGATTTCATACTGTTCTCCTGTGCATGATCAAATGACTAGGTCGGATGGGGTCGACATTTTGGCAGGTGAGACGTTCGGAGTCCATCTTGAATGCGCCATTGCTCGCCACGTTTTCGGAAGCGAACCTCTTGGCAAAGTAGCCGTTCACTGAAGATACGTTCGGCTCCCCGTCCGCAAGCATGTCCATCGCAGAATGCAGGATCAGAGAAATGAACATCGGCGTCCGAGTCCTTGAGCAGTCTGCCTTCGATCTCTTGGCGCCCCATCGTCCACTAGTAAGGGCGATCGAACTTGAGGAGTTGTTTCGTACCACGGGTGGCGACCGAGATTTCGGTCCAGGGAATGCCCCGACTGCGGGGTTCATCGGGAAACACCTTGGCCGAAATCAGCCCCGAACAGATCTTTTCGCCAAGGCCCGCGCTCTTTTCCAACACCAGAACCTTCTTGGTCGAGCCGGCAAGGTGTCTGGCGCAGGAGAGCCCACCGGGCCCGGCACCGATGATGATGACGTCGTAGTCATTGGTTGGGTTCGACATTCGGCCAGTCTAGCGCGCAAGAAAGAGGAGTGCCGCTGTGCTCATGGCGCAAGCCCAGGCCCGGCCCAAAGGTTCGGTGCCGAAGTTCGGCGGCACCGTTGTCGGCTATGATGGTTATCCTTGACGTTCATGTGCCCATGCCATCGACCGTGACCCGATCCGCGACGACCTCCCGCAACTGGCGCCAGGTGCGCGAGCTTGGATCCGCCTGGGGCGTGTGGATTGTCGCCCGGCTTGCGGTTGGGCTCGGCCGCCGACCGGTGCAGGCCGTGTTGCGACTGGTGGTGCTGTACTATTTCTTGTTCCACCCGGCCGCCCGCCGACGATCGCAGGAATTCCTCAAGACGGTGGGCGTGGCTGCCGGTTGTCGGGCGGTATACGGGCACCTTCTGCGCTTTGCCGAGTGCACGCTGGACCGGTTGTTCTTTTTGCGTGGCGAGGTCGGCGGCCTGGAATTGCACCCCCACGGCCACGAACATCTGGCCGATCTGGTCCAGCGCAAGCGCGGCGCCATCCTGCTGGGAGCGCACCTCGGCAGCTTCGACAGCTTGCGCTGGCTTGGCCGGGCGCGGGATCTGCCGCTGCATCTCGTGATGGACGTGCGCAACGCGGTTCGCGTCCACTCCCAGTTGGCACACCTTGCGCCACGAGAAAGCCTGCATTTTATCGACGCGGGCGGCTCGGCGCCACACGTGGTGCTGGAGATCCGCGCGGCGGTGGAACGGGGCGAGCTGGTGGCCATCCTGGCCGACCGGGTATCGGGATCGCGCACGGTGACGGCACCGTTTCTAGGTCGGCAGGCCCACTTCCCAGCCGGGCCCTTCCTTGTCGCCTCCGCGCTTCGCTGTCCCGTGTACCTTGCCTTCGGTCTGTACTTCGCGCCACGCCGCTACGATCTCTATTGCGAACCCTTGGTGGAGGCCATCCGTCTGCCGCGCGCTGACCGGGATGCAGCCTTAGCGGAAGTGGTGGCTGCGTACGCGGCCCGGCTGGAACACTACTGCCGCCTGGCTCCAGACAATTGGTTCAACTTCTTCGATTTCTTCGTTCCTCCGCCCGCCCCGCCAGCGCCGCCTTCGTCATCGCCGTGATGTCGTGCAGTTCGGCCATCGTCGCCGAGGGGTCCACGGAAACGGGCGGCAGGGGCTGTAGGCGAAAGTTCACGGTCTGGCGGGGAATGGCATACCAGGCCAGCCCCTTCCAAAGGGCCGGGGGCTCGGCCGTGATCCGCACCGGCAAAATGGGAACGCCAGTGCGACGGGCTAGTTCGAAGGCACCCAGGCGGAATCGCCCCAGGCCTCCCACCGGCGAACGCGTGCCCTCGGGAAACAGGATCACCAGGTGTCCGGCACGCAATCGAGCCTCGGCCTGGTCCACCGCGGATGCCATGCCTTCGCCGGGCGAGCCTACCGCGATGTGGCCGCACGCGCGCAGGAGTGGTCCGACGAGCGGGTGGGAAAAGAGCGCCTTCTTGGCCACGATGCAAGCCGGTCCCACGGCCACCATAAGGGCCGTGATGTCGATGAGGGTGGGGTGGTTGGCAATGACGATGGACGGTGCTCGCACGTCGAGGTCGTAGCGTCTTCGGTCGAAGTCCACCAGGCCAACCCAGCGAAGATAGTCGTGGAATAGCACCCAGGCGGCGCGCACCAGGCGCTGGCATCGCCGCTGGCGCTCCATGAGGCTGCCGGGCCAGAGCCGCAAAAGCTGCAGCACCACCGAGCCGAGGAGAGCCGCGCCGAAAAAAAAGCCCGTGAAGGCGACTCCGGTCAGTGCCACACGCAGGGCGTGTCGAATGAAGCCGGCTGGTGGCCGACGATCGGAATCGCGACGGTCGGGGGACATCGCCAAAGCGGCAACTATATCGTTGCGTCCTTCCCGTCGGCCAGAGATATCTAAGACTCAAATGGTCTTGAATGGCCGGCGGACGTCTCCACCTCCTCCGACACCCCATCGCCTCCGTCCGTCGACGACGGCGCTCGAACACCGCCCGTTTCGTGTCTAGCCGTTTCAAGCGCGAATTCACCTGGCGGTCCGGTTGGCTAGGCGCCAAAGCGGACCGTTTTACTCTTCTTTTTGAGCGCAACCTGCTATGGTTTCCGCGCCATGATTCCGGCGCTCAACCACGCCCACCAGATCGGCGAGCCGAACCGCAATTCTCCGCGCATCAAGCGCCTCGCCACCTTTCTGCGTGGCCTTGGGCACAAGCCCGACGCGCTCATCCAGGCCCTGCACGTGGCGCAAGGAATGTACGGGTACCTTCCACTCGACATCATCCGCTTCATTGCTTCCGAACTGAAGGTGCCACCGAGCCGCGCCTACGGCGTGGTGACCTTCTATCACTTCTTTTCACTGCGACCCAAAGGCGAACACAACTGTCTGGTTTGCACCGGCACGGCTTGTTACGTAAAAGGAGCGCAAGGACTGATTGACCGGATTGAAGCGGATTTCGACGTGCACGCTGGCGGTACCACGGCCGACAACACGTTGGGACTGCAAACCGCCCGTTGCATCGGCGCCTGCGGTCTCGCGCCTGCGGTGACCTTCGACGAGGAAATTCTGGGCAAGGTCAAAGCCGACGACGTGACACGGATCCTCCGCGACAAGCTCGCCAAGGCGGCATCATGAGCCTGCAAGAGCTAAAGGCCCTCGAAGAAAGGGCCAAGGCGCGCAAGACGGCGAAGAAGCGGCGGCTCTGTGTCTGCTCGGGCGCCAGCTGCCTTTCCATCAATGCCGGGGAGATCTTGGCCGGCCTGAAGAGGCTAGTCGTCGACAAGAACCTCGACGCCGACGTCGAGGTTCTCCCGTCGGGTTGTATGGGCGCGTGCAACCAAGGCCCGTTGGTTTTGGTTCAGCCGGAAAATACCATCTACCAGAACGTCACGCCGGAGAACGCCACCGTCATCGTGGATGAGCATGTGGCGAAAAACGAGCCGGTGTCGGCCATGCTGCTTTTCGCGGGCACCAGCCAGCAGCCGATGCTGGATTCGCGCCAGAGCGATTTCTTCAAAAAGCAGGTGAAGGTCGTCCTGGAGAATTGCGGTCTCATCAATCCCGAGGACATCGAGGACTACATCAGCGTGGGCGGCTATCAGGCCCTGCGCAAGGCCGTGTGCACCATGAGCCGGGAGGACGTCATCGCCGAGATGAAGCAGTCGGGCCTGCGCGGGCGCGGCGGCGCCGGCTATCCCACCGGGCTTAAGTGGGAAAGCGTCTACAAATACGTAGGCGACGTGAAGTACGTCATCTGCAACGGCGACGAAGGCGATCCAGGTGCCTTCATGGATCGCTCGGTGCTGGAGGGCGATCCGCATCGCGTGCTGGAAGGCATGGCCATCGCCGCCTACGCGGTCGGCGCGAGTAAGGGCTACCTCTACGTTCGCGGCGAATATCCGCTGGCCATCAAGCGGCTAGAAATCGCCATCAAGCAAGCCAAGAAGCTCGGACTTCTTGGCGCGAATCTTTTCGAAAGCGACGTCGGCTTCGACGTCGAGATTCGCATCGGCGCCGGTGCCTTCGTGTGTGGTGAAGAGACGGCGCTCATCGCGTCCGTCGAAGGCAAGCGCGGCTTGCCGAGCCCGCGCCCGCCCTATCCTGCCGAGCGCGGTCTGTGGGGCAAGCCGACGCTCATCAACAACGTCGAGACCTACGCCAACGTGCCGCCCATCGTTGATCGCGGCGGCGAATGGTACAGCGAGATGGGCATGCCCAAAGCCGCCGGCACGAAAGTCTTCGCTCTGTCGGGAAAGATCAACAACACGGGGCTTATCGAGGTGCCCATCGGCATCACCCTGCGGGAGGTGCTTTTCGACATCGGCGGCGGAATTCAAGGCGGCGGCAAGTTCAAAGCCGCGCAAACCGGCGGACCATCGGGAGGCTGCATTCCCGAGCAACACCTCGACACGAAAATGGACTACGCCGCCCTTCAGGCGGTCGGCACCATCATGGGATCCGGCGGCCTCATCGTCATGGACGAGCATTCGTGCATGCCCGACGTGGCGCGCTTCTTCACCGAGTTCTGCATGGAGGAATCCTGCGGCAAGTGTATCCCCTGCCGCGTGGGAACCAAGCAGATGCACGGCATGCTCACCAAGATCTGCACGGGTCGCGGCACCATGCGCGACCTGGAATTGCTCGAAGAGCTGGCGCCCATGGTGAAGGACGCAAGCCTGTGCGGCCTCGGCCAATCGGCCCCCAACCCGCTTCTTTCGACGCTGCGCTATTTCCGCGACGAATACCTCGCACACATTCGAGACAAGCGCTGCCCGGCCGGCGTGTGCAAGATGGCGAACGCACCCGCGGCCGAAGGCGTGCGCCAGGACAGCGCCTGATGGCCCAGTTTCCCGTGACCATCGACGACAGGCCGTGCATCGCCGAACAGGGCGAGACGATTCTGTCCATCTGCAAGCGCTACGAGATTGACGTCCCGACCATGTGTCACTTTGATGGATTGACCGACGTCGGAGCCTGCCGCCTCTGCCTGGTGGAAGTAGAAGGCGTATCGAAGCTCCTGGCCTCGTGTACGGCGACGGCGGCCCCCAACCAGAAGATCAAGACCCAAACACCCAAGCTCGAAAACTATCGGCGCATGATCACCGAGCTGCTGTTTTCCGAGCGCAATCATGTGTGCGCCGTGTGCATCGCCAACGGCAACTGCGAGTTGCAGGACATGGGTTACACCGTCGGCATGGATCACGTTCGCTACCCGTACCTCTATCCGCCGTGCGACGCGGACGCCAGCCACCGCGACTTCATCCAGGACGACAACCGCTGCATTCTGTGCACCCGCTGCGTGCGCGTTTGCAGCGAGGTGGAAGGCGCGCATACCTGGGACATCATGGGTCGCGGTATCGAGTCGCGCCTGATTTCCGACTATCACCAACCCTGGGGCGAGTCCGACACGTGCACCTCGTGCGGCAAGTGCGTCGAGGTCTGCCCGACGGGCGCGCTGTGGCCCAAGGACGCCAACCAAGGATTTCTGCGCAAGCGTCCGTCGCTGATTTCCGAGCTGGTGGCCAAGCGGAAGGTGCGAACGTGAGCAAGAAAAGGTTGGCCACGGTTTGGCTCGGCGGCTGTTCGGGTTGCCACATGTCTCTTCTCGATATGGACGAGCGCATCCTCGACCTCGCCAAACTGGCGGACATCGTGAAATGCCCCATCGTCGACACGAAGGAATTTCCCGAATGCGACGTGGTGCTCGTCGAGGGCGGCATCTGCAACGAAGAGCATCTGCACAGCATCCGCACCATTCGCGAGCGGTCGAAGCTCCTGGTATCGCTCGGCGACTGCGCCGTCTCCGCGAACATCCTCATGGTGCGCATGCGTTTCACCAAGGACGAGTGCCTACGGCGATCCTACGTGGAGGCCGAAAGTAACGTCTCCGGCCGCGTGCCGACCGATCCCAACGTGCCCAAGCTCATCGAACGCGTAGGACCGCTTCATGAATACGTGAAAGTGGACTATTTCGTTCCGGGATGTCCACCGTCGCCGGATCTTATCTTCCACGTCACCAGCGAGCTTTTGCAGGACCGTTTCCCCGCGCTCGACCTGGGAGGGGTCACGCACTATGGCTGAGTCACGCCGAATCGTGGCCATCGATCCGGTCACCCGCGTCGAAGGCCACGCCAAGATCACCCTTCACTTGGGCGATGACGGCAAGGTGGAAAAAGCGCGCTTCCACACCAACGAATTCCGCGGCTTCGAGAAATTCTGCGAAGGCCGTCCGTTCACGGAGATGCCGGTGATCACCGCACGCATTTGCGGCATCTGCCCGCACTCGCACGCCATCGCTTCGTCGAAAGCGGGCGAGAAGATCATGGGAGTTGGCATCACGGCCACCGCCGAGAAACTGCGTCGCCTCATCCAGCTTGGACAACTCATCTCCTCGCACGCCTTGTCGTTTTTCCATCTTTCGGCGCCCGACTTTCTGCTCGGCTTCGATTCCGATCCGACCCAACGCAACGTCATCGGCCTGGCCGACAAGTTTCCCGACATTGTTCGCCGAGGCATTCGGCTGCGCGGCTTTGGCCAGGACATTTCCAAGCGCATCACAGGCAAGCGCATTCACGTCATGGGCGTCTGCGCCGGCGGCATGGCGTTCGGCCTGCGCGAGGAACACAGGCAGGGGCTGCTCGGCTGGTATCCCGAGGTGCTGGAAACCGCGCAGATGGCACTCGGGATCATCAAGAAGTGGATGGCCGACAACAGGACGATGGTCGAACTCTTCGCGCCGGCAAAGACCATGTTCATGAGCCTGGTCGGTCCGCACGGCGAATACGAACTCTACGACGGTCGGGTCCGCGTCGTCGACGCCGAAGGTGCCATCGTCGCCGACCAGCTCAATCCCGACGACTACCTCAGCTTCATTGCGGAAAGGCCCATCGATTGGTCGTACCTCAAGTACCCATATTACAAACCCTCCGGCGAAGGCAAAGGTTTCTACCGCGTCGGCCCGCTGGCGCGTCTCAATACCATCGCACGCATGACCACGCCGCTCGCGCAGCGCGAGTTCGAGGAATACAAAGCCCCTGGCCATGGAAGGCCCGTGCACGCCTCGCTCTATTTCCACTATGCGCGCCTTATCGAAGTGCTGGCCGCCGTCGAGATGATTAAGGAATTGCTCGACTCTCCGACCATCACGGGTACCGACCTCATGGCCTCTGCCGGCCGGAACCGCGGCCAAGGCGTTGGCTGTACGGAGGCGCCTCGGGGAATCCTATTTCACCACTACCAAGTCGACGACGGCGGCAAGCTCACCAAGGTCAATCTGCTCATCGCAACCGGCCAGAACAATCCCTCGATGGATCAGGCCATCCTCGATGTTGCTCGCCAGTATGTCGACGGCAACGACATGCACGAAGGCGCGCTCAACCGTGTCGAGGCCGCCATTCGTTGCTACGACCCATGCCTATCATGCGCCACCCACGCGCTTGGCATCATGCCGCTCGAAATCGTGTTGGTAGACCGCAACGGCCAAGAAAGAAGCGCGATCCGCCGCTGATCCTGGTGCAGGACTCGTCATGGCTCGGCAAGCGTTCGGCAAGCGGGCCACGGCCGCGGATGCGTCCGGCTACTTCGCGGTGATGTAGCCCTCGGAAGCCAATAGCTCGGCGGTCAGCACGGCACCCCCGGCCGCGCCGCGCACCGTATTGTGCGAGAGGCACACGAACTTGTAGTCGTAGATGGGATCCGTGCGCAGGCGGCCGATGGTGATGCCCATGCCCTTGCCGGCGTCGCGGTCGAGCTTGGTCTGCGGCCGGTTGTCCTCGGCGAAGTAGGTCAGGTAGGGCGAAGGCGCGCTCGGCAGCTTGAGCTGCTGCGGCTTGCCCGCGGCCTTCTTCCAGCAGTCGAGGATTTGCTCGGGCGTGGGTTTCTTGTCGAAGCGCACGAAGACTGCGGCCATGTGACCGTCGCTGGCCGGCACGCGAATACACTGGGCGGAGATACGCGGCGAAGTGGCGGGGACGATCTTGCCGCCTTCGTGCCTACCCCAAATCTTGAGCGGCTCCTCCTCGGACTTCTGCTCTTCGCCCTTGATGAACGGAATCACGTTGTCCACCATCTCGGGCCAGGACACGAAGGTCTTGCCGGCGCCGGAAATCGCCTGGTAGGTGCACACGAAGATGTCCTTGGGGCCGAACGCCATCAGCGGATCGATGGCGGGCACGTAGCTTTGCAGCGAGCAGTTGGGTTTCACCGCGATGAAGCCGTGCCGGGTGCCCAGGCGCTTGCGCTGGTCGGCGATGACCGCAGCATGGCCTGCGTTGATCTCGGGAATCATCATGGGCACGTCGGCGGTCCCGCGGTGCGCCGAGTTGTTGGACACCACGGGGATCTCGCGCCGGGCGTAGTCCTCTTCCAGCTTCTTGGTGTCGTCCTTGGGCATGTCGACCGCACAGAACACGAAGTCCACCGACTTTGCGACCTCGTCGATCGCCGAGGCGTCGAGCACCTTCATGCCGGCAAAGGCCGCCGGAATCGGTGTCGTCATGGCCCATCGACCGTCCACCGCGTCCTTGTAGGTCTTGCCCGCCGAATTCGCGCTCGCGGCCAAGGTCGTGACCTTGAACCAAGGGTGATTCTCCAAGAGCGCGAGAAACCGCTGGCCCACCATGCCTGTCGCCCCCAACACCCCGACGCGTAGTGTACCGATCATTGTCCTTCTCCTTTTGCTTCCTGTGGCCGAACCTCCTCTTTATAGCAGGCTCTCGCGTCCAAATCAGCTTCAGGGCGCCGACCCAAAGGGCGAAACCCGGTAACACTTCTATCCGCCCCCGGTGTTCTGCTAGTACGGAGCCCGCATGGCGGTCGACATCGAGAGCCTTTACCGGAAACACGGACCCATGGTCCTGCGTCGATGCCGCCACCTTTTGCGGGAGGAAGCAAAGGCGGTGGATGCCATGCACGACGTATTCGTGGAAATTTTGCGACGCAAGGACACCTTGCACGGCGATTCGCCGGCTGGATTGCTACTCACCACGGCGACCCACGTCTGCGTCAACCGGTTGCGCTCGGTGCGAAGGGAGCCGGTGGATCGCGAGGACGACATGTTGCTACGGATTGCAGCGCTTCCTGGCGACAACGATGCCGAGGCGCGCACCCTGGCGCGGCGGATCCTGGATCGACTCTTCTCCGGGCAACCCGAATCCACGCGCCTCATCGCGGTCCTTCACTATGTCGACCGGTTGACGCTGGAAGAAGTGGCGGCCGAGGTGGGCATGTCGGTTTCCGGCGTGCGCAAGCGCTTGCGCCTTTTGAAAGAGCGCATTTCGGCGCAGATGGGAGATGCGTGATGTCCGCCAAACCTAACCCTGTCCCGGATTGGCTGCTGGAGCGGCTGGCCGCGGGCGAGCTGCCCGAATCGCAAGCCAAGGAATTGCGCAAGCGATTGGCGGAGCAGGGCGAGGAATCGCGTCTGACCGCACTCGCGCAGTCCAATCAGGAAATCCTGGGGACGCTGCCACCCGAAGAGGTCGTGCCTGAAATCGAACGCCGAGCAGCGCGCGGGCAACGGGCCCATGATCGTCGGGTACAGCCGGTTTGGGTCTTGTCGGCGGCCGTCGCTTGCACCGCCGGGCTGGTCGCCATGGTGGCTCTGCGCCGGCGTCCGAACACGGCCCGGCCGCAATTGCCGACGGTCGAAGACATCGTCATCAAAGGCTTGAAGCCTTCTTTGCGCATTCATCGCAAGACCCGCGCCGGCGCCGAGCTGCTTGCCGCGGGCGCGCGGGTGCGCAAGGGCGACACCTTGCAACTTGGGTATGTGGCCGCGGGCCGGCGTTTCGGCGTCATCGCCTCCATCGACGCGCGCGGCACGGTTACCCTGCATCTGCCGGAAACGCCGGGACCCGCGGCCGCTCTTGAGCGCGACGGCGAGCGCGCCCTGGCCCACGCCTTCGAGCTGGACGATTCGCCGGGATTCGAACGCTTCGTCTTCGTCGCCGCCGATTCGCTATTCACTACCGCTGACGTGACCTCGGCGCTTGCCGCAGGCCACGCGTTTCCCACCTCGCTTTCCACGGTTGAGATTACTCTGAAGAAAGAAACGCCATGAAGCTTGTCACCCTCGTGACCCTGATTGTGCTCGCCAGCGTGGCACGGGCATACGCCGCGGACGCCACGGCCGACGCCACAGTTCTTCGCCGCTTTGCCCTGGTCGCTTCCTCCAATGACGGTGGTCCCAGCCGCACCCGTCTGCGCTTCGCTAATTCCGACGCCGAATCGGTCGGTCGCGTGCTAGCCAGTCTGGGCGGCGTGCACGAGGGCGACCTTATCGTGGTGCATGACACCAGCCGCGCCAGCCTTGAACAAGCCTTCGCCACGCTTCGCGAGCGGCTCGGCCGCGAACAGCGTCCGCGGGTGCGCCGCGAGGTCTTTGTCTACTTCTCCGGACATTCAGACGAGGAAGGGTTGCTTCTGGGGATCGAGCGCGTGAGTTACCGCGAGCTGCGCCAGTGGATCGATGCCCTCGGCGCGGACGTGCGCATCGCGGTCCTCGACTCATGCGCCTCGGGCGCGCTCATTCGCTTGAAGGGCGGCGTGCACCGGGCGCCGTTTCTTAGCGATGTTTCCAGCCAGGCGCGTGGGCACGCCTTTCTTACCGCCAGCTCAGCCGACGAGGCCGCGCAAGAGTCCGACCGGGTGGGCGCCGCCTTCTTCACCCACTATTTGCTCTCGGGCATGCGCGGCGCCGCCGACGCCAACCACGATCACCGCGTGACTCTCAACGAGGCTTACAAATTCGCTTACGACGAAACCTTGCAGCGCACGGAAACTTCGCGCGTCGGCGCGCAACATCCGTCCTACGACATCCAGCTCGCCGGCACCGGAGATGTGGTGATGACCGACCTGCGTGCCTCGGGCTCGCGCCTGGTGCTGGCGCGCGAGATCGCGGGACGCATCTATGTGCGCGACCAGGCCGATCACCTGGTGGTGGAGTTGCGCAAGGAGCCCACCTATCCCGTCGAGCTGGGCTTGGAAGCGGGCCTCTATCACGTGGTGTTCGATCGCGATGGCAGCATTTCCAAGCGCGACTTCCAGGTGCCGGGCAACGGTCGCGTGGAAGTTGCCGCCGCGGATCTCGCGCCCGTCGCGCCCATGGTCAGCACTTTGCGCGGCGACGAGAACCCCGAGCGCGCATCTTCGCCCCAGATCGCGCCAGGGGCGATGCCGCCAGCCAATGCGAACCGACATTACCGCGATGTCGGATTCGATCTGGTTCTGCCCCAGGATTTCGCCTGTCGGGCAACACCGGCGAACCGGTTCGCCACAATTTTGTGTTGGGCATACTCGGTCACTCGGATCTCGTGTTCGGAGCTCAGGTTTCGCTGGCCGGCAACATCGCCCAAGACGGTGTCATAGGCGCCCAGGTGGGCGGCGCGGTCGCCGTCAGCTATGGACCGGTCACGGGCGTGCAGGCCTCTGGTTACAACATG
>Ga0224559_1001724_pt1 | contig 11782 bp, 8 predicted proteins | sample 714S33034metaG_FD_180676 | JGI IMG/M metagenome (GOLD analysis project Ga0224559, IMG submission 180676) | Peat soil microbial communities from Stordalen Mire, Sweden - 717 S3 30-34 | ecosystem: Environmental > Terrestrial > Soil > Wetlands > Peat | place: Sweden: Norrbotten County, Stordalen... | reverse complement strand
TACCCTGACTGCCACCGTCGAGATTCAAGCCAGTGTCATCAAGACCAAGGAGGGCCTGGCCAAGGACTATCCAACCCTTCGCGGACACATCCTGTTGCGCAAGCCCGGAATGCTGCGGGTTCTGGGACAGCTTTACGGTGTCAGAGCGTTCGACATGGCCAGTGACGGCAAGGACTTCACTCTGTCCATTCCAACCTTGAAGAAGGCCATGAAAGGCTCGAACTCCTTGAAGAAGAAGTCGGCTAACGCGTTGGAGAACATGCGGCCGGGGTTCTTTTTCGACGCCATGGTGGTGCGCGGGCTGGATCCCGACGACCTCTACGCGGTGACTGCGGAATCGGAAACAGTGGAGGATACGGCCAAGAAACACCTGTATTTCGTGCCGGAGTATGTGCTGAGCATTATGCGTCGCAAATCAGGGAGTCAGGAGCTGACGCCGGTGCGGGTGATCACCTTCAACCGCAGCGATCTACTTCCTTATCAGCAAGACATGTACGACAGCGGCGGCAACCTTGAAACCCAGGTGGACTATGTGAATTACCAGGATTTCGATTCAAACAAGTATCCTTCGCTGGTGACGATCAAGCGCCCGCTTGAGGAGTCCCAGGTCGTTCTCAGGGTCGAGAGCGTGAAGGAAAATCTACCACTGACGGACGATCAGTTCGTGATAAAGCTCTCCGACGATACCCAGATTCAGAATCTGGAATAGCCGAGCCGGACGAGTCACCCCCAAGGTTCAACGACGACTCGCCCACGCGTGCCCGACCTCAGTCTTTGCCGGCCGCGTCCCCATGCATCAGCACCTGATAGCGGCGCGCATACTCAGCCTTGTAGTCTTGCACAGCGTGCTCATAGCTGAGAGACGGTGGGCTGGGCTTATTGACCCAGTGAAGATGAATCTCGCGGGCGCTGGCGGGAACGTCGATCATTCCGTTCAACTCCGTGTAGCCAACGCCGTCCACGGTGGCTATCTCCTGCTCAACCCACCAGGGATCATGGAGCACGATCTTGCTCGGCGCGCGGGTGAATTTCGCATCGAGATGGAGGACAGCTTCATCGTCGGCGGTCTGCTCAAATTTGAATCCAACTGTGCCGAAAGCGGTGGGTGCATTACTCACGCCGATGGTCTTGCCTTTGCCCATCCACGCCGGAGACACAACTGACAGCAGATGCAGTTGGCCGCCTTCTTCACGAACCAGCATGGTGCGCAGCAGAGTGCGGTACTCGGCGGCAAACCATCCGTGCGGGGCAAGATTGTCCTGGAAGTTGCGGTCGCCCCATGGCAGGATGGCAAACTCGAAGCCTGCGTGCGTCGAGCTGGTGTGAACCAGCAAGGAATAAAACTCCATCAGCGCCTGCTCCCGATCGCCGCGAATCACCTCCGTCATGGTGTTCTTGATGGTCAGATAGTGGTGCAGAAACTCGCCGTTGGCATAGGTCATGATTCCTTCGGCATACTTGGCCTGCGTGGCCTTAAGGGTTGCCGTTACGCTCGGATCGTGCGGGTCCAGAGTCGTCTCGGGAACTACGGCCAGCATGTTGCCCCAGTCATAGCCGCTCTTCTGGCCGTCGAGCGCGGGAGGTATGTAGCCATTGTTCTCGCCGGTTCGCTGGTCCAGCACTTTGAAGAAAGCCTGGCGGTAGTCGTGATATTCGCGCTGCCAGTTGGCAACCAGATCGGCGTGGCCCGTGTCGCTGGCCATTTCAATGGCAAGCTTCATGCCCGACAGCGCCAGAAAGTTGTAGCCGGTCAGGTGGCCGGGCACAAACTCGTTGTCGCGTACATCGCTGGCGGGCATGATGTGCAGCGGATCTGCGGCGCGAGCCTTCTTCAGCCATTCGACGGCGCGCGCAATCTGCGGCAGCGCCCACTCGGCAAAGGCCTTGTCGTGCGTGACGCGATAGTGCTGCGAGTAGGCCCACACCGCCTCGCCCCAGCCATCGTACTGCTGATCCTGGGAAAGAAAGTTGCCGTCGGGCTTCTGCGACTTGGCAAAGAACTCCAGATCCTGCTTTGCGATCTCAGGGTAGCCGGTCACGTCGTAACTGTGCACAATATCCGCGCAGTCGCGGAGATAAAACTCGTGATAGTGCAGCTTGTTGACAGTCTGGATGTAGTCGTTGCCGATATGGTCGCGTGCAATCAGGTCGTAAACAAGGTTGGCGTAGAAGGTGTCTACGGGCTTCTGCTCGGGAAGGCTGATATTCATGCCGCGGCCGAGGGTCGTGTTCCAGAATGTGACGGTCTTCAGGAGCGAGACGTCAAATCTGGCCTTCTCGATGTGAGCGATAGCATCAGGATCGGCCGTGGGGACCACCGGCATCTTGAAGTCGAGCACCGACTCCTCGCCCGGCTTGAGTATTCGCGAATAAGTCACGATGCCGGCCGGAACCGTGGGGCCAGCCTTCAGTTTCGATGGCTTGCTCGTGTCCTGCGGATAGTTATATTGCCCGTGAAGAGTGAAGCTGCGTGCGGAGTAGCCGGCGGGAAAGGTGTAGAGCAGGCGGCCGTCGCGAAGGAATCCAGCATCTGTGAAGCTGTAGATCCAATCCGGGTTGAAAGCATCACCGAGCTGGCGATAGTCGCCGGGAAACTTGCTCTCGCGCGGACGATCGAAGCGGTTGTCGCCGTGCTGTGCGCCGGTGTTGTTGGGGGCGTCGTAGCGGATGCCGGTGGCGAGAATGGCGCGGGTGGGCTGGCTGGTTTCGTTCTTCATGGTTATGCGAATGAAATTGACGGACTCCCCAGCGTGGTTCGGGTCCGCCGCATAGGTGAAAAGGGTGAAGCGGTAATTGATGCCGTCACGCTCGAATCCGTAATGAAAGATGGGCAGGTGTCCCTGTTCGAGGGTGCGGATGCGCACGCTGGCCGGCTCCAGTTCCGGACCCGCGAAGAACATCAGCTCTCCGAAGCCGGTGCGCAGGTAGCCCTCCGGCGTAATCTCCGTAGCCGCCTCCGCATCCATCATGCCCATCTCATCGGTAGGCTTCGAGAAGTAAGAGAACGGCTGATCGGGCCGGTCGATGGTTGGCGAGACCATTTGCGCGTTCATGCCGGCGGCAGCGGCGATCAGAAAGGACAGTACAGCGAGTGGAAAAACAGCCTTGCGCAGGTTTTTCATGGCACGAAAAGCATACGTCATTTCCCCGGATAGATGTCCCGGATCGGATCTAAGATCTGAAAATGAGACCCTGGTGGCCCGTCTCGTACTTCCAGCCGCCGAGCACGGGCGATAACCCCGTCGATTTTGAGGAATTTGAATGACTCTTGATCGTTTGAATCGTCGTTCCCGGCAGTAAGATCAAGAAAGAATCCGCGCTTCCGGCAAGCATCGAATCTACTTCCAGCCAGAGCCGAATGTTCTGGGAGGTTCGGAGATTTGATGCTGGATACGGCGATGGAGGCCGAAAACGATGAAGACACCCCGGCCTCGCAGCCGAATGCACATTGACGACGAGAAGGTTCGGGAGAAAGAGAGGGTAAAGCGCGATCTCAGGGAACTATTGGACAAAGGGGACGAGGAGGGCTATGTAGCTATGCTAAAGGCACTTCGGCCGAGTATCACGCCTGAAGAACTCGTGCATCTTGTTCATCAATTTCGCGCAGAACGCCTGAATCAGTCGCGCGGCGTCTAGCGTCAGCCATGATCTTCTTGCGTTTAGTCTGGAATTCTCTCAATTCTTTAGAGGACATTGAATCGATACTCCGATCCACGAACGTATCCAATTGCTTGAGTAGCGGTGCTGACCTCTTCTCAGCGATTGTCGTCATTTCGTCCTCCATGCCCAAAACGCTCGTGTTACGCAACTATATTATAGGGTGTTTTGCCCCACAATCGCCATGATCGACACTGGCGCGGCCCAATCGTGCCATGTCCATAGACGATATCGACTTGAATCGGACTCTCATCTCCCTCGACTCCTGCACATTTTGAACGGACCAACCTGATGAGGCGAAAGCCAGCCAACCTGACGTGTTTATGGTTCGGGTCCCGGCGCTTTTGCGCCTATTGTCCGCCGTGAAAGATCTGGCTCAGATTCGATCTTCCCCATCCCGATGCGTACCAGGCGGCCCAGTAGTAGGGGTGACGATAGCGAGGGTCGCGGATGAGAGCCTGGCGCGCCGCCCTCAGTGCCTCTGGAACAGTGAGCCCCTTGGCAAGGCCCGCATAGAAGCCGTCCATCATGGGAACAGCGGACGCGGAGTCGATCTCCCAGCGTGTGGCCACGACGTCCGGAACGCCAAGCGACGCCAAGGTGGCAACTATATCGCCCATGCCGTGATTCCATCCCTCTTCTTTTTTCCCCGTTGAGCAGGCGGAAAACACCGTGAGCCAGGCGGCGCGCGGAGGATGCTTGCGCAGCATCGCGCTGTCCAGCCATGGTTCGTCCGCAACCGAAGAAGCTGGCCTGGCGGCGGCCGCGGGCACATTGGCAGGAGCCACTTTCGCTGCCAGCAGCAAGCGCGTTTCGCCGTCCTGTTGTGCCGCGTGGCCGGCAAAATGAATGGCCGTGGCCGTGAGCAGATGCGCGGCCACCTGAGGCTCGGTCGCCTGATCGCCGATCAAGAGAATGGGATCGTCTTCGAATCGGGCCACGGCGCGGGTCTCTTGCAGCACCTCGGGCAACAGTTCACTTTCAGTGGCGTCAGTTGAAGCCACGGAAGCTCCCACGATGAGCGCCTGCCGGTGTGGTTTGGCGCCGGCGGAACTTGCGATTCGGCCTTCGCGCCTCCGCTCCAGAGCCAGCGATGGCAACTCCTCCAGATTGACTTTCAGTCCGATGGGACCCGCCGCGGTTGCAACCGCGGGCCAGGGCAGATTGCCCAGCAGGGGATCGGACTCAAGCAGCAGTTTCCCGTCCCCGCCGGTCATTTGAGTTTGCCCATCGGATTGGACCAAGGGGTCAAGCAACAGCTCCCCTACCTTCCGGGCAGATCGATCGAAGATGTCCATCGGGGTTGCAGGCGAACTGACCGCTCGTTCCAGTTGCGCCGCGGCCGCCATCACGTCCTCTCCGCGAGTGGGATAGGATGCGAAGACGATGCCCTGCGCACTCCCCCGGTAGAGCAGCAGGCGATCCGCAAGAACGATCTGCCCCACCAGCCGATCCGGGCCGAGCTGCTTCAGCGCGGCCAGTATTGTGGGCTCCAGGCAGTCCAGGCTTCTGGCCGGGCAAGCAGGCGGAGGATTCCCGAGTACGCGCAGCCTGTACCTCTCCCAAAGTGCGAGAATCTGCTGGCCGGGCCGCCCCTGCGCCAGCCATACACCGGCCAGAACTGCATACAGTTGACGGTTCTGCTGGGCCAGCACGATGCTCTCCGCGCCGGCCTTGCCCGCCTGTTGCTCCTCGTCGAGAATCGCATTGCGCAACAGCGGTTCAGCCGCGTCCGCATGGCCCTGGGACAGCTCGAACCGCCCGCGCGCCACCGCGTAGTCGCGGCGGTGATATTCGTTGTCCTCGCCGGCCATGTGTTGGTCGGCCAAATTCAGCATCCGGGCCGAGTCGGCCGGATCGTTCCGATCCAGATAGAGGTCCGCCATGGCGATCTCATTTTCAGCCAGCCGCCCGTGCACGGACTTTCCGCCGCCGATAGCCTCCAGTTCCGCCTGCGCCAGCCCAATCTGCTTCTCTGCCTCCGGAATAGCCCCGGCGCGAATCGCGGCGGTAGCCAGGTTGAACCGTTCGCCGGGAATCAATTGACGGCCTTCCGTCAATTCCAGGACGTGAACCACCTCGCGCTGCATCAGCAGTTCAAGCCGAATCCGCGGCGTGGCTTGCTCCACCTGCGCCAACCCAGAGAGCGTGGCATAAAGCCGGATCGGCGAATAGTCCCCCGAATAAAACCTGCGCACAGTGGGAAGATAGGCCCGCCACGCAGCTTCCGTGTCCCCGGTATCGACGGCCGGCGACCCGAGCAGGTTCCGCGCTCGCAGTTCCAGGAGCGTATAGCCCGCATCGTGCGCCATGCTCACCGCGCGCAGAAACTGCGGGTTGTTCTCCTGGACGGTTCCAGGGGCTGGATCGCAAAGCGTGTCCTGAGTGAGAGCGAAGATCTGTATCCATACAGACTCGCGGTCGCGGCCAAGCACCGGGTGGACCGCCCGATAGCAGCCTCTATGATTGGAGCCTCGCTGCTCGGCGTAGGCCAACTCGACCTGGGCGCGGTCTTCTCCGGCGGCGTTGCGCAGAGCATGAAAGAGCCGGCTGGCTTGAAGCGCGTGCTCGCGGCCCGCGATGTAATCCCCTTCGCCGTCCGCGCCAATGGCCTGCGACAGCGCGTGGGCAGCGGCAAGAAAGTCGATGTGGATGGTGGACGAATCGGAAGGAAGAAGCTGTGTCAGCCAGGGATCGTGATGGTTGTTTTGGATGGAAGCGGCGAGGGCATGAAGGAGGGTTCGCGCAGACTGGCATCTGTCATCGCAGTTGACCGGGGAACCGCGCGAGCGATCAGGCGGCATGGGAAAGGCCGCGTCAAGCAGCCGGGGAAGCAACGCGCTCGATAGCTCTTCGTCGATTGCTGCCAGTGCCGCCGGATCGGCCGTCAGCGCACTCATCGCCGCCGGCGTGGCGAGATGCTGTTCCATGCGGCTTCGATGCGTCTTCATCTGCTTCAGCTTCTCTTCCAGAGCCTGCAGCCGCGCGCGCCCCTCGGCCAGCCAGCGTGGATCGCGCTCGAATTGCAAATATCGGTTCCAGGTTTCGACAGCGTTCATCAACTGGCCGCGATCTTCCATCACCAGGGCTTCATTGAACAGGACCAGCGTGTCTCCGGGAGCCAGCTCGTCGGCCCGGCGGAGGTAGTCGAGCGCGGTGGCGCGATCGTTTTCGCTGCCCGTCGCCGCGCCGCGCTGGAAGTATGCAGTCCCGTCGTCCGCCAGCAGGCTCGATGTGACCGGCCCGGCGGCCAGCAGCCGATCGAGTATGTCGATGGCCGGATCGAATTTCTCCTCCATCGCGTCGGCGCGCGCTTCGAGCTGCAGCCAATGCGGGTCCTCGGGCGCACTCTCCAGATGGCGCTCAATACGCGAGCGCGCATCCAGCAGCAGGGCCGATTCGCGTCCCGTTCCGCTGCCGCGCAGATGCGTCTGCGGAGTGACGTCAGCAAAGCCCGCGCCCGGCATGCGCAGCTCAAAAATTCGTGAATGGGTATAAGCCTCGGCCAGCAGCCGCTCCGGCGTATTGGCCATCCGCTGCCAGCCGATCAGTGCAACCGCCGCAATCAGCGATGCCGCTATTCCCACGCCCGCCCAAAGGTAGAAGCGCCGCGCCCGTTTGCTTTCCGCGCGAGCGCCCAATAGCCGAATGCCCGTGGCTTGATCTCCGCTCCGGTGCGCAGTCCGGGCCAGCCGCGCCGCCAATTCACTTTGCCATTCGCGCGAAGCGGAGGCCAGCCCGGCAAGTTCAGCGGCTTCCTCCGGCGTGGGTTCGGCGGAGCGAACACGCAGCTCGATCAGTTCGGCCAATGCCTCGGCTGAGGCATCTTCATTGGGGTCCGTCGTACAATCCGGGTTCAAATCTTCGGTCATATCCGCACTCTATTAAACGGGGTTGGGTGCAACATTCATTTCATAAATCTGTTTCCGGCACTAGACGGGTTCAGCGGTTTCCTCCAGTTTTCGCGGTTCCATCTCTCCGCGAAGCCATAGCGCGATCCGCCGCAGCGCGCTCTCTACGCCTTTGGCGGTCAATTCCGCCCCTGGCAAAGCGGCAATCTCTTCGGCCGTAAAGCCCTCGCGGTAATAGAGCCAGAAGAAGGCCCGATCGCGCTCCCCTACGATCTCCGGCGCCGACCGCAGCTTCTCATCCAATTGGGCCAGCAGCGCGGATCGCTGCATCTGGACGACCGGATTTGCACTGGCCGCCGAGGTTTGAACGTCTTCCTCCCCAAGCGGATTGATTACCACTTTGCCACCCCTCTTGGCGGAGTAAACGCGGCGAAAGTAGTCGTTGGCCACCGAGGCCGCGACCATGCTCAGCAGGCCCATAAAGGAGTCCTCTCCACGCGGTTCAAAGCCAACCAGAATGCGCCGCTCCTGTTCGCATAGCTTCAGAAAGACTTCTTGGACGATGTCGTCCACCGCTGCCGGAGAAGGGGCGCTCAGCCACAGCCGCGAAACTCGCAACGCCACCAGCGAGGCCAGCGGCGTGCAGCGGCGCACGAACTGCTCCCATTCCGCCGCATCGGCGGAGCGGGAGCACGCCCGAGCGAGATCGTTCACCGAGCTGCGAAGTCCTTTCTTCATGAGGGACACCAGTTTATCGTAAGAGTCAACGATCAGTTACTTGTTTGTTAATTCAATTAACCGTTTGACCGGCAAGACAAACGCATCTAAATGTCGCGGTAAACTCCTGGCAGAAAAAGGAGCTGCCATTGCCTTGGCTTGTCTTTTCGGAGGGAGCAGGGGCATTTATGCCCCTGAAACGATGCCAGAAGCGAAAGGGCTTTAGCCCCGGGCCTCCATCTTCCAGCCAAGGAAATGCCCGTGCCTAAAGGCAACCCCCTCCGCAGCTCTCCTTAGGGGCATAAATGCCCCTGCTCCATCCAAAACGAGAACCCGCGAAGGAATTCCGGTTCTGACTGGCATCGCCGCAAGAATTAGATGCGTTTGCCCTGGTTTGACCAGCCTTTGCACCGCGAAATAATTTCAGCCTGTGCTAGTATCCCGGCAAGCATTCATCACTCGATTTCGAGGAACCCAAAATGGCAGTCAACCTTCGCCCGCTCTCGCTTGGCGAAATTCTCGACCGCACCGCCCAGCTTTACCGAGAGAATTTTATCCTCTTCGCTGGAATCGCTTCCGTATATGCCGGCGTGTTGCTGGTGCTCAACCTTATGCAGATTGCGATGGCGGAGTTGCTGCGCCAGTTCCATATGGCCCGGTACGAGACGTTCGCGACTCTGGGGTTTGTCATCCTCATTTTCCCGGTGATCGTCATTTGCTCAGGCGCGGCCATGGCCGCCAACAACCGAGCCGTCGCATGGGTCAATCTGGGCGAGCCGGCCACCATTCGCGGCGCTTATCGCAGCATTTTGCCGCGCCTGGGGCGCTACCTGTGGATCATGGCCATCGCCATGTTTTTCGCATACCTTCCGTTTGTCGTCATCTATGCCGCATTCTTCCTGCTGCTCTTCGCCGTTCCCGGCTTCAATGGCGGAGCGGCCCACCACCAGGGCTCGAGCGCCGATTCCTATGCCGCAATTCTCGTCTTGATGGGCGCGATTGGAATCCTCGTGCTCACCTTCCCGGCCATGATTTACGCCATCTGGATGGCTATACGCTATTCCCTGGCCATTCCAGCTTCCGTGGTGGAAAACCTCAAGGCTCGCGTGGCCATCCGCCGCAGCATTGAACTCACCCGCGGTGCGCGTGGACGCATCTTCGTGCTGGGCTTGCTCATTGCCGTCATTCAAATCGGATTGATCGCTATAACCCAGTTCCCCTTTATCATGATGGCGTTCAAAGACGTCAAACAACATGCCCTATTGCCGGTATGGGTGCAGATAGCGCAGCAGTTTGTGGCGTTCCTGACCACCAGCTTCATCGGGCCTATGTATGCCACCGGCCTCACCCTCTTCTACTACGACCAGCGCATACGCAAAGAAGGATTCGACATCGAGTGGATGATGCAGGCTGCCGGACTCACCGTTCCCGCACCTGCAGTTCAGCCTTTACCCCCGCAATCCTCACAGGCCTCAGAGATCCCGGCATCCATGGAAACCCCACCGTCTGAACAAGGAGAATCCCTATGAACGACTTCCCATCTCCCACCCCCGTTCCGTCCACGCTGCCTGGCCCAACTTATGGCCCGCCACTCATCCCATTGACCTTTGGCCAGATTCTCGATCGGACTTACAAACTCGGCCGCGCCAACTTCATGCTGTTTTTTGGCATTGCCTCCGTCCCTTCGTTGGCATTCTTCCTCGTGTTTGCGGCCATGATCGGTTGCATGATCCCCATCGTCGGCCCGCAGATCGCGGCCGCACAGGCCTCCGCCGGGCAAGTCCCAGCCGCGCCACCAACCTATCCCCCTTATCTCGTCGCGTTGGTCGTTGTCTTGACCTACCCCATCCTTTTTCTGGTCTTTGCTCTCTACCTGCCTGCGGCAAGCTATGCCGCCACGCAAGCCGATCGAGGCGCGAAGGTTAGCTTTGGCAATGCGTATGGGCTGGCTTTTCGCCGCTTTTGGCGCTACCTATGGCTCATGATTCTCCCCGCTTTCTACGTGATCGTCCCACTCGTTGCGATCGGCGTAGTTATTGCGGTGGGGGCCCTTCTGATGCATAACTCGTCAGGCGGCCTTGGCGCGGTGAGCAACCCGGCCGGCTTGTTCTTCCTGATTCCCTTCATCGTGCTGCTCTATTTCGTTCTGTTTGTTTATTGCATCTGGATCATGCTGCGCTTCTCCGTGGCCTTCCCGGCCTCAGTAATGGAAGGACTCACCGCATGGGCCTCGCTCAAACGCAGCGCCAAGCTCACCAAGGGAGCCAAGGGCAGAATCTTTCTGGTTCTGCTGGTGGTTTACGCGATCAGCTACGCTGTCAACCTTGTATTGATAATGATCTATCTGGTGGTGGCCGCGGTCGGCGCAGGAGTGGCCATTCTGGCGCACGTAGCCGTGGGTTCGTCGACGTTCTTCATCCTCATCGGCCTGGCCGCGCTTGGCTATCTGCTGGTGATGGTCGCATGCACGATGTTTTCCTACGTTGCGTACACCACCACCCTCGCCGTTCTCTATAACGACCAGCGCCTGCGCAAGGACGGCCCATTGCTCCCGATGCCCGCAACGCCCCAACCCGGAGAAGCCGTGTGAAACCTCAACTGCAACCCTTGAACATGGGTGGAATCCTTGACCGCGCGATCCAAGTCTTTCGCGAGAGATTTCTTCTCTTTGCAGGCCTGGCTATCTTTCCAGGTTTCGCGCAACTGGCCGAAGAGATTGCGTCCGTCCATCCCAAAACCGCCACGGACCCTTCCGGTGCACACATTGCCTTGGTCGTCGCCAGTTATGGCGCCTCATTCGTATTCTGGGTGGCACACCTCTTGCTCGAGGCGATCGCGTCGGCTGCTATTTGCCTGGCAGCGTCCAAAGTGCTCTTCGAAGAGGAGACAACGATTCGCTCAGCCTTCGGCGCTTTTACATCCAAAGGCGGCCCCCTCGTTTGGCTTAAGTTCCTGCAGGGGCTCTATGCAGGCTGGCCCTTCATTATCGTCGGATTCATATTCTTTTTCATGTCGCTGGGGACCGGGGCATTGGCAAGGGATCCCTACATGATTGTGTCTATTGTGATTCTGGGTTCGATTCCTTCCATAGCTCTATACGTCCGCTACGCACTCGCCTTTCCCGCGACAGCCATTGAGGACCTGACCGCACATTCCGCCATCGACCGCAGCATAAGCCTGGGCGAAGGTGGCCGGTGGAGGATCTGCGGGGGATTCCTTTTTCCAGGTGTTGCCGCGGCGGGGTTTGGTCTCTGCTGCTTGTTGTTGATCGCGCGCCTCCAAATGGTAAGCCCGTTGCTGGCTGGCAATCCGGTCGTTGTCGCCGGACTCAGTGGGATTGTGACGCTGGTCGGAGCCGTTGTGTTTACTCCCGTAAGCGTGATCGTGCTGACGGTGCTCTATTATGATCAGCGCATACGCCGCGAAGGCTATGACATCGAGAGAATGATGGACGCTGCTGGACTCATCGCGCCTGCTCCTCCGCCCGCCGGAGAAAGCCCCATCGCGTCCGTTTCCTCCATTTCCGAGGAGGGCAGGCTTTGATGTTCCGGACACTA
>Ga0224559_1001723_pt1 | contig 11783 bp, 2 predicted proteins | sample 714S33034metaG_FD_180676 | JGI IMG/M metagenome (GOLD analysis project Ga0224559, IMG submission 180676) | Peat soil microbial communities from Stordalen Mire, Sweden - 717 S3 30-34 | ecosystem: Environmental > Terrestrial > Soil > Wetlands > Peat | place: Sweden: Norrbotten County, Stordalen... | reverse complement strand
CTTTTTCCAAGACATTACCCATGACAACAGAGGCTAATTTCCCCTGTCGGAGCTAATGTCTTAGGCCGTTTCTCTATGGCCGGTTTTGAGCTGACCCTCTATGGCCGGATTTGGGTGACCCCCAAGGTGATGAGGACCACGCCAAGTGGTTGGCGAGAGATCTCCGGGCGCACGCCGCCGACTGTTCATCTTCAAAAGTGATAAAGAAGCGGAAAGACAAGGTCGAGAGGAGACTCAGCAGGCGCAGCATAAATTCAGTTTTAAACCGGGACAGGCTGAGTCAGGTGTACCTGCCATCTGTTTGATTTTACAGCAGATTGCCATCTTAGCGAACCACAGGCTGAGCGAATCCCACGGATGTTCGCGAGGCTGCCGCCTTTGTGCGATTGCGAAGGCGGTTCTTCGCGCATTGAATTGAATTGATCGCCCAGTGAGGCTACGCCTCACATCCAAGGCGTGGCCCACTTAGATGCCGGTTATCCTGAGCGGAGTACGGGTCGTCAGTGCGTTCCATGGCTGGGTTTGCTGCGCATTGCTTTCACGTCGGGCGTCTCTCGATGACTGAGGGGTCGAGTTCGCTTCGTGAACGCGGCATCTTGCATGCCCATTGGTCCCTCAAATGAGTCGGCTCAGCGCCAGTCCATTTCGAAATGCAGTGCTTGCAATATTCCTTGCCGCTGTCTGTTGGGCCACGTGGCATCACTTTCGCTTCTTTTTCTCGCACGATACGATTCTGGAATTGCATGAGATTCCGATCGGCAATGTTGTTCACCTGGCAGGCGTAGTAACCTCCATCGATCCGGAAGGAGAGCGCTTCTGGCTTCAGGATGACACCGGGGCCATTGCAATCAACGAGCCCCCCGGGACTCTGGGCATCAATACAGGTGAATCCATCACAGTTCAGGCAACAAAAACGGCGCACTACGACGCTGTTCTGGGGCCGGGCAGTGTTGCGTTGAAAAACGTGAAGGTCATTTTCACTCGGCGGCACGTCACTCTGCCACAGCCTTCTTTCGTTGCGCTCGCGGATTTCCCTGAAGGCGAAAAATCGGGCACCCGGATTCAGACGACTGCGGTAGTTCGCGGAATCCGTACGGACTCTTATTCTCGGGCGCATCTTGCCATCGCGGAATTTGGCGACGAAGCCGAGCTGATTCTCCCGCGGTGGGACGCCGGACTTTCTCAACTGGTCGATGCTAAGGTGCGCGTGATTGGGGTTCCTGAGATACTTCGCGACAGATACGGTGCAGTGGTCTCCCGCCGGGTCTGGGTAAGCACGAATGAGGATATGCGGATTGAGCAGGCAGCCCCCCACCACTCACTGCTGTATTCCGTTCAGGAGATCTACGCCAACCCTGCTGTCCGAAGTGGTCACCGGCTTCGTGTGCGCGGCCAGGTGGTCGCAAGGCCATCCCTCGATTCGGTGTTGTTGGAAGACCGCTGGGGAGCGATTCAATGCCAGATCTTTGCCTCGCAGACCATCCCGATTGGTTCTTTTGTCGAGGTGGCGGGATTTCCCAGTCGCAATGGGCTTCGAATCGATCTTTCCCATGCGCAAGCAACCGAAATCCCTTCAACACAGCTCGCCGGTACCAAAACAACCGGCATCCAGGTGAAGGAAATACAGACGGTAGCTGCGGTTCGCGAACTGCCGGAAGCGCGCGCTAGCCTCGCCTTGCCTGTACGCATCTCCGGTGTCATCACATACAACGACTCGGAATGGAGGCAGTTATACCTGCAAGACGCCACTGGCGAGATCTACATCAAATACTCAGGCGCCCGCACGGAGCTACATGTTGGGGAGAAGGTCACCGTTGTGGGCCTGACCAATGCAGGTGACTTTGCGCCTGTCATTGTCGCGCCGAAGTTCATGAATGAGGGTGCCGCACCGCTGCCATCTCCCCTGCCGGTCACGCCTATCGAGGCTGCCAGCGGAATGCGGGATTCACAGTTTGTGCAGGTCCAGGGCGTAATACATCCGGTTAAGATCGGAGAGGAAGCCGCACATCTCTTTACGTTCGAACTCTATACAAACTTCGGCCAGATTCATGTGTACATCTCGTCTCTGCCTTCATATATACAGCGGCTGCGGCAGCTTGAAGATGCCAGGGTTAGCATCCGCGGCGTCTTTGGGACGGTTTTCAACTCTCGCCGCCAATTGATCGGGTACCAATTGCTGATTACATCGCCCGACGACATTCAGGTAATTGAACCGGCAGTTCAAAGTCCATTTGAGCTGACACCTACTCCGATTGGAGAGCTTCTGCGATTCTCGGAATATGGGAGATCTGGCCATCGCGTGAAAGTAAAAGGCTGGGTAACCATGGTCGGGCGAGACTCGCTTTACGTCCAAGACGATAGCGGCGGAGTCGAGGCGCATGGTGATAACGCTTCACTTCAGCCTGGTGATCTTGTGGAGGCGCTTGGATACCCCTCGCTAGTGGGGAGGTATTCCCCGGTCATCACAGACGCTGTGTTTCGGCCGCTGGGCCGCAAGGCGCCTACATTTGCAAAGACCGCGACTATCGAATCGATTTTGCAAGGACAATACGATTCGCAGCTTGTTTCGATCGAAGGAAAACTGCTGGCTTCCATCGATGGTCCTTCAGGCAAGAGTCTTCTTTTGCAGTCGGGGATCCATACCTTTGCCGCAGAGCTGAACACGACTGATTCCGGGGCAGAAGGGTGGCTCCCTAGGGAGGGCAGCGTACTCCGACTCACGGGAATCTGTTCTGCTCAAGTCGATCCAAGCAAGCTGTACCTGTTTCTCCAGCAGCAGCCCGTAGGTTTCAAGATTCTGCTGAGGTCCCCTTCTGACGTCAAGTTGGTCAAAGCGGCGCCATTCTGGAATCTCCAACATGCGTTCCTCGCATTGGTAACCTTTGCCCTTGTAATCCTTGTGGCCCTGATGTGGGTCAGCGCACTACGCAGACGAGTGCGCGTCCAAAAGCTCGCTTTGCAAAAAGCCTCTGAAACGGCAAAAGCAATTGAAGATCTCTCGAATGCGATGCGGGAAGTTTCCACCAGGCAAGAGTTTAATACCACGGTGCCTGTTCGCGGCAGTGAGGAGGTCGCGCAACTGGTGGTCGGATTCAACGGGATGCTAGGGGAACTCCAGAAATCAGAGGAAGCGAATAGAGAAGCTGAAGTCAGACTACTGCAACAGGCCCTTACCGACGAGCTGACCGGGCTGCCGAACCGGAGACACTTGTGCGATCATTTGTCGCGAAGCCTCGCAGCAGCCAAGCGCGACAATAGCACGATCGCACTGATGTATATCGACCTCGATGGGTTCAAATTGGTTAACGACAGCCTCGGACATACAGTCGGTGACATTCTATTGGTGCAGGTCGCTGAACGATTGAACTCACGAATTCGAAAGTCCGACACCCTGGCGCGCATTGGCGGGGACGAGTTTACGGCCATACTGAGCCGCATCAAGAAGAGGGAAGACGCGCAGACGGTCGCAAGAAGCTTTCTGGATGCGCTTGCACGGCCGTTTCACGTTGAGGGGCAGGAAATCACCATCGGCGCCAGTATTGGCATCAGCATTTTTCCCGATCACGCAAACGACGGGATAGACTTGCTGCAACAGGCTGACAGTGCGATGTATGCCGCCAAGCGAAACGGCAAGAACCATGCCATGTTCTACACCCAGGACCTCGGGAATTCGGTCAGAGAGCGCCTGACACTTGAGAACGAGCTTCGACGCGCGCTGGAAAACCGAAAGATCGCCGTACACTACCAGCCAGAGTTCGACCTTGCTTCGGGGCGACTGGTGCGGTTCGAGGCTCTCGCCAGATGGACGCACCCTACGCTTGGGACGGTTCCTCCCTCAAAGTTCATCCCAGTGGCTGAAGAGAGCGGCCTGATTGTCCCGCTTGGCAACTACATCATGGAGCGGGCCTGCGCTGAGGCCGTCGGCTGGCAATCTCTTGCTAGTCATCCCATCCAGGTGGCAGTCAACGTCTCCAGCGTCCAATTCGCTCGCGACTCGTTTGTGGACGAGGTAATCGAAACGTTAAAGAGGACCGGGCTCAATCCGAATCTGCTGCAAATTGAACTTACCGAATCGGCGACGCTGGTCGGCGTCAAACGAGCCGTCGAATCAATGCACCGCCTGCGAAGTATTGGCATCAGCTTCGCGATAGACGACTTCGGCACGGGATATTCTTGCTTCAGCTACTTGCCAGAGTTGGGTTTTGACGCCTTGAAGATCGATCGCTCCTTCGTCAAGGATCTGATCGAACGTCAGGAGACAAAGGCAATGGTACGCTCGATTGTGACGCTAGCACACAATCTTGGGATGAGGGTGATCGCCGAGGGTATTGAGACGCCAGAGCAATTGAAACTGATCAAAGAGATAGGAGCAAATGAAGCACAGGGTTACTTGCTGGGACGACCCACCCCGGATCCTGTCGCACAGCTTAAGGTGTGCCTTGCGAAAATCCGATCCGAGCGGCAAGGAGCCTTGTCTTCTGCTTGAAGGAGTCTCGGATGGAGCGATTGTTCACTGCAAAGGTGCGGAGCAAAAGTGCCCAATGCCTGACAAGAGGAGGCAAGGCCAGCCGCAGCAACTGACGTACTTTTCCCATTGCTTCGCTGAACAAGAATGCGGGGAAATTCATCGCTGTAGTCGAATTTGTAGCGGTCAAAGCACCCAGAAGCCACAAGATTCAATAGGGATCGGCAGTCGCACGGTAAACGATTCAATCAAAAGCACTTATTTCCTACAGATTTCAATAAGTTTCAATAAATCGATTTACCTGCTTTGGGACAGATGGAGCATCCATTGTAAGTTTTTTATCATGAGTTATTTACGTAAATCATCTACATAGGGCAAACCCACATTCACTCGCGTTGTTTGGCTTTCTCGACGCAAAATTCTGGACACTGTGTGTTGGTCTTCTTGACGATCTCGTGATGAAGTCGCATTTGGTTTTCTCTAAATAATTCTTCGGCGTCGCTCACTGATGCTCTATTTGGCATTAGCAATGCGCGGAACGGCGAACCGTCTGCGGATGTCTTCCAACTGCAAATTTCGTTGCTCTTGTAACGAGATCTTCGGCCCTGCAATTTCTTAATCAGCCAAGACCGTAATGAGCAAGAATCGGGTTACTTCCGAGTTGCCGGTAATCCAGGCGTAATGAAGCGAAGAGCACGTGGAAAACTGCTCTGATGCGGCTACCACATTGCGCAGGCTCAGTTCATGGTAACCGGATTTTTCAACATTTGACCCCGGAATTCTACGATAAACGATTGATTTAGAGAGTCTTAGTTGGCATTTCAAGAGGATCGCCTGCGCACACTAAAAGTGCGGCAGGTTCGCCATCCGTCCGTGTTACTCAACCAGTTATTGACGAATAGATGTTATTTCCGGCCATACGCACAGAACCCCATTTTGTCCCCGAAAGAGGGTTGGGGACGGACGATCCAGGCACTACACCATTCCCGGCTTCTGCGGCTTGACAGCAGATAATCGGCGACTCGGACATTGAGACACGCCGCCGCTATCTCAATTGAAAGAGATTCACCGTCTCCTGAATGTCCTGCAGGAAAAAGCAGAACGCTCACCGCCGTTGCTTTGGATCGGTAACGGAACATCCTTGCGTTGACGGAGTTGATCCGCCTCCGGCTCCCGGGCTTCCTCTATGTGACCTAAGCCCATGGATTATGGGACAGCTTTGCCAATTAGGCGTCTATGGGGTTAGTCAGCCCGGTACCAAAATCAAACAGTGGTTGGGCCAGCTAAATCATCTCCAGAAAAGCAGTCGTCGATGAATTCAAAGGGTGGAAATTGCCTTTCATGCCCTGGCTGTCAAGGGCGGAGTAAAACCAGGCCACTTTATTGAGAGCCTCGGCGCGCGAGCAATTGCGAGAGACAAGGTAGCGCGACCAGATCAAGTCAGTTCTTCATGACCTCATCAAGCTGCTGCAAGGCGGCCGCCATCGCGGCGCCGTCGCCCTTTTCAAGGCTTTCAAACAAGGCAATCCACGATGCGCGGCCCGCCTCGAAGGCCGGGAACGAGGCGAGAAAGTGGCGCGTCCCGGCAAATCTCCAACCAGGACTGTGCAACCCCGCAGCCTGGGGCAACAGAGCCGTTGCGGTCTGTTGCGCAGCGGCTTTTTGCCCGGCGCCCCACTGGCAGGCCAGCTTGATGGTATCGCGGACCGGTATTTTGGATGTAGATAAAACCGGATCATCGATTGCTACTGCCTGCTCGACGCACTGGGAGAAGTGGGCTGCGGTGAGGTTTGCCTCCACCAGGTTCATTCGGTTCCCTGTTGAAGGATCGATCTTGAATGCCTGCTCATCCAATTCAAGCGCCCTGTCAAAGCGGAAGATCTCTTCATGGTCAATGTTTGACAGGGCGTTAATGATGCTTTGGCTGGTGGGCAAGACTTCGAGAACCGATTCGAACGCAGATGCGGCGTCGGACAGAAGCTCTGTCGCCTGCGCCCCGCTGCTCCGCCTCCCCTGATCCGTTAGAGCTAGCCCTAGATTGTTCTGGGTCATTGCCCAGTCCTGGGGCAGGTCAGCCTTGGTCCGCACCTGCAGCGCCGCCCGGTAGGCTTCGACTGACTGGGCCAACAATTTCGTCGCCTCCGCACCGCTGCTTCGCTCCCCCTGATCCCAGAGAGCGATTCCCAGATTGTTCTGGGTCATTGCCCGGCCCTGGGGCAGGTCCGCCTTGGTATAAACCTCCAGCGCCGCCCGGTAGGCTTCGACTGACTGGGCCAACAATTCCGTCGCCTCCGCCCCGCTGCTCCGCTTCCCCTGATCCCAAAGAGCGGTTCCCAGATTGCTCTGTGTCGCTGCCCAGCCCTGGGGCAGGTCTGCCTTGGTATAAACCTCCAGCGCCGCCCGGTAGGCTTCGACTGACTGGGCCAACAATTCCGTCGCCTCCGCACCGCTGCTTCGCTCCCCCTGATCCCAGAGAGCGATTCCCAGATTGTTCTGTATCGCTGCCCAGCCCTGGGGTAGGTCTGCCTTGGTATAAATCTCCAGCGCCGCCCGGTAGGCTTCGACTGCCTGGGCCAACAATTTCGTCGCCTGCGCCCCGCTGCTTCGCTCCCCCTGATCCCAGAGAGCGATTCCCAGATTGTTCTGTGTCCTTGCCCAGTTCTGGGGCAGGTCAGGCTTGGTATAAACCTCCAGCGCCAACCGGTAGGCTTCGACTGCCTGGGCCAACAATTTCGTTGCTTGCGCCCCGCTGCTTCGCTCCCCCTGATCCGAGAGAGCTAACCCCAGATTGGTCTGAGCCCTGGCCCAGTCCTGTCTCTCCGCCTGCGCAAACCTCTCCTTTAGTAGTTCGCGGTAGTCCTTGATCGACTGGGCTAATAACGCCGCACTTTCGCTGGCCTTACCGGAGGTGCCCTCAGCCTCACGCGCGTTGGCTAAACGGAGAACGGTATCCAGCCAGATGCTGCGATAGGCGGGGTCTTCCGGAGAGATGCGGTGTTGCTCGGCAGCCTCGTCGCGTGTGTCCTCAAGGACCTGGGTTGCCTGATGATACTGTGAGGCCAGCTGGTATGCATTGGCGCTCTGGTATTGTTTGTCGACGGCGGCCTGAAAATCCTTTCTCTCCACCTCGCGATCTCTCTGCTGCTTCTCCCTCAAGGCGGTGAATCGGTCCGTGGCATCTTTATGAAACATCGGAGCGGCGACGGCATAGTGCTTGAGGGCCAGCTCGGCGAGTTCCTGCTGCTCGGCGGAGGCCTGATCCTTGCGCGTCTGGATCTCTTTTGCCCATTCCTGAATTCTCTTGTCGGCATCCGCGGGATCAAAGCCGTTGGCCCTGGCCCAGTCCGTCATGGCCTGCGCCAGGTCATTCGGCTTCTGGCCTTGCGCTGCGGCAAGTTCTCCTTTGACCACGCGGTTCTCCTGTTCGAGGTGTTTATTCTGAAGCGACAGGCGATGGAGCATGGCCTCGATCTGCGTGGGTCCGAGCAGCGCAGGGGCCCCCTTGGGAAGCAATTGGACGGTCACATTGATTGGCAGTCCGTTCAATTGGCCGTCGGCTGGAGTGTAGACAACCAGGCCGATGACGCCGGTGATTTCGATGCGCAGACTACCGCGCTGCGCAGCCTCAGGAGAGACGAGGAGCAAGGCCTGGCCCGAGCGGTTGGTGGCATCGCGGGAGTCGACTACTTTTTCTGCGCCGGCTACAAAGCTCAATGAGACGCGTACGCCCTGAACAGGCTGGGATGGGTCAGCATGGGCATTGACTACGACCACAGTCAGTTCTCGCTGCGAGGCGCTGCTCGCTGGAGCGGCCCAGGCCCCAACAACCCCGAAATACACCAGAAATCCCAGGTACCAAACGGTCGGTTTCATACTTACCCTTCGTCACCGGCGGTCACCCAATCAGAATGATCGTTGTGTTGCAGGAAAGCCGAGAGATCTTCGAATCGGGGCAATGCGTGCGTGTCATGGAGACTCCTTTGGGTAAGGGTGAGAACGAGGGTTTTGGTTGGTCCCGAACGCATCCGGGGCTTGTGCATTACGAGCGGGAACTTCTCAGGTTGAGTAAGAAGGCGTAAAGGGATGGCCGCACCCCTCAGATATTTTGGAAGTCTTCGTCCTCTTCCAGGATGGGCTGCGAGGGGTCCGTGAGTATGCATCGATCGAGTCTGAGGACAGCCGCCGCGCTGTGTCGGCTCTTATATGCTTCCTTCCACGATTTACGTGGAAGCAACGCCGTCAGGCGGCTTGGCGCGGGTTAGCGCGACTCAAACTGTGGCCTTTCTCGCCTACTACAACTAACCCCGCAGCCGGACCTAGTCATGAAAAAGGATTGCGGCGTTCTCGCCCGTGAGGTCAAAAAATGGATCAGTCGTTCATATCGGACCTTTTGGCCTCTATACCTTGACCCTCGCCTTCGAAACGGCTGTCAGGGATGGGTGGCGTTTCATCGATACTTCAAGCTCCACGATATCCCCGTGAACAAGCCTATGCTGAGTAAATGTCTCTTCCTTTCAGGCTTTGTGGGCATACGAGTGCCTCGATCGCCTGAAGCACGTGGCTGACTGTGCGGTCTTGTATGTCCAGACTCAGCGGCGGGAAAGCAGCGATGCAAGTGCTTGCGTAGCATTGTTCGCGCGATGGGAGTCTTCCGCGGTGATGAAATTGCTTTCCCGCAGGATGGACCAGCTCTTCAAAGCGCCCTCATACATGTTGCGTGATCCCTGTAGATCGGCACTCTTGGCAAGCCCACTGCCGAGAGCTGCCTGCGCGCGAGCCCAATCGGAACGAAAAACAGCATTGGCCGGATCTGCTTGGGAGCGGGCGGCTGCAATCTGCTCAGCCTGCTTGAACATTTCCAGTGCGGAATCCAAGGCGTGCAAGGCAAGATCGGCGTTGCCAATGGCCAGCAGGGCCTTGCCGCAATTGGCGAGCGAGTAGGAATCGGCCGGTGGCGCCTGACTGTCACAAAGAATCCGCTTTGCGCTGTCGGCATGATGTTTCGCCGCGGCTGAATCGCCGGCCGCCAGCAGTCCCTCTGAAAGCTGGCGCTCGCTGTTGCCGGAATCGGAACGGTATTGCATGCTCGCCGGCGAATCGTGGCTGAGAGATTGGGCCAGTTCGACGCCCCGCCGATAGTGCGGAAGTGCTGCCGCAAGCTGCCTCCCGGCACGCAAAGCGTCCGCCCATTGAACTTCCACTGCCAGTTGTCGCTCGCGATAGATGGCGTTGCCCGGATCCGCATCGCGCAATGCTCGCAACAGCTCTGCGGATCTCTCAATATGAGCGCGCGCCTCGGTTCCCTTTCCGGCCTCCAGCAGGACGCGCCCGTAGCGGACCTCGGCAATTGCCAGCTCCACCTTGCCGTTGACGTCGCCCGGCTGCGCGGAAAGCACGTTCTCAATCTCCGTGATCGCCTTGCTGAAAGTATCGCCTGCCTCTGTGCGCCGGCCCATAGCGATTTCGGATGTGCCGAGCGAAATGAGGCTCATGTAGTTCTCTTTAGCGATCTCAAGGTTCTCTGGGTTTTGTGCTGCCAGCTTTGCAACCTGGTCTCTTCCCTGCTGGTAATAAGCGAGGGCGTCCGTGGTTCTGCCCAGACTTGGAAATCCTGTGCCGCCGACGAGGTCTCCCATGTGATGGAGGCAATCGGAAAGCTTCAGAACATTGTCCAAATCCTGTGGTGCTTTGGACTGAATCTCCTGGCGAAGTTTGATGGCTCGCTGGTAGGCACGGCCAACGGCCAGCAGGTCCCCACTGGAGTAGAGCAGATCGCCGTATGTTGTGAATGCGTCAGCCGCGGAACTCAAGGCGGGCGGCGAACGATCGTCTCGTAGCAGTTTCTCGGCAGCTGCAACGCCCTTTTGTGCGCTCACCATAGCGCCAGTCGTGTCCCCCAGGTTGTTCTCGTATTCGTTGCCCTGGACGTTGCTCACTCGCACATAGGCGTCCACGATCTCGCGCTGTAGTTGTGGGTCATCGGCTTCCTTGGAAAGATTGTCCAGATACGTCAGAGCGTCCTCGACGAGGCGAGCACGCACAGGCGTCGAGCCCGGCAACCGATCAATTGCATCCGCGTAGTCGAACAGGACGGAATGAGCAAGCTGACGGACCTCGTTGAAGCGGCGGTCGGCACGGGCTCTTGCCAGGGTGACCTCAACCAACCCACCGATCAGGGAGCACAGCAGAAGCCCCGCAACCACAACTACCGCACGATTGCGCCGAACGAACTTGGCGGCATGATAGAGCGGAGCATCGCCGCGCGCCTGTACGGGCCGGCCCTGCAGGTAGCGCAAGATATCTTCAGAGAACTGATCGACTGAGGCGTAGCGGCCCGATGGCTGCTTGCGCAGCGTCCGCAAGACGATATTATCCAGATCGCCCTTCAACTTAGGCACCCAGGCGCTGGGCTTAGCAGGCTCTTCGTCACACACCGCGGCCATTATCTGGTGCAACGGACGATCTGCATCGCCATAGGGAGAATGGCCGGTCAACAGTTCATACAAAATGACGCCGAGGGAGTAGACGTCAGATGATGTGGTGACAGACTCTCCCCGAATCTGCTCCGGGCTGGAATAGCGCACAGTCATCTTGAGCATGCCGGGGTGCGTGAGAGCGTCGCCAACGTGCGGAGCCACCGGGCTGAGAACCTTGGCAATGCCAAAATCAAGAAGCTTGGGAATGCCCTGCGATGTAACCAGGATATTAGCCGGCTTGAGATCGCGATGAATCACCATGTTTTGATGCGCGTAATGCACCGCGGAACAGATTTGGCGAAAAAGATCGAGACGTTGATGAATGGAGAGATTTTGCCGGCTGCAGTAGTCGCCAGGCGAAGTGCCCTCGACAAACTCCATGATCAGGTAAGGCAGGCCATCGGCACGCGCTCCGCCGTCAAGTAACCGCGCGATGTTAGGATGCTCGAGATTTGCCAGAATTTGCCGCTCGGCACGAAAGTGCGCGATAACATCCGGCGAGTAGATGGTGGCGCTGATCAGTTTGACCGCCACGCTTTTTTCAAACTCGGCATCCACACGCACGGCGCGATAGACCGACCCCATTCCGCCTTTGCCAATCAACTCCACGAGCCGGTATTGTCCCACCTTCTCGCCGACCGCTGAATCGGCGGAGTGATCTTCCATCGCCTGGTTGTAGATGGCTGAGTGTTGCCAGAATTCTTCCTTCATTGCGGCAGCATCGGCAGCGAGCAACTCACGGAGTTCCTTCAGCAGTGCACCGTCCCCTGCGCAGGAAGACTGAAGAAAGCGCTCTCGCTCTCCCGGAGATAGCTCGGAGGCCTGATCGAAGAGTTCCTGCG
>Ga0224559_1001722_pt1 | contig 11791 bp, 12 predicted proteins | sample 714S33034metaG_FD_180676 | JGI IMG/M metagenome (GOLD analysis project Ga0224559, IMG submission 180676) | Peat soil microbial communities from Stordalen Mire, Sweden - 717 S3 30-34 | ecosystem: Environmental > Terrestrial > Soil > Wetlands > Peat | place: Sweden: Norrbotten County, Stordalen... | reverse complement strand
GACCCGACTGCACCGGGCAGCTCGGATATCTACCTGGCGAACCACACCGGTGAACCGCACGTTCACGACCGCCGAACCCGCCGAACCCGCCCGCCAGACCCTTCCTTGCCGCCACGCGTGGCGGTTCAATTCGATTACGGACCGAGTCGACGAAGCCCCTCGACAGGGAGCTTCGGTCCACGCTTTCCGCTAAGAACCTATTTCAGTAGGCCTGAAGCACGCCAGGCAACAATGCCACAAACGAAGTGGAGCATGGCGAAGTACGTATCCTCTCGGATCTCCCAGCGAACAAGGATGCGGCGAAACCGATTCATCCAACCGTGCGTGCGTTCGACGACCCAGCGTCTCGCTTTCACGCCCGGCTTGCATTCCAGTTCCTTCTTCTCTTCGCCTCGGCTTCGCAGATGAAGCGTAAAACCAGACTCCGTTCCGACCGAGCGCGCCTCGGGGTAGTCGTAGCCCTTGTCGAGACAAAGTCCCTGCGGATGCTTGCGCGTGGGCCGAGGACGGTCCACCGGGATTCTCGCAATGGTCTCGGCCATGAGCTTGTGGTCGTTGCGATTGGCCCCGTCAATCGTGAGGCCGACGGGAACGCCCGCGCCATCGGTGAGGAGACTGCGCTTGGTCCCGTCCTTGCCGCGATCCGTAGGGTTGGGCCCGGTCCTTTTCCCCCCCCGAGCGGGGCCTTGGTCATCGCGCCGTCCAGCGAAAGCCAGTTCCAGTCGATGCCCTTCGCATCGTCGTAGGCCAGGAGTCCCTGGCGCCAGAACTTGTGGAAAACGCCAGCATCGAGCCACTCGCGAAATCTGCGATATGCCGAGGCACACGAACAGATCCCGGTTGCGTCCAACGCGTTCCACTGGCAGCCGGTCCGCAGCACGAAGAGGATCGCCGCCATCGCGTTGCGGTCGGAGACTCGCGGGCGGTGACATCCGAGTGGGTGTGGCGGACGCTCGGGCAGCAGCGGCTCCATCTTGGTCCACAGGGCATCGGTCAACTTCCAACTTCCGGCGTGCGAGGTGGCTTTCATCGGCAACAACAAGGCCGCCAATTCGTCGAGCACGCAATTTTTCGACTTGTTCCATCGGCTGCTGTACCTTCCGGTCACGCCCTACTGAAATAGGTTCTAAGTACAGTAAGGGTCGATCGCACGCGATCTGGCCGATGCGGAATTGGCACGTTCAGCGCCCCTGACCGGGGCGCCGACAAGAAGCCGTCAGCAGGTGCAGATTGGGGCTGGATCGGCGGCGGCTGCCCTGATTACGTTGCATCCGGGATACCCGAGAAAAACTCACCGGCGCCTCGTTTTCTTATGGTACGGTTCGACCATGATAAACACGATTCGTCTTGCCGTTGGTTTATTGGCCATGCTTTCCACGCTGGCAGTGGCGCCCGGTCGTGCTCATGCTGATCAAGCAGGGAAGGACGAGACAGTTAAATGCGAGAGCATTCATGTCAAACCCGCCGAATGCCCGGTGGGCCGGAATAGCGGCGTATCGCTGATCAAACAGCTTTCGCGCGATGCCTGCATCGAGGGTAAAACCTGGGGCTATGACAATAGCAAGATATGGGTGAAAGACGGTTGTCGCGGCAAATTCCTTGTTAAGCGGAACTGAACCCGCATACGGACTTTATGCTTGGACAGTTGAGTGGATAATGCTGGCAAGAACTTGCCTAACATTCCGCTGGGCCATCGCAGAGCGTATGGTAGCAAACCATGTGCGGACGGAGGACGAAAAGTCATCGTGGCGATGAGCGCCAAGCGAGCCCGACTCAGCCAGCGAGGGTGAAGCCGGAAGCGCGGAGCAGCGCAAGGAGAATTCGGACAACGGACGCGAGGATACGCACTCGGCGATCAAGCTTCGCGATGGCGTCGACCACGTGCTGCCGATCCTGGTCGAATTTGGTAGTTCTGGTAACGACGACGCCTTTTGGCGGCTGCTCAAGCAATAGCCGACTTGGCAGATCGAGGCGGCAGGTTCAGCCAAGAGTGGACCATCTTCCGCTCCGCCTTCGTGATTCGCAGCTGGGCGAAGGACAGGGGTAGCCCTATGCCGGTCGCGGCAACTCAGGCAAAATTGGCCTTGTTTTCCCCTGGGTAAAGGGATAGTTTTTGCGTGTAGGTTTATGTGGCTGATGTGAGAATCGTCATCGGCGCTTCTTCCAGACGCGATTCGGTGAAGGCAAGATGGCGCCTGAACGGACTATGATCCCCCAAAGCTTGGAAAACTCTTCATGCCTTCTACGCGGGAACTCGCCTCCACGATAGCTCTCCAGCACGATCCTCGTGAGACGATTCGCGTGCAGACGGGGATTGACATAGCTAGTGCCGACGCAAATGTCTTCACCATCGACGAAGACCTCCAGGTTGCGCAACAACCGGTGAACGTCGATTGCCTTCCCAGCATTTCGGTTTCGTTTTCCGATGGCTCACCCGGCGAATCTTCGAGCGGATCGAGGGCGTTGGCCGATTTTTCGATCATACGTATTCTCGGGGAAGGTGGGATGGCTGTTGTGTACCTAGCGAACCAAAACGCGCTCCGGCGCGAAGTCGCTGTGAAGGTACCGCGTAAGCTCGGGCCCGCCGCCGTGGCAGGAATGCTGAATGAGGCGCGGTGTGCTGGATCGCTTGAGCATCCGAACATCGTTCCGGTTCACGCGCTCGGGAGCGATTCTCATGGCAGTCCCATATTGGTAATGAAGCGTATTGAGGGGGCTCCGTGGCGCGCTCTAGTCAACGAGCCCAAACATCCTGCGTGGTCCTGTGGGGAGTTTGCCGGAGAGGAGCCACTCACAGTCCACCTACGCATCCTTATGCAGGTGGCGAGTGCCCTTCACTTCGCTCATAGCAAGGGCATCGCGCATCGCGATGTGAAGCTTGATAACGTGATGATAGGTCTGTTCGGAGAGGTGTATCTCACGGACTGGGGGCTTGCGCGCAGAATGGCCAGTACAGTCGACCCCGGCCTGGTGGGCACACCTGGTTACATGGCGCCAGAGATGGTGTCGCGCTCGAGCGTCGACGCGCGAACGGATGTCTACCTGCTTGGTTCTACTCTTCACGAAATCCTCACCGGTCAATTGCGCCACCCTGCGCCCACGACACGGGCTGCTTTGGCTGCGGCATCTCTTTCCGAACCCTTTCAATACCCTCCGAGCGTCCCGACGGAACTTGCCAACCTTTGCAACGCGGCTACCAGCCGAGAAAAGGCCAACCGTCCCCCGACCGCCGCGGCATTTCGCCAGGCTCTGGCGGCGTTCCTTCAACACCGAGGTTCGATTGCGCTGGCAGCATCAGCCGAACGATCTCTGGCTGACCTGAAAGAGATCCTGCAGCGAGAAACCGCAACGTCGTCCGTCGTTGCGGCTCGGATGGCCGAATGTCGCTTCGGATTTCTCGAGGCTCTGCGCGAATGGGAAGGCAACGAGCGCGCACGACAAGGTCTGGATGTCACCCTCGCGTACATGGTCGAACGCGAACTTTCGCAGCGCAATCCATCTGCAGCGAGGGCTCTGCTTGCGGAAATGCGTTCACCCAACTCCGAGTTGCTGGAGAGACTACGCCAACTCGAAGCGGATATTGCCGCGCAGCGCGAGTCGCAAAACAGGCTGGCTGACCTACTACATGACCGGGACGCCAACGTTGCAGTGCTTCCACGTGCAATTGCGGTGGGGGTGCTTCTCCTGCTTGCGGTTGCCTCGGTCTTGAGCTCCCTTGTTCAGGAGCTCAGGACCCGCACGCCCATGCCGATGACGGACATGCTGACTTGTGATTTCGTCATGTGCGTGGCGATGACATTGATCCTCAGCGTTTGGCGTCGTGTGCTCCTCTCCAATGTCTACAATCGTCATGTGTGGCTTATGTTCTTCTGTCTGGTTGTCGGCGGCACAGTAATCGATAGTGTGTCTTGGCTCCGAGGCCTCCCCAGTTCAACCTCAAGTCTCTTCAACGCCATCCTGTTCGCGCAAATCTTCATGATGGGTGGAGTGATGTTACATCGGGTGTTCCTTTGGATGGCGCTGATGTGCGGCGTGACGGTGGTGATCGCGCTGGTGTTTCCTCTGCTTGCAAACGCGTCCGTGGCCATTGACATGATCTTGGCGGCATGTCTCTATGTTGGAATTGCGGGCAGCCCAAACCTCCCCGGTGCGAAGGACGGGCAGGACAAGCCGGGCAGGACCTCAACTCGCTAGATGCGCCCTGCATATTGCAGCTCTTTGTCGGGTTGAGGAGATTCGAGCCGCTCAATGTCTGGGACCATGGAGCACGCCAGGACCATCAACGCACTGGACTCAATCCAGGCGAACGTCAACACCCTTGGGCTGACCATCTTGTTCCACCCAAACGCGAGTAGGATCGGAGAAGTCGCACGGCTTGGGGAGGTCGGTTCAGGTAAACGCTTTCTCGTGAACCGATTGGAACCCCTGTTCAGCCTTCCGTCTGGGGCGGTCACCGAAGCGCTTGCCACCCCGTTCGTGAGCCGCCAGGCCATGGCCATCGTAGCGCTTCCTTCTGGGAATGTTCGCCTGAGCGCAGAGAAGGGAGCCCAGGTCGTGGCGGACGGCGTGCCTTTGGCCGCGCCTGGGGAATTCGCGGAGAAGGATCTGCAAACCGGGCTTGTGCTCGTGCTTGGCAATGCGGTGGTCCTGCTTCTCCATTTCCTTCAGTCAGCGGGCGAGTCCCAGCCGGATCTCGGCCTGGTTGGTGAAAACATCGCGATTAGGCGTCTTCGGGCAGCCATCCGCCACGTGGCGGACCTGGATGTGCCGGTGTTGCTGCGTGGTGAGACTGGGGTCGGTAAGGAGCTCGTGGCGCGGGCCATCCACGAATGCAGCCACCGCCGTGAGCGAGAGTATGTCTGCGTGAACATGGCTGCGATCGCGCCGACGGTTGCAGCATCCGAGCTGTTCGGCCACAGAAAATTCGCCTTCACCGGTGCCAACCGCGACCACGCTGGCTACTTCCAGCGTGCCGACTGCGGGACCCTGTTCTTGGACGAGATCGGAGATGCGGCGTTGGAGATTCAAACCATGCTCCTGCGCGCGGTGGAGACTGGCCAGGTCCAGCCTGTCGGGGCCGAGAAGCAGGATATGGTCGATGTTCGCCTCATCGCCGCCACCGACTCGGATCTCGAACACCGGATCGAGAAAGGCAGCTTCCGGCTTCCGCTCCTGCAGCGCCTGGCTGGATACGAAATCCACGTGCCGCCCTTGCGCGACCGGCGGGATGACATCGGCCGGCTATTCATCCATCTTTTGCGTGGGGAGCTTGCCCGGCTGGGCGAGGCCCGGCGTCTTGATGACCCTCGCCCTGGCGAACAGGGTTGGTTGCGCGCCTCCCTGGTTGCAAAGATGGCCAGTTATGACTGGCCGGGGAATGTGCGCCAGCTCAGAAACGTCGCTCGGCAGATCGCCATCTCGAGCCGCGGGGCAGGCAAGATTCAGATCGACCCGGCGCTCGATCGCTTGCTGTCGGGCGGCCAGGACCGGCCGCCTGACCAGCCGTATTCGCCGCCGAGGAAGCGCAATCGAGCATCGTCCGCGATCAGCGACGACACCATCATCCGTGTGTTGCGCGAGAACGGCTTCAAGGTCAGCGCGGCAGCCTCTGCTCTGGACGTGTCCCGCACCTGGCTGTTCACGCGCATGGACGGCTGTGATCGCATCAGAAAGGCGAACGACCTCGATGAGGCCGAGATTCGGCGTTGCCAGGACGAATGTCGAGGTGACCTCGACGCCATGGTAGCGCGGCTCGAGGTTTCGAAGCACGGCCTCAAACAGCGGATGACACATCTCCGGATTCGGCGATAAGCGCAAGGCAACCGTATGCCCGTGGACAGTTCAAGACTCGAATGAACAGTCCAAACCAGCGACGACCGAGCACGATCCGACATATCTCGCCCACTTGGGCATTGGCACGGAAACTGCTAGTGTTAGCTGAATAGTTGCGCGAACCGCAGCTATCGTAGCTATCCAATATGCAACAGGAGGCCCCGTGTGGAATCGTGTGTGGTCTGTCCTCGTGAAGGTGACCGTGCTGTCCGTTTTCGTTGGCATCGTGGCTGCATCCGGATGCGGCAGCGATGGGAACAGCACGTCCGGCGCTGGTGGCAAGACCGGCACCGGAGGCGCGACCAGCTCAGGGGGCACCACGGCGACGTCGGGAGCTTTCGTAGCGACGGGCACCATGAGTACCGTGAGGGACAGGCACACGGCGACGTTGTTGAGCAACGGAAAGGTGCTCATCGCCGGCGGAGAAGATTCCAACCAAACGCCGCTGGCGAGTGCGGAGCTGTACGACTCAACGGCTGGCAAATTCACGACCACTGGCAGCATGACCGCCAAAAGGCAATGGCACATGGCGACGTTGTTGAGCAACGGAAAGGTGCTCATCGTCGGCGGATGCGGAGACGGCGGTAACGCCAGTTCATGTGTCCTCGAAGGCAGCAATCTCGCGAGCGCGGAGCTGTACGACCCGACGGCCGGGACATTCACCGCTACCGGCGGCATGACCACGGCAAGGGGGCCAATTACGGCGACATTGTTGAGCAACGGAAAGGTGCTCATCGCCGGTGGAAGCGGCGATACAAGCGCAGAGTTATACGACCCAACGGCTGGGACATTCACCGCCACCGGCAGCATGACTGCGGCAAGGGTCGCGCACACCGCGACCTTGTTGAGCAACGGAAAGGTGCTCATCGCCGGCGGCTTCCAACCAGTGTCTCTCATGAACAATACGTCTTTGGCGAGTGCGGAGCTGTACGACCCAACGGCCGGGACATTTACAACGACTGGTAGCATGACCACAGCAAGGGAGCGACACTCGGCGACTGTGCTGAGCAACGGAAAGGTGCTCATTGCTGGCGGAGAGTACTATAAGAGCGACGGAATGCAAACAGGGCATCTCACGAGTGCGGAGCTGTACGACCCAGCGGTCGGAGGATTCACGCCCACCGGGAGCATGAGCACGGAGAGATATGACTTTACAGCGACGGTGTTGAGCAACGGAAAGGTGCTTATTGCAGGCGGATACAACGGCAATATGGTCGCGCAGAGCTTGAGTGCGGAGCTGTACGACTCAGGCACCGGCAAGTTTACGCCCACTGGGAATACTCTGGAGCGTGGATTGGGCAGCGTCACGGCGACGTTGTTGTCCAACGGAAATGTGCTCATCGCTCCCGGAGACAGTACGAGCGCTGAGCTATACGAATAGTGCCGCTGGCGCTGATGATCAGAGCGCATTCCGGCATAGGAACGGGAGGATCGAAATGGAACAGATGACAAGACTCTTGCTAGCGACAATTGGCCTCGGAGCCTGGTTGTGTGTTGCGGCCTGCGGGAGTGGCGACACGCCAAGCAGCCCGGCCAGCGCTGGAGGCGGTCACTCTGGCAGTGGAGGATCGGCTGGTGCTGGTGGAGCCAACTCCAATGGTGGATCGGGGGGAACCAACTCGAATGGTGGCGCTGGTGGCGGCAGCGGAAACACCTGTCAGCCAGCACCTGGAACGTACACAGCGACGTACACGCTTTTGGGGAACTCTCCAACTTGCCCACCTCATGCCCCCGCGACGGTAACCTTCCCGAACAACTACAGCCCGATCAACACTAGTGGAATCAAGTGTAGCTCAAGCTGCTCTGGCGCAGTGAGCTCGGTCACGTGTTCGAGCAGCACCACGGTCGGCACATCGGTCGTCACGTTCTCTGCGACCTCGACGATTACGTATACAACGTCGGGCGCGACGGGAACGGTCACCGAAAACGAAAACGTCATGGGGACCCCGACCACGTGCGCCTACTCGCTCGTCATCACCAAAGCAACAACGGGTGATGCAGGGTCGTAAGCGATCATCAAAGGAGACCGCAACCATGAGAAATGTGCGAGCAGCGCTTGGTACTGTGTTGGTGATTGTATTTGCGTCCTTCGGTTGTGGAAACGGGGCCAACTCAGGCTCATCCACGGACGCCTCGACCGGGTTTCAGATCACAGACAGCGGCAAGGCGGACTCTGGCCCTGCTGCGGTCAACCTGGATGGTGCCGATGTCTCCCTTCCCGACAGCCAGGTCGCCAACCTCGACGTACCCTTTACCCGCGATGTCCTGGCTGGCTTTGCCGATGTCCAGCCAGTAGTGGATGTGCTCCCGGGCAGCGATACGGCCATGGTCGACGTGACTTCAGGGGAGGTAGCGGTTAGCGAAGCTGGACTTGATAGTCCGGCTCTCAATCCCACCTTGTTTGATGCCGCAGCAGACGCACCCTCTGGAAGCGCCGATGGTCGGTCGCAGGGGACTGGTGGAAGTGGCGGAGGTGGCGCTGATGGCAGCACTGGCTGTCCTGCAGGCAACGAAACATGCGCCTGCTACGGCAACGGCAGCTGCAATGCGGGGCTCACCTGCGCCTCAAACCTGTGCGTGAACCTGGGAACCGGCGGCACTGGGGGAACCAGCAGCGGTGGCGCAGGCGGTGGCGGCACGAGCGGCATGAGCACTGGTGGTCAGTCGCCGGGGACTGGTGGAAGTGGCGGAGGTGGCGCCGGTGGCAACCCGAGCTGCCCCGCAGGCAGCGAAACATGTGCCTGCTACGGCAACGGTAGCTGCAATGCGGGGCTCACCTGCGCCTCAAACCTGTGCGTGAACCTGGGAATCGGCGGCACTGGGGGAACAGGTGGCGCAGGAGGAACAGGTGGAACGTCGGGAGCTTGTCAGGAAGGCGCAACGCAGTGTTCGGGCAACACCGTGCAGACTTGTACGAATGGACTGTGGGGCGCGGCGGTCGCCTGCGGGGCACGTCAGACCTGCACTGGGACGCCCGGAGCGGTCCGATGCACATGCAAGACAGATCCTGTATGCAGCGCAGTCGGGAGCACATGTGCAAGCGCAGCGACGCTCGCCAACTGCGTGCAAGACGATCAGGGATGCTTCTACCAGTACTCGGCGACAACTTGCACCAACGGAGCGTGCAGCGTCACGGCTGGCGTGGCTTCCTGCTGCACGAACGCTTGTTCGCTGACGGGAAGGGGAGCGATATTCGCGACGAAGTGTGGCTCGGACACGAGCCTCGAGACATGTAAGCTCGCTGCCAACGGTTGCTACGCCTACGCCGCCTCGACCTGCGCGAACGGGCTAGTCTGCGAGAGCACGTTTCCAGCAGCGTGCGTGGATCCAAACTGGGCCGAGTGGCCGATGCCCAATAGTCAGGCAGACGTGACTGCGGGGGCGCCGAATCTTGAGACGTACAATGACAACGGAGATGGCACGGTCACCGACAGTGTAACAGCACTCATGTGGCAGCAGGTCGTGCCAACGGCCACGTATAGCCAGGCCGGTGCGGTTAACTACTGCTCGACGCTGAAGCTCGCCGGCTACAGCGACTGGCGCCTCCCGTCGGTAATCGAGCTTGTGTCCATCGTGGACCTCGGGGAGTCTCGTCCGAGCATAGGCGGCACGTATTTCCCCTCGACACCAGCAAAGGTGTTCTGGTCAGCGTCTCCGGTGGCCGGTTCGCCGTCCAGCGCGTGGTACGTCAACTTCAACGACGGCAGCACGGCCACCAGCGACGTGTCCAATACCCTCAATGTGCGTTGTGTTCGCTGAGGACGGGCATTTTGGCATTTTGATATTTTGAAATCGACGAGGCGGTGGGATGCCGAGCTATTACGAAGCGTTGCCGATTTACAAGGCCTCCATGGATGTCGCCGTCCGAGTGGATGCAGTCGTGCAGCGCTTTGCAATGGGGCACAAGTACACCCTGGGTGGGCGGCTATCTTTATCGAACGTCCCTTTACGCGTGAATCTAAACAGGAGAAGTCCAAAATGAAAACCTGCATCCTTCGTTCTCTCGGCGCCGTCGCTATCATTGCGGTTACCATGCCGACGTCGGCCGACGCCAATGCGCCGGCCGGGCGGTACGTGTTGACGGCAGGAACCGTTCAAGACACAAAGACCGGTCTAACCTGGCAGCGGACAGTGCCGTCGGCTACCTATGATTGGGACGGCGCAAAGACCTATTGCGCGAGCACTGTGAGCACGAGCCTGGGAGGCACGGGCTGGCGCCTTCCGACGCTCAAGGAGCTGCAGACCATCGTCGACTATACGCAGGCGACCGCCCCACTCATAGATTCGACAGCCTTCCCCTCGACACCATCGACCTGGTTCTGGTCTTCGTCTCCGGGGGCCGGTTTGCTGGACTACGCGGGGGACGTCAGCTTCGGCGACGGCAGCTCGAGCTACAGTCACGTGGGCGACGACGGCAGGGTGCGCTGCGTCCGCTGAGGACGGGCCTTTTGACGCTCGACCTTTTGGCGCCTTCTCTTTCAGAGTCCCCTCGACAGAATCGCTGGTTGATGGCCGGGGGCGGGGTGAGGGCTAGGTGTTAATCATCTTCGGACTGCAGCACGACGAGGCCGACGCGTAACGCGTAAGCGAAACAAGCGGGGTCCTGCGGGCGCCGCGCGCTCTCCACGATCCCGCCGAACCACGGCGAATCCAAGCAGCCTTGCTGGCTGACGGCGAAACCGACACCCTGATCGAGCTTTTGGGCAAGCGCCGGGCCGGGGCGGCCCACATCAGCGACGAGGCGATCGTCGTGTGTGAGCTTGCAGGCGTTCTCGAGAAGATCGGTCGGCCCGACGAGGGACTGTCAGCCCTGCTCGAGATCCTGGCCAAAGTGCCGGACAGCGCTTTTGCGCACGACACGGCCAGGGGGTTGGCGATGCGGCTGGGCAAGGCCGACGCCTACCTCGACGCAGTTGCCGCCGCGGCGGAGAAGCTCCGGCGTGCCGACGATGCGTCCACCTTGGCCGATCTACTTTTGCGTGCCGCGGACGTGGCCGAAAAGGATCTGGTGCGTAACCGATTCAAGGGGGTGTCGAGGGCAGAGAAGGCAGGGATGGAACGAAGGCGATGGCCAAACCTGGACGAGAGCGGCGAGCCACGACGACGAACCCTTCCTCCTCGATCCGTAAGCGGGCAGACAATGCATGGTCGGAGGGCAGACCCCGGCCTTGCGGGCCCTGCGGCGGGGCGCTCGGCCTACTCGAACAGCTCGGTCTGGGCGGTTGGCTTGAGACGGGTGATGCTGCGGAAGTAGGGCGGCGGCCGAGGCTCGGCAAGGGTGAGGGGCTCGGTCCACAGACCCTGGTGGCGGAGGAAGCGCTCGATGCTCTCGTGGTCGCGGACCAGGGCGCGCAGCTTCATGCGTCCCCCGCAGTTTGGGCAGGTGTCGACGGGCAAGCCCAAGGTCAGGCGCATTAGCTCGGCCCACGGCCAGTATCGGCAGCGGGCTCCGGTGCGGGCTGGCTTGGCTGGCGGCGTGGAGTGCGCCTGGGGGGCGGGTAGTGTCTCAGTAGTTGCCGGCTGGGGCAGCGGCGGAATGACCAGTGGCCGCCAAGGACTGGCGGGGGCGAGCACGCCACTGTAGCGAACCAAGTGCAACTTCGGTGGCGGGACCGAGGCGGCAAGACGCGCCAACAGGGAGAGCACGTCCATCTCCAGCGCATAGGTGCCATCGCGAAACGGGCGCTTGAGGTCCAGCCGGACGCGGTTGTCGGGCAGGAGGGTGAGTCGTTCTTTGGCCAGGGGAGGGCGGAGCACGTAGCGCAGCAGGCGCTCGCGTGCGGGTTGGTCCTCGGCGCCGGCAATGCTTGCGGCGTGGAGGTTGAACCCGAGTGTGCGTCATGAAGCAAAGGAGAGACCGATGACCTAAATATGTCGTCCTTGCCCGGATCGAGCCGGGTCAGAAGGGGGTCGTGAACGTCGTCCTGGATCGGAAGGACGGCCTGCAATAGCCGAACGA
>Ga0224559_1001721_pt1 | contig 11796 bp, 10 predicted proteins | sample 714S33034metaG_FD_180676 | JGI IMG/M metagenome (GOLD analysis project Ga0224559, IMG submission 180676) | Peat soil microbial communities from Stordalen Mire, Sweden - 717 S3 30-34 | ecosystem: Environmental > Terrestrial > Soil > Wetlands > Peat | place: Sweden: Norrbotten County, Stordalen... | reverse complement strand
TCTTGCAAGTCCTTATGCCCACTCCAAATAGTTTGATTGGCAATACAACAAACAATACTGTATCTGCCCCTGTATCACATACAAGTGAATCATCAATTAAAATACCGCCACAAGAAAATATTACATCAACAACTAACACAAATACAAGTACAGTAAGCACTCCAAGTATTAGTACGAGTAAACAAGTTACAAATACGAGTAAAGGCACTAATACCTCTAAAACTACAACTAATAATTCTAAGAAATCAACAAATTCTAAGAAATCCATCTAAAACTACAAAAAAACAACTACAATACAGGGTAATATGGATTGATTAATTTCATTTATCTTCTACTATTTTTTTTAGAATTCTTATTTTAACAGATTATAGTAGCATATCATTATATTGTATGGGAATTATAATCTAGAATAATTTCTTCAAATTTAATTAAATTGTTCTATTCTAATAATGATTAGCATAACTGGGAGATAGCTTGATGGATCAAGATTCAAAATGTTACATTCCTTCACTAGATCTTCCTGATGACTGGTCATGCTTAAAAACAGTTGGTCCAGGACCCTTTGTAACAAAGGCTATAATGAACCATCCTAAAGGATCAAGGGTCCAATGGAATTCAAGGGATCAGCGTAAACATCATAACCTTCTTGAGGGCAATCCCACATCAACATGGTATTCTCCAAATTCAATTGGATGGTGGGTCGGTATATTATTTACTATTGGTGCTGCTTGTTTTGCTTTTGGAACAGTTCCTATGTACCTCAAATATGTGGGTATACAGAATGATGGTCTAACATTTTTTGTTGGATCGATTTTTTTTACTTCTGCATCATTATCACAATATATAGAGACTATTAATGCACGTCAAACTCCCATAGGTTCTTTAATAAAAGAAAAAATACGGTTTATTACATGGGAACCAAAGAGAATAGATTGGCTTGCAAGTGTTGTTCAGTTGATCGGTACTGTTTTGTTTAATATCAGTACATTTTACGCCCTTAATTTTGCCATGACTACACAAGAGATAAACCACCTTGTGTGGGCCCCAGATGCCTTGGGTTCTATCTGTTTTTTAATTGCTAGTGGACTTGTATGGTTGGAAGTTGGGCATTCCTTACTATCATGGCAGATAGGAAATCTTTCATGGAGAATTGCATTGTTGAATCTTGTAGGTTCAATAGCCTTTGGAGTTTCTGCTGTATCAGCATTTATGCCCCCAATGGTAGGACACCCTTTAAATATAGTATTAGTAAATTTTGGAACGTTCGTAGGAGCGGTATGCTTCTTTACAGGTGCAATATTGTTACTTCCAGAAAGAACCAGTCCTGATGTTATTTTAAAAGGTAGTGATACTGTTTTAGGTAAATAATGGGAAAAAATAAAAAAATAGGATAAATAATTTTATTTAGTAAAGTAGTGTTGGGTTACCCTTTTCTTCTCTAGTTTTCCTTTTTTCTTCGGTGGATTTGTTCAGATCATTAATTGATTCCATTATATCTTCGAAAAGCATTTCAACCATATCCTTACTGAAACTTTCTTTTATAACCATTCTTAAAACGGATATGTCATCAGCATTGGCGGGTAGGGTGTATGCTGGTACAATCCATCCCTTTTGTCTGAGCTTTTCCGAAAGCACGAATGCATTAAAGTCACAATTTTGAAGTTTCACAGCTACCAATGGATACATGACATTTTTATTAATTATTTCAAATTTACCGGTTTCTTCCAATTTGGTTGCAAGGTAACGTGCATTTCCTTGCATATTTTCCATAATGTTCCTATAACCGTCCATTCCAAGCCTTATAAAGTTATAATATTGTGCAATTATGGTACTGCTACCCTTTGAGAAGTTAAGGGAATAGTTGGGCATGAGTCCTCCAAGATAATTAATATTAAAAATAAGCTCCTCTGGAAGATCTGTTTTGTTTTTAAATATTAACCATCCAACACCAGGATATACTAGCCCGTATTTATGGCCGGATACGTTTATTGATCTTACTTGTTCCAATCTGAAATCCCAAAGTAAATCTGGATAAAGGAATGGTAAAATAAAACCGCCACTGGCACCATCAACATGTATGGGTATATCCCATCCTTTGGTTTTTTTAATTTCTAATAATGCTTCGTTGATATCTTCAATTGGGTCCATCTGCCCTGTAAATGTTGTTCCAACAACAGCACCAACTGCAATGGTATTTTCATCTATTACTTCCACAACATCCTGGGCTGTTATGGTGTAGATATCTTCACGTAATGGGATTAATTTTAGTTCTACATCGAAATATCGTGCAAATTTTTCCCAAACCGTATGAACATCTGCACCCATCACAATATTTGGTTTATCAACTGGTTTGCCTTCAGCTTCTCTTCTTAATTTCCATGTCCATTTGTGTGCTAAAAGTCCCAACATAATTGATTCGGAAGAACCTATTGTTCCACTTCCAACTGAATTACAATCTTCTGGTGCGTTGAACAATCTTGAAAGCATGTTAACAACCCTATCTTGAATAACTTCTGTTTGAGGATATTCATCGTTATCAACATAGTTCTTTCCTATACTTTCCATTATGAGCTTATCTGCTTCCGGTTCCATCCAAGTTGTTACAAAACTTGCTAGGTTTAGGGCGGGATTACCATCTAAGTTAAGTTCGTCGTGTATTATCTGGTAAGCAGCTCTAGCAGGCATGCCTTCCTCTGGCATTTCGTATTTAGGTACACTTTTTGCGAAGTAACGACTGCCGTAGGTAGTTGTATGTACTTTTTCAGATTTTTCCATTTCATCTAAATTTTTCTTGTTGGACAACATGTTATTCCCCCTTTTTTTATTAAATAAAATTTATAAATCCCCTATTAAAAAATAAATAAAAAATAAATTATTTCATAAAAAAAATAGAAGATTTACTCAATATTTTATTTCTTAGCCTTCTTATCCCCCACTATATTTGCCTGTGAGATCATTTCAGGTGCAAATAACTCGATGATTCCGGCTATAATGAGGAATGCACCAATTAATGCGGCTAATACTAATGGATTGGCTGCAAATGTACCTATTATGGCAAAGATAATACCAATAAGAATACCTAAAACTCCGACACCCTTACCTTTAAGTCCTTTACCCGATATAAGAGATTCTAATCCTGCTAAAACTAAGAAAAATGCAACAATATACAATGCTATAAATGAGAAGAATTCAAAGGCTTTAATATCCCCAATAAATACAATTCCCATCATAATTGCGAAAACTGCCACTATTAATCCCGCAACACCTGCAGCTATACTATTACTTTTTAGACTCTTAAGTAAAATCCAGATACCCACAAATATTAATCCAATACCTGCAATGGCATTAACAGTAAAAACACTGATTAAAGGGAACACAATAACAATTAAACCTAATAAAATCCCTAAAATACCAATCATAACATTTCGTCCTTCTTCCATATTGATCCTCCAATATACTTTTATTACAAAAATATTCATCAATCGCTATAATTAACTAAATAATATTACCTTAAAATATTCATGATCTTAAGTTTATTACTCTATAATATTTTAATTGTTATGTTCAACGTTAAAACCAACTAGTCCTACAATCATCAAAATATTTTAGGATGTAAACTATCTAATTTTAAATAAATTTTAATAAAGTGTGTAGTTAAGTAGATATAATATATATTCCATATCTTCTTTGTAATATTTTTAGAATTATTAAATGATATTTTCTGAAAATATTTGTTTGGATAAAAAAAATTTTATCAAATTATCTATGGATTAATTGGTTGTTAAATGATAAAATATTTAATTTAAAGAAAATTTATTATTCATTTAGAAACAATATAGTATAGTACAAAAATTAAAAAAATAGGGGAGATGATTATAAATGGCAGAAGAAAATCCTTTAGGTGAATTAATCATACCAGTAGAAGGTCTTTTAAAAGAGGAACTACAGGATGAAATTGAAGAAAGAATATCATTTACAGTTGAAAACCTTTATCACCTTGACAATGAACTTGATGTATTCGTTCAACTAGTACGAGATAATGTTGAGACTAATAAAGACTCACCTGACAATCTTATAACTCTTTATAATTACTTAGACGAAATGTGGAGTGTACTTATAACAAATGACCTTCGTGATGTTCTACTCGACACACTTTCCATTGTACAGGAACGAAAACATGAACTTGAAGAAATACTTGAAGAAATAGAAGAAACCTTAGAAGCCCAGGAAGAATCAAAGGATTAAATTTATTAATGGACCTAATAAGACCAAATATTATTAAAATCCTAAATGGGGATGGAAATAAATATTTTTTTCAATATTTTTTTTATGGGAAATTCAGATCTAATATATTAAAAAAAATTTGGAGTTGATGGTTTATGGAATTTAAAGAATTGTTAATGGCAAGGTATGCAACTAAAAAGTTTGATGGTAAGATAATTGATGATGATAAAATAGACCAGTTATTTGAGATGATTCGTTACGCACCATCTGCTTTAAACTTACAGCCATGGAAGGTTAAGGTTGTTACAGATACGGAAACTAAAAAGAAGTTATCTGCAGCATCTATGGAACAGCCACAGATTAATACATGTTCTCATCTACTTGTATTCTGTGCAGACACAGATCTAAGTGGAAAAGCTCAGAAGATCAGCCAGCTAATGGATAAAGTTGGTGTTCCAGAAGAAAATCTCAATCAATTCAAGGATGTCATGAACATGTTCCTTAGTAACTACGACAACAAAACAGGAATAACCGAAGCACAGTACAATGTGTTTATAGCAGCTATAACAGCTATTTATGCGGCTAAATCACTTGGAATTGATTCATGCCCAATGCAAGGATTCAATGCAGATGCTTATTCAGAAATTCTCAATATTCCAGAGAGTATTGTGCCAACCATTTTAGTTCCTATTGGATATCCTGCAGATAAACAAATGCCCAAATTAAGATTTGAGAAAGAAGAGATATTCTTTTAAATAGAATATTATCTATCTCCCTTTTTTTTAATGATTATTTTTCAGTATACTTTTGATGATATCGCCCCTAGTTATGAGGCCAATTACTTTATCCTCTAAATCTAGTACTGGAAGTTGTTTGAAATGGTGATGGGATAATATCCGAATGGCATTTTCAAATGTATCATCTTCTTTTACGGTATACAAATGTTTTTGATGCATCATATTGTCTACTGTTTTGTTGATCTTTTCGGTAAACCCACTTTGTTCGGCTCGTTCATCAACAAGTATGGTGTATACAAAGTCTAGGAACAACTCTTCTTTAGGGGAGAGGTAGCGAATTATATCTCCATCACTTACTATTCCAATCAGGTTATTATAATTATCCACTACTGGAACGCCATCGATACGATTTTCAACCAATAACTTTAATATATCTATAATTAAAGTGTTTTGATTGACTAGAATGACATCTTGAACCATAAAATCCCTAACTTTCAATACCATGCCTCCTGGAATTTTTTCTATTTCCTCATCAGATTTATCTACATGATAGACATGATGACGATTGATATATACAAAAATCACCGAACAGAATACAAAGACCGCACCAACAATGAATGGGATGTGTGGTGAATATAAAGCCGCTAATATTCCAGCTAAAGCAGGTGCAATTGCCGCGCCTATGAATCTCAAGAAACTATAAGATGCAGAAGCAGTTGATGTTTCAATAGATGTTGCTTTCATAACAGCTGTTGTAATTAATGTGTTATTAATTCCAGATACTGCACCTGAAAAAATGATGGAAACAATAATTATCCACTGTACCGATGTCCAGATACCCATAATTAAAAGAATAACTGCATAAATGGTTAACATGGCACATATGGATTGAATAGTACCAAATCTTTCTATAAGTTTTGGTGCAATGAATACTGATGTAATGGCTAATGAACTACCCCATCCAACAAATACCAACCCTATACCTAATGCATTTAATCCCATCACAAATGGTGCATAGGCTAGTATTGTGAAGAAACCAAAGTTATAGAGGAATGCTGTGATTCCAAATATTCTTATCGGGCGATGTTTCAATGCTTTTATAGGATCAAGTATAGATGTGTGGGATTTTATGACATTTTGTTTTTTCTCTTCCCTTGACTTTGTCATTGATGTAATTAGTAAAATCAAAGCAGAGGTCATTAGTAAACCAACACCAATAAAAGGATACTTCCAGGATATGCTCCCTAATAATCCTCCAAGAAGTGGCCCTACAGATAATCCTAAACCTATCGCTGCTTCATATAAAATTACTGCTTTAGCTGTACTGGTTTTTGATAGAGTCACGATAGCTGTTAATGCGGTCGCAACAAAGAGTGCATTACCTAATCCCCAACCTCCACGCAGCCCTATAATTGTCCAAACATTGTTTGAAAGTCCTCCAAGTGTCGAGAATATGGCTATTATAACCATACCTATGATTAATGTATTTTTAAATCCTATTCTGGAAGAAATAGCACCTGTTACCAACATAGCTACTGCCATTATGGCATTGTAACTCGTAAATAATAGGGTAACTTCACTAGGACTTGCTTTTAATTGAGTTGCAATTGCAGGTAATATTGGGTCTACAAGTCCTAGTCCCATAAAAGCGATAATAGAGGCAAAAAATACGGCCCATACAGCTTTAGGTCTATTCTCCTTTTTTATAATATTTTTTGACTTAATTGATGATAATGACATGTTTCCTCCTTTAAAGTTTTATATGAATTTTTGATTTATAAATGACTAATCAATTATTGATATATCAATTATATTTCTTAAAAAAAATTGAATCTATTCTAAACTTAAAACTAATTTATTTAGTAAATAATGCAATTCTTTGAGCTCATTAGCAGTGAATATTGAATCTGTCTCTTCAGTATTTTTTACTACGACTGGTAAAGCTTTATTATACAAATTAATACCATATTCAGTTAGATATATTAAATACTCCCTTTTATCCTGGGTTGATTTTTCTCTCCGTACAAGCTTTTTATTTTCGAGTATATTCAAAATTCTGGTAATAGTAGCCCCATCTTTAAGTAAAATTTCCGCTAATGTTATTTGATTACACCCTTTTTTCAGATAAACAGTATTTAAAACACTCCATTGTTCAGATGAAATATCATAATCCTTAAGTTTATTTTGAATTCTTTTTTTAAGCAGGTGTCTTGCTTTATAAACTAACCATGGAGTGGTTTCATCACGTGCATATTTCATATAATTACCTTCAAATTTTTAAATTATTTTAAAATAATAGTTGATATATCAACTATATTAATTAAAATTATTGCTCATCATTAATAAACTTAATATGTTTGATACAGTATGGATAAAAAAAATTAAATAGAACCCGAATAATAAATAGTTTATTTAAATTTCTTCAATGAATATCCAAGGCTTCTAAGGGGTTTTGTTAACTTCCAACTGTTAGAAGAACTTATTTCGTTAATTATCTGTTCTTTAGATTCAAGCAGTTTCTCATAATCTTGTTTGCGGCTGTTCAATATTTGCTTATGAACTCTTAACTCATTGTAATATGTAGATTCCATGGTCCTGATCTGTTCTAAAAGTTCAAACTCTCTGTTGGAACTAGATTCCATTATATATTCATATTTATTTTTGGTCTGTGTGGTCAATTTATTAGTATCATTATTTCCCATATTCATATTCTCAAATTCTTTTCTAATCAGGTTAAAAAATTCTTTTTTATGAATATATGCACATTTTTCAAACCAATTATACAATTGGCCTATCTTAAATATGTTAAATTCAGATTGGAATTCATTGATTTTGTTACTATCAATGAGTACATGTTTGGCTTTATCAACTACAACAAATATGTTAAAGATATCCCTTTTTTTATGGGAAGAATTAATTTTAGAATTAATATTCGAGAGTCGATAGGTGTATAATTTTTCGGTACGGAATGATATTCTCTTTGCCCTTAACATTACTTGTACATGAAATGGTACATCTTCGAAGGTAATATGTTTTGGGAAATAAAAATCGTTATAACCTTTTAAAAATTCAGATTTATATAACTTGTTCCATGCAGCGAAATTTCTGTTTAATACAAATGGTTTAATATCTTTATAATTAAAATTAAGTTTAAAATCGATTTTATTATCCTCAAAATATTTAAAAATATCATATCTATCTAAAAATACATAATTATCTTTATTTTCATCATAACTTTCAATGTTAAAAAATACAATATCTGAATGATTTAAAACAGCATGACTGTAAAGTTTTTCATAAGCATCTAACTTAACCCAATCATCAGAATCAACAAAAGCTATGAAATCACCATTAGAAACATCTAAACCAGTTTTTCGTGATGCACCTACACCACTATTTTCTATATTAATTATTTGAATTCTTCCATCTTTATGAGCATATTCTTCTAAAATTTGAGGAGAGGTATCTGTAGAACCATCATTTACACATATGATTTCGATTTCTTTCAATGTTTGATTGATTAAACTATCCAGACATTGTCTAAGATAATTTTCTACATTATATACTGGAATTATTACTGATACTTTAATTCGATCCATAGCATACACCAACACTATCCAATAAAAAACAGTTATCTTAAATTCTTTACTGATTTACCTAGGTTTCTAAGGGGTTTTGTTAATTTCCAACTGTTAGAAGAGCTTATTTCATTAATTATTTGTAATTTAGATTCTATCTGTTGTTCATAATCTTGTTTTTGATGTTCCAACATTTGTTTGTGTAATCTCAACTGGTTATGGTATACAGACTCCAACGATTTGATCTCTTCTAAAAGTTCAAACTCTCTGTATGAACCTGAATTAATCACATTTTCATATTTATTTTTACTGTCTGGAATTAATTTTTCAAATTCATTATTGTCCAGGTTTATATCATGAAAATCTTTCTTAATAAGTTCAAAGAATTCCTTTTTATACTCTTCAGATACTTGGTTATAACGGTTAAAAATACTGCCAATTTGATAATTTAATAAATTAATCTTTAAATCATTGTATTTAGGGTTTGATATAAAAATTTCTCTACTAATATTTTGGATTTTAACCACATCAAAATATTTTTGATCTGCCTTTGAAATTATTGAATCTGACCTGTTAGCCCTGTAAAAATATAAAAAATCCCTTATTAAAGATACTTTTTTAGCATTTAGAAATGTCTTATAAAAAAATGGATTATCTTCAAATATTAAACCTTCTGGAAACTTGACATCAATATCTTTTAGAAATTTTGTTCTATAGATCTTGTTCACAGCGGTTACACATATTTTGAAGAAAAATTTTTTAGTCTTACTATAATCAAATGAATCGTTAAAATCATCATTAAAACAGTCTAAATTAAAATAAGAGAGATCATATTCCGATCCATGTTTAATATCATCATAGATATAGATGGGGCACATCACCATGTCGCTTTTTGGTGATTTAGCCCTTTTATATAATTTTTCAAACATGGACAAATCTACCCAGTCATCAGAATCAACAAAACCAGTATACTCCCCTGTTGCATTTGCCATACCTATATTTCTGGCTGAACCAAGACCAGCATTTTTTTTGTTTATAATTTTTATTCGCTGGTCCTTTTTAGCATATTCCTCTAATATTCGGAGAGAATTATCAGTTGAACCATCGTTAACACAAATTATTTCTAGTTTTTTTAATGTTTGGTTAATTATACTATCTAAACATTGTCTAAGATAATCTTCCACATTGTAAACTGGAACTACTATCGATACGTCCACTTTATCATACAATATCCCCACCCCGGAAAACATAAATATTCAACTAATTCTTATTAAAACTTCAGATTGTATATATTTTTGCTGTATTCACAAAATTTACTAATGGAAACTTTGAAATTAAATGTTCATTTATAGAAAAAAGGGATTATATTCATTAAATAAATACCCACGAGATATAATGTTTATTTGTGATAAATCCTCTTGACGATCACACCATCTTAAGTTTTTTTAGCACTTTGGACCCATGGCCATTTATTAATTTCATCTAAAAGATCTTCTTTACTTCCTATTTTTTCTATTTTTTCTATCTGTTCCAAATTGTTTTCAGATTTTTCTTGTGGCTGCTCATGATACAGGTGGTACAATACATCATCTATTCTTATCTGTTTAATTTGGGATAAGTTGGCTCTAATTAAAATTTCGTTATCTTCTCCACCCCAACCAGTGAAATATTCATTTTCCATACCTATATCAATAAAACTTTCTTTATTCCAGAATATAATACCTCCATCTGCCATATCCCTGTATTGTGTTATTGATTTAACAGTTTTGAAATCATAATTTTCTTTAAATTTTTCTTTATCGGATATATCTTTTATTATTCGATTAAAAGGATATACTAATTCATAACCATTATCTAATAAATTAATAGCCAAATCAATATTCTTTTTTTCAGTAAGACAGTCTGCATCAAATATGCCAAAATATGATGTTTCAGATTCTATAACTCCTCTATTAATTGCTAGAGATTTATTGAATATGTTTTTATCTGAATTGTTAGAAATAACTTTAAAAGAATCGAAAAGATCTTCATATTCTTCAATTAATAACCTTTCATATGAAACCTTGGAATGTTCAGATATTATTAAATTTTTAATGCCAATACTACTCAAATAACGTAAGGTTATGTCTAAATTCTGTTCACGATCGGGATCATCGGTTCTACTGTAGGGTATTATAACTGTAAATTTAGTGTAGTCTGGTGAATATGGAATATCATCATTCAGATATATTTGTTTTAAACTTCTATTTTCTTCTTTTAAGTTTTTAATCACCAATTTAAGGTTATTACTGTTTCTTTTTAAATGCTCTACCTTGTCATTAAGCTCGTTAATATAATTAAGGAGATTTACTTTATTTACTTTATTGTCGGATATTATGTTATTTAAATTCTTAGTATCTTCTTCTAAATTCTTAGTTTTTTCTTGTAATTTTTTATTTTCGGTGTTTAAAATATTATTTTCAGTTTTTAATTTTTTATTTTCATCTTTTATAATATTTTTTTCACGTTCAAGAGCTTTGTAAGTACCTGATTTTACAATTTGCTCCTTTATCTGTTTTTTAATCATGCTACCCCATAACCCCATTATTATTTGAGATTCAAATTAAAACTTGTATTACGTTCTGATTTAATCCACCTATATACTTTGAGTTATAAGTATTTGAAGCTATAATTATGGTGGGGATTGTGTTATAATGCAACTAAACAACCACTTATACATCTTAAGTTTAATATCATGTTACCAATTGTCATTTTAACTATGGGATTGTTTAATGACAAATATTATTTTTTATATACTGTTTGGCATTGAATTAAAAATTAAAAAACTATTTTTGAAGGATGTCAACGTTCTCAATTTTTTCATCGGTGACTTTTGTGGGTAAATTTTTTGCATTAAACTCTAAAAAAAATGAGTATATATGGGAAGAGGTACATACTATATCTAATCTCTACTAAAACATGTTTTTGAGAGGGATTTTAAGCTTCTTTCGGTACTCAAATAGTAAAAATCATGCTAAATATTGATAGAGGGGTTTTGATCATTTGTAAAATGTCCCCCGCATAGTATATAAGCCATGAAAACAAATATTAAAAGATGGAAAGAAAGCGTTTATCAATTTTCGTTCCGGCCTCAATATTATCTGAAACGAAAGATTTAAGAATAAAAACATATAAAATTGGTTTGATTGGAAGAGCTGCAGCCATATTCAAGGCTGACAGAATAGTTGTTTACAGCGATAATTCTGACAAAGAAGAGG
>Ga0224559_1001720_pt1 | contig 11798 bp, 9 predicted proteins | sample 714S33034metaG_FD_180676 | JGI IMG/M metagenome (GOLD analysis project Ga0224559, IMG submission 180676) | Peat soil microbial communities from Stordalen Mire, Sweden - 717 S3 30-34 | ecosystem: Environmental > Terrestrial > Soil > Wetlands > Peat | place: Sweden: Norrbotten County, Stordalen... | reverse complement strand
TGCTTGAGCAGGCCCAGTTCGCCGGCCAGGCGCTCCAGACGAACGCGCGTCGCAGCCGGGGGCGGCACCAGCGGCAAACGAACAGTATCCGCGCAGCGGCCCATCAAGGCCAGAACAGTCTTGACCGGGCAGGGATTGGAGTCCCAGAAGTTGGCGTCGATCAGCCGCGAATAGCGGCGCTCCAGCTCGCGCGCCTCCTGGCCATCCCCGCGCAGCGCGGCGTGGATCATGCGAGCCATTTCGGCGGGAATCTCGTTGGCGGCCACGCTGATCAGCCCATTTGCGCCCACGCCAATCGAGGCCAGCGCCAGGTTGTCGTCGCCGCTGAAGACCTTGAAGCCGTGCGGCAGCGAGCGCACCAGTTCGGCGATCTGCGGCAGCTTGCCGCTGGATTCCTTGATGGCTTGAATATTCGGCGCGGCCTCGGCCAAGCGGACAGCGGTCTCCGGCTCCAGGTTCACCCCGGTGCGGCTGGGAATGTTATAGATCACCACCGGCAGCGGCGCAACCGCCCGCGCCAGCGCCAAAAAGTGCTGGAACTGCCCCTCCTGCGAAGGTCTGTTGTAATAGGGATTGGCCGAGAGCACGGCCTCCACGCCGCGAATCTGCTTTAGCCGGCTGGCCAGCCGCACCAGCGTGCGCGTCGAGTTATGCGTGCAGCCGGCCCACACCGGCACCCGCCCCGCCGCCGCCTCGGCCACAATGCAGACCGTTTTCAGCCACTCATCCTCGTCCAGTGTGGCCGCCTCGCCGGTGGACCCGCAGGCCACCAGAAAGTCGATCCCTGAATCGATCTGCCAATTCACCAGCGCCTGAAGCGCCGCCTCGTCCACTGATCCATCCGCCCGGAAGGGCGTAACAATTGCCGTACCGCAACCTATCGTTTCCATACTATGAGAATATACCGGATCGGGAGCCGCGAGTGTGCCTCACCTGTGGAGATTCCTTTGTAGAGATTCTTCCAACTGTGCCCCATCCATTTCACGTTCTCTGTGAAATGGGTGGGAGTTCCATTCTGGATGCAATCGTCGCCCAGCTATGGGCAGTCTGGACCGCAGGCGAACTTGCCGTCCGAGTTGGCCACCATCGTCGGCTCGCTCGAGGGATGTTCCGCCACGGTTGCCTTGGAGAGATCCCAGCAGAGCAGTTGGCCGGTATCGGCGTTCAGGATCAGCATGGCATTCAGGCTGTCTTTGGGGGTAATGATCTGGTCCCCCACCAGCACTCCTCCGGCCGTTGACTCAAAATAGATGCGATTGAAGGTCTTGCCCGACGTATCGGAGTCCTCGGTGCCGGCGGCCGGGGCAAAGCCGATCACATTCAGCCTTTTCGCCTCGGCCAGCGAGAGGTTGACGCCCGCATCCCTGCCCTCGACGGTCACAATCACCCCATCGCGATGCTTGCCGTCGTCCCCGAAGGGCTGATCTATCTTGAACCAATATCTGGCCCGCAACGTGCCGGTGGTGATCTTCAGGTGAAGAGAAGCGGGAAACCGGCGGTAAAACTCCGTGAAAATCTCCGGCGAGCCATCTTTGTTGGCCGCCTCCCAGGCCGCATACTCGCTCATGCCGGTGTGAAAGGAGGCAAACGAGCTTGTCGCGGGCGTATTCCCTTGCGCCTCGGCTGCGGGCGAGGCGGAATCCGACGGCGCCGCCTTCAAAGCCGCATCCGCGCCGCTCAGCGAGAAGATCACGTTGATCGTGGTCAGCACCCGCACCGGCTCGCCCTGCACCAGATAAGGCCGGTAGCGCCAGGTTTTGACCGCGTCAAAGGCCGCCTGCTGCAGCATCTCCGGCCCACTGACGATGTGCAGGCCTTCAATCGTCCCCGTCTTCGAGATCGCGGCCTGGAGAACAACCGTTCCAGAAACGCGCGCGGCCCTGGCGATCGGCGGATAGACGGGATCAGTCTTCTCCAGCAGCATTCCCTCGGCCACGACGGCGGAGATACTGATCTGGTCGCTGATCGCCCTGGAAAGTCTTCTGAAGGATGAATCGGAGGATTGCGCAAAAATGGCCGGAGGAAGAAAATGGCAGAAACAGAGCAGCAACCAGACAATGGGCCGCATCCCGAAGGTCCGAACGCGGCGGAGAATCAGCAGAGACATCGGAACACCTCTAAAGGGGGAACGTCTGGAGTGTAGCAGAATCCATGCAGAATATGCGAGAGGCTTTCATCCTGCTTTCACACTTTAGTCCTCCACCGCCGTTGCCGATCCGCGAAGGAATGAAACTTCCAATCTCCAATACCGCCGCTAACTCGCTAACTTGCCATGCCCGCGAAGCGGACGCTAACCCGCTAAATCTACTCCCGCAATCCTCGCCGCGGGTGCCCCACCCTCGCCGCGTTTTTGCTTTTGCGGCTAGGGTGGGATTCGTTGAACTTGCAACTTTGTTCCTTCCTTGATTCCCAGAATGCCCACCCCCAGCCGCCCGCAAGTGAAGCGCGAAGACTGCCGCAAATGCCGTAAGATGGAGATTGGCTTGCCTCTGAATCTTCGCCCTGAATCGGCGTCGCACGCCACAAAAGGTTCCGCCCATGACAGATTCCGCTACGAATTCCCGCTACTTCCTGACCACGCCCATCTATTATGTGAATGCGCGCCCCCACCTGGGCCACGCCTACTCGACCATCGTTTGCGACGCCATTGCGCGCCGCAAGCGTGCGCTGGGCATCGAAACCTGGTTCCTCACCGGCACCGACGAGCACGGCCAGAAGATCGAGCGCTCCGCCGAAAAGGCCGGTCGCAGCCCGCAGGAGTTTGCCGACGCCATCTCCGGCGAGTTCAGCGGCCTTTGGCAGCGCCTCGGCATCAGCAATGACGACTTCATCCGCACCACCAGCGAACGCCACAAGCGCGGGACACAAAAATTGTTCACGGAGCTGCGCAACCGCGGCTTCATCTACAAAGGCTCCTATACCGGCCAGTATTGCGTCAGCGACGAGCTGTATGTCGATGGCCCTCCGGGTACCGTCTGCCCCGATTGCGGCCGCGTCACCGAAACGGTCAGCGAAGAGAATTACTTCTTCAAGCTCTCCGCCTTCGAGCGCAAGCTGCTGGAGTTCTACGAGGCCAACCCCGATTTCATGGGCCCCGAATCCACCCGCCGCGAGGTCATCTCCTTCGTGCGCGGCGGCCTGAAGGATCTCTCCGTCAGCCGCACCAGCTTTTCCTGGGGCATCCCCGTCCCCGGCGACGAGAAGCACGTCATCTACGTCTGGCTCGACGCGCTGGCCAACTACATGACCGCCCTCGGCTACGGCTCCGATGATCCTGCCGATCAGACGCGCTTTGCCAAGTTCTGGCCCGCCGACCTGCATCTGATCGGCAAAGAGATCAGCCGCTTCCACTGCGTCTACTGGCCGGCGTTTCTCATGGCCGCCGGCATTCCGCTGCCCCGCGCCGTCCGCGCCAACGGCTGGCTGCTCTTCGACCAGGGCAAAATGTCCAAGTCGCGCGGCAACATTGTCCGCGCCGATACCGTGCAAGAGGTTCTGGGCGTCGACGCGCTGCGCTACTTCCTGCTGCGTGAGATTCCCTTCGGTCAGGACGGCGGCTTCAGTTTTGAGGCGCTCGTCCAGCGCTACAACGGCGACCTCGCCAACGGCTACGGCAACCTGGTCAGCCGCGTCGTCAATATGGTGCATAAGTACTTCGGCGGCGTCTTGCCGGAAGCTGGCATTCCTACCGCAGCCGAAGACGCTCTGCGCGAAAGCGCCCTGTGCGCCATCGCCGCCTTCGGGCCGGAGTTTGATGCAATGAACTTCTCCGAAGCTCTTAAGTCTTTATGGAGCTTGGTGGCCGAGACCGACGGCTACCTGACCGCCAACGCGCCCTGGAAGCGCCCCACGGACCGCCCAGAAGCCGAGCACGTTCTGCTGCAAGCCCGTGTGCTGGCTACCGCCGCCGAAGCCATCCGCATCATCACTGCGCTGGTTTATCCAATCCTGCCCGATGCGGCGGCCAAGGTCTGGCTGCAACTCGGCCAGGGAGAAATTGCCGACGCCGCCAAAAATGCGTTTCTGACGCAGATCAGCTGGGGCGGCCTGCAAGCCGGAACGCACTTTGCCGAGCCAGCCCCGCTCTTCCCCCGCGCCGAAAAAGACGCCGTCGCCCGCATGCAGCAGATCGAAGAGCAAAACAGCCTCAGCGTCATTGAAGCCGCCGGCGGCAAGGCCGTTTCCGCCAACGGACCAGTTTCGGCCATTGAGCCAGTTTCGGTCAATGAGCCGGCTTTGATCAATGAACCAGTTTTGAAAGGGCACGACTTCAGTCGTGCCGTAATCGCCACAAAAAATGCTGGGGCATTAGCCCCGGAGGCAAAGACCAATACAAAAGAGGCAATCATGAGCGAAGAATCCGCAAAGCAAAAGTCCTGGGACAATGCTCCCGTAGATTCAATCGGCGTCCAGGCACAGGATGAAGCGTGGGCCTATGAAACGGTAGCCCAGGCATCGGCTCCGGTTCCAACCGAGCCAGCCGCGCCAACGCCCGCCCCGCCGCCTGTGGCCGAACCGCAACACATCACCATCGACGACTTCATCAAGGTCGATCTGCGCGTAGCGCAAATCCTCGTCGCCGAGCGCATCCCCAAGGCCGACAAGCTCTTGCGCCTGGAAGTCGATCTAGGCTACGAAAAACGCCAGATCCTCGCCGGCATCGCCCAATACTACGAGCCAGAAAAGCTCGTAGGCCGCAAGATCATCATCGTCGCCAACCTCGCCCCCCGCAAGATGCGCGGCCTGGAGTCCAACGGAATGCTGCTCGCCGCCTCCCTCGAAGGCGGCGCGCCGGTCCTCGCCGGCTTCCTGGAAGATGTCCCTCTCGGCGCGCGGCTGAAGTAAATCCATGAATGTAGCGCCGACCTCCTGGTCGGCTGTAGCGCGAACGTCCTCGTCCGCGCCCGTCCTTGACTGATGGCTACCCTGTTTGTGTCACGGCACGTTCCAGGGTCTCACGGATATAACGCGTGTAAGGGATGCCGCGTTCGCGCGCGCATTTCCGCACCGCATTGAGCAGCGACTGCGGAATGCGCATATTGATCTGTTCGTCTTTCTTTTCGAACTCGAAGCGCACAGGGCGGAACTGCGCAAAATCCAGCTCTGACAGATCCTGTGCCAGGAACTCTTCGGCCTGTTCATCGGTTTTCAGAAGTGGAACGCTCTTTTTCATAAGCTGCAAACTCCTTTGCGTGCATGTAGCGGGCCGAGATTGGCGGAAGCAGACGCGTCTGTCCCTTTGTCCGCATCGTGAAAGCAATAAAAAGGCCCCGTCCCGATGCCGACTTACCCACCGCGATCAGCCGATCTTCATTCTTCGAGTGCTTCCAAGCAGGCGCAACGAACGGATCGGTCCTAAAAAGAGCTTCGATTTCGGCGATCGAAACGCCGTGCTTTTGACACTTGGCGCGGTTGCCCTCATCCCAGTAAAAGCCACCTATCCCGATGCTCATACCAACGAAGTATAGTCATTTGTATATACATTTGTCAACTGAAAACTCGACGCGGTAGGTGGTCCTGGTTTCAACCATCGTTTTATCAAGTTGAGGGTACTCCCGCCCGCCCGCTCATCGCGATAAAAAAGGATGTCATGGAACTTGACAATAAAACTGCGATGAACGGCACAGCTTCTTCAAGTCTTTCTTCGATTTCTACGGGTTGATGAGACCGAATGCTCGACCTCCACACAAACCGGAAAAATGCTCAAAAGCCGCGCTTGTGAGAAAATAGAAGAGCAGACTCTTCGCCAGCGATTCGTCCAGCCCGCGCCGCCAAACCCGCCGCGCCCCCATTAGGACCAAGAAAAAGAATGATCAGTGTCAGCAATGTGACCATGCGCTACGGCTCGAAGGTGCTCTTCGAGGACGTCAGCGTAGCCTTCATCCCCGGCCGCCGCTACGGACTGACCGGCCCCAACGGCTCCGGCAAGTCTACTTTTATGAAGATCCTCACCGGCGAGCTTGACGCCCAGAAAGGCACCGTCGTCCGTCCGCGCAAACTCGGCGTCTTGCGCCAGGATCAGTTCGCCTTCGACGCCTATCGCGTCATCGACACCGTCATCATGGGCAACAAGCCGCTCTGGGCCGCCCTGGAAGAGCGCGACCGCATCTACGAGAAGCCCGATCTGACCGATGCCGACGGAATGCGCCTGGGCGAGCTGGAAGGCACCATCGGCGACGAGGACGGCTATACCGCCGAGGCCGACGCCGCCATCCTGCTAGACGGCCTGGACATCCCCGAATCCATCCACGAGCGCAAGATGGGCGAGATCCAAGGCGGGCAAAAGATGCGCGTGCTGCTGGCTCAGGCTCTCTTTGGCCATCCCCAGGCCCTGCTCCTCGACGAGCCGACCAACTACCTCGATCTCGAATCCATCCACTGGCTTCAGGACTTCCTGCAGAACTACGACGGCACGCTGATCTGCATCTCGCACGACCGCCACTTTCTCAACTCCGTCACCACCCACACCGCCGACATCGACTACCAGACCATCATCACCTATACCGGCGGCTACGACGAGATGGTGATGGCCAAGACGCAGATCCGCTCGACGCTCGAATCGCAGAATGCCCAGCGCGAAAAGAAGATCGCCCAGCTCAACGACTTCATCGCCCGCTTCTCGGCCGGAACCCGCTCCTCGCAGGTGACCAGCCGCCGCAAAGAGGTCGAGCGCCTGCAAACCAACGACCTGGCCCGCTCCAACATCGCCCGCCCCTACATCCGCTTCGACCAGGTGCGGCCCAGCGGCAAGCACGTGCTGGAATTCAAGCACATCACCAAAACCTACGGCGAGCAGACCGTCCTCGACGGCTTTACGGCCAACGTCCTGCGCGGCGAGCACATCTGCCTGATGGGCCGCAACGGGGCAGGGAAGACCACGCTGCTCAAGAGCCTGCTCGACAACTATCCCGGCCTTGCCGACAAGGAGTTTTCACTCGACAACGGAACCGTCTTCTGGGGCCATGAAGCGCAGATCGGGTACTTCCCGCAGGACGTGGGTGCCACCATCGAGCACGGCCTTTCGGTGGCCGAGTGGCTCCATCGCTGGAAGCCCGACGCTCACGTCGAGGACATCCGCGGCATTCTCGGCCAGATGCTTTTCAGCGGCGAAGAAGGCGACAAGCAGACCAAAGCCCTGAGCGGCGGCGAACAGGCACGGCTGGCCTTCTGCAAGCTGATCCTCACCAAGCCCAACATTTTGATTTTTGATGAGCCGACCAACCACCTGGATCTGGAAGCCATCAACGCCCTCAACATCGCCCTCCAGCGCTATGAAGGCACCGTGCTGTTAGTCACCCACGATCACGACCTGATCGACGAAGTAGCCACCCGCCTCTGGGTGTTCAAGGAAGACGGCATAGAAGACTTCCAAGGCCCCTACGCCGAGTGGAAAGGCAAGCACAACTAACATTTTGGCATAATCAACTCATGCCGGCCCGAACCACCGTCGAACTCACGGAATCGCTGTACGAGCCGGGGTTCGGCGCGGAGAAAGTCGTGGCCACCCCTCCAATTGTGAGCAATTTGCAGCAGAACGGCGTCTCCTCATCGCGCAGAATCAAAGAGTGAAGAAACCGGCCAGCGCCACCGATCCTCTCTGGTACAAAGACGCGATCATCTACGAACTCCACGTAAGAGCCTTTGCCGACTCGAACGGCGACGGCATTGGGGACTTCCCCGGACTGCTCGCGCGACTCGACTATCTCCAGGATCTCGGCGTCACCTGCATCTGGCTTCTGCCTTTCTTTCCTTCGCCCTTGCGCGATGACGGCTACGACATCTCCAACTACGTCGACGTTCACCCGTCCTACGGAACCCTGGACGATTTCAAGTCGTTTCTTGACGCGGCACACCTGCGCAACATCCAGGTCATGATCGAGCTGGTCATCAATCACACCAGCAATCAGCACCCCTGGTTCAAGGCCGCGCGGCTTGCTCCGCCGGGCTCACTAGCACGCGAGATGTACGTCTGGTCCAATACGAACCAACTCTACAAGGACGTCCGCATCATCTTCACCGACACGGAAAAGTCCAACTGGACCTGGGATGATACGGCCAAAGCCTACTACTGGCACCGCTTCTTTTCCTTCCAGCCCGACCTCAACTTCGATCACCCCACAGTGATGGAAGAGGTTCTCAAGGCCATGCGCTTCTGGCTCGACATGGGCGTCGACGCGTTGCGCATCGACGCCATCCCCTACCTGGTCGAACGCGACGGCACATCGTGCGAGAACCTTCCCGAGACCCATCGCGTCGTCAAAACCCTCCGCGCCGCCATCGATGCTGAATACGCCAACCGTCTTCTCCTGGCCGAAGCCAATCAGTGGCCTATCGATGTTCGCCCCTACTTCGGCGATGGCGACGAGTGTCAAATGGCCTTCCACTTTCCCCTGATGCCGCGCATCTACATGGCGCTGCGCCAGGAAGATAGCCAGCCCATCACCGACATCATGGCCCGGACGCCAGCCATCCCCGCCAACTGCCAATGGGGCCTGTTCTTGCGCAATCACGATGAACTCACGCTGGAAATGGTCACCGCCGACGAGCGCGATTATATGTATATCGCCTACTCGAACAATCCCCGGATGCGCGTCAATGTCGGCATCCGCCGCCGGCTCGCGCCCCTGGTGGACAACAATCGCCGCCGCATTGAGTTGTTGGTCTCGCTGCTGCTCAGCTTCCCGGGTACACCCATTCTGTATTACGGCGACGAAATCGGCATGGGCGACAACATCTACCTGGGCGACCGCAACGGCGTCCGCACGCCGATGCAATGGAACTCGGATCGCAACGCCGGTTTCTCAAGGTGCGACCCCGCACGGCTCTACCTTCCCGTCGTCATGGATCCCATCTACGGCTATCAGGTCATCAATGTGGAAGCTCAGCTCAGCGATCAGTCCAGCCTGCTGCACTGGAACCGCAACATGATCGCCTTGCGCAAACTCTTCCAGGTCTTTGGCCGAGGCACCCAGCGCTTCTTGAATCCGGAGAACCGCAAGATACTGGCTTACCTGCGCGATCTGGATCGCGGCGACGGCTCGCACGAGACGGTTCTGTGCGTGGCCAACCTCAGCCGTTTTGCCCAGCCCGTCTCGCTTGACCTCGCCGATCACAAAGGCGCCGCGCCGGTCGAGATGCTGGGCTATGTGCCGTTCCCTACCATTACCGAAGCCCCTTACGTAATCACCCTCGCGCCCTACTCCTTCCTCTGGCTTGAACTCCAGCCTCCCAGCGGGAAGCCGGCATGATCCTCACCCCTGCTTTGTCGATGCATCCGGGCGTAGGAAGGCTGGTCAATTGAAGACTGTCGGAAGCCTCCAATTGCTCTATGATCAGTTTCCCGAATGACTATGGCGACAGCAGATCCAATTCCCGGCGTCCCCACCCCGTCCGCGCATCCCGGCAACGGGCTTCTCGTCCTGCTGGCCGCCATGACACCGAAACAGCTCGAGAGTGTCTTCGCCAAATTGACCGTTTCTTTCCCGGCGGAAGAGTTGCTCATCGCCACGCCAGAAGCGATTTCAGAAGCGCTTCCGGCAGGCGCGCATCCATCTTTCCGAATTGTCCCCACTCCCGCGAACAACTTCGCCTGGACCCTCACCGTCGCTGATTTTGTCAATGCTTATCAACTCGCGGAAAAACACAAGGCGCGCGCCATCCTCATGCTTGGCCCAGAGTCCGGTTCACTCGGCTCGTCCGCACTCCGCCGGCTCGCCAACGCTGTTCTCGCCGCCACCGACCTTGCCGTTCCTAGCTATGATCTGACCCCGCACGCGGGCCTGGTCAACTCCGGCCTTCTTTATCCGCTGACCCGCGCTCTCTTCGCCTCCAGCGTGCGCTTTCCCCTAGCCGTCGATCTTGGCCTCTCGCTGCGCATGGCCAAACGCATGGAAAACGCCGCCCAGCATTTCACCGCGGTCAACCAGGGAGAAACGCCTATTTGGCCAGTCAACGAGGCCACGGTTGCCGGGTTTACCATCGACCAGTTCAACGTTGGCCCGAGCGTCCAACCCACAGCGCCTGAACTCAACACCATTTTTCCCCTGGTGATCGGGCCACTGTTCTCCGACATTACGGCCAAGGCAGCCTACTGGCAGCGTTTCCGGCCGCTGCCGCCCGCGCGCGATGCGATGCTCATGCCGCCCACGCCCGGCACCGATACGGCTGCGGATATTGCCCCCATGCTCTCGGCTTTTCGGCTCGCGTATACCAATCTTCATGAGATCTGGTCGCTCGTCCTGCCGCCTCACTCTCTGCTCATGCTCAAGCGGCTCTCTTCCACCGACGCCGCGGCATTCCGCCTCTCCGATAGCCTCTGGGCACGCATCGTCTATGACTTTCTGCTCGCCTACCGGCTGCGCACCATCAATCGCGGACATCTGCTGGGCGCGCTGATTCCGCTTTACCTCGCTTGGGTAGCAAGCCACTTCAACATCATCGCCTCCGGCAGCGATCCCGAAGGCCACATCGAGGCCGTCGCAGCCGCCTACGAAACAGAAAAAACCTACATGGTTTCGCGCTGGCGATGGCCAGACCGATTCAACCCGTGATCTTGCCGCAAATCAATTCCGCTTCCCATACGAAGCAAGGAGTGAATCTCATGCAATGCGTTCTTGCCACGATGCTTCAGTTCGATCCTAACCAGAGTTCGCCTTCCTGGCCCGCCGACAACGCCACCATCTGGCGCAATATGGCCGAAGCGCTCCATCAGTCGCTCGACCGCGTCCTCTTGCTGCTGATCGCCATCCTGCCCGGCATCCTGGCCTTCCTGGTTGCGCTGGCTGTTTTTACTCTGATCGGCATGGCTCTCTCCGCGCTGCTGCGGCGTATACTTGCCGCGGCCAAGTTGGATGAGCGCATCGCCCGCGGGCGCGGCAGCAGTGAATGGGCACCATCGACTTCTCCCACCGCGCTGATTGCCCGCGTTTCCTTCTGGGGCAGCATCTTGCTCGGACTGATCATCGGCGTCTCGGCCTTCGATGCCTCCTACGCCACGGCCACCACGCTGCCCAGTTCGCTCATGCCCTATCTGACCCGCGTCGTAGGGGTCGCGGTCCTGCTCATTGCCGGTACGCTGATCGCGCGTTTTCTGGAGCGTTCGGTCCTCATCGGAGCCGTCAATGAACAACTCCAATACGCGCGCTTCCTCTCGCTCGGCATCAAGTGGCTGGTACTCGTGCTGACCGCCGCCATGGTCCTCGAACACCTCCAGATCGGGGGCAACATTGTTGGGCTGGCCTTTGGCATCCTCTTTGGCGGCATCGTGCTCACGCTGGCTCTCGCCGTGGGGCTTGGCTCCCGCGACCTCGTCAGCCGCTCGCTTGAAAGCCACGCCGAACACTCCAGTGAGAGCAGCGCCGCACCCCCAGCCACCTGCCCAGACGATTCCATCCGGCATTTTTGAGAGTTTTCGCACTGAACTGTAACGCCGGCCTCCCGGCCAGCTGTCGTGTGGACCTCTCGGTCCACGCTTGTTTCATCCAGGATTGGTCTGCCGACTGTTTCAAATAGCTCAGAAAAAATGGATACATTTCTATAAAAGAGAGTACGGGGAGGCGACATGAAATTCTTTCGTCTGCGGTTGATTCTTGCGCTGGTGGTGGGAATCACGCTGCTCTCGGTCGCCTCTACCTACCTGGAAGTATTGGCGCACAAGCACGTTCTGCGCCAGCAACTGCAACGCAGAACCGCATGGCAGAGCAAGAGCCTGCAAGCAGCGATGGAGAAGTCTCTGGCTACGGGCCAATCTGACGGCACGGTCGCGGAGGCGGCGCGGCTACGCGCTCAAAATGAGGCGT
>Ga0224559_1001719_pt1 | contig 11805 bp, 11 predicted proteins | sample 714S33034metaG_FD_180676 | JGI IMG/M metagenome (GOLD analysis project Ga0224559, IMG submission 180676) | Peat soil microbial communities from Stordalen Mire, Sweden - 717 S3 30-34 | ecosystem: Environmental > Terrestrial > Soil > Wetlands > Peat | place: Sweden: Norrbotten County, Stordalen... | reverse complement strand
ACTGGGGAAATTCGGCAGATCGGAGTCTTCGATACGCGGATCGTTGGTTCACATTGTTGAGCGAATTTCACCAGACGGAGTTCTCGACGTTCGGCCGCGGGTGTCGCGCCGCGCGGGCGGCTTGACGCTCAGGCACCGAAGCTTAACGGCGCTTTTGGAACAGCTGTCAGTTGAATCAGTCGCTACTGCCGCTGGGAAGGGATTTATGCAGCGAGTCCTTGCCGCCAGCGGCGCCGCGCAGCCAGGATCGCTACAAAAGGCGTCTTCGCAGCGGTCCCAGGACTATGAGCACACGGTCTTGGGGTTAGGTGCGCTTTCGGCGATTGAGCAACTTCTGCGGGCCTGGGCGCGCAATCGCGGAAGGCTCTCCGGGTATGAGAGGCTGGATGGCAACAAGCTCTATCGCCTTTTGGCCGACCTGGGTTGCAGCTCGTCTCTCTCTGCGCTGTTCCGGCAAATCTATGACAAGAATGGAGCGAACCTCCGAAACCGAATTCTTCACGGATCTCAGTTGATGCTGGAGCCGGCTCTCTTGGGGTCGCTACTGCCGCTTGCCAATCCCGTGCAGTATGCCCCGATTTTGGGCGAGCTTTCACCGAGCAATCTCTATCAACTGAGTTTGGAGTGCTTAGAGCAACTCGATTCCGAAATTGCAGCCTCGGTCAACCTCGTGGCCTCTGATCTCGACTGGTCGCCGCACTTCTCTTTATCGGCGGTGGACGTGCAATTCGGTCATGACCTCCATTGTGAGTTCCAGGGACCCGCGCGACTGGATTTTCAGCGAAAGGTGTTTACATTTCTAAAAGCTGTCTCCCCCAATGTTCGGCTGCTCTTCGACGTCGGTCTTCTTGGTTGGATTGGACAAAACAGGGCTGATCGGCTCGTCCTATTTATGGCCCTGGCCCTCGTGTTTGAGGCGCTCTACCGGATCACGGTGGAGTTACACGACCATGACGTTTTGCAGGTTCCTCCTGACGTTCTCGAACCCGTTCGAAAGAATCTTCCGATCGAATTGCAGTACAGAATGTTGGATACCCGGCAGCTCTGTCATCCGAGCATCGTCGGCGATCTAATCGCACATATCGATCCGGCTCAGCGCGGAGTAGCCGAGCGCGTGCTCGGACTTGCCGTGCGAATCCGTGATGCCATGGCTCACGGAGCAATTGACAAATTCGATCTGGACACCGATCTCGGGATGGGCCACATTCTACTGAAGGCAATTTTGCTCCTCGTCGACGCCGGCGAGCACCGCATGACACAGGTTGCGGCGTATTTTGAATGGCAGAAGTTGGGTAGTTCACACGGGCAGCACGTCGAGCACTGGCAAGCTGCGGAAACCAACGTCCTTCAGCTGCTAGCGAAGCACCGGGCGGACTAGTGGATGCTACGGGCGTCTACAACTTGCCGGGCAATATTTGGCGACTGTGCCAAACTGCGATCAATTCCAGCCGCTCACGGCGGACACGGTACGGAATGACATAGGGGGTATCAGGCACCACCAGCTCACGCGTGCCGTGAACAGTCCTGGCCGCCCCATCTCGGGATGGTTTGGAGCAGATCGACGCCTTTAGCCTACCTACGTGAGCAGCATTTTGCTCCGAATCTCGTTCGATGTATTCGCGAAGGTCGGGGCCGGAAGAGGTTCACGGCGTTCGCGGAAAGCGGCGATTTCACCCAGATTCCACTACTGAGCATCGAGGCTCGCCTGTTTGCCACCATCCTGACGCGCGTAATCAAGGCCAGCGATAACGGCGATATCGAGATCATCAGCTCCTAAGCGCCCTACATGGTTGTGTTCTATACCGCATGCCGCGCGCCCGGTCCGCAGCCAACGATATCTTCCTTCATACGGCCGACCAGCCCAGGTTTGGGCTGCCAATTGGCGCTGGCGTCGTGATGGTGCGGAGAAGCTTGTGAAAACCGAGCACCTTCTCGCGGTAGGCGCACGTCCCATTGCCGGCCATCATCGACGTTACCCAAACGGCAGCAAGAGTTGGGTTGCGTGTCAGGCGGCCGAATCAAGGCTGAAATGAGCCAGAATAGCGGGAAGTGACCACCGACAGTCTACACGAATGCATCTACTGCCGCCGCTCGCTGCCCGCGAAAGACTTCACCAGGGAGCATATCCTCTCGCGCGCCTTCGGCACGTTTGCGGACGCGCCAGTGCTCCACGAGGAGGTGTGCCGAGCATGTAACCAGTTTTCGGCGATTACCTCGAGACGCGTGTGGCGCGAGGCGCCTTCGAAGGCATGCTCCGCTACCAGAGCGGGGCCAAGACACCCGATCGTGAAATGCTCAGGCTGCGCTATGTGGAGTTCACCCTTCCCGAAGGGTCGGCATGGTCGGGCGTCCGCCTGAATCTCGCCTGGCGCGACGGACGGCTCGTCGTCGACCTGATCAACCAGGCTGCGCTGTTCGATCGAGCGATGTCGCGGTGGGTGCACTATTCAGACACGGAGCTTGAGGCCGGGCCCCCATCAAGAATGGCGGCGCTCGACACAAAGAATGCTCGCATCTACGGGCGCTCGGCCGAAGACCGCGACCGGCTGCTCGCATTGCTCGCCAAACACGGCATAACCTTCGGCAAGCTGGAAGACATGAGCCCGCCGGCCGGTCTCTTCGACGGCGGCGACATCGAGGTTGAAGTCACGTTCACGATCAACAAGGGCATCCGTCGGTGCATGGCGAAATACGCCTTCAATTTCCTGGCATCCGTCGTCGGGCCCGCGTTCGTGCTGGAGAGCGACTTCGACGTGATCAGACGGTTTATCAGGTATGGAGACACACCGGGCTACGATCTGGTGCGCGAGAGGTTCGGGCCCATCCTGCGGGCTGACTCGCCCACGCGCCGCCAGACCTCCGGCCACCTGCTCACGGTCAGCTGGGGTGCGTCCGCGGTCGACCTCGTGGGGCAGGTGAGCCTGTTCAACTCCGTCAAGTACTCCGTGTCGCTGGCCCGGAATTACAGCGGCGCGCTCTGGAGGCCCGTGCGTAGCGGCCTGCATTTCAACCCGCGCGACAGGACCATCCAGCCGCTCTTGCCCGTATCAGCTCTCGTGGTCCCGTGAGGTGGCGGGTCCCCAATGCTTAAACATTGTTTACGCGGCAAGCCTGACGAAAGACGCCAAACCGCTGAACGGAATGTCTCTCCGCGCGACTCGCTTAGATCAGGAAACGACAAACGCGCAAAGAGGCCGCGGAAGCCGGTACTGGCGTGAGGTGCGCTCCCGCATAGAAGGGCGGCATGCCTCAGAACAAAGGCAAACGCGTGGCCAATGTAGTTCTGGGGCTGCCCGACCTCGAGCAGTCCAGGCAGTACTCTATGGCCAGTTCAGTTCACAACGCTCATATGCTCTCCAATCACGTGGTCGTCTAACCCCCAGACCGGGGAACCATCGGCCAGCGAGGGAACCTCCTTCCAGTTGCGATGCCGACTTGTCGGGAGTACTCCAAACCGGCACTTTCGCGATAGACGAGTGCACGTTGAAAACGCAGCGGCGGCCTGCAAGCGGCACCGGCGAGAAGCGCGGTAATTGTCGCAGCAGTTGCCTCGCGCAGTGCACTTTACGGCGGTTTTGGGAGTTACAATGAAAAGCCGTGCCGATCGATCTCAGCGTTTTTGGGAACAAACTCCAGCGCTACCGCGAACAGCGGCAGCTAACTCTGGACGAGCTTGTTCCCGGCACGGGGATCGCGGTGGAGAGGCTGACCGGGTTTGAAACCGGGACCACAACACCGACGGGGGATGAGGTGCTCATCCTCGCCGACTTCTTTCAATGCGATTACCGGTTTTTTGTATCAAACGAAAAGCTTGCCGCCTTCGAGCAGACCGAGTCCCTCTATCGCAGGTTCGGATCGGAGTTCTCGAAGAAGGACCGCAGCAGCATCCAGGAGTTCTTTTTTCTATGCGAGTGCGAAGCTTTCCTGATGGCGGAGCTCAAGCGGGAAGTTGAGTATTTCTCCTTCACTCCATTGGGAACTTTCTTTAAGGGCCACGGCGATCAGGCCGCAGCCGCACTCCGTAAGCACTTCAAATATGCTCCGAATGCAGTCCCCAGCGACGTTTACGCTGACTTCCGACGCCTGGGATTTCACGTTTTCCGCCGGAGTCTAGAAAACTCGAACATCTCGGGATTGACGATCCAGCATCCTTCTGCCGGAACCTGCATCCTCGTGAACTATTCCGAGGACATTTATCGACAGAGGTTTACCGCCGCGCATGAAGGCGGGCACGGTATCCTCGACCGTAATGACGATGTGATCGTCTCGTTCTCCAATAAAACCCCCGACCTTGTTGAGACGAGAGCGAACACTTTCGCGTCGCGTTACCTTCTACCGGTTAAAATCGCTCGGCAGATTCCGGTGCGGCAATGGAATCGCGCGGAAATCGTTAGATGGGCGAGCCAATTCAAAGTAAGCACCACAATGCTTTCGATTGCCCTCAAGGAAGCCAAGATCATCGACGAGAACACGGCTAAGGACCTGCGCCAAGCCAGAGTCCCGGCTCACGAAAAGATAGATCCCGAACTTGCCAACCTTGACGGACGACTTGTCGCGAGGAAGGAGGAGTTGCTGAGCAGGGGCCTGAGTGCTTTCTATGTCGGTCTTTGTCTTGAGGCCTGGACGAGGGGCATCGTCAGCGCTAGCCGCGTCGCGGAAATGTTGCTGGTGGACGACTTCGAACTTTGGGATATCGCCGAATTATTCGGCTTGACCCCAGCGACGCAATGACGGGAAACGTTGCTCAATTCGAAAAGCTGAACGTGGCGGACACGTGTTCGCTCTGGAACATTCTCGCGTCACGCGCATTAGCGGCAACAGCGGAGTCGGTCGGCGTTAGACTTTGCTCGACCACATTTGTCCGCTATGAGTGCCTGCATAAGCCCGGCCCTCCTCGCCCGGAGCGGGCGGAGCTACAAAAGCGATTGAAGGGCAAGATTGCAAGCGGCAACATACAGTGGTACCCCATAGATATCGAAGACCTTCAGGAATTCGAGATCCTCCGAAACCGCAAGCGCGTAAGCCCAGGCGAACTGTCGGTGATTATCTTCGCCCGGAAAACCCGGCAGGCGGTGCTTACTGACGATATCGGCGCTCAAAAACTCGCGCGCCAGGAACTCGGCGCTCAGATGGTGCAAAGTACGCCGCACCTCTTCGCCTGGCTGTATTTCAATTTCCACATGAGCGATTCAGACAAGGATCAGATCGTGGCCGACCTGAAATCCCTTGGTCGCAACTTACAGCCTCATCTGGATGAATACCACACGGAAGCACAACGGTGCCGGGCGCTGGCAAACCAAGCGAATAGAAAATAGCTGGCGGCACGTCGGCACGGCGCCGACGTGTCCAGCAGCGGCCGATTTGAGGTGATTGGCGTCCGAAAGCCATACAAGAGATCGCAGTAGTTCCCTCGCGTTCCGTAATTCATCCAGGTTCCCTTTCGTAGCAAAGAGCAGTTCCCAGCAGCAACAGTTGCCTGGCCATCTTTCAAGCCTCTCGAAATTCCTGGCTTTCGTTTTGGCGTGGGCCAACGTATGTGGCCTCGTCTGAGTCGGACTCGAACTCGAACATTCCGATGTCGCGTCGAACGTTTCGGCGCAGGCTGTGGAAGGCGTATTTCGGAAGGGTTGCAGCTTTGCAGATCGCGTGCTCGCTGGCGATCAACTGTGCCGGGCGAGCGCTGTGTTTGTCAGCGCCAACGCCTGCGTCCACGTCGCCGGAAAGGAGCGGCGCCTATCCTGTACTACAGTGCCATGCCGAGACGTCCGATAATGTCATCGTGCACTCTAATGCCGATTCCCCGGTCCGGGCTGCCTCCGCGCCCAAGCCCGGCAGTATCCGGATGCCGCTCGCAGTCCTCGAGCATCTTCCCCGCCTCCATGGCGCCGAATTCAAAGTCCTGCTGGTCCTGGGCCGGCACCAGGCCAGGAGCGGCGGAAGGGACCAGAAACCCTTCTCTTATTCCATCCCCCAGATCCAGGAAGACACCGGCCTCTGTCCCCGCGCCATCAGCAAGGCCATCTCCCGCCTCGACAAACTCCACCTGATCCTGCGCCTGAAGAAGTGCGGCGCGCTCCCCAACCGCTACCGCGTGCTTCTGGAGCCAGCGGCGCCGAAGAAGATCCCTCTGGCAGAGAAGCCGCCGCGGGCGTCCAAACGGTCTAGGCCTACCAAGATCGTCGAGATCAAAGTGCCGAAGCGGGCGGCACCTCCGAATAAGCGAATCGGCGGGCGGCGGCGCAAAGAATCTCGTCCACTGTTGCATGTGGAACGACCGAATCTCTTTGAAGGACTCCTCACCGAGACCGGTGAACCGGACCAGTCCTAAGCCGATGACTTGGTCCAGGCCCGCAGACATGTCCGGGGAGATCGACCTCCAATGGCTGTTGAAAGTCATGCCGCCGGCAGAGGCCACTCTGTGTCGCGCGTTGATCCAGTTGCTGGCATCGCCAAGCCCGGAGGCGCCCAACGTGGGCGGGCGCCAAATAGAGATGGCGCTTCTCGCCAAGCTGACTGGTTTTTCGAAACGCTGGGTAATCGAGCTGATGCAGCGTCTGGAGAAGAAGAGCTTCATTCGCACCGATGGTGGGAGCGGCGCGGTGAAATGGATCTGGCTGCTAACCCTCGGCGTCCCCCGCCTCGGTAGGCCATTCCCGCCCGAGCTCATCATGAAAGCCGCGCCGCGCCGGGGGAAAGCGAAGGCTCCTCGCTCTGCGGCTGCCTTACCCAAACGCCGCCGAAAGGAAACGGCGCCAAACCCGAAGCCGACTCCCGACATCCACGTCGCTCCGCCCGTGGAGAAACCGGCGGCGATTCCAGAGCGGAGAGGGAAAGGACCGATCCCGCCAACCGGTCCGGCACACGACAACCCGGTGGTGCTGGCCACCACGGTGATACCGCCGCCACCAGCACCAGCCAATCCGACGTTGCCTGCCGCCATGGTGCCGCCGCCGTCTTCATCGTCCCCAGGCGGCCGGGCGCCAGACAATCCAGTGGTGGCCGCCACCACGGTGACATCAGCACCTTCAAGGGCACGAGGCGGCTCGGCGGTAAACAAACCTGCGGTGCGCGCCGGCAAGATCGCATCGCCGCCTTCAGTGGCATCAGGCAGCCCGGCGGCAAGCAACCCGGTAATTCCCCCAGCCACGCTGGACCCGGCGCCCTCAACCCGCCCAGGCGGCCGGGCGGCACATAGCCCAAGGGCGCGCGCCGCCAAGATCGCACCACCGCCTTCCGCGGCCCCAGGCGGGCGGTCTGCCGGCATTCGGGTGGTACGTCGCGCCGCCAAGGTTGCACCGCCGCCGGCACTAGGCAGACCTACGGTGCCCGCCACCATGATGCCAACAGCGCCTTCCGCGGCCCCGGGCGTCCCGGGAGCAGGTAATGCGGTGGTCATGGCCACCAGGGTGCCGCCAGCAGCTTCCGCGGCATCAGCGTCACCGGCAGGACGCAACCCGATGCGCGCCGCCCAAGTCGCACCGCTGCCTTCAATGGCCCCAGACAGCCCGGCACCAGGCAACCCAGTGGTGCCCGCTGCCGAAGTGGCGCCACCTCCGCCGGAACCGGCGGCGCCGGCGGTACCAGCAAAACGAATCTCCCCAAGCAAATCCACCAAGAAACTCCCTGCGGGACACTCGCACTGGGAGACCGCCCCCATAGAAGAAATGGTGGCATACGCATATTCCGAACCCGTCACTCCAGAGCTGATCCGCTCTTTGAAAACGCCCGGCATGACCGGAGGCCTGTTGGTCCTTGCTCTCGAGCGCCTTTGCCAGCGGATAGAACGCTACGGATTGATGCCCTACCCAGATAGATCGTCGCTCGTCACCGCCCTCCGCACGATACTGAGCGATTTATAGAAACACCAGAGAGTCGAGCCGCGCTTATCGGCTTGGCCAGTACCCAGGCCAAAAAGCAACGCAAAAAGACCTGCATCCGAGTCGCCTATCGTGGCGGGACCCAATGTTGCCGAGAAACGGCCAAAGACAAGTACCAGAACGGTCAGCTCTTGCGCGGCGAAGAAAAAGCGAAGTACAATCGCCTGCATGCCAGATACTGATATTCCCCAGGCTCTCGACTCGATTGCACTGTATGCTGACGGCTCCTTCTCCCACGAGGTTGGTATCGGTGCTTGGGCATACAAGTGTCCGCAATTGAATCTGGAGGGCGCCGGCAAGGCAGAAGGAAAAACCGTGACACGGTTTGAGTTCCTGGCCGTCCTGGATGGCCTCGAAGCGGTGGCCGCGGCCGACAAATCCGGATTGCCCATCCAGGTATTCTCCGACTGCGATTCGACCGTGGCGGCCATCAACTCCCTTCAAAAAGGCGAACCGTTGAAGAGGCCCGTACGATACGCGGACCGAGCTGACCTCCTGCCCCGGCTTCAGGCCGTCCTTGCCGTCCGCCAAATCCACGTCACACGGTACACCGGAGGCAGTCTCCACCACCAGGATTGCCATTGCAGAGCCCGCCGGCAACTGCGGGAAGAAGTTGACCACAACCCTAAGAGCCTGCACCGACTGGCACTGATCCGCCAGCGCGCGCGCCTCGAACAACTAATTGGAGACAGGGAATCAATCCTGAATCGGCTGGCTAAGCTCGATGAAGAGGTCTCCATTTTGCAACTACAAGTTGCGTCCTTGGAGTTATCGAGCCGCATGATCGATGGCGGCCCCGGCGAACAGTTGGCAGCCAGCCAGCCGGTTCCATCGTTGATCTGAGCCAGCAGGATGCTGCACTAAAGTGCAGTATGAAGGCCGCGAATCTATCGCTGGCTGGCCGCTGGTTTGGCCTGCCGCAAGGCTGCTCCGCGGCGACTCCAGGGGGCGCCCATTGCCAATGCCCCCATTTGCGCCCGCTCTCGCGCGCGCGAGGGAAAAGGCTTGGCAGTGGATGCAGAGACCCGGTAAAACCCTTCATTTACCTCTCCAGAATGGCCATTCTGGGAATCCCAGGAGAGCCAAAAAACCTCGCAAGTAGTATGGGCGGCAGAATGGTGATGAAACAAGAAATGAACGAATATTTCACTTTTGATCGGCTATAGCGCGTCCCATCGTCCCGGGAGCGCCAGATAAAGATCTCCGGGATCTTGTCATTGGGCTGGCCCACATCGACGATGCGGGCGTCGGAGCTGAATATCCGGTCGGCGATCGCGTTGATCACCAGCTCCTGACCTACCCCCAGATTGTCGATGTAATCCTGCGCTGCGGCGACGGCGCTGGCGATCACCATATCCTGGTCCACGGAAGAGAGACTGGCGGATACCGAGAGTGTGGTCACCAGGCTGATGCCAACCAGGTCCGGCGCGATCGCCGTGCCGGTCAGCGGAAACGCCACGTTATCGTTGATCGTCTGCTGGACCGCGTCCAGCAGGGACGGTGCGGGAGTCGGCGCAATGCCGTACACATAGCAGTTGAATGTCCCGGCCAGACGGGTAAAGACGATGTCCTGGATGCCGGGTACCTGGAGGAGTTGGAATCTCATGGCCGCTTCGTTGGCGCCGTTGCGGCCTTGCAGCATCTGCTGGATCCGGTAACGGTAGTTATCGTCGGTCTCGGCATCCCGGCCGCCCACGACTCCGTAGGAGTTGGTGACCAGGAGGGATCCAAATGCGGATTTCGAATAGGGGATGTTGCCTGCCCACTGGTTGAATACTCCGGCGGCGGCGTTGGCTGAACTGCCCGGCACCGCGGCGTAGGCGCTGAAGAATTGCTGGGTATCGCCAGGCTGGAGGGTGAACACGGTGTCGGTCAGGAAGAGCGAGCCATTGGTCGCGGCCGTGGAGATTTGCGTGCCGGCCGGGATGGTGATGGGCAGGCCGCTGTTGATGGATCCGAAGGTTCCGCCGCCGGCCACATAGAACTTGAAGTTCTGATCGCCCTGGGCGATGCTGGCGATCTGAATGCCGAGCCGGTAGACGCCGAAGATCTCGCCGATGAAATCCAGGTTCTCGCCGGTGGCGTAATGGATCAACGTCTGCCCAAGGTTCAGGAACTCGTTGGTCTCCATCGTGCCGAGCTGGTCGCCGACGATGTCGCAGAAGGCGCGCGCCTTGCCGCCCGCGGCGGCCTGCTGGATGCCGGTTTGAGTCAGCGCCCCAGGATGTCCAACGGGTAGAGCGCCACGGTCTTTGGGATCCGCCGAGGCAAAAAGCAGGTTCTTCTAATCCCATAGAACGCGCAGACGTTTATAGTCGGCAAAGCGCGTGTCACTGGTGATGATCGATAGGTCCTCGGCGAGCGCCTGAGCAATAAGCATACGGTCAAAAGGATCCCGGTGATCCTCATAGGATGGCAGGTGCGAGAGTTCGTTGAGATGCTTGAACTTGATAGGCAGGAGAGCGGCCCCCATTTCGCCGATGGCAGCCTCGATATCGGCTGCGCTCACCCCCAGTTTCGCCTTCATAATGATCTCCCAGCCGGTAACGATGCTCACAAAGCATTCTGTCTCTCGCCTGGCCAACACACGCTCAACTGGTCGAGGAAGAGGGCTGCCGGCCATCCATCGCAAGAAGGCGTTCGTATCGAGCAACAGCCTCACTTAGGACCCGCCTCATGGAGCGTTTGGAACATCTCCTCAATTCTCTTGTCTTCGTCCCGCGAGTCCCAACCATCATAGAGATGAATCTTCCCCTTCCAAGCACCTCGCCCTCGCCCCTGGGTGGGTGCCTTGGGCGTGCGGACCAGTTGCACTACCCTCGCTCCCCGGTTCGTCAGAAACACCTCTTGGCCATCCAGCACAGCCTCAACGAGCTTGGAGAGCTTGGTTTTTGCGTCTCGGATACCGACTTCCATGTTTACATTGTAGCTACACGAAGTAGCTATTAGGGCGGGTCGCGCAAAGTTCCCCGCGGGCCGCGACCGTGCGCCGAATCGGCGAAGGCCTGGAGATCGGTCACGGTGACGCCACGGGGGAAACGGCTCCTTGCCCCGCTCCAGGCGGCAGACGCCGAAGATCTCGCCGATAAACTCGAGGTTGTTGGCGGATGCGTAGTGAATCAACGTCTGCCCCAGGTTGAGGAATTCGTTGGTCTCCATCGTGCCGAGCTGGTCGCCGACGATGTCGCAGAAGGCGCGCGCCTTGCCGCCCGCGGCGGTCCGCTGGATGCCGGTTTGAGTCAGCGCCCCCAGGATGCCCAACTGGTAGGCAGGTGGCGCCGATGGAATCGAGCATCATATGGGATTCATCTTGCAGGCGGCGGTGTGTGATCCGCCGTTTGCTGAGCCCCATCATCTTCAGCTCGCCATAATCCCTCGTGGCGCGCCGGGTTCCAGTGCGCCGCGCGCCAATCCAACCACTCCCGGCTCCTGCACGCGGCCAAAGCGCGCAGATACGGGATCCAGGCACCCGGAAGAAATATCTGTGGCCGCTCGGATTTCGCCACGTAGGGAGACCACTGGAGCACCGTTGCCCAATCGCCGCCACGTGCTGGCGCCCACACACCGTAATCGTCGAGCCCGGTCTGATCCGACACCCGCAGCCGAATGCGCCGGTCCTCGTAAAGGTAGTACATGCCGATGGGGGCTCTGCGAATTAATGTCGGGTGCCACAGCGCCACGGTGCGCGCGTGCCCGATAGCTACGTCCAGATTGGCTTCCATTTACGCTATGCCTCCAGGTAAGAGCTCTTCGAACCGCTCAAAGTCATGGCTAATGGCCTGCGCCAGCCAGTAGAGTCTTTCCAATAACTGGATCGGACGCTGGAACTCGATGGTAAGTGTGCCAGGCAGCAGAAGGACTCCCGGCGCGAGCTGGTCCAGGCTCGGCCGCATCGCCGCGGCGTGCACAGGAATCTGGACCCGCGTCA
>Ga0224559_1001718_pt1 | contig 11810 bp, 12 predicted proteins | sample 714S33034metaG_FD_180676 | JGI IMG/M metagenome (GOLD analysis project Ga0224559, IMG submission 180676) | Peat soil microbial communities from Stordalen Mire, Sweden - 717 S3 30-34 | ecosystem: Environmental > Terrestrial > Soil > Wetlands > Peat | place: Sweden: Norrbotten County, Stordalen... | reverse complement strand
GAGGGACCCACATTTCGGCAAGCGCTCGGGCCACGGCCCCAGTATGCGTCGGCGCTCGCCGATTGGGGCGGCGCGCGCCTGCTGGCGGGCGATCTCCCCGGCGCCATCCTCACGCTGGATGCCTCCATCCAGGCCGATGCGGCCAGTCCGTTCGCGCTGTTCCTGCGGGCTCGCGCCAAGGAACTCGCCGGCCAACAGGACGCAGCGCTGGCGGACTACAACCTGGCCAGCCGGACCGCGTTCGCCGCGGCTGTGGATCTGGCCAGCGGCGAAGCCCACCTCTATCACGGCATCGTCCTCTATCGCCGGCAGGATTTCGCCCGCGCGGAAGAGGAATTCGCCAGTGCGCTGAATTTCAAGATGACGGGCGCGCTACGCCCCGACGCGAGTGCCTGGCGTGATCTGGCGGTGGTAGCGGGCGGGGCCTGCGGCGCGGCCCGCGAGTCGCTGACTCTGGCACTGACCACGGTTTCGCCGTTCTTCCCACGGGACGAGGCCCGCGCCCGCGCGTCGGCGTGCGGCGACGCATCCATCCGGTAGCAACCACTCCCTCAGAACGTGAGAAGAAAACCAATGGCCGCCGATGAACGCAGATGAACGCGGATAAGCAAGACAGGTTTGTTTTATCCGCGTTTATCTGCGTTCATCGGCGGCCATAAACGGTTTTTTCACAGCTTCTCAGGATCGTGGCTCGGATTGGAGTTGCGGGTGCCCCAAGCGGTCTGGCAGCGCCATCGTCGTGATTTGAGCCTGCTGGGTTTCTACCGCAGGTTGAACTTCTTCATCTTGTAGCGCAGGGTATCGCGGGTGATGCGCAGCAGGCGCGCGGCCTGTGTCTGGTTGCCTTCGGTCTTCTCCAGGGCGCGCACCAGGAGGCTGCGTTCGTTATCTTCCAGCGAGAGTCCGTCGGTGGGAATCTCGGCGCCGACCGGCATTCCGGCGAGTTGCCCGTTGCCGTCGGGCCGTGTAATCGAAATCGGCAGGCTCGCCGCCGTGATCGAGGGGCCTTCCTCCAGGATCATGGCGCGCTCGATGGCGTTGCGAAGCTCGCGAACGTTCCCCGGCCAATCGTGCGCGGTCAGCAGTTTGGCGGCGGCATCGGTGACACTCTCGATATTGCGTTTGAACTTGCGATTGTAGTGATCGATGAAGAAGACCGTCATCGGCAGGATGTCTTCGGTGCGTTCGCGCAAAGGCGGAATCAGAATCTGGATTACGTTCAGCCGGAAATAGAGATCCTGGCGGAAGGCGCCTTCCTTGACGGCCTCGCGCAGGTTCTTGTTGGTGGCCGCGATCACGCGGAGATCCAGGTGAATATCCTTCAGCCCGCCCAGGCGGCGGAACGTCTGCTCCTCCAGCACGCGCAGCAGCTTGGCCTGCAGCATAAGCGGAATCTCGCCGATCTCATCCAGAAAGAGCGTGCCTTTGTCGGCCAGCTCGAAGATGCCGCGTTTCTGCGATCGTGCGTCGGTGAAGGCGCCCTTTTCGTACCCGAACAGCTCGCTTTCCAGCAGGGTCTCAGGAATAGCTGCGCAATTGATGGCGATGAACGGCTCCGCCTGGCGGACGCTCTGGTAGTGCAGTGTCTTGGCGATGAGGTCCTTACCGGTTCCGTTCTCGCCTTCCAGCAGGATGGTGGTGGCCTCGCTGGCCGAAACACGGCGCACGAAATTCATCATCTCGCGCATGGAAGGCGATTCGGCGATCACCTCGCGTTTCTGGGGCGACGCCTCTTCGGTGACATCCTTGATGGTGGCCACGACTCCAGTGAGTTGGCCGGCGTCATCGAACATCTGGTTCGTGCGCATGACCACCAGGCGCTCCATGCCGTTATCGGTATGCAGGCGAACTGTGCAGTTGGGCGCCGCCGGCGGCTGGTTCAGACCCACCAATACCCCGCAATTGGGCTCGCACACCGAGCACTGGAAAACCTGCTGGCAGTGCTTGCCCAGCATTTCTTCGCTGGACATGCCAAAGAGCTTCTCCGCCGCCCGGTTTACCCCGGTGATGCGGAATTCGGGATCGTACAGGACCAGTGCGTCGGATAATTGGTCAAAGACCGATTCCAAAACGCTGGTTCTCTGCCATCCTGGGGTGAGCTTAGACATTAGACAAAACTTTGCTTCGATTATAGCAAGCCGCCTGCGTGAATTGGCGCAACCAGATACGATTTCGGGGGGAATGCCCCCCCCAGTCGCCGGAGGGTTCAGCTCAAGCTGTCTGAAATTAGGGATTTAGCCGGATGGTGCTGGAATTGCTAACTTCCACACTGGAGGCGTCATGTTCCATTTGAAAGTCACATTGCCCGCAGTCATATTGGCGGGCGGTTTCCTGGTTTGCACCACGACCTCGTATGGCAAGCCGGAATACGTGAAGACCACGAAGAAGGCCTGCACGTTCTGCCACGTCGATTCCAAGAAAAAGCCCAAGGAATTAACCGAAGCCGGCAAATATTACGCCGAACACAAGAGCCTGGACGGTTACACGGAGAAGAAGTAAGTTTCGGAAGGGGGAGGCGTGGAGTCATCCATGATGCAAACGGTTCAGCTCGCGATCGCCGACGGGATTTACGCCGCCGCCCTTCGTGAAGCCCTGTCCCGCAGTTGCGCATGGCATGTCGAATCGGTCGGCCGGCCAGATCCCGCTCAGCCCTGCGTGATGGTGTTGGATCAATCCGCGCTCCAACGGCTAGCCCTGCCCTTGTCCAACCCGGAACGCATCGTACTGGTCACCCACAAAGACGCCCAACTGATGGCCGAAGCCTGGGAGGCCGGGATCGTATCCGTAGTCAGCGACCAGGACCCCATCAGCACGGTGCTGTTGGCGATTATGGCCGCCGGGCTTCGTGTTGAAAAACCCCACGGATCCTCATCCCTGAGTGAAATTCCCCCCACGGGCGGGACCGTACATGCGCCATTACCCCCAGATCACCGGAATCCCGGACCCAAACGCTGCAAAACTCTATAGTTTAGCCGGATTTGGGCTTGGCCTCCGGCGTGCATTCACTTTCAGTCCGGAAGGAGATTTGAAAGATGGACCGCTCATTGGAAGAAATAGAGGCCATTGTCCGGAACCGGATTTGTCGTGTGTGTACGGAACGGACCACCGAGGGCCAATGCGGCGCGGAGAACCCTTCCAATTGCGCGCTGTTTCGATTCTTCCCGCAAGTGGCCCAAGCCATTCAATCGGTGATGAGTGACGACATCCGCGAGTACATCGAGGCTATCCGGCGCGACGTCTGTTCGGTGTGTCCGGAACAGGCGCGGGATGGCTCCTGCGAAATGCGCCAGCAGGTACAATGCGCGCTCAATGCGTATCTGCCGCTGGTGGTGGACGCCATCGAAGAAGCCACGGGCAGGATCTTCGACAGAACCGGCATCGATACATTACCGGCAGGTCCGGCCGCTCACCCGGTCCCGCAAATTCGGCTGTAAGCTCGAATCTGGAGGTCATATATGAATCTATTTCCGTTGTTGGTAGTCTGGGTAGTCTTCGCCCTGGGTGTGCTGGCGTTGTTCCTGTGGCGGCAATCAGTGGCCAGAGGTGAGGACGACAGTCTGCACGTGATGCACGGTGCCATCGCCACGCAGCAGACGTCCCTGGCCCAAAAACTCGAAGTCATCGACAAATGGGGCAAGATTGTGACGGTGGTCACCGTCATTCTAGGCCTGCTGATCGCTGCCGCGTATGTTTATGGGCAGTTCTCAGGAAGGTCTTCCATCGGATAGGCGTATGAAGAACCGGGCAATTCACTCCATGGGCCTGGGGCTCGGTTCGGTGTTCTTAGGCCTGATCACCTGCGCCGCCGGCGCGGATCTGTACGCCGCCGGCGACGCCGCTCCCGCTGCGTGCACATCCTGCCACGACGAGGGGCAGAAGTTGGCCAAGAGCGCGCACGCGGAACTCACCTGCGATACCTGCCACGAATCGCACGAAAAGGTTCCCCACCCCGCCAACATCCCCAAACCGGTCTGCGGCACCTGCCATGCCGATCAGGCGGGTGACTACGCAAAGGGTGTCCACGGCCAGGCGCGCAAGGGCGGTAACGAGGGCGCGCCCGATTGCTCCTTGTGCCACGGCGGGGCACACGAACTGCTGGACCCGAAATCCCAAGCCTTCCGCGCCGCGGTGCCGGATACCTGCGGCATGTGCCACACCGAAGTGGTGGAGCAATACCGCGCCAGCGTGCATGGCCAGGCGCTGGCTCGCGGCATCACCCAGGCGCCGCTATGCACCGATTGCCATGGCGAGCACAAGATTCTGAAGCATACCAATGCCGCCAGCTCGGTGAATGCCAGCAACATCCGCGACACCTGCGGAAGCTGCCACGGAGATGTCCGCCTGACGCGCAAATTCGGCATGCCCAGCGACCGGCTGGTCAGCTTCGACTCCTCTTTCCATGGTCTAGCCGCCAGGGAGGGCTCGCAAACTGTAGCCAATTGCGCCAGTTGTCACGGCGTGCACAACATCCTGGCTTCGAGCGATCCCAAGAGCACGGTGAACCCGAAGAACCTGGCCAAGACGTGCGGCAAATGCCACGAAGGCGCCGGAACCCGCTTCGCCATCAGCCAGGTCCACGTCGGCGAGGGTGCTGCCGAACCCGAAGCCCTCAAGTGGGTGCGCCAGTTTTATCTGCTGATCATCCCCGTCACCATCGGCCTCATGTTGCTTCATCAAGGAGGCGACTTTATCCGCAAAGTGATTCGCCTGCGTTTCCAGAAGCCGCGCCCCATACACCTCTTGCGCGCCGGCGCGCACGTGGGTTACGACGCGGGTGCCTACGCGGGTCAGGGCGCCGACCACGAGATCCGCATGCTGCCCTTCGAGCGGATCCAGCACGCCGTGCTGGCCATCTCTTTCCTGACCCTGGTCTGGACCGGCTTCGCCTTGAAGTATGCCGATCAGTGGTGGGCGCGCCCGCTGCTCCTGCTGGAAGGGGCGCACTCCATGCGCAGCCTGATCCATCGCGTGGCTGCCGCCGTGTTCATCGGGATTTCCGTGACGCACCTGGTCTCCCTGATTGCCAGCCGCAAGCTGCGCGATCATTGGAAGGAAATGCTGCCCAACACCAACGACCCGCGCGAGGCGCTTTCGGGCTTCGCTTATAACCTTGGGCTTGGCGACCACCCGCCGGTGCGATCGCCGCACAGCTACATCGAAAAAGCCGAGTACTGGGCCGTCGTGTGGGGCGCCGTCGTGATGGCCGCCAGCGGCACCATGCTGTGGGCGAACAATCTCACGCTGAAGTTGCTGCCCAAGGCCTGGTTGGATGTTGCCACGTCGGTGCATTTCTATGAGGCCCTGCTGGCTACGCTGGCGATCGTGGTATGGCACTTTTACTCGATCATCTTCGATCCCGACGTCTATCCGCTCAACACCGCATTCCTGACCGGCAAGACGGTCAAGAAACCGGCTTCCTTAACCGAGCATCAGAAACCGACGGCTCCGGCCGCGGGAGACTAACACACACGCATGACGCCGAATAATCTCTCAAAAGGGGGACGTGGCTGGCTGTCCCCACTGATTCACCTGTCGAACAACTGGATCAGCCTGGTGGGAGTGGTGCTGGTCACGACCACTACCATCCTCTGGCTGTTCCTACTGCCCGTCACTCTCAAGGGGGAGACCGAAAATCCCTATCTGGGTATGCTGGCCTTTCTGACGATTCCCGGCCCGTTCTTCGGCGGCCTGATTCTGATCCCGCTGGGCATGTGGTTGATGCGAAGACGGGAAGGCCACACCGGCATTTATCCGCCGGAGTTCCCGACGCCTACCTGGAAGAATCCGGAACTGCGGAAGCTGGTCTATTTCATCGGCGCGACCACGGTGGCCAACGTGGTGATCGGCAGCCAGTTGGCTTATAGCGCGGTCAACTACATGGATTCGGTGAGCTTCTGCGGCAAGACCTGCCACACGGTGATGGAGCCGGAGTTCACCGCCTATCAGGGCTCGCCGCATTCCCGGGTGGAATGCGTCAGGTGCCATATTGGCCCGGGAGCGGGTTGGTTTGTCAAGAGCAAGCTCTCCGGCACCAGGCAATTGCTGGCCGTCACTTTCAAGACCTATCCGCGCCCCATCCCGACCCCGGTGCACAACTTGCGCCCGGCGCGCGAAACCTGCGAAGCCTGTCACTGGCCCCAGAAGTATGGGGAGGACCGGGTCCGGGTGATCAACAAGTTCGCCGACGACGAAGCCAATACCCTCACCAAGACCGTGCTGCTGATGAAAATCGGCGGCGGCAATCACGGCATCGGGATCCATGGCACCCACCTGGGACCGGGAGTCACCATCCGCTACGCGGCCAGCGACGAGGCGCGCCAGAACATCCCATGGGTGGAATACAATGGCCCCGGCCGGAAGACGCTCTATACCACGGCCGACGCCAAACCGAACGGCGGCACGCCGCGCGAGATGGATTGCATCGACTGCCACAACCGTCCCTCGCACAGCTACGATCTGCCCGACCGGGGGATGGACAAGGCCATGGCCGCGGGGCTGATTTCGAATACGCTCCCCTTCGCCAAGAAGAAGGGCGTCGAGATCCTGAAAGGCAACTACCTGAGCCGCGACGAGGCCGCCCAGAAGATTCCGGCCGCCTTCCTCAAGTACTACCAGGACAACTACCCGGCGATCTATGCCCAACGGCAAGCTGAAATCACGGCGTCCGCTAAAGAAGTGCTGGCCGTCTGGAACCGCAACATTTTCCCCGAAATGAAAGTCACCTGGGGCGCGTACCCGATCAACATCGGGCACACCGACTACCCCGGGTGCTTCCGCTGCCACGATGGCGGGCACAACGCCAAGGACGGCAAGAGTATCTCGCAGGACTGCAACGCCTGCCACAATCTGCTGGCCATGGATGAAGCGGCGCCGAAGATTCTGACCGACCTGGGTGTGGTAGAGAGTAAGACGAAGTAAGGTACGTCCCCCGTCAGGTAGCAGCGCTTTAGGCGGCTAAGCGTGAATCACTGCCGCTGCGTAAGCTATTGGAGGTAAATGGCTTATATTCCAGTTGGACATTGTAATTGGAATAAAGATATGCCATTATCTGAAGTGGAGTCGAGCAGTGGAGTCCTTTCACTGGACCGCTGGAAATTGCCGGAAACTTCGTTGAAATGAGACGAACATTAGCGGTTTGTATATGGTGCCTCCTGGCATCATATGGCTTCTCGCAACAGCAGGTGCTGATCGAAGAGGTTACCATCCCTGCAGGCGGCGTGGTTGGCGCCGTAAAGACCGCGCCTGACGGGCGTCTTTGGGTAACAACAACCACAGGAACCATTTTCGCGCAAACATTAGCGTCGCCCACGGCGCCGCTGCAAGTGGTCGGACAGCTTCCCCAGGGTAGCAGCCTCGAGGTGGGACAGGGGATGGCGACAAACTTCGATGTCACCCCCATGGTGACTAGAGCCGTTATGTCCGGTTTTTTCCCGGAAAACGGGAACACAGCAACACTTAGCCCGCTCGAGTTTTCAATGGTGAACGGAAACGTCCACGGCTTCACAGACCTGGACATCCAGGCCAGCATAACGCCGGCCGGAATCAAGTCTGTCTGCACCGACTACTCGGTCGGTGCCGGAAAGTCGCTTCAGCCTAACTTGGCCGGGTCTTATCCCGCCAGTGACGGCACCCGCTACGTTGTCGGCAACGACAACATCAGCTCACAGATTTATCAAAGGGGGAAACCGGACAGCAAGGGCGTTTGCAGCCTCACTTCGGTTGCCTCTCTCCCTAACACTCCGCTCCTACAAGCCTGGAAACAGGCTGATGGGAGTTTCCTAGCACAGAACCTTCTCGATGTAAGTGGGATGGACGGGATCTCCAGCGAACTCGTAGTAATCCGTAACGGCGTTGTTGAAAGTCGACTGGTTTCAACCAACTCGGCGAACAGCCCCGCTGTACCCGCAACTGCATGCTGTGGATTTAAGGTGGACTGGTCTCGTAACCAGTTTCTCGTCACTCACATGGCAAACGGCGGACATGCCTTCGTGTACAAGGGTGGGGTCATGAACCCCTTCTACGGAAACGAAGATGGGTATTTCTCCAACTACATCTACGCTCTGGATCTTTCTGATCAGTGGGCAGTACTCGGGGGAGGTTCCTCCTCCGGCTTCAAGATGCTGTTGGTAAATACCAAGTCAGGAGAGAAGTATCCTCTGTCTAAGACCGGGGACACTCTCCCAGGCGGTATTGTGGTGAAGACCTTGGGTGACGGCGCCGTTGCCATAACCCCGGATGGGATCGTGTTCTTTGTCGGCTACTCGGCTGACGGTAATAGCATCAAGCTTTACCGCGCCACTGTTCCCGGCACAAGCCGGCCGACCATCGTCAACTTCACCGCCGACCCGTCCGCAAGCATTCAGGGCGATCCAGTTGAGCTAACATGGGTCACGAATGATGCGACTTCGGCAGCCATCGACCAAGGCATCGGCACGGTTGCCCTTTCGGGATCCGTCACGGTCACCCCGACAGTGACTACGCCCTACACCCTGACGGCGACGGGATCCGGTGGAACCACGTCCTCAACGGTAACCGTCACCGTCACGCCTAGGACGCTCGTTCCCACAATCAGCGACGGTGGCGTCGTCAACGCCGCGTCGTTCGATCCGAAACTGTCTCCAGGGACGTATGCCAGTGTTTTTGGCAAGAACCTCTCGGACGGCACGGCAATAGCTTCGTTGCCTTATCCAGTCTCCTGGCTGGTATTCAGGTGATGATAAACAGACTGTTCGTGCCAGTACAGTACGTATCGGCGGGGCAGATCAACTTCCTGCTCCCCTACGATGTCAGTTTGGGGAATGGAACAGTACAAGTGATTCGTAACGGCATCTTTGGCAACAGCGTCACCGTATCCATCGCAGCGACCGCGCCCGGGGTGTTCCCAAAAGGGAACCTCGGGATTGCTACCGACGGCAATGGCCGGCTCGTTACATCCGACAACCCGATCGTTCCGGGCAATCCTTACGTTCTTTGGCTTACGGGCCTCGGCCGGACAGACTGCCCGACGCTCCAACCCGGAGTTGCTCCCAACGCGATCTGCAATGCGTTGGTCCAACCCCAGCTCGCTATCGGTGGCAAAACGACGCAGATTTATTACGCCGGTTTGTCGCCCCAGTTCCCCGGCCTGTACCAGATCAACTTTGTCGTTCCTGGTCAAGCCAATAGTTCTTCACCCGTAGAGGTTCAGGGGGTCGTGCTTGCGGGCGACGCGCAAACACAATTCATGACGGTGTCGCAACAAATCGAACAGTAGTGATCAAGAATCACTGTTAAACGGCTACAACCGTTCGAAGTAGCCCAAGCCGAGTGGGCAGGTTAATCGGCGTTTCGCGCCGCAAGAGAAGCGCGGGGAGGCTACTCGAATGGGATTTCCACTTCCGCATAGCTGCCCGGCGTGCAGGCATCCACAGCGGCGGCTATTCTATCGAGATGCAACCGCACAATCGGCCATTGCTGGTTGCCGAGAATGACCAGAGCGATTTTCCGGCCCGTAAGATTCTGCTGGTATCGGATGTTCTTGTCGGTGCTGAGGAGCACGTCGTACCCGGCTTCCTCGGCCCGTTGAATGAGTTCACCGTTCTCCAGTTCGTGCCAGCCAATCTTTCGCGCATATGTGACTTCGTGGCCGATGAGACAAGCGGCAATCGGTTTCGGGGTGCCGTTATCAAACAGGATTTTCATCGGCCGAGGCTTGGCGCTGTTGCAAGGCTCTGGCTGGCGAAGTGCAGCACCGCTCTCACTTCCTCCGGCGTCACATCAAAAACTTCGGTGATCTCATCGACGGACATACCGGCCTCAAGATTCTCAAACACGGTCTGAACCGGCATACGGGTTCCCCGGAAGACCCACGCGCCGCTGACCTTGCCGGGATTGCTCTCCACGGCGGGGCATTGTGACCAATCGAGATTCGCCATAGTCGGGCCTCCTTGTTTCAGAATAGCGCTCCTTGTCATATCGTACGGCAAGACCGCGGGAAAACCGCCGCTGGGCAGCCAGGGCCAGGCCGAAGACCCCCAGCGATCTGGGTATAGTGGAGAGTAAGACGAAGTAAAGGAAATAAAGCGAGACAGGCCAGGAGGCCTGTCCTACCTTATGCGACGGGCTTTCTGCGCGGTTGCCTTGCTGGCGCTGGCCTGCCTGCTGCTGCGGGCGGCGCGCGTCGGCCTGACCGGCGACTATATCGATCCGGTCGGTAAGATCGCCGCGCAGGACGAGGGCTATTACGCAAACCAGGCCATCGCCATGGCGCGCGAGGGCGGGTGGCTGACGCCGCGCTTCATGGGGCGCTACGCTCTCTTCAAACCACCGCTGCTGGTGTGGGCAGCCGCGGTCTCCAGCAAGATTCTGGGCGTTTCGCGACTCGGGTTGCGACTGCCCGTGGCGATCTTCTGCGCGCTGTCCCTGGGGCTCATTTTCCTCTGGGCGGCCGAACTCGCCGGCTGGCAGGGCGGAGCCGTGGCCGCCGCGCTACTCTTCTCCAATCACCTGTGGAACACGCTGGCCGCGCTCTCCATGGCCGACGGCCTGCTGGTCGCCTTCTACGTCGCCGCCTTCTATGCGATTTTCTGCGACCCGTGGCTGGAATCGCGCGCGGCGCTCTTCGGCTTTTCGGGCGCTGTGGCCGCCGCCATCCTGACCAAAGGGATCGCGGGCTTGCTTCCGCTGGGTGTCCTGGGACTGTATTGGCTGGCCGCCCGCCGTCAGGAGCGTCCGGCTTTGCGCCGCGTCTGTCTGGCTGCGGCGCTGGCGTTGGCGTTGGCCGCGCCCTGGTTCGTCTACCAGCTCGCAGTCCATCCACGCTGGTTCTGGACGGAGCACATCGCCATCCAGATCCTCGGTTTCGGCGCCGGCGCGCCGCCGCAGACCTCGCGGGAGAACCCGGCATTGTTCTACCTGATGCGCCTGGCTGCCACCGACCCGCTGCTGTTGGCCGCCGCGGCCGCCGCTATCCCCGCCTTCCTCCGTGACCTGCGGGGGCGCCGGACCGCGCCCGTGCTGCTGGCCGCCTGGATGGCAGTCATGCTTATCGCCATGCTGGCCTGGCAGTATCGCAACGCTTCGTATCTCTTGCCGCTCGTGCCCGCGCTGGCCCTGCTGGCCGCCGCCTGGGGCCCGTTCCGCACGCGTCAGGCCGCCCCCTGGATGCTGGTGGTGCTGGCCGCCGGCTTCCTGGTCAAGAGCAGCGCTCCCGAGATGCCGTGGGGCCTGGATTACCGTGCCGGCACGGTAGTCCGCACCGCGCCGATTCTTTCCGCCTACTGTGCCCAAGCCCGAGGCAACGAGCTCATCATCATGGATGTGGCCGACAATTGGTATGCCACGGTGCTACCCCTGGCGCGCCTGCGGTATGCCACGGTAACGGCGGTAGAGTCGCCCGCCGGCCCGTTCCACAGGCACTTCGAGGAGATGGGCATCATGGTGACGGTGGATCAGTTCAACCACCTGGCGCGCTATACCCCCGCCTTCCGCGACCGCCTGCGCCAGTGGGGCCTCGATTCCGGCGCCCCCATCGCTACCGTGATCACGGCGCACGGGGCGGACGATCTCGCCGCCCTGGTGCGCGCCCACCCGGAGAGTGATTTCCTGATCTCCGCCTTCTATCGCAAGGCCGTGGAATCGGCTCCGCAGGAGACTATCGGCGCCGCGCCGGACTATTTGCTGCTGCTCTCGCGCACCCCCGTGGCGCGCGCGTCGCCGCCGGCATGGAGCTGCCGGATGTAGGGTAGCGAGGAAAGGTGGGAGCATCGGCCTATGTGGCGCAGGGGGTGCCCCCTCTGGGCCCGTGCCTGCCGTGTCGAGACTAGACTCGT
>Ga0224559_1001717_pt1 | contig 11812 bp, 11 predicted proteins | sample 714S33034metaG_FD_180676 | JGI IMG/M metagenome (GOLD analysis project Ga0224559, IMG submission 180676) | Peat soil microbial communities from Stordalen Mire, Sweden - 717 S3 30-34 | ecosystem: Environmental > Terrestrial > Soil > Wetlands > Peat | place: Sweden: Norrbotten County, Stordalen... | reverse complement strand
TAAATCCTGAAAATGTTCGTGCATTTAGCATGATGTTACTTAAAGCATATGGATTTTTTATATTGAAAAAATATCAGGAACAATTAGAAGTATCTGATAAATTAATTGGAATATCAAAAAATTCATTTGAAAAATTGTATGCATTAAACATAAAATCAAATGCCCTTTTAAAACTTGAGCAATATGATGAATCTGAAAGAATTATTGATAATATATTAAATGAAGACCCTGAATCTGAATCAGCACTTGCTAATAAGGCAACTATCATTTCAGAATATGGAAATTATCATGAAGCAATAGTTTATTATGAAAATTCATTAGAAATATATAACAAAAAGATATCAGAGTACAATTCCAAGAAGACTAAAATAAACATGTTATTAAATGAAAAAATTGATATTTATGTATTAAGTGAAATATGGGTCAATAAAGGAAAAGCTCACTATAAACTAAAAGAAACTACAAACGCATTGGAATGCTTCAACAAAGCTTTAAAACTAAACTCAAAATATGATGAAGCTAAAAAAGCAAAAGAAGAGATCATACCAATTAATAGACAATTCTAAGACTTATCATCTACAATGGGTATGTAAGCAAATCCAATCTAATACGTATAACTATAACTGAATATTATGAAATATAATGATTTGTTCAATAAAAATTAATTAAATTTAGGTGATCGATCAACCGATCCATAGTCTTAAATTCATTGATTTTTAATATTTGTAAATAATTTATCAAAAACGATAAAAAAAATTAATTAGGTTAAGTTTTTTTTTAGTATTATGGTTCGAATTTTAACTTTTTATTTATTATTTTTAATAATTGAATTAATTTTTGTTTCATTACCTACTTTATATCTGAAATTACATTTATTGAAACCTTCAGCGATTGTTTCTGTTCGAATTAAACCTTGATTTCCGATTTCACTTGTTATTCCATCCATGGCACATATATAAGGTGTTAATTCATCGGCATTATGTTGATGATACAATTTTACTATACCGCACTCAGTGTAATCTATACCATAATCAAAATTATCATCACCTTCAATAAATTTATAAACCCAATCATGTGGATATTTTTTTTCCTGTGATTTATTCGCTGCCATTTTTACAAAGTTGATATAATTTGGATCTTTCATAGAAGGAATTACTTCAGGATGGCTGAGATAAAAGTTTTCAGAAGTTTTATAAATTAATTCTCCAATATCCTCTAAAGGTTTTCCATACCTTTTTAACACATTATAAAATACAAGATTCTCTATAGCAATAAAGAGAATATAGGTTAAACGATTACTGTCACCACCTATATATGGAATTTCTTCATAAATTGATTCATATTCTAGTTTAATTTCCTCCTTTATAGTATCGTTAAACTCTTTACCATATTTCTGAATTATTAAATCACATATACTTTCATTAAATCCTTTGAATTCTATAAGAAACTCTGATTTCTTAGATTCATAATAATCATTGCTTTCACTCATTTAACTTCTCCTTAATTTAATTATTCGATTTAAAATATATTCTCCACCATTCCCAAATTACATATACTATTTTACTTATTTTTATTTACCTAAACATAACATCCTAAATTTAATAAACTGTTTTCTTGTATTTATTTTGTTCGCTTTTTATATGCTTTTTAGATCTTTATAGTGCGATTGGTGCCAAAAATAAAAAGGTTTAATATGCTGTTTTATATCCAATAAAGTTCTAATCAAACCTATTTTTACTATTTAATTTATGCACTTAATCTTGTTATTCCTGTTTTTTGGTGCGGTTTTGGTGCATATAGATTTTTTTTGCTCGATTTTTGCTCGATAATATTTGGTTTTTTATGCTTTTTATTTTGTCAAATAATTCCGATTATTTCCGGTTTTTTTCGGATTTTATGTACTTTGATTTTACTTGGGTTTTCTTGATTTTTAATAAACAATCTATTATTTAGAATAGACTAATATAATAAATTAATAAGGTTTCACAATAACCAAACTAAAAATTTATAGTACAGTAGTTACAGATACTAATTTTGTGGTAATATGAAAAAAACATTAGAGAATTTATCTAAAGCATTCATTGGTGAAAGCCAAGCAAGAAACAGGTACACCTTGTATTCTAAAATCGCTAAAAATGAAGGGTACGTTCAGATTTCAGATATCTTTCTTATTACAGCAGATAATGAAAGAGAACATGCTAAATGGCTATTTAGAATGATCCAAGATCTAAAAAAGGAATTTGGTGATGTTGATGCAGTTACAGTAGAGGCAGAAGCCCCTCTGGTAATGGCAACTACACCCGAAAATATTAAAGCAGCAATCGCTGGAGAACACTATGAAAATAGTGAGATGTACCCGGGATTTGCAGATATTGCTGATGAAGAAGGACTCGATGATGTGGCTGTAAGGCTACGGGCGATCGGAAAAGCAGAAGAACACCACGAAGCAAGGTACAAAAAACTTTTAGACATAGTTGAATCAGGCACAGTACTAACGAAGGACCATGAAGTCAAATGGGTCTGCACGAAATGTGGTTATGTCCATACAGGAACCAAACCACCATTAAAATGTCCAGCATGTGACCATGAAAGTAAATACTATGAAATATTATGTGAGGAGTACTGATAAAAATGTTAGAAAAAGGACAAATTTTCAGATGCAATACTTGTGGAAACATTTTTGAATTAATACACGTAGGCGGAGGGGAAGCTGTTACCTGCTGCGGTAGTGATATGGAAAAATTGAGTGACGCTCCTAAAGATGTGGGTGCTGAAAAACATATTCCAATCATAGAAAAAACAAATTCTGGTGTAAAGGTTAAAGTTGGAAAGGTACAACATCCAATGGAAGAAAAACATTACATTGCTTGGATTGAGGTTAGAACCGATAAAGGAACTCAAAGAGCCTTTCTTAAACCGGGAATGGTGCCTGAAGCTGAATTCAAAGTTGATGATGTTAACAATTTAATAGCAAGGGAATACTGTATAATTCATGGACTATGGAGAAGCATTGACTAATTAGTATCCATTTTCCTCCCTTTTTATTTTCTCAGATCGAATGAGTTTGACTTTTTTTAAAATATTATTATTCAATGTTTTTTTCACAAATATAATAAAATATTAGAAATATTTTATAGGAATATTTGGGAAATTAAGAATTATTATAGGCTAAATAATGGAAATTAGCACAAATATCAGAGATAATCAAATCTGATACATAGCTCTATAAAGTGAAGCAAAAATATAAGATACTATTTTTTTATTTAATTTAATCATGTTTTTAAAACATACTGACAATTTATTGTATAATTACAATTTAAACAGTACCCTAAATTTGTTATATGTTCATATTATAGTCCCTTCATGAATTTTTATAATAAATTCAGATGAGAATATCTATCAAGTTAATTAAACAATTCCTACTAGTATAAAATAATAACATAGAACTAGCAAATAAAATATTAAAGATTTAATAGATCGAATTAATTATTAAAAAAAATATTCACTGCTTATAATAAATTAAATCCCTTTTTGATTTATTTATTGTATATTTTTTTGTTCATATGTAAATCTGAAGAGAATCCATTTTACAATATGTTATATTTTAAATTTATTCTACTTTATTATTGATTTCATTTGTTGAAAAACTAGTTGAAAATGAACGATTGGATAATTAAAAAGGTCAATGGTACTTTTTGAGTGTAAGATAATGGTATATTGAGTCGATAATGAAAATAAATCTGTGGGAATTACATATATTTTATTTTTAAAGAATTGTTTCTATTGGAATTAATTTTCTTGTATTATCTTTGAGTACAATCTGATTTTGTCCGGATTTTATGGGTTTGTTGAAGATAATTTAAACAGCTGTTTTTCTATTTGTTGAACTATTAACTGCAGTTACACTTTTTACATTTACATCCACCTAAAAACAATAAATTCTTAAACAAAATTAACCAACTAAAACCTGAAAAATAATAATCTGAAAAAGCAATTAAGCTTAACAAAAAAAATGAAATGAAAGAAATATCTAATATTATACGGTCATGTGAACTATAACTCGATAAAAATTTTAATTGGTTCATATTCTGTGACATAATAAATTTATTTAAATGAATAATAAAAAATCTTATTTTAAACTCTATTAAGTTTTTATAATAAAAAAACAATATTATTATTATGGATATAATATCAGCAATAGCGAATGGTATAACCGCATTATTTACAGGTATAAGTGTTATAATAATTGGAATCATTTTAGGATTTATTATAGCCGGTGTTATTGGAATTATAATATATGGAATTATAAAGATCAGAGACAGAAATAAATATAAATAAAAATTTCTGTTAACATCTATTTTTGATTATAATATTTAAAAATTTATCTCGTAAATTCAATGTTATATTGTTATATAATTATATCACAAACTTTTGGTTAATATATGGAACATAAATTTTAACTAAAAAATTAGGGAAAGTAATTAAATTAATTTTTTCAATAACTATCTCTGGAAAAAATGATATAGTCTTGATAAAAATGATTCTTTAATATTTTCTTCTTCTTCATATTCGGATAATTTATCATGCATAAAATAATCTTGGGAATCAATTAAATTTATAGATCTGACTACTTTCTCATATTTTCCTTTATCATTAATTTTTCGAGCTTTAACATTGTCATTAAACATAATATCTAACATATGTTTGATTTTTAGTTGTAACATCTGATTTTTAATAGGAAAAGCTATTTCAACTCTTTTTTCTGTATTTCTAGTCATTAAATCGGCACTCGATAAATATATTGAAGTATTATTTCCAGTACCAAAACAATAGATCCTTGTATGTTCTAAGAACCTACCAACTATACTAATGATTTCAATATTTTCTGTTTTACCGGGTATTCCTGGAATTAAACAGCAAATAGATCTAACAATTAGTTTAATTTTTACACCTGCATTAGATGCTTGACTTAGCTTGTCAATCAATTCTCTGTCGGTTAAAGAATTCATTTTGAATATTATATTAGCTGGACGATTATTTAGTGCATTATTCATTTCAATATTGATCTTTTCTATCAAATTTTTCTTTAATCCAAAGGGTGCAACTAATAATTCTTGATATTCATCATTTAAATTTGAAATTGCCATGTTTTTGAAGAATAACACTGCATCTTTGCCAATAGCATTATCACTTGTAATAAAACAATAATCAGTGTATAATTTACTGGTTTTCTCGTTGTAATTGCCAGTTCCTAACTGGGTAATATATTGAAATTTATTTTTTTCCTTTCTTGTTACCAATAAAATTTTTGAATGTACCTTGAACTCTTTAATACCATATAAAATTCTGCATCCTGCTTCTTCTAATAATCCTGCATAGTGAATATTATTCTCTTCATCAAATCTGGCTCTGAGTTCAATTAAAACAGTTACTTCCTTTCCATTTTCAGCTGCTTCCAATAGGTATTTTATAACTGAGGAAGACCTAGCTAATCTATAAATAGTAATTTTAACTGAAATTACGTTTTCATCATTGGCTACTTCTTTTAAAAATCTTAAAAAAGGATTTATGGAATCATATGGATAGCAGAGTAAAAACTCCCGTTTTTTTAATTGGGGTATAATATTTCCTTCCTTAATAAATTTAGGTATTTTAGGATAAAACGGATTGAATGATAACTTATGGAATATGGTTTTATTAATTTTTTCAATATGTTTGTATAAATCATACACATAACCCATATCTATAGGTGTATTAGATATTTGTGTCTGATTTTCCTGAATATTCAACTTTTCACATAGGAATTTTTTTAAGTTGGTATCAGAATGTTTATAGAATTCTAGCCTGATTGGTGCTAAACGAGATCTTTTCTTTAAAATTTTCTTCATATATCCTTTATAATCTTCATCTTCATCTATTTGAGAATTAGATAAAACGATATCTGCATTTCTTGTTACAGAAACTATTGTTCTAAATTCTATATGATAATCTGAAAAGATCTCGTTAACATATTCGAATATTATTTTTTCTAATAGAATATAGCGCAGTGGATCATCTGGGAAATATATTATTGGGGGTAATGATGGTGGGATAGGAACAATTCCATACAATGGTTTCCCGTCGCTATTCATTATAACCATGACATTTAGGGATTTATTCACTAAATGTGGAAAAGGATGGTGAATATCAATAATTTGGGGTGATAAAATGGGAATTATGTAGCTGAAGAAATATTTATTAATAAATTTTAATTCACTTTTAGTTAAATCTTTAAAGTCTAAATTATAAATGCCTTCAGATTTTAAGAGTTTATTTAAAGATTTGAATACATCATCTCTACGCTTATATAAACTTTTGGTTCGATCAAAGATGGCATTTAATTGTTCTTGTGCATTTTGGCCAGTTTTATTATCAATATAACCTTTATCAACAAGGGATATATCATATAAACTTCCACATCTAACCATATAAAATTCATCCAGATTACTTGTAAAAATAGATATATATTTTAGACGTTCTAATAATGGAACTGTACTATCCTCTGCTTCTTCAAGAACACGATCATTAAAATTTAACCATGATAACTCACGGTTTTGTGTGAAACTATAATCTCTAGTAGACATTTTAATACCTCTTTAATATCTTTTTGTATAAATATCCTTCTCTAACACCAAATTCACTAATTTCTAGCTGTTCGCATTTAAAATAAGAAATAATTGACTCTAATATTAATAAAGCAGGGATTAAAGTATGTATCCTGGATGGTTTTATATGTAATATCTGATCATAAATATCTTTACTGTCATGATCATCATTATTGAGATTGAATTCTATTTCCATTTCTTTTAATATTTTTACATCTATCAAACCAGAATTGTTTTTTAGTAAATCTAAATCCAATAACATTTGTTCAATTGCACGTATGCTTCCACCGACACCACATATAAAAGGAATTTTATCTGGAAAATCACGACTAATTTTATCTAATTCAAGGTAGGTTCTTTCTTTAATTAAGTTGCACTCTTCCTTATTAGGTATCATCTCTGAAACATATTCATTGAACATTTTTAAAGAACCTATAGGAATAGTGTATCCTTCCTGTATTTTTTTGTTTTCAAAAAATACAATCTCAACACTTCCCCCACCAAGATCAATTAGAATCCCCTTGTCTTTTTTTATAATTTGAATGGATCCGCAAAAGCTTAACCTTCCCTCTTCCTCACCAGACAATAAATCAATTTCAAGTCCAACTTCATCCTTAATAATTTGAATAACATCTGCACTGTTTTCAATATTTCTAAGCGAAGCTGTAGCAAAGAAACTGTAATTATCAATTTTTAGATAGTCCAAACTATTTTTCATTTCTTGAAGAACGGTTAAAAGTTTTTCAATACCATTATCTGTTAATATTCCTTTTGTAATATAAAATACTAATCCTAAAGTTTCTTTTTTTGAAATTACTAGACTTACTTTGTCGTTACTGTAACGATAAATATTTAATCTAACTGTATTCGAACCAATATCTACTATTCCATATAACATCGATAATAACCTCGTTATAAGAAGGAAATGAAAATCAATATTTCTATTTATCCTTCACATTTTTCCTGTAATTGCTTACTATATATATTAAGTTCTTTGGTGAAGATCAAATTTTTTATTAATATCAGGTTTGTTTATAATTATAATTTTAATAATTATCTTGAACTAACTCAAATTGAAATTTTCTTCTTTCAAATAATATATTTATAATAATTGGATTTCAGCTTTATAACATGTTTTTATCTTTCATACAATCTATATCTTTTTTTTGTGTCTATTAAATGTCCATATAGTTCTAATTTTTTATTTTATATCCAAATATTCTTCAAGTCTTTTTCACTAACTGTGATATATTTTACACTTGAAGTGTATGTCTAATCGTATATTTATATTTAAAGTAAAAGTAATAGATATGCTATTAACAAAGTACATATAACTATTAAATATACATTTTCAGTTTATTTTAATAGTCAATGTAGAATTATCATTATTAATAAAAATAAGAATTTAATTGTGGTTTAAGGATTAATTTATTGACTAAATTATTATGATTGAAAAATTTTCCTAATACATCAATAAAAAAATTCAAGAAAAGATCAGTACAATTGACGTTTTTTGGATTATTTCATTTTATAAATATTGGGGAATCAAAAAAAGATTATTTGAATTAGTTCATTTTTAAGCTAATTAACCATGTTTAGATTTGATCAGGGTTAAATATTGATTTTGTTTATTTTAAACAGTACTATATATTAATCTATTTATTACTCTAGTGAAATGTGATATCAAATATTTAATTTCTAAATTCAGGATTTTAGTTCCTTATATGTGTATTAAAGTTCTCTTATAGTAGATTATAAGTACTTGTTTCAACATATGAATCATTGGTCTTAAAACTTACTTCAAAAAATTTATAATAATTTGGGATATAACAAAAAGCAGGAATATATATATGAATCCAAAAATATTATTTGAAAATTCTAAAACTTTTTATATTTTAGGACTACTCTCTATTTTAATTGGATTAATACTCATTAATATAGATTTTAACTTTTTAGATTATTCTTTACTTGGAATTGGAATAGTATTATTAATTTTAGGACTAAACGAGACTATAAAACCTATCTAATAACTTTTGCCAAAAAGGGTGAAAAATGTGTAAACGAAAAAATAATAAAATTTCTATAATGAAAAATTTTCCGGTTGTAAATTGAATAACTTGATATTTTCTTTATTATTCCAGAAAAGAGGTGTACATGCTAACTGATCCAATAGTTCAAGAGGTATTAATTGATATAACTCATGATGAAAAAAGCAGTGTTTCTGTTATTGAATGTATATTAAGTGGTGTAACATCTGATTTTGATATTGCCGAGGAAACGGGTATAAATTTAACTATTATTCGAAAAGTTTTATATGATTTACACTCAGCAGGTATTGCAACTTACAATCGAATTGAGGATCCTGAAAACACAGGTGACATTTATAGCTGGAAATTTAAACAAGAAAGGATATGTGAAATTATTCAAAATAAATATGTAAACATTTCATTAGAAATTGAAAAATCCATTGAATATGAAGTAGGAAACATGTTCTTTGTGTGCAAATCCAATAATCACAGATACACCTTTGAAAATGCATCTGATTGTAACTTTGTATGTCCTGTATGTGGTGATCCTCTTGAACATCAAGATAATTCTCGGATAATATTGGAACTTTTAAAGGAAAAAGAAACTATAGCATCAATGGTAAAACTGAATATCAAATCTATATTCAAATATTAAAGTTATCAGATTTTATAATCAAATTTTTAATAATATTATTTTTTTTATATTTTTTGGTTGCAGAAAATAAAAAGGCAATTGCACAGAAAATAGTATATCAACACGCGGGACATATTTGGGTTGAATCTGAAGAGGATAAAGGTTCCAAATTCAACTTTACAATTCCTAAAGACTTATAATGATTATTATTGTAATTCAGAACAATGGACTTATTAAAAGAATAGTTAATAGGATTAATACCATCTATTTAACTCTTATTTTCAACTAATTCATCTAGAATAGTGTTTACAAGTACATAATTAAGATCTAATTTATTAGCCAGTAAAAAAGGACTCATATCACCATTATAACCTTCTAAAAATGTTAATAATTTATTTTTAGCATCATCCAACGGAATTTCAATATTAAAATTTCCTCTGATCGATATTCCATTTTCAAATAGTATATGTCCTTCTGTTATACCATGACCACAACAAGCAGCTATAACCCCTGGAAGATTTCCTAAACATGCATCATGTCCATTTTTAGTTGGTATTTTACCGCATTTAATACAAGATTTTTCTTCTGAAACAGGGCCCGGATTTTTCAAATGAAATTCTAAACCCTTCCATTCGTAGGAGTATTTATGTCCTCTTTTGTATCCAGTTACCATAATACTTCCAGTTTTTTCTTTTTCATTCATAATATACACGAACTTTTATAAAATAACATGTAAAAGTTATGATATAAAAAGTTTACTAAAATCAGTTTAGAAAAATATCAAAAAATCGATTTTTTTGAATTTGTTCTGCACAACAGAATTTTGTTCCTAATTAAAAAAAAATAAAGAGTATTCTTTTATGGATTTAATAAAAATACTGTGTAGTTTAGATATCCTGCAATTGTTACCCAGATCAAGTAGGGAATCAGTATTATTGCTGCGGGTTTTGAAATGCGGTAGAAAACTAGAATAGTTATTAGAATTGATATCCAAAGAATTATTACCATTACTAAACCGCCAATTATGTTGTGTGTAGCAAAGAATATTATCGACCATACAACATTTATCACCAGTTGAGCAGCAAATACTAGGATGGCTATTTTTACATCTTTTCTTTCTAAACCTTCTCTCCAAACTAAAAACAAAGATATTCCCATAAGAATATATAATGTGCTCCATATAGGTCCAAATGCCCAGTTAGGAGGTGTCCAGTTGGGTTTTGCTAGAGAAGCATACCACGTTGTTATTTGCGTTAAAGTATAAACTGTTCCAACAGCTCCTGCCAAAAATACAACCAATATTGAAACAATCAATTTTGGGATTTCACGAATATTAAAACTATTCATCCTAATCAAAACCTCCCCAATCCATTTAATCATGTTTAATAATGACTAATCATAATATGGTATGTACCATATTAATATATTGAGTTTATAATCATTTAATATTTATTACAATCATTGTCAATGGTAAATTATATCAAATTATTATGGTGTTACAATCATGGAGCGTGACGTTTTAATCGATTTAACACTGATTTTTCGAAAAGTATATTGATTCAAGTGTTATTATCTTTATTTTAGTAAGGACTATATATCTGAACCGATATACTATTAGTATTCTATTATTGATTTTTAATAGACCTATTAATTTAAAAAATATCATCAAAAAAGATTATTCTAAATATGCTACTTTTTTATTATGATCTACAATATGATTCTTTTTTTAATGAAGCAGTGAATTAAAAAAAATAATAATATTAAATATAAGTAATTTTTGATTACAAAACTTTAAGTTAAAACAAACCTTAATTATTAAGGATGATGAAATAAACAGAAATTGTTGATGGATTAAAAGTGGATATTATGAATAATAAGATTATAATCTTGGGGTTAGTGATCATAGTTGTTTTTTTAAGTGGATGTATACAGTCAGACTCATCAAAAATTGATGCCTTATCATCATCTATTAACACCCATCTGAAAAATGGAGATGGAAATTATAACACTGCCGGGACTGATACCAATGAATATCTTTATAGTGCAGCATTAGTTGAGTGTGATAATGCTTCATCAGAGTATAATCAGGCACGATCATTAGCTAGCCAAGGTTTAACATACGCTCAGGATTCTAATGATACAATTTATGCTAGTTATATGGAATCTGTTTTAAATGAAATAAATGCCAAGATCAATGCTACAAATGAACTGAAAACAGCAATCCCGTATTTACAGGATAACGATACTGTAAACGCAAATATCTATTCGAGTGACGCTAATGGATATATGGATGACGCAACCACATTTAACAATGAAAGAGAGAATATAGTTAAGCAAAACCCTACAAAATTTAAATAATTAAACTCATAAAATATAATATAAAAAAAATACTGATTTTTAGAGGTTAAAAATGATAAAGAAATGTATAGAATGTAAAGGTAAGGGTTATAATATCACAAGTTACAAGGTATGTGAAAGCTGCCATGGGACCGGTGTTAAAAGTGAGG
>Ga0224559_1001716_pt1 | contig 11815 bp, 8 predicted proteins | sample 714S33034metaG_FD_180676 | JGI IMG/M metagenome (GOLD analysis project Ga0224559, IMG submission 180676) | Peat soil microbial communities from Stordalen Mire, Sweden - 717 S3 30-34 | ecosystem: Environmental > Terrestrial > Soil > Wetlands > Peat | place: Sweden: Norrbotten County, Stordalen... | reverse complement strand
TCGTCGCCGACAACGGTGATCTTGTCGAACAGGGGAAACTGCACGCCGTAGTTCAATGTGCAGAAGGACTGAATCTCTTCGTTCGAGCCCGGCTCCTGGGCCTTGAAGTCGTTTGCCGGGAAGCCGGCGATGACCAATCCCTGACCTTTGTATTGCTCGTAGAGCTTTTCCAGGCCTTCATATTGCGGCGTCAAACCGCATTTTGAGGCTACGTTGACGACCAGCAAAACTTTGCCCTTGAACTCGGCCAAAGATGTGTCTTCGCCGGTGATCTTCTTGACGGGGATGTCGTAGATGGATGAACCCATGATGATTTTGCCCTCCAGTCTCTCCATCATATAAGGCCGGATCGAGGAGTCTGGAGGGCGCAATCGAAAATGTATCGCGGTTACGGTCTGGTGGCCAGGATGAGCGGAGACGGGCCATGCGTGTTGATCGTGCGTGGATCGACGAAACCGGCCTCGCGCAGCCAGCCGCTGATTTCTTCACAGGAGAATGTGTCTCCGCAATCGGTGTTGACCAGCATGTTGACGCCGAAGATGAGGCCGCCAAGCGGTCCGGTTCGATCCGCGTTCACCAGGAACTCCGCGATGGCGATGGTTGCGCCGGGGGCGAGCGCGTGGAAGGTCCTGGCGAGCAGCGCCTTGCTGCGGACCATGCCTTCGCTGTGCAGGATGTGACCCAGCGTTGCAACGTTGTGGCCGCTGCCGAAGTCCGCTTGTTGAAGATCGCCTTCAGAGAATGAGAAGCGATCGGAAAGTCCGAACCGGGCAACGGTGTTGCGCGTAACGGGAATCACTCCATGCCAGTCGACCGCGGTGACGCGAACCTGGCTTGAACTTTGCGCCAGCGCAATGCCCCAGACGCCCGATCCCGCGGCGAGATCGAGAACGCTCACCGGGCTGGTGGCGGCGCTGAGATTGAGGTGGGCGGCCAGCTCCTGAGCGACGTGGTAGCTCATGGGCAGGATGTCGTTGACGAACTGGGCGAAGAAATCGCTGCCCGGCCCCTGTTGATTGACCGCTGCAACGGGAAGGCCGGTAGCAACAATCTCGTTGAGATGAAGCCAGCGGGGAAGCAGATGTTCGCTGGTGTGACGGATGAGCCCGCCCTGGAACTCGGGCTTGGTGCTGACCAGAAATGCCGCGCTCTCGGGGGTAAGGCTATAACTTCCCTGCGCGTCCTTGGATAGAAACTCGAGACCGACCAGAACATTCATGATCGAGGCCAACCCGCGCTCCGACGCGCCGGTTGCCTGACTTACTTCCTGGACGGATTTTGGACCGCTGTCGAGCACGTCGAAGACGCGGTGCTTGATTGCGGCCTCAAGAACGAGGGGAGGGGCGTAGGCAAAGGCAAGTTGATAGATGCGCTCCGGAGTTACAGGGGCAGTAGTCTGGGTTGTCATGTCGACCTCGGGCGTGGGATTCGGTTGGGGAAACCGCAGGGGAAGAATAGCAGAGCGAAGTTATAGGCGTGTAACTCTTTTTCAAGCACGTCAGGGCAACCGCATGATCGCGACTCAGCGCTGATGAAGGCCTTCGGTGCGGCCCGACGGGGCGCAAAAACAGGACCACGACGCTCTCCCAGGATTGCGCTTCGCTCCATCCTGGGCTATTCTCGGGGCCTCCCTCCGGGAGGAAATGCAGCGGTTGGCCGGTTGGGAGTTGAAAAGAGAACCGAATCCGTCAACAAATACGTCCATCCGATTGCCCAGCTGTACGCGTCAACCAAGCAACTGCTTGGCCACCTTGATGTATAACTCGACCGCTTCGAGCAACTCCTTTTTGGCAAGCTTTTCAAACGGCGTGTGAGCGACGTGGATGGAGCCCGGCCCGAGCAGTAAAGGCTCGCCCCAGTTGCTCAGATGCGGAATGTCTGTTGCGAACTTGGCAATCATGGTGGGCAGGCCTTCGATGGCCTTCATGCGGATAAAAGGACTGTCCAGGGTGAATTCCACCTCGGCCAGATTGCCCGCGGCTTCGATCAGTTGGGCGCGCACTTCGGCAGAGGGGGTGACGGTGCGGACCAGGACCTGGGCCTCGGCCTTGTCGGCAACGACATTGGGCGCGTGGCCGCCTTGGATCTGGCCGATATTCAGCGTGCTCGGGCCGATATCTTCAAGCACCGGCAAGGGCAGGGCAAGCAGCCTCGCCATCACATCAACCAATTTGTGAACGGCGCTTTCGCCAAGCTCGGGATAGGCGGAGTGACACATCTTGCCGCTAGCCTTGAATGCGGCGCGCAAAGCGCCCTTGGAGGCAAGCGCCAGGCAATTGTCGGTGGGCTCGCCATTGATGAGAAAGCGGCTGCCCTTGGGGGATAGGTTGGCGGCCTTGGCTCCGGCGGAGTCGCGTTCTTCACCGGAAACAAACAATAGCGCAACGCGAAATCCCTCGGTGCGCAGCGCCTCGGCGGCAGCTACCTGGGCGGCGATGATGCCTTTGGCGTCGGAGACGCCGCGGCCATAGATGAATTCCGCGTCTTCGCTGAAAGGAATGTAGGGCGGAACGGTGTCCATGTGCGTGGAAAACACCAGGTCGGGCGTTTGGCCGGCCACGCTCGCGTAGACGTTCCAGCGCCGGCCGCCGGCAGGGCCTTCGGCAGGCTGTTCCACGGGGGTCTTCTCGACTGCCCAGCCACGGCCGGCAAGAAAATCGGCCAGGAAATCGCCCACCGCGCCCTCGTGATAGGTGATGGACTCAATCTCGCACAACTGGCGGGTAAACTCGATGGGATCGATAGGCTCGAGAAAAAGACGATCGGTCATGATGCAGTCAGAATATCGCACAAGGCGTTTGCTGCCTTCGATTTCAGCCGGGATCGAGCCTTCTGGAGGCCGTTACGATCAGGGAAACTCCCGGGCAAAGCATGAGGGAGGGATGAAAAAGGAACTTAGCGGAGCGTAGAATTAGGAATGGTATGACCACTACAATCGCACCCGCCCAACCATTCATGGGTTTGGGCAGCTCGGGCTCAGCGGCGACCGTGTTGCGCAGTGTGAATTTATCCGGGCCCGCCGGCCGGCTCGAGGCGCTATTGAACGAAGGAACAGCCGACGCACCTTTCGCGGCGCTGGTCTGCCATCCTCATCCGCTCGGCGGCGGGACATTCCATAACAAGGTGGTTTACCACGCCATGAAGGTCCTCAACGATCCGGAGTGGGGACTCGGCTGGCCGGTATTGCGCTTCAACTTTCGCGGCGTGGGATTGAGCGAGGGCGTTCACGATGGCGAGGCCGAGAGCGAGGATGTGCTGGCCGCGATCGAGTGGCTTGAAAACGAATACAAGCTTCCGCTGGTGGTGGTTGGTTTCAGCTTTGGCGCGGCGATGGCGGTGAAGGCCTGTTGCGGGCGGGGTTCAACGGGCAAGCTCCCAGGTCTCAAAAGCGAGACCTGGGGCACCCAACTGAATGCGCGTTGCGGAGAGAACTCCACAAGCGCAAATGTCGGCGCTCTCGCTTTGCTTGGACTTCCCACCCAGGCCAATGGCCGCAATTTTCAATACGCCTCCCTGCAGGACTGCACCATTCCCAAGCTTTTTCTAAGCGGAGACTGCGACAGCTTTGCGCCTGACACACAGTTGGCGCAGGTGGCCGCAACTGCCGCCGAACCGAAACGCCTGGTACTCATCCCACGCGCCGATCACTTTTTCACAGGTCAACTGGAACCGATGCAGCACGCACTCTCCACTTGGCTCAAGGAGCAACTGCTATGACTCCGGTAAGCGATGCCGCTCTGGAATCCCTGCACGCAACGGCCACAGAGATCTTTACCGGCGCTCTGAAAGCTTGCAACATTCCCGTTGCCTTCGACCGGCGGATACGCTTTGAGGGCCACACGCTGCACCGGCTGTTGCCGGATGGCAGCGGTCCGGCGATGATCGATCTCTCCTGCTACAAGCGCATTTTTGTGATTGCGCTGGGCAAGGCCGCCAGCCCCATGCTCGATACGCTGCTCGAGCGCATGAAGCGGCGCCAGGGCCTGCGCGGCATCTGCTGTTCGAACCAGTTGCCCAAGCATCGCAACTGGCGCTTCCGGTACTTCGAGGGCGGGCATCCGCTGCCCAATGAAGAGTCCTTCGCCGCGGCTCGCGCCGCGCTGGCCCTGCTCAAGAAGGCCAAGAAGGACACACTGATCTTCTTTCTCATCTCCGGCGGAGGATCGGCTATGTTCGACCTGCCGCTGGATGCGCGGATCACGCTCGACGATACCATCGCCTTCCATCAACTGCTGGTTGGCTCAGGCGCGCCGATCGGCGAAGTCAACACACTGCGCAAGCACTTTTCCGCGGTGAAGGGCGGGCGGCTGGCCATGGCCGCGCCGGAGGCAGCCAAGGTTTCCCTGCTGGTGCCCGATGTCCCGCTTCGCTCGCTGGACGCGCTATCGTCCGGCCCCACGTCGCCCGATCACTCGACCGTTGCCGACGTGCGCGCGCTATTGGCCAAGTATGAGCTGGCGCCCAAGCTGCCGCCCTCGGTGCGTGCCTTCTTTGAGCGCGAAGATCTGCCTGAGTCGCCCGGGAACAAGGTCTTGCGTCCGCCGTTTTTCCCGCGCCTGCCGTGGACCGATGCGACTCATGCTCGCCGCGTTGTTACTTCGGCGGCTTCCATGTCCGGCGAGGATGAAGCTTTCCGCGATTCGGTCTTCGAGATTCTGCTCTCAAGCCACGACCTGGTCGAGAACGCCCGCGCATTGGCCGAGAGGGCCGGGTACCATGCCGTAGTGGATAACAGCTGCGACGATTGGGACTACGCCGACGCTGCCCGCTACCTGCTGGAGCGCTTCCATGCGTTGCGCGCAATTCACCCGCGGATGTGCCTGATCTCAGTCGGCGAAGTAACTGTAACCATCAACCGCACTCCTGGCGCCGGTGGCCGCAACCAGCAGTTTGTGATGTCTTGCGCGCTGGAACTGGAGGGCCACCCAGGCGAGCATCTGACCGTGCTCAGCGCCGGTTCCGACGGAATCGACGGCAACACGCGGGCGGCTGGCGCGGTTGCCGACCCCACCACCGTGACCCGCGCCCACGCCTTTGGATTCCATCTGAAATCGTCGTTGGCGGCCTTCGACGCTTGTCCCATGTTCACCGCGCTCGGGGACTCGGTGGTGACCGGTCCCACGGGACACAACCTGCGCGATCTGCGCTTGCTGATTGCAGAGGAAGCGTAGTTCGGCGAATCGGCTGCATAACTTCCGCAGAAACCCATCCAATTGCGGTAACATTGCTTTCACGTTAATTCCGTCCGGATGAGGATCTGTTCGTGGCTCGAAGAGGAACGCGCAAGACAGCCGCCAAGGCGCCCGACATTCGCACCGTCGCTGCTCTCGCGAAGGTCTCCATTGCCACAGTCTCCAGAACCATCAACGGCTCTCCGGCCGTCAGCGATCGCTTGTCCAAGCGAGTCTGGCAGGCCATTGAGCATCTGAACTACTTTCCCAACACCCATGCGCGCAGCCTGGTTTCAGGCCGCAGCCGCATTCTGGGCATCATTGTCGAAAACATCACCAACCCCTTCTTCCCGGAGCTGATCCAGAGCTTTGAGGAGATCGCGGTCGCTCACGGTTATGAGATTCTGGTTAGCTCCTCGAACAGCAATGCGGCGGTTCTTACCAACTGTATTCGCCGCATGCTGGAGCGCAAGGTGGAAGGCGTGGCGGTGATGACGTTCGGCCAGGAAGAGCCATTGCTGGACCGGCTGGTGCACAACGATATTCCCATGGTGCTGGCGGAGTTCAAGCTCGACGCGCCGAAGACGAGCACGATCCTGCTCGACTACACGACCGGTATTGACGCGGCCGTGAATCACCTGGTGGAACTTGGCCACCAGAAGATCGCTTTCCTGGCCGGACCGCACAAGCTGCACTCGGCCATCACCCGGGAGAACGACTTTCGCACGGCGATGCAGGATGCGGGGCTGCCGATCCAGAAGAAGTGGATTATCGAGTGCGATCACACGCTGAAGGGCGGCGTGGCCGGATTCGCGAAGCTGCACGCGCTGGCGTCGCGGCCGACGGCCATTGTCTGCTCCAACGACATGACGGCCATCGGTGTGCTGCGCGCCGCCTACATGGAGGGGCTGCGCGTGCCTCACGATTTGTCGGTCATTGGCCTCGACGACATTGCGTTCGCCGAGTTCACGCTGCCCCCGCTCACTACCATCCGCCTGTCGCGCACCGATCTGGCGCGGGCCGCCTTCGAGGCCCTTCGCCAACAGGCAGAGGACCCCGGCAATCCGAAGATGCAGCGCGAGTTTCTGGTTTCCACCAGCCTCATTGTGCGCGAATCGACGGCAGCGCCGCCTGCGGGCGGACGGTAGCAGCTTTCAATCGGGCCAAATCAACTGAACATGGGCAGTTTCCGGATAGCCCGCTACCTGGAGTTCGCCATTGGGGAGCGCAGCGGCGTTTTAGGGTACTAATTCAAAAGCTGGGGCAACTTCCGGTAATTCGGAAGTAAAGTCAAACGTAATTGCGCGAGCCCTCAGTGCGAAGGGCCACTCCGATGGGTCTTGCCAAAAGTGTTAGCGGTCTTCGGAGGTGTAGGGCGTGTCATACCGGATTTTCAGCGTGGGGCAGGCGATAAAAACCTTGTCGTCGCCGCAATTCTCAAGCTTCACGGGAGGCCGGGGAACGATCTCGATTTTAGGGGAGACTGGCGCTACGGGCATCTTCGGTATAAACAATACCTTTTCCATAGCTGGAAGCCCAACCGAGGCCACTTTGGCCGCTGAGCCTGACCGGGTTCCCTTGGCCGTGAGGCCGTTGCCAATCGCCGACGGGGAGAGAGCCGATGCAGCGGGCGCGTTGGGAGGTGGTCCTGCGTTGCCGCGGGCGCCAGTGCCAGGGATGCCGAAGGATGCGGCCAGGCGAGGGGGCGCGACATTGACGCTTGCGACCGAAGAGGCTGCTGGATCGCGAACAGGAGCGGGAGTCTGGCCGAGAGGTTTCTGTGGAGGGTAAATCACGGCCCGCGGCATCGGCGCCAACAAAACCGGGCGCGGGGTTTTACTGGCTCGCAGTGCTTTGGTCAGTGCTTTGATTGGGGAGCGCTTCGACCGCTGGGTGCTGGGCAATCCGGCTGGCCTGACTTCGACCGGGGGAGTCTTCTCACCGAGGCTGGACCCCCGATCGGCCGGCGCATTGAGCTGCGGCGAGGAACCGGCCTTCGGCCGTTCGAGTGGGAGCGGAGTGGAAATTGCGGGTGCTCCAGGACTCTTGATTTCAGTTCTCACGAGAAATGCTGCCAGGAGAATGTTGAGAACGAACATTGCTCCGACGAGGAGCCGCGCGGAGACGGGCCATGACCGGCGAGCCGTTCGAACACGCGAACGAGCCTGGCTGACCTTGGTCCTACCCCTTTCGGGCTCGTCAAAGATACCCAACTCAATGCTCCCGGTGGTTCCGTCCAGGCAGGGAGAACGGATGCGCCGATTTTTGCTGCGCCCAACTCCCAGCAAGGTGTAACTACATCATATTCCCGATGACCGGCCCCGCGCACGCGGTACCCGAGCCGCCGTCGACAGCGCGAATCCGTACAACCAATATCGGCGGATGTCGGCCACTGCCCGGAATTCAGAATCCGAACGGGTGCCAAACCGTTTCCTGTCCAATCGGCGTTTTCGAGGAGCAATCCAGAGAACTGCGCGCAACCTGCGGTCAATGAGCGCTTTGGGCTGATATGGAGTGACCGTGTCAACTCCGCAACTCTGTGGGGTTGTTTTTGTCGTTGTTTTTGCTTTTCGAGAACAGAGCGAGCAGCAGCCTGGGCGGCCGACGGGAGATAGAGTTGGGATGTTGGCGAAAGCGCGAATGTCGTGCGCAGGAACGATGATCAACTCGGGCAAACGTTCTTTAATCGCGACCATGCGCAGGAGGTTTTCGCGGTTGCTCTCGGCATCCGTATCGGCTCTTCTGCGGACGAGCTAAGCTCCAGCGTTTGGTCGATATTCCTTGAGCATAATTGCTCAGCATGAACCGACGAGGTTAAGTGACACTGCGAGCGGCGAGGCTCAAATGCAGTGCATCGAAAGCGGATGGCAGCTAGTAGTGGGAATTTGCGCAGTGTTTTTGATTGTTATACAGCCGGGGATGACACAACATGTTCCAGGTCCCACACAGACGCCATCCACGTCTGCGCAGAAGGCGCCGGAACAGCTTGGATCGGTAAATCCGGAAAACCTTACTCCACTTTTTCGTGAAACGGCAACTACCCAGTGGCTTGCGGAACATCGCGTGCGCGCCTATGGCTGGCTTGACGGGGGCTATAGCTACTCGTCAAGTGGTGACGGCCTGTTGAATGTCGCTCCTGAGCCCACGCGCTTCGGCAATGAATTCTTGCTGAATGGAGCGTGGATGATCGTCGAACGGCCGCCGGATACTAAGAATTGGTCATGGGGTTTTCGTTCCGACTTCTACGGCGGGTCCGACGCGGCTCTTCTGCGGCCGTTGAATAACTTTGGACCGCAAGACAAGCACATGGGAACGGACTTCCGCCAACTCTTCATCTCCGCGCACATGCCTGTCCTGTCCGCAAAGGGCGTAGATCTTCAACTTGGCCGCCAGAATATGCCTCTGGGGTATGAAACGTTGATGGCTCCCTATCGGCCGTTGTATTCGCAGACTTACTTCTGGATTAACTTCCAGGTCGTAGCCACGGCCGCGGTCGCTACATTGCATCCTGCGAATTCCCTCGATCTTCTCGGAGGCGCGCTGATCGGATATAACACCGTCTTTGAAATGCGGGGTCGCGCGCCGGATTATATTGCTCGCGCAACCTACAGGCCCGGCAACAGTTCGCGAACGGCTTTTCTCGGCTCTGTCTTTGTGGGCCCCAAGCCTGCCCCCATCGCTGCCGGACATACCGATTCCTGGCAAACGATCGTTGAGGTTGAAGCACGGCGCACATGGACCCCGCGCTTCTCTCAGGTCATGCAGGCGAGTTCCTCCTGGGCAAGCAAGGATCAAGCAATTCATGGCGGAACCTCTGCCACGCACGGCGCGTCCTCGATAGCGACCTTTCATCTGGATAGGCAATTCGATCTGAACGCCCGCGGAGAATGGTTTTACGATGCGCACGGAGTCCATACCGGGGTTGCCGGACACTTTGGCGAAACCACGTTTGGCTTCAGCATCATGCCAGCCAGGTGGGTCACCTTCCGGCCGGAAGTGCGCGGAGATTTTTCCGGACAGCCGTCATTCGGTCCGGTTGGCGCGGTCAACCATAGCAGAAATCAACTGACGGCGGCATTCGACGTGATCTTCAAGTTTTCAGCTATCCGGTAACCGGCAGGAACCTCAACCGCGTTGTTATCAGTCTGCATGTAAAGCGAGGCGCAAGCGCAATGACCACATTATCCCTTCTTATCGGAGCCCTGTGCATCTTCGCAATCGGCTACCGCTACTATTCCGCATTTCTCGCCACCAAGGTTCTGATGCTGGACGACAAGCGCGCCACGCCGGCGCACGTCTACGAAGACGGACACGACTATGCGCATGCTCCCAAGTGGGTGCTGTTTGGCCATCACTTCGCGGCCATAGCCGGAGCAGGGCCGCTGATCGGGCCGACGCTGGCCGCGCAATTTGGCTGGGCGCCCGGCTTTCTCTGGATCGTGCTGGGCGCGGTGCTGGGCGGCTGCGTTCACGATTTCACGGTGCTGGTTGCATCCATGCGGCACAAGGGACGGTCGCTGGCCGATATTGCATTGACTGAAATCGGGCCGTTCGCGGGTATTGTCTGCATGTTCGCGGTGCTCTTCATTCTGCTGGTTACGCTGGGCGGACTGGGCATCGTGGTGGTGAACGCCATGAACAACAGTCCATGGGCCGTCTTCACCATCGGCATGACGATTCCCATTGCCCTGATGATGGGCTGGTGGATGTTCAAGAGCGTTAAAGGAAAGGTAGTTGTCGTGGGGCCGTCCATTGCCGGTGTTGCCGTGCTTCTGGCCGCCGTGTTTGTAGGCCGCATCGTGGCGGACTCTTCGATGGCTGGAATGCTGACGTTTTCCGCGCACCAGATCACGATTATCCTGATGATCTATGGATTTGTCGCCTCGGTGCTGCCGGTGTGGCTGCTGTTGGAGCCCAGAGACTACCTTTCGACTTATTTGAAGCTGGGCACGATCTCGCTCCTCATCGTCGGCATCGTCGTGGTTCATCCGCAGATGCAGTTTCCCGCCTTCACCCAGTTTATTCACGGCGGAGGACCGATCATTCATGGCAAGCTGTTTCCCTTTCTGTTCGTAACCATTGCCTGCGGCGCGATCTCCGGGTTTCACTCGCTGATTGCTTCCGGCACGACGCCCAAGATGCTGGATAAGGAAACGGACGCGCGCTTCATCGGCTATGGCGCAATGATGGCAGAAGCTCTGGTTGCCGTGGTGGCGCTGATCGCCGCTTGCTCGCTCTATCCCGGCGACTACTATGCGATTAACGTTCCTCCCGCGGTCTTTGCGAACCTGGGCCTGCATACCGTCGATCTCCCCACGTTATCGATAGAAACAAGCGAAAAGCTGGTCGGGCGCACGGGAGGAGGAGTCTCGCTGGCAATCGGAATGGCGCATATATTTCGCGGCCTGCCGCACATGGATAAGCTGGTGGGCTACTGGTATCACTACGCCATTTTGTTTGAGGCGCTGTTTATCCTGTCCACCGTGGATGCCGGCACGCGCGCCGCACGCTATGTGCTGCAGGAACTGCTGGGGAAGGCCTACAAGCCATTTGGAAATACAAAATCGGTTCCGGGCATGTTGATAGCCAGCGTCCTGGTGGTTGTATCGTGGGGCTACCTGATCTATACAGGTTCTATCTCGACGATCTGGCCGCTCTTTGGCGTAGGCAATCAGCTACTGGCCACAATTGCGCTCGCGGTGACCACAACATTTCTTGTCAACAACGGAAAGCAGAAATATGCGTGGACAACGGTAATCCCCATGGTGTTTGTGGGCGTGACGACGCTTTCTGCCGCGGTGCTTTCCATTACCACGATCTTTTGGCCTTTGGCGCATGTCCCCGGTTCAGAGTTGCAGGGCTATCTGGATGCCGCGCTGATGTGCCTCTTTGTTCTGGGAGTGATTCTAGTGGTCACTGCCGCGATGCGCCGCTGCTGGGCGACTCTGCATGGAGAGCCGCTCCCGGTGGATGCCTTTGGCGCTGAGAAGCCAGCAGAGACAACCGTGAAGATAGGCTGCTGCTAAGTTGGGGTTATCCCCTCGGCTGATACAAACGGCTAAAACGCTATGTTGCCGTTCGCTGAAAATCAATCGACCTGCGAGAGCATTTTTCGTCGGGTACCGGGCGGCTCCGCGACCGGATAACTCCCCTGAAGACGGCTTCCGGCCACCGATGCCTCCGTGCAAGATATTCGGCCGCGACCACCCCCAGGCAAATCCGCGAACAGCGCCGTTGCGCCCTCCTTTTCATCCTCTGGGCGTCCGTTGCAGAAAATAACTCACCGCCGGCGCACAATCGAAGAAGAGACAAGGGAGAACTCCCCGTGAACGGAGAAGCCGCCATGATAAAAGCCCTACAGCCCCCTGGCCCCGTCGGCGCGGCAGGCGAGCCCAGCCGAAGAGCAAGGCCCCGGGCGCTGTGATACCCCCTCCCCCCCTATGTTTTTGGCTAAGTGATAGAAACCGAACAAGATACGTTTTTCCATATCAGATAAGTCATAGAAATTAAACAACTTGGGGGCGGGTGGCCCAGTTCTCGACGACCTCTCCTGACTCCCGAAAAGTCGGCTTGTGGGAAGAGTTGGACCTGGCCCAGTGACAGGCAATTGGGAAACATACTCATTGCCAACTCCGCGGCAACCT
>Ga0224559_1001715_pt1 | contig 11833 bp, 12 predicted proteins | sample 714S33034metaG_FD_180676 | JGI IMG/M metagenome (GOLD analysis project Ga0224559, IMG submission 180676) | Peat soil microbial communities from Stordalen Mire, Sweden - 717 S3 30-34 | ecosystem: Environmental > Terrestrial > Soil > Wetlands > Peat | place: Sweden: Norrbotten County, Stordalen... | reverse complement strand
AAACTATTAAACTTGCTATAAATAAAGGAGAATATTTATTGTCTTTATATAGATATTGTAATAATAGTTTCGATAGTGAAACTATTAAACTTGCTATAGATAAAGGAAAATATTTATATCGGTTATATGAATGTTGTCATGATAAGTTCGATAAAGAACTAATAAAACTTGCTATAAATAAAGGAGAAGATTTAAATTATTTATATGAATATTGTTATGATAAGTTCGATAGTGAAACTATTAAACTTGCTATAGACAAAGGAAAAGATTTAAATTCTTTATATAAATATTGTCATGATAAGTTCGATAGTGAAACTATTAAACTTGCTATAGATAAAGGAGAAAATTTATATTGGTTATATGAATATTGTAATGATAAGTTCGATAAAGAACTGAAAGAATTATATGACAAAAGAATAAAATAGTTCTATAGTTTACTTTTTCTATTTAATATATAACAAAGAGGAGATGATTATGCCAGATAAACTTGTACCTCAGAATGAGTCAGAAATGTTTATATTAAAAGGTTTTGAAACTTTAATGGGTGATGTGCTTGATATGTTAAAGGCAAGTCCTATAGATGATAGACAATTAAATACAATGATATCAATAACAAAGAAAAAATGTTATAACATGGCAGGAATGTTTTTTGAACATTTGAATTTGAAGGAGGATAAATAAATGATTATATTTGGCTCAAAATGTAAAACAGAGATAATGCCTTTATCTAATATTCAAGCTTCGGTGAAAAATGTTGATACTGATAGATATATATATTTAAGATCAAGAATTATAACATGCGATGAAGCAAATGGAAATGGTGATTACTTACCAAGGGAAGAAGTTATTAAATCCAGACAATTTAATGACACTACAAAAGAAGCTTATAAATCTTTCGTTGGAAAAATAGTAGATTATAATCATGATACAAATATTGTAATTGGAAAAATCATAGCAGTTGAATTTATAGAAAATAAAGAAGGAAAAGATTATGTAGATATTATATGTAGTATTGATAAAAAATGTCCTGCTGGCGGGTCTACTGCAGATCAAAATTTTTATAATAGAATAATTTCAAGAATTGAAAATAATGAATTGAATCAAATGTCTATGGAAGCGTTTGCGGAAAATGCAGAATGTCCATATTGCAAATCTAAATTTCCTTTTTCGGAACCGTGCGGAGATGTTAGAGATTATATGAATGCGAAAATTAAAGCTGCTGATGGTTCGGATTTTTATATATATAGAATAGATAGGGATTTAACATTCGTCGGTGCTGGTATGGTAGAAAATCCCGCAGACAAGAATGCAATTGTTACAAATGTTATTGCGAAAGATGTAGAAGAAAAGAAAGAAGAGCCTAAGAAAGAAAAAACAGCGAAAGAAGTTATGAGTAATATGACGGCACTTGAGTTTATAAAAGTAATTGAAGCATTAGATAATACAGAAAAAAATAATGAATTGATTGCTAAACTTATTAAAGAAATAAAAGAACCAATATATGAAAAAGAACTTGGACAATATATAACTCAACGTATGACAAGTATGGAAATAAAAGATATAAAAGCATCGTTAATTAAAGCCGGCAAATTAATTGAACAATCTCTTAATGCACACGTAATTGATTTGAATGGAAATAAATTCTGGCTAGTAATGAAGAATGGTATTCCTTTATTCAAACAATCGATACAAGGAATTTGGGGAGATTTACTTAATAAACCAGTAGATAAATTAGAAGAAGATGAAAAACTTGAAGGTGGAATATCATATAAAGAATATGCAATATCTGATACTTTTAAACGTAGAATGCTTGCAACAATACAAACTGAAGGTGAAGAATATTTAATGTCAATATGGTATGGTAATGAAAAATTTGTAGCGAACATTAAATCAATATCTGATGTATTCGGTTTCAAAGTTGTAGCAAGTAAAGAAAGAATTGAAGCATCAAGTGAAAAAGATAAATTTAATAGTTGTATAAACGCTAATTTAGAAAACGACAAGATTAAAGCTGAAGATGGTCAAACAAGAGAAGATGCTGTAGTAGCATATTGTTTTAATGATACGATGGGAATTCATGCTTCTATGTCTCTCGAAGAAATTTATCAAAAAGATCTCGAAGCTAACGAAGATATATTAGGTGGTAAAGAAAATTTTAGAGTTTGGTTAAAATATAAAAATACTGGTAAGTGGCCTACTACTATTGCTGCACAATTAAGAATAAAGATATTCGCCAATGCTGTACAGAAATTAGATAATGAAAGCAAAGAACATTTGATTAAATCTTCAGAGCTTTTGAAGTATGGTTTTGATAATACTGATTTACAGAAATATAATGTATTAATTGCTGAGAAAGATGTAGAGAAACTTTTAACATATTCTATGACAATTGAAAACATAAAAGAACTTTATTTAAAACGTTTCGGATTTTAAAAATGGAGGATAAAAATGCTTGATTTCATGAAGATAGGTATAATCAAATCGAAGATTAAAGCTTCTGAACCAGTTTTCGATTTTGTTCATATTCTTGATAAAGATAAAGAATATTCATCAAATGAATACGCTGAACTAATTGCTAAAAATTATGATATAAATGAACCAAAAATTAAAAAAGTATATGATGAATTAATATCTAATAAAGATAAGATAATGGTATATAAAGATGGTATGTGGAAGATTGAATTGAATGATGAAATTCCAGAAGATATTGACGCTTCGAAGAAAGATAAAAAAGGTTTAGAATCAGGTCCAGATAAGACTGAACAACGCTTGAAAAATGATAATCCTAAGCCTAAAGAATCTAACAATGATGAATTACTTAAAGAAAAGCTTGAATTATTTTTAAGTAAAATAAGTAAAGATGACTTCCGTAGGCCGAAATACGAATTAATGTTGAAAGAAATAAAAATGCATTCAAAAGAGAAACCTTTGAAAGATTTAAATGAAGAAGGTAGAATGAATGATATTGCGCAATTAAATAAAGAAGGTTTACCAGAGAATAGTAAAGTAAAAGGGAATATTGATAAAAAAATTAATAAAGGTGATATAGTTATATTTGATTTTCAAGACGGTGATTGGGATGAGTTAGAAAGCATAGCTAAATCTCATGACGGTCAAGAAGCTACAGTAACTGAAATTGATGTAGAAGATGTAGAATACAACGAAGATGGTACAAAAAAAAGAGATGGACCACATTATGTTACAATAGAATTTGGTGATGGTACAATTATACCTGCATGCGATGTATATAATTTGACTGAAAAAGTAAAAGGATCTTACGAAGATGAAGAGAACGAATTGAAAGAAGAGATAATTGATGAAGCAAAAGTTATATATAAGAAGAATAAAAATTTTAAAGAAATGGCGTTATCTTTACTTGATATACAAAGATTCAAACATTATCTTGAATCAGTAATCGGCAATGAATTTGATATTGAACAATGGATTGAGAATGAATTGATAGATTCAGAAACCGGAGAATTACGAGCTTCTGATGAAAAGTTAGAACATCTTAAAAACAAATTAGAAAAAGCGAAACTTGAAAAAGAAAAATTAGAAGAACAAATAAAAAAATATAAAGAAGCGCAAAAAAATTTAGAATCGTCTGGTTCTGACGACTTACAATCAAAAGCATCACATGTTTTCGGCAAAAATGCAAAAGTAGTATTTGATGAAGAAGGAAAAGTAAAAGTTTATGTTAACGACGAAATAAAACTTGAAGGAACTAAAGAAAGTATTACTACACAATTAGAAGATATGATTGCTGAAAAAGATAAATTAGATGCAGCGAAAACGCAAGAAGAGACTGATGAACAGCAAAAAGCTTATGATATTATAGAAAAGAAAATTGATTTTGATATGAATATTTTAGAAAGTGAACTTGACAGCAGGGATCTCATAAAATTAGCTAAGATGATTGAATCAAAAAAATATAAATTTAAAGTGAAAACATATAGTATTAAATATCAAGGTGAACAAGAAAAATTACAAGAAAGCAAAGCAAAATTTAAACAAGAAGGTTGGAAAATATTTTTTGAAATAGATAATATAGATTCATATATGATATTGTTTTATAAAGAAGGTATCGCTGCAACTGAAGAGACTGATGAAGTAAATGCAAGTATTGAAGAAAAGTATAGAGAATTAATGTCAAAGAATGATGAGAAACAATTGAAGAAAGAGTTAGACTATTTAAATGAAAGCAAACTTACTCAAGGAATCGATATAGATATAATTGATGAGAAGATTAAAGTAATAAATGAATTAATGAATCAAACAATTGTACCGACAGAAAAAGTTCCAAGTGAAAATAAAGTAGATAGTTTAGCTCCAGCGTCATTAGTAAAATCAAGATTAATAAAAATGCAAGGTAAACAATACATACTGGACATTATACATGCATCATTGATAAATGTTAATGATGAGAAAGAAATATTAAAATTCAAAGATGAATTTGAACTTGCCAGGGAATGTCAAGTAAAAGCGGGAATAGATATTAGCGAAGATATAGAAAAAGCTTTGTATGGTGAAGATGATACTAAAGTTGAAGAGACATCATCAAAAGATGATATGGTCGATAATCAAATAGGTAAACCGGAGAATTTAGAGAAAGATCAAAAATCAGAATCACAAGAAATTGAAGAGATAGAAATGACAGATAAAGAACCAAAAGTAGTAGAGAAAATGGATCAAGATATATGGGATGTTTCAGAAGGTATACCATTAGGCAATGGTTGCATCGCTCATAAAGATAAAGAGACTAACGAAATATATGTAATTGATAAAGATGGTAAAGAATTATTCAGAGCACCGAATGCATTAGTAAATGATATGGGGTTGATAATTGAATTTTTAAGATCGATATTAAAATTAGATAATGAAGTTAAAGCAACGCAGCAAGATGAACTATTAGTAATGATATTAAGAGTTGTAGAAAAATATAAAAATGAAGAACCCTGGAAGTTACAATTGGAAATAAGAAATATATTAGAAAACACGAAAGTTGTAAAATTAACTGCTGAAGATGAGAAATTACAAGATAAATTAAGTAAAATATTAGATGATAAAGAAAATACAAAAGACGAAGATAGCGAAGTTCATGAACCAGGGACTGAAGATTTAGATAATGATAAAGATGATAAAACAGATGAGAAGCTTGCGGAATTGAAAAGACAAATTGATGAAAAGAAAAATCAAGAAGTTATGAGTCAGATAAATGAAAAGAATAAATTGATATCAAAAGTAATAACTTATATGAGAAACAATGATAAAGACTTTGTTTCAAACGAAGAAATATTATCATATAAGAAGCCAGCAGAATCAATAATTTTTGCTAAGGAAAGAGCAATTGCAGCGAAACAAAAAATAGTAATGAAAGAATTAAAGACAGCACCAAACACTGTCTTAAGTTTAATACTTAAAGCATACCAGAATAAGAACAAAGAAGAGATTAACAACTTCAAACTTAATTTTTTTAAGTTTCCAGAATTGAATGAGAATTGATGCTACAAAAATGCTTAAAGGTATTAAACAAAAATTTGAACTGAAAGGAGAAACAGAATGATTAGACTTATGAAATGGGAAAATTCCTCGATATCTGAAAGTTTTCTTCCGTCTGCAAGTCAAACGATATATCAGGGAACAGCTCTTAAGAAAGTGAAAGACGGAACGACTGGAAACATAACTTGGACGGTTTATGGATCAGCAGATCTTACTGGAGCAACCGGTGGTGGTGCATTACCTGTAGAAGGACTTGCACTTGATTCGAATCAGATACAGCCAATAGTAAATACAAGCGGTCCTACGATTGGTGATGGCCATGACTTTCCGAACTTCAATAGAGGTGGATACATCGCTGCTGTTCAGAAGAATGCATTGCTTGAAGTTTTCAATGGTCCGCTCGATACAGCAATAGTTCACGCTGAATCATATACTGTAGGAAACGTGATATATTGGGCTCCAGGCCCGGCATATTTCACTGGAACTGCTGCTTCTGGTGTTGCTGTAGGTATTCTTGAAGATTATTTGACTGATTCCACCGGTGTTGTGGTGAGACTGAAAATTAGACTTACACTGTAATTAGTGTAAATTTAATTAATTATGGAGGAAAAACAAATGGATGAAACAATGGAAAAGAAACTCGAATCGATAAAAGCATATGACTCTTTCAAGATAGATGATATTACGAAAGAGAAGAAATTTGACGGTATAACAGCTTCTAAAAAGGTTAATATACTTTCAAAGACTCAGGCTGGTAAAGGAATACTTGCTGCACAGATGAGAGAACAGATGGTCAGGGAATTGATATATGAGGGACGTGCTCGTCAGTTACTTGATACCTATACTCTTGGAACTAATGGAGAAACAGCTGAATTTGATGCTGATCTTGATGTTCCGGCTGCAGAACTTTCTATTAATGGTCTTCCTATTATATCTGATGTAAAGTCGGATAGGATCAGGATAGAAACTTCGCCTATCAATTGCACATTCCTTGTGAAATGGGTAGAACAGAGCTACAGGAAATTTGATGTAATGGATAATGCAAGACGTAGGGCTCAGGGTTCCATACAGCTTCAGGAGGATTTTAGGTTCTATTCGTTAATAAAGTTTGGTGTAGGTCTAACGAATCAGCTTCCTGTAATCTCTCTTGGAAATACAAGCGCTGCTAATAACAATCCTACGAACCAGAATTCAGTAGAGAATGGTAAAGTATCACCGATGGATATTGCAAAATCGATAGGTGCTCTTCGTGCGAAACTACTTCCTATCGGCGCATGCGCATTATCTCCATCGAGACTTACTGACTTCTTACTCTTCAACGTTTCGACTACTTCCCTCGGACAAGGTGGCTACGGTATATTCGCACCGGCAATCCAAGAGCAAGCATTGAAGACAGGTTTGATAGGTGAGGTTTTTGGAGTTCCGATGTTTGATATGATAGTTATACCGGACACGGAAGTTTACACCATGGCGCCTAAAGAATATGTTGGTAAGCTTGTTGTAAGGACAGATATTGAAATAAAGTATCTTTCCGACGTGTCGAAAGCTGGTGAAATGTTTAGCGCCCAGGAGGATGTGGGAATGTTGTGTAGATACGCGAAAGGCCTGTGCCTTACCACCATAGTAAGCTAGGTTAATAGAATATAAGCTGGGGTGGAGAAAATTCCACCCCAGCAAAATATGAGTTATAAATTATGAAACAATAAAAAGAAAATCATTTCAACAAATAATTTTAAAAATAAATTGAAATGATTGGAGAAGTTATGAAGTCGAAATTTGTAATCTGGAATAAAATAGAGAGTGAGAGGATTGATATTGTGTTGATTGATACTATTGAAATATTTATAAATGGAATAAGCATTTGGTCAATGAAAGTGGAAGATAGCGGTGATTATGCAATATACCATGAATTACTCGATGATATTGAAAAGATAAATGTAGCATATATTAAGAAAGAAGATGAAGAATACCAAAAGTTAAGTGAAGAATTTTTACAGAAATTAAAAACTATGTGAGGCGGGGAAATGAAAACTTATTTAAAGTTTATATTTTGGATTGTAAATAAAGTAGTTATTTTTGCAGCAAAAGAAACTGGCAATCAGAAATTTCTGATTGATGTAACTAATGTTATAATTAGTCTTGAAAAGTTATTTAGTGATTATAAATTGAATTATCCAACATCAGTTGTAATTCAAACACCGGTAGTTGTTACTAAACAAGATTCGAATATACCTACAAACAAAGTCTAAACAGACTATAAAAGAGGAGAAAAGAAATGGCGAAGCTAATTAGAAACATTAGTAACATTGAGAGTCTGAATACAGATATTAAGTATAATGATGGGAAAGCAGTGTTTATAAAAGCTGGTCAAGCAATCGATGTTTCTAAATTTAATCAGGATATTTTCAATAAATCATTGAAAGAAGGAATGATTGGAAAGATGATAGCAAAGAAATGGCTTATGTTTGGCGATGCTATCATAGGTTCTGCTGAGCCTGTACAGAAATTAGAGAATCAAGATAAAATAGATGCTACAAAAAAGCAAGAAGATTTGAAAGCTAAAATTGTAGCAGATCAAATAAATCTTGATAAAGAAAAAGCAGAGATTGATGAGGATAATCCTATATTACAAAATAAGGAATAAACAAAATGGGAAATGCAATTAAATCATTTGATTGTAGAGAGTTTATACCTAAAGAAGCATGGAATTTTTGGCAGAACCGAGATGGTAATGGAGATCTCGGTATGAGATTTATTAATATTAAGATTCCAATATTAATGCAATTTCTTCGTGATAGTTATGGTAAACCTATAATAATAAATAATTGGCATGTAGGTGGAAATTTAGATGGGAGATGTTATAGATTACCAGATGATAACGCATATACATTATATTCAGATCACAGTAGGGGTGACGCGGTAGATTTTAATGTTGAAGGATTAACATCAGACCAAGTTTATCAAGATATGCTTTATAAATATAGTGCGGATTTGATAAGATTGGGTGTGACAAGTATGGAACAGAATACTGAAGGTTGGACTCACTTAGGACTTTCAGATGTCTCTTTGTGGGGATTCTCACAGCAGAATGGAATAAAGTTAATACCATTACCTGCAAGACAAACAATGGGAGTTGTAAAATGACTGATAAAAATGAAATAGAAGAGTCAGAAGAAATTGAGAAAGATCAGCATAAAAATGAAAAAGAAGTTGGTATTGAAATTGAGCATGAACATAAGCCAACGATAAATAAAATTAAAGAATATTTAGAAAAAAGAGGGTGTCTGCCGCCTGATGATTTTATATATAATTGGATAACTGAAGATCATATGAATGAATTTAAAAAATACTATGATAATAATGTTGGACTTCCCGAGATGGAAAGAAGATTAAGTGTAGATAAAGAAAATAAAGTTTATGATAAAATAGAAGAATCATTAAAAAGTTTTTATATAGATAAACAATATGAGATAACACAACTTAAAAATTTAGAAATGAAAGATAAGATAAATAGTAGAATTAAATTTAATACATATAAAGAATTAATCAATGGACATCTAATTAAGAAATTAAATCCGTCTACTTCAAAACAAGAATGGTGTTTAGTTTCTAAGAAAGATAATTCGAAAATACTTAAATGGTTTGGGAGTTCTAAACCTTCTAATGAAGAAGTTAGCAAAGAAGAAAAGCGTATTAATTATTTTAAAAATGTAGCGTCAATAAACTCGTCTAAAACAGAAGAAATTGACGATTGGGAAAAATTCGATAAAGAAGTTGATAAATTACAAGCTGCTCTTTCTGAAGAAGATTTTCAAAGTAGATTTAATAATCTTTTAAATTTAGTAAGTGAAAGCAAAACACCGATTAGAATAAAAGATTCCAATAATACAATATATGAAGTTCTTTCAACAGTCAATACTGAAAGAAATAAATATATCAAAGCAAAGAATATCGAAACTAATGAAGAAAAATCAATTGGCTCTAATGAACTTAAAAAGGGTTTTATAATATTAACACCAGAATTCGAAGTGGCTTCAATTGAGGCGAAGTTTGTAAAGACAAACGACGGTTGGATTGGAAGAGTGGTTAATGAAGATGACAAAGATTATAAAATAAAATTTGTAGATGGTCCTAAACAAGGTAAAGAAGAAACGATTGATAAGGATGGAATTGAAATTATTAAAAGTTCTATACAAGATGTAGAAGCATTTGATAGAGTAAAAGATAACGAAGGTAAAGAATATTTTATGCTAAAGAAAGATGATAATGAAGTTAAGTTATGGTCAATCGAAATGGAACGAGTTATGGATTTACCTATATCAGAATTTAATGAAAAATATATAAAAGCTGGATTTTTTACAAGAAAAGATTTAGAAGAATCCGCGAAAAACATTAAACAACCTTTGCTAGATCCAGCATCACCTTACACTCAAGGTAATCTTGAAGAGTTAGGTTATACTGTTACAAATTCTAATGATGGAATAGTTATTGCCAAAGGTCCAGAATTTACATTTGAATTGTATGAAATCGGTATGGGTGTAATGAAAACTTTAGGAATGTATAGCACTATAAAAGCTGATTTTAATAAGAAGAAAGAATATCTTGAAAGATCTTTAATAAAAAAATATAAACTAGAACAAATGCAAGATATATTGAATCAAATTAAAAATGCAGATCCTTCTGGAGATAAAGCTGATTATTCGATGTGGATTTGTAATATGATTATGAAAGATATCATTAAATTTCCTGAAGATATAGATAAAGTAAAAGAGAAACTTACATTATTTGATAAAGTTAAAAAAAGAGTAGATATTCAAAAAGATATTAATCAATATAAATCGTTTGGAGAGCTTGCGGAAGTATTAGAACCATATAAAGAAGAAGAAAAGATTCCTGAATCAAAAGGGGAAGAAGAAAGAAGAAAAATTGAAGAAGGACAGAAGATAATATTTGATGATGGTAAATATAAAATAATTCAGGTAAAGAATCCAGAAGCTTGCGCAGTATTATTTAGGGGCACTGATTGGTGCGTCAAAGATCCAAAATGGTCAACAGAGTATTTGAAGCAAGCTGATTTATTTTATTTTATGAAAAATAATAAACCTTATGCATTATTTCATAAGCCTTCTGCTCAGTTTTTTAATGTTCATGATAACCCACTTCCAGCAAAAGTTGTGAAAGAACTTTATCCATTAGTCAAACAATATTTAAATTGTATAATGTTAGAATTTGAAAATGATGATATTGAAATTGTATGAAGTATACAATAAAAGAACTGTTAGATAAAGTATTCAATGTTAAAGAAGTGTATGAAAAGTTTCATGACAAATTTTCAATAGATGATATTAAGTATGCTATAAATAAAGGAATAGATTTAAATTCTTTATATGAATATTGTCATGATAAGTTCGATAGTGAAACTATTAAACTTGCTATAGACAAAGAAGAAAATTTATATTCTTTATATGAATATTGTAATGATAAGTTCGATAAAGAACTAATAAAACTTGCTATAGACAAAGGAGAAGATTTATATTGGTTATATGAATATTGTAATGATAAGTTTGATAAAGAAACTATTAAGTATGCTATAAATAAAGGAATAGATTTAAATTCTTTATATGAATATTGTAATGATAAGTTCGATAAAGAACTAATAAAACTTGCTATAAATAAAGGAGAAGATTTATATTGGTTATATGGATATTGTAATGATAAGTTCGATAATGAACTAATAAAACTTGCTATAGACAAAGGAAAAGATTTAAATTCTTTATATGAATATTGTCATGATAAGTTTGATAAAGAACTAAAAGAATTGTATGATAAAAAGATTAATAGTTAGAAAAAGTGTTAATAATTCTTATTTAATATATAAAAGGAGATTATAAATGAAAAAAATTGTTGGAATTTTAGTATTTTTATTTTTAACAAGTATTCTTTGTGCCGGAACATGGTCTGATTTAAAACAATTTCAGAAATATAAATTTGTAAAATCAGTAGCAGTCGAAGCTGACGATGCAGGAAATACATTTGTAGCAGTTGCTAATTATACAGAGGCTGCTAAAATTGCTAAGACTTATTCAAAAATAGAGTATTCATTATATCAAATGAATAGCGCTGCTTTTTGTTTAATAAAAGTTTATAAAGAAACAAAGAATCAGACATTGATAAAAGAAGCTCTGGATATTCTTACTGAAATTCAGAATACAATGAAAGATCAGAATATTGATAATGATAAACTATCAAAAGATATTGATAGTAATATAAATTTCTGTCAAGATAATTTAAAATAGGTGAAATATGGCACGAACTAAAATTATTGAAAATCAAA
>Ga0224559_1001714_pt1 | contig 11834 bp, 9 predicted proteins | sample 714S33034metaG_FD_180676 | JGI IMG/M metagenome (GOLD analysis project Ga0224559, IMG submission 180676) | Peat soil microbial communities from Stordalen Mire, Sweden - 717 S3 30-34 | ecosystem: Environmental > Terrestrial > Soil > Wetlands > Peat | place: Sweden: Norrbotten County, Stordalen... | reverse complement strand
TGTTGCTGCTGCTCAGCCCTTTCTTGCGCACGTTCCTCAGCGAGTTCCTTCTGGGCTTCCCTCTTTTGCTCGGCTCTCTTTTCGGCCTCTAATTTGGCGTCATGCCGCTCCCTGGCCTCTTTCTCTTCTCTTGCCAGTTGTTCCCGCTTCCTCTGCCGCTCCTCATACTTCGCCCTCTTTCCGGCAGCATCTTCGTGGAAGCGATAGGTCCATGCGTAATGGTGACCCTTCTGGAAATTGACAAAGTCGTCCTTGAGAAGGCCGCTTTTGCCGGATTTGCTGAACTGAATGCCGTGCGTAGCATCGCCCACATAGTGGAAGACGTAGATGGCGCCGGTCTTGGCTCTCAAGGCCAGCGAAACATCGTAGTCCTTGTTCTTAAAGGCTTTGGTTGTGCCGGAGAAGAGCCAGGTTCCATCGGAATTGACGAGGATGTTGAGGGTTCCGTCGATTTTCCTGAGGTTGATGTTGTGGGAGATCGGTCCTGTTGTAGCGGGTTCAGCCTGCGCCTGGCTGGCCTCGGCAGGGGCTGCGGGGGAAGGCTGGGCCATTGCCAAAGAAACGGCGAAGGCCAGGATCGCAAAGAGCGCGAGTGCGCTGTAGAGCTTGATGATGGAGATTTTCCTGGACATAGATGCTTCCTCGATTCGAGATTGCACGCACCCTATGCTGTTCGTGCTGAATGGAAGGCTATAGATGGGAAGGGGAATTGTCTTGAATCCCTATAAAGATTTCTCAATTTTTATGAAAAGCCGCCCTTGCTGGCCGCGCATGGGAGAAGTTTGCGGGGAAATGGCGCCAAGAGCGACGCCGGAATGCCGGGGCAAACGCCGCCGCTCTAGGCGCAGCTTTATTTCATCGCCGCCAGCACGGCGTCGGCAAACTGGCTGGTTCCGGCTGTGCCGCCCACGTCGCGGGTGAGGGTCTTGCGCTCGGCATAGACGGTCTCCAGGGCCTTGTGCACCCGGTCGGCAGCAGCCTCTTCGTCGAGGTGGCGCAGCATCAGCACGGCGGACTGCAACAGAGCGGTGGGGTTGGCGATATCCTTGCCAGCGATGTCGGGAGCCGAGCCATGGACTGCCTCGAAGATGGCGCAGTTCAATCCGAGATTGGCGCCGGGGACGAGGCCGAGGCCGCCCACGAGGCCGGCGCAGAGATCGCTGACGATGTCGCCGTAGAGATTTTCCAGCAGCAGCGTGTCGTACTGGTAGGGATTCATCACCAGTTGCATGCAAGTGTTGTCGATGATGTGCTCGCCGTAAACCACGTCGGGATATTGCTCGGCCACCAGGCGCGCGCAGCGCAGAAAGAGGCCGTCGGAGAGCTTCATGATGTTGGCTTTGTGGATGGAGTGAACTTTTTTGCGGCCATGCTTGCGCGCGTACTCAAAGGCGAACTTGGCGATGCGCGTGGAGCCTTTCTCGGTGATGACCTTGATGGCTTCGACGACGCCGGGGACAACTTCGTGCTCCAGTCCCAGGTACTCGCCCTCGGTATTTTCGCGGACAATGATCAGGTCTACGCCGGGCCAGTGAGTTGCCAGGCCGGGCAGATTTTTGATGGGGCGGAAGTTGGCGAAGAGATCGAAGCGCTTTCTCAGCGTGACGTTGATGCTCTTGAAGCCGCCGCCGATGGGCGTAGCGACCGGCCCTTTGAGGGCCACGCCGTTGCGCTCGATGGATTGATAGAGCGCGGCGGGAATGTACTCGCCGAAAATTTCGAAGGCCTCGGCCCCAGCGGCAAAACGCTCCCATTCAAACTGGACGCCGGTGGCCTCGAGGATACGGACCACGGCCTGCGTGACCTCCGGGCCGATGCCGTCGCCGGGAATCAGCGTTACCTTGTGCGTCTTGGATGCTTCGGTCATAACCATACTTTAAACTATCACTACTATGCGCAACTTCGGATTGGCGGATCTGTTTTTTGCCGTCGTGTTGATATTCTGCGCGCACCCCGCCGACGCCGCCGATGCATCTGCTAAGTTGCAGGAGGCACGGCACCTCCTTACCGGCGACCACAAAGATACTGGCGCGGCAAAGAAGCTGCTGCTCGACGTCGTACAGGATCCCGGCCAAGTGCAGGACCCTGATTCCTTGTGCATGGCCTACATATATCTGGGTTACATTGAAGATCGCGATAAGAACCGCGAAGCTGCAACCGGCTGGTACGCGAAGGCCGCTGCAATCGGCGGCACGGCCCCGTTTGTTGCAGGACTGGCCGCATCAGGCATCAAACAGCCGCTTGTGTGGATCCGCCATCTCGACTCCGACGCCGCACGCGAAGAGCAGAAATCCGCCGGATTGCACAAGACACCCGCACAACCCAATCGCGGCGGCAAGGCGTATATTGCCAAAGATCCGCCGGAGCTGGCGCTCGCAACCCACCTCTCAGCCAAGGAAAGGCGCGAAAATTTCGAGGCTCTCTGGAGCATCATTGATGCCTCATACGCCGACTTCAAGCTGAAGTCCATCGACTGGCTACAGGTGGGGCGGCACTACACGGCTCGGCTCGATTCAATCACCACAGATGACGATTTCTATCTCACGATGTTTCAACTCGTGAATGAGCTGAAAGATACCCACTCCTGGCTTAACAATTACAAACCGCCCCTTCTTTCTATGGTCCGTGACATGCCGATTGATATCTTCGAGAATCGCCCGTTCATCGTCGCGGGCGACAAGGCTGGCTGGGAAGTGCTGGCCATCGATGGCATGACAATTCCCGACAGGATCGAATCCCTTCGGCCCTTTATAAGCGCCCGCTCATCGGAACGTGCGTTCCGTCGTGAAGCGGTTCGATCCCTGCTGGCAGGTAAGGAGTTGGAACCAGTAAGCGTTACGCTGCGCTCACCACAGGGACAAACCGAAACCCTTACACTCAAACGCGGAGGCCGGTCCATCCCCGCTCCATCTCCGCAAGTCCCGGTCATGCTGACGAAGCAGCAGTTCGTCGATTTCGGGCGTTATCCTTCGGGGCTCGGATACATTCACATTCGCTCCTTCAACGGGCGCAAAGAGATAACCAGGGAATTCGATAGCGCACTCGATTCTTTGCGTGACACCAGCGGTCTAATCCTCGACATCCGCGATAACCCAGGAGGTTTTAATCACGACGACATCGTCGGACGCTTCCTGCACAAAAGCGCATTTGTCGGCTATAGCTACACCAAAAATGGGGTACAACACAATCAGCTCAACAGAATCAAGAGTTACATTGAGCCCAGAAAGTGGGAATACAAACGGCATGTCGCATTGCTTATAAGTGACATGACCGGAAGCGCGGCCGACCTGTTCACGCTTGGCATGCGTAAGGCGCCGAGGGTGACAACTATCGGCACGACTACACATGGCAATCTTAGTGGTTCAGCTATTTACGCTGTTCTTCCTTGTGGGCTCGTCGTGCGAATATCGAACGGTTATATTAGCGACACGAAAAACCGTTCTATCGAGGTCAACGGCAATGTTCCCGACATCACCGTCGAGACTAGCATTCAGGACTACCTCCACGGTCATGACCCGGTCCTGGAGCGTGCCTGCGAGGTGTTGCTACTGAGTGAACGTTGAGGCTGCTTGAGGTTCTCCTGTTTCAGCATTTAGCTATTAGCTAATAGCTAAATGCAAGAAGCTGGAAGCTACTTCTTAACCTTTACCGCCCCGCGTCCGCCCAGCAGCCCTTCGAGTTCTTCTTTGAACTCGCGCACATCCTTGAAGTCGCGGTAGACGGAGGCGAAGCGGATGTAGGCGACGGTATCGAGGCCCTTGAGGTGCTCCATAATCAGTTCGCCGATTTCTGCCGTGGAGCGCTCGCGATCCGGCGCGTCGGCCAGAAAAGCCTCGGCGGCATCCACAATGGCTTCCAGTTTGGCCGAAGGGACGGGGCGTTTTTCGCAGGCGCGCAGCAGGCCACTCAGAACCTTCTGGCGGTCGAAGCGCTCGCGGCGTCCGTCTTTTTTGACCATCATGTAGGGAATTTCGTCGATGCGCTCATAAGTGGTGAAGCGCCGGAGGCACTTTTCGCACTCGCGCCGCCGCCGGATGGAGTCGGCATCCTTGCTCTCCCGCGAATCCACAACCCGGTCTTGCCCAAAGCCACAATAAGGACATTTCATACAAGGCGATTCTACGGCATGGGAGAGGCCAGGGACTAGCCACCCCAGCGACGAAGACCTGTCGCTGGGGACCCCTGGCAGGGACTAGGGACAAGGGACTCGATAAGTGCAATGTGCTGGCGGCGAAAGAGGGAATGCGCCGCGCAGGACGTGGAGACAGGCGGAGTGCTTTAAAAAGAGCACCGGAAGAAAAAGCCTCCCGGCGCTGTGCGTGCAACTCATACCCACTGAACAGTGGACAGTGAAGAGTGCGGCGGGTTGAGGTTCGTGGATTCCCCACTGCAAAAATCCTGAGTCGGGAACCCACTGCTGGCTCAGGTGCTCACAACCCTATGGCGCGGGAATGTGCCACAGGCGCGATTGGCCACACCGCAGGCGGCTCAGGCGGCGGTTTCGGCGCGGGCCTGCTGCGAGCTCAACTGCTGGCGGAGATTGCCGGCCAGATCAGCCACCACGCGCAGCTTTTCGGCTACGGGCGGAGGCATCTCAGCTCCAGCCAGAGCCAACTGGGAGTGCAGCAGCAGGCCGGCGACGGTGGATTTGAGCTCGGATTCGATGGCGGCGGCGGCGGCGCGGCGGGCCAGCGTTTGCTCGCGCTCGCGGCGATGCAGGGCGGCGCGAATCTCGCGCGTCAGCCGCGCCGCGCCGGAGAGGGCGAAGTTGACTTGCAGGGGAATGGCCAGACCGGCGTGCTCCCAGATGGCCTCGGCGGCGGCCGGATCGCACTCGGCCATCGTCTCATCGACCGCGACGGCCAGAAACTCGCGGCGGCGCAGCGCGGCCAGCGCAGCCTTGCGCCCCTCGGCGACTTCCACTTCCATGCCCAGTTGCGCGGCCACCACGGCGGCGCAATTGCGGGCGCCTTCAATACCAGTCACTATCAGAATGCTCATTTGCTGCTCCTCGTTACAGTGGTCAGTGTTCAGTGGACAGTGGGCAGTGGACAGTTTATGGAGCAGTGATCGCGGGTTCAGTGCTTCGCGCGGCAGATTCGAACCAGAATCCGGAGGCTAGCGGCTAAAGGCCAGAAGCAGAAGACTGATCACTGACCGCTGCTTTTTCACTCTTCGTGAAGCGGGTCGGCGATGCCGTATTCCTTCAGCTTGCGGTAGAGGGTGGTTTTGCCAATGCCCAGCAGCTTGGCAGCCTGCAGCTTGTCGCCGTTCAGGGTGCGAATCGCTCCCAGAATTGCCTGGCGCTCTATTTCGGCCAGAGTGGTCAACTGCGGCTGGCTGCCCTCGGCGGCGGACTCTCCGGCAAGGGCTGCCGAGCGCCGGGCCTCCAGGCCCTGCTGCTGAAGTTGCGTGGGGAGGTCGCCCAGGTGAAGGACCGGACCGCTGGAGAGCGCGCAGGCCCGCTCGATGGAATTTTCCAATTCCCGCACGTTGCCCGGCCAGTCGTGGCGCATCATGGTGCGCAGGGCCTCGTCGCTGAGCGTGAACTTGGTGTTGTGCTCGCGGCTGAGGCGGTCGAGAAAATGCGCCGCCAGCAGAGGTATGTCTTCGCGGCGGTCGCGCAGCGGGGGCAGGCGCAGGTTGACTACATTGAGCCGGTAGAAAAGATCCTTGCGGAAAGCGCCTTTTTCGACCATCGCCGTCAGATCGCGGTTGGTGGCGGCCACGATGCGCGCCTTGATGGGAATGCGGTGAGTCGCGCCGACCGGGCGGACCTCTTTCTCCTGAAGCGCGCGCAACAGCTTGGCCTGCAGGTCGAGCGAAAGCTCGCCGATTTCGTCGAGAAAGACCGTGCCTCCCTCGGCCGAGACCAGCAATCCATCCTTGGATCGATTGGCCCCGGTGAAAGCGCCTTTGACGTAGCCGAACAGCTCGCTCTCGATCAACGTGGGCACCAGCGAACCGCAATCGACCGGCAAAAACGGTTTTTGCGAATTAGGCCCGTAGGCGTGGATGGTGCGCGCCACCAGCTCTTTGCCGGTGCCGCTTTCGCCGAGGATGAGGACTGGGTGGGTGCTTTGCGCCACTTTGGAGAGGATGCGATAGAGCTTTTCCATTTCGCCGGAGCGGCCGATCATGGCGCCCAGCCCCTGCGAAAGCCGGAGCCGCTCGCGCAACTGGCGGGTGGCGGTGTCAGTGGCCAGCGAGGCCACGGCGCGATCGAGAACCGTTGACAACTCGTCCATGGCGAAGGGCTTGGCAAGATAGTCCGAGGCTCCGCAGCGCATTGCCTCCACGGCGGCATTGACCGAACCCGAGGCGGTCATGGCAATGACTACGATCTGGGGATAGAGGAGCTTGACCTCGGAGACCAGTTCGAGGCCATGGCTGGAGCCCGCGGGCAGGTTGACCAGCAGGATGTCAGCGGCGCTGCCGCGCAGCAGACTACGCGCCTGACCCAGGTCGCCGGTACTCTCGACCGCGTAGCCCAGGCTGGCGGCAATCTCCGCGCAGGCCGAGCGCATGGCGGGGTCGGCATCGACCACCAGCAGGTGCAGGCGCGCCGGCGGCTCCGCGATTTGGGGGATAAACTCCATGGTTCTGGTGTTCAAAGCTGTTTCGAGCATTGTATTCGCCTCACGCGCAAAAGGGTAATTTGGGATTTTCTGTTGACGCCGGCCCCCTGTTTCCAAGGCAGCGCGCCGGCCCGTCGGCGCCCGCCTCAACGGGCGCTGACGGGCAGTTCGATCTCGAAGCGGGCTCCATGGGGGGCGCGGTGGGCGGCATGAATATGGCCTCCGCTGGCCTCGATGATGGAGCGGGTGATGGAAAGGCCGAGCCCGCGATGAAGGGCCGGTCCGCCGCCGGAACGCGCAGAACCGGGAGCGGATGCGCCGCTTTGCCGGGTGGTGTAACCGGAGTCGAAGATTTTTTCCAAAGCCTTGTGGGGAATGCCCTGGCCATTGTCTTCGACCGTCAGCAGCAGCCAGGGCGCGTGATCCGTGCCGGATTGAAACTCGCGCAGGCTGATCGCGATTCGCCCGGCGGCGGGCGTGGCCTCGGCGGCATTTTTCACCAAGTTCACCAGAATCCGGGTCAGATCCTCGCCGGTCAAACGCACCGACTGCGCGCCGCCCTCGACATCAACGGTGAGGGCGATGGCGGGCCCGGCCAGGGCCGAGAGCAGGTTGCGGTTGGCGAGCAGCTCCGCGGCCAGATTGCGTATGGGCACTGCGGGCATCAGCTCCCAGCGGGGGGAGCTATCCAGCCGGCTGGCGGCGAGCGGCTCCTCTGTATGCGCCGTGCCGAAAGAAGTGGAGAGGCCGGAATCGGGACCGTAGCGGGCATCGAGATGAGCGTCGAGCGCCAGCAGCTTTTCCACCAGGCGGCGGCTGGCCGTGGCCACCAGCCGGAGCTCGTTGGCGTAATGGTGGAAGGAAGGGTTCAGCACTCCCGGCTCCTGCAACAGATCGCAGTAAAGCCCCAGCGCCGTGACCATATTCCGGGCATCGTGGGCCACGGCGGCCAGGCTCTCGCCCTTGCCGCGCAGGTTGGCCAGCGTCTCGACCACCGCCTCGACCCGCTTGCGCCGGTTCGCGGAGACTCCGATTGCGGCCAGTCTGGCTGCTGCCTGCCCGGCTTCCTTCGTCACGGTCTTTTGTTGTGCCTGCTGCATAACGCTCCTTTTCTGTTCCCTATTCCCTATTCCCTGTTCCCCATGTTTCCGGAACTGTCCACTTCTAATACACGTGGCGTGCCAAACCAGGACAGCCAGATTAAGTTCCTGATAAGGGAGGAGTTCAGCGTCGAATTCCCGGAAAGTGCCGGCGGAACCGGGAGAGGAAGATTCTCCCAAAATGGGACGGATGGAGGTGGCGTGATGGAGACAAAGGTCACCGTTTCAATGGGTTACGAAGGGATTCCTTTTCCGGGCCGGGAAACGAACGGTTTCCCATCCTGGGAAAGACGATTCTGGGAGGCTTTGTGGCTCACCAGCAGGCCGTTTCCCGTACAATCTCTCCATGCATGAAGCAGCTTTTTCCTCGTACTTTCGTCCCGGCGGCCGGAGTCCGGCCCAGCTTCGCCCACTCACGCTGACACCGGGATTTGTCCAGACCGCCGAGGGCTCGGTTCTGGTTTCGCTGGGCAACACGCGGGTTCTGACCTGCGCCACGGTGGAACAAGGCGTTCCCGGCTGGCTGCGCAACTCGGGGCGCGGCTGGGTGACGGCGGAGTACTCGATGCTGCCGCGCGCGACGGTGACGCGCACTCCGCGCGAGAGCGAGAAGGGCAAGATCGGCGGGCGGACGCATGAGATTCAGCGGCTGATTGGCAGGAGCTTACGCTCTGTTGTCGACATGAAGGCACTGGGCGAGCGCACGGTGATTCTGGACTGCGACGTGATTCAGGCCGACGGGGGGACGCGCACGGCGGCGATTACCGGAGCGGCGCTGGCGCTGGCGCTGGCGTTGAAGGCGCTGGTGGAGGCCGGAACCCTGAAGCAATCGCCGCTGAAACAACTGGTTGCCGCCACCTCGGTGGGGCTGGTGGGCGGGGCGATGCTGCTCGACCTCTGCTACGAGGAGGACTCGCAGGCCGAGGTTGATATGAACGTGGTGATGACCGAGGACGGCGGGCTGATCGAGACGCAGGCGACGGCGGAGAAGGGTTCTTTTTCGCGGACGCAGTTGAACGGGCTGGTCGATCTGGCAGAGGCGGGGATGAAGGATATCTTCGCGGCGCAGCGGGCGGTGCTGGGGGTGTAGGGCTTACACAGCTATGCGATTGTCGGATGGTTTCCGGATTGGCGACGACTCAGACGTTTTGAGATTTCGGGTCGCAACTCATTTTTTTAGGATTAATCTGTGGTTATGAGGAATTCCTCCGATCTCAGGTCTCAAAAGCGAGACCTGGGGCACCCGGCCATCCACGCGGTACCCAATGGCGAAAAGGCTGTTGAAGCCTTGGCGATTTGAAGGAGAGATCCATGCTTGGTTTCATGATTCTGACTGTCAGCGATGTTGAACGTTCACTGGCGTTCTATGAGGCGGCATTGAAGCCGCTCAATATCAAGTACTTCTTACCCTATAAGGGCCAAGGCGGCCATCCCGATCTGTGGGGGCTTGGTGATGGAAAGCAAGCGTTCTTTTGGCTTCAGCAAGGCAAGCCCGATCCAGCGTCCGTTCACTGGGGATTCATGGCCGAAAGCAATGATAAGGTCGATGAATTCTATAAGGCGGCAATCTCCGCTGGCGCCAGGGACAATATTTCGCCGCGAGCACGGCTTGAATACTATCCCGGGTACTATGCCGCAGATGTATTCGACCCGGACGGCTATTCGTTCGAGGTCGTCCATAAGAGCTGATGGCGAATCTCAAAATACCGATTCGTTGATCCGAGTGAGCACATCCTTTATCGCAGCACCGCCGACAGCACGAGTGTCATCCCCAGTCAAGAAACTGATAAAACCATCTCCTGCGGCCACAATGTCGCTAGCGTCTCTTTCAGCTCCTGCTTGAAGAAAGACTGGATCATCCAAAAGCCGCAGTCGTTCCCGTGCGACAGGGCGATTGCTCCGGCCCCACAACGGGACATCGTGTTCGGATTCGGGCTGGCAGCGCCAACTAAACTCCCTGTGTTGAACAGCACACTTTTTCCTTGCGTGTTCCTGCTACCATAAGGATGATTGCGGTTTCTGCCGCCTGATGGGCGGATTTCCCGTAGTGGGGTCCGTGAACTACATGCGGCGGCGGAACCGAAACAAACCTGCCGGTTGAACCGGCGAACAGGAGAATTTCCATGCCTCTAGTTTCCATGCGGCAACTGCTCGACGAGGCCGCCAAAGGCGGTTACGGCGTCGGCGCCTTCAACGTCAACGATATGGAACAGATTCAGGCCATCATGGGAGCGGCCAAGGAAACCAACTCGCCGGTCATCATCCAGGCCAGCCGCGGCGCGCGCCAGTTTGCGCAGGACCGCTACCTCTTCCACCTCATTCTGGCGGCGGCCGAACTGAATCCCGAGATTCCCATTGCCATGCACCAGGACCACGGCAACAGCTTTGAGACCTGCAAGAGCGCCATCGATCTGGGCTACACCTCGGTGATGATGGACGGCTCTCTCAAGGAAGACGGCAAGACCCCGGCCACCTTCGAGGAGAATGTCGCGGTCACCAAGCGCGTGGTTGAATTCGCGCATGAGCGCGGAGTGACTGTCGAGGGCGAGATTGGCGTGCTGGGCGGCGTGGAAGATGGACACGGCGCGGGCGGCACGGGCCTGGAGCACATCACCGACCCCGACCAGGCAGTGGAGTTTGCCGAGAAGACCGGCGTGGACGCGCTGGCCATCGCCATCGGCACCAGCCACGGCGCTTACAAGTTCAGCAAAAAGCCCGACGGCTCGGTGCTCAAGATGGACGTGTTGATCGCCATCCACAAGCGCCTGCCCAAGACCCACCTGGTGATGCACGGCAGTTCGTCTGTGCCCAAGGATTTGCAGGACATCATCAACGAGTACGGCGGCAAGCTGAAGGAGACATGGGGCGTGCCGGTGGAAGAGATTCAACTGGGCATCCGCAACGGCGTGCGCAAGGTCAACGTGGATACCGACAACCGCCTGGCCATGACCGGCGCGATTCGCAAGGTGCTGTGGACCACGCCGGAGAAGTTCGATCCGCGCGACTACATGAAACCGGCGCGCGAGGCGATGCAGAAGGTTGTGGCGCTGCGCATGACACAGTTTGGCCAGGCCGGCCACGCGGGCGACTACAAGGCGGTTACGATTGCCGAGATTGCCAAGGGCTACAAGGACGGCAGCCTGAGCACTCAGCCGCTGGTGGCTGCCAAGTAACTCCGGCTCAGTTGAACGCATGAACACAAGGGCCACTCCGCATCAGCGGAGTGGCCTGATTTTTTGCACTGGCGCGCAGGCCGCGCCCCTGCAAATTTCCGCACAATTTTTCACACTAGAGCTTTGTCGAAAATAGTGTAGACCGGCATATTGTCGGTATCCCACCCATTCCGCAGAAAAACGCGGAATGGATGGGGCACGGAAATTTATAGTAAAAGCTAAAATGCTCTAATCCAACGTCGCGCTGGTCTCGTGCGCACTGCAGGCAAAAACGCCCGCACCACCAGCGAAAGGCCAAAGCTGACGATGATGGCTTTGATCATGAGCCAGTTGTCGTAGCTCCAGGAAAAGACGGCCAGCGTGATGAAGACGCCAATGGGGTTGATCTCCGCCAGCACGGCGCGAAGCCACTGCGGCTTGCGGCCGGCAGCTTTGCGGCCGGGGCGCGACAGAACGGCGCGCAGGCGAGGAAACAGACGCGGCACAGCGCGCAGATACTCCCGGTAAGGCTCGCCAAGCTGGCCGGCGAGGAATGCTTCTTCCGCAAAGATCAGGCGCATCTGAAAGACCGTGATGAGCACCGCGACAAAGAGCGCGCCGGTGGGCGGCATCAGGAAAGCCATCGCCGCAAACATGCACCAGGAGCCGAGATAGAGCGGGTTGCGCACGTAGCGATACGGCCCGCCGGCCTGCACTGCGCCGGCCTTCATCTCGCCGTGGTTCACGGTGGATGAGCCGAGATATGCCGTGCCCCAGATGCGCAGAGCCGCGCCCTTGGCGGCGATCAGCATGGCGATGACGATCACCAGCGGCACGGCAACGGCAAAAGAGACCGCTCCGGACCGGGTCAGCAAGAGCGCCAGCCACACCCACAGTGAAGTGCGCGTCCCAATGCCCCAGGCCTCAATCCACGGTGACCAGAAGCCCAGCGTAATGATGACCGTGATAATTGCCACGCGCAATCGGAACTCGATCTTCGTTGC
>Ga0224559_1001713_pt1 | contig 11847 bp, 14 predicted proteins | sample 714S33034metaG_FD_180676 | JGI IMG/M metagenome (GOLD analysis project Ga0224559, IMG submission 180676) | Peat soil microbial communities from Stordalen Mire, Sweden - 717 S3 30-34 | ecosystem: Environmental > Terrestrial > Soil > Wetlands > Peat | place: Sweden: Norrbotten County, Stordalen... | reverse complement strand
TCACGGCTCAGGGCAGGCTCGACTTTATTCCAGTGGCCAACGAAACGGATTACCTCACCATTCCGAACGTGCCAGCACTGCTGGAAGAAGCTCAAGCCTGCCGATTCAGAAGGATGGAATCCGCCAACGCAGCGCAGCAGGCCATAGCTCACCACATGGCCGCATTGGCTTTGCTCTGCGGCCAATTAGATAGCTATGAAGGAAAAGTAAACACGGCCATAAGCGTGCCGATATTCGGCTCCCGTAGATTACGCCGTCAACCAGTATAACGAATATGCCAACAGGAACCGCTTTCGACAGTCTCAACACTTACGCCGCTCCGGCCACAGGTGGCAATCTGGCCGGCCAATCCGCTCAGCAGAACATCGCGGCAGCGGGAGACATTGGCAGTCTCACGACGCTCCTGCAAAATATAAACAACACGAATAACACAAATCGTGTTTACGGCGGGGCGGCGATGGAGCAGCAAAGCTCGCAGAACATCTCGAACGAGTTGGCGGGTGTCTTGACGAATCCCCTGGTTGCGAGCGATCAAATGACGGGGGCAGAGCGCGGAGCATCGGGTGGGTTTGGCGTGGACTCGGCGAACACAAATGCTGCGGTGATGCGGGCGATGAACTTACAGAGCGAGCAGCTTCAAGCCCAGGGCCAGCAAGACCTGACCAGTGCGTACAACCGCGCGGCCCCGCTCGTTGACGCCACGCAGTTCGCGGCCACGCCGCAGCTTTTGGAGCAGCAGCAGCAGGCTCAGGCCCAGAACGCTTTGCAGGCCCAGGCTCAGGCCAACGCCCAGCAGGAGTGGCAGGCGCAGTTGGCGTCTCAGCAGGCTCAGTACACCCAAGGCCAAGCTCAACAATTAAGCGAGTACACCCAGAGCCAGCAACAGCAAGGCCAGCAATTTGCCCAGAACTTGCAGCAGCAGAAAGATCAACTAGCCCAGCAAATGGGATTGAGCTACGCACAGTTGAGCCAGAGCCAGAAGCAGTTCGTTGACTCTCAGGCACAACAGATGACGCAATGGGCTGGATCGTTGCAGGCCCAGGTTCAAAACCAACAGGCGCAAAACGCTTTGGCCCAGGAAGCGCAGCAGGCGCAAGAGCAACAGTTTGCGCAACAGCAAGCGCAGCAGCTTGGCGAGTTTGGCACGACCAGCGGCCAGAATGCGGCTTCGCTTTACGCGCAGACCTACCACACGCTGCCGGGGTATAATCAGTATGGGGCGTTCACCGGGCAGACCGGAGCAGCCCCCACGACCGGCACTTCGGGCGCGACGAACCCTAATTGGAATTCGACTTATCATAGCGGTTTGTCCCCGGGATCATTCTAAATTGAAGGACACTTATGGCAGACGACGACTATCAATCACCTCTGGACGAACGACAGGACCAAGGTCCAACGCCCGACGAGTTGCAAGCGGCGGATTCTAAACTTGAGGAGAATTTATGGCTTTGAACGCGAGTGATTTTTCCAGGTTCTTACTTCGTCATTCAGAACGCTGGGATGGCAAGATTTTCAAGGACACGACTCCCCTCGATGATTCATGGATCGGATACGTTTCGACTGGTTCTTTTCAACCTGACTGGTGGGAATGCCGAGAGGCAGTGAGAAGAATTGTTGAAGGAATTACTTACAAACAATCACAGCCCAAATTTGGACCGGAAGAATCTTTTGACCGGCTTGAGGCTATATTTCCAGATTTGAAATCCTCTTGGGAATCTGTCGGAGACGGCGGTGTTCTGGGAGCCCTATGTGATTCTTGAATAGGAGACTTTATGCCTGACGAATATCAATCACCCGACGACGAGCGCCAAGATCAAGGTCCAACGCCCGACGAGTTGCAGGCGGCAGAGCAGGCCAAGACCGCGCAAACCTTGCAACTGGTTCAGGCGATGAACCAGACCGTCGCGCCGTTGCCGGCAACTCTGCCGACGCAGGCCGCTCCGGTTGGCGCTCCACCCGCGCCGCCGATGACGGGCACGCAGCCGCCGCCCGTCACGCCGGTCGCCCCGCCCCAACAGCCTCCAGGCGCTCCGGGTTACGAATTCGGAAGAGGCATTGGAGTCCTTCGCCCTCCAGCGGCTCCCCCACCGCCTCAGCCTCGAATGTACATGGGTCCGGCCAGCGGACCCGCTCTTGACAGCTTCTCGGCTGGCCAAGGCCCGTCCAACGTCAACTTGATGCCGCCACCCGCTGCGATGGCTCCGCAAGCGCAATCCGCAATGCAATCCCGGTTGGCGGCAGGCACGGGCGGGGAATCAGACCCCGCTGCGCTGTCCCGGCTCCAAGCGGCGGACGCTCCGGGCTCGCGCACGATCTCAGTTCGATCCGAGTCTCCCTATTCCGACGCCTCGCTGGCCAACCAGCGCAACGCGATGCTCTACAACGCCATGAAGAAGTTCGACGCGGGAGATCGGTCGCCGGAAGTCATGGCGGCGGCGATGGGATCGGCAGCGCCAAAGATGATGAGCGCGAACCAGCGAGCCGCGCTTGAGGAGCGCATCCGGCACAACAAGGTCACTGAGGCTGGAAAGCCCCCTTCCGAACTCGTCACCAAAACCGTAGGTGGCAAGACCTATCAGCTTCGCAACGGCCAGTGGGTTCACGTTCCTGACGTACGGAACACAATGGACACCGAAACCCAGACTATTTCGCCCACCGGCCAAGTCATGGAAACCAAGCGCACGCGACATTCTCCGGTTCAAGCGCCTGCGACCAAGACGCCCGCTGTCGGAGAGGTCCGTAACGGCTACCGATTCAAAGGCGGCGACCCGTCTAAGAAAGAGAACTGGGAGCAGATTTAATGGACGGGCCCTGGAGTGACTACGGTTCAGGCGACACGGCGACGGCTACGGCCCCCGCCGACGAGCAAGGCCCTTGGACTCAATTCGAGCCGGGAGTAGCCGCCCCCGTCCAGGCCCCCGACCTCTCGAAGATCAAGCTATCTCCCTACCAGCAGAGCGTTGCCGGTCCATTCGGAGAGAGCATCAAGCCCCCGAGCGGCATGGAGTCGGGGACTGAATTGACGACGGCGCTGGCCGGTGGCGCCGCCAGGGGGCTCGCGGCAGTTCCTCCCACGATCCGGTCCATCGCTGACTTCCCCACGACCGTTGCGCGCGGCATTAGCATGGGCCAAGGCCACTACGCCGACATGCCCCCGGTGGGCGAAGAACGGGCGGCTCAGGCCGAAGGCTTTGGCGCGGCCATGCAGAAGCCGTTCGTTTCGCTCGATCTCCTGAAGGCCAAACCTGAGCCTGACGACCCTGCCTGGGAGGCGGCGGTCAAAGAGGCGGAAAGTATGCTCGTCAGCATCCCCGAGTTCATCGAAAGCCCGCTGGGCATCCTGACGATGGGGACGGGTATGGGCGGAAAGGCGGCTACCAACCTCGCCCGCTACGCCTTCGCCGCCGACATGGTGAAGTCCCTCTTTGAGCAGGCCCCTCAGTTGCGCGACAACTGGGGACAGATGACCCCGAGCGACAAGGGCAAGGCGATCACGCAGTTCCTTGGCACCGGGGCGATGGCGGGCTTGTTGATGCACCCGGAGGCGCGGGGGACAGTCAAAGACCCGCTGGCAAATGTGGCAGACCGCACCGGACAGCTTGCCCCGGACCCGATTCGGCTGTCCCCCGGTGGACGCCCGGTGTTCGGCGCCGAGGCGAAGCCGCTTCCAACGGAGCTTCTAACGGCTCCCGGTGGAGCGATGGCAACCCAGCTTACACCGCCAGCGCAGCGTGATGTGGCCCCGGAAGTTCCACGTGGAACACCAGCCCCAGCGACCGCACCGCTGCCGGTTTCTCCCGATCGTCCTGTATTTGGACAAGAATTGACTTCTCCCAGAGGGGCAGAGCCAGGACGCCTTGCCGCCTCACAGCCGCCTGCACGCCCCCCAACCGAACCGACCGCCCCCGAACCTCCCGTCGTTCCGACCGCCCCAACAGCCCGCGCCCCGATGACTCAGGAAGAGCACGCGTCTGTTTATCCAGTAATCAAAAGCGATGCCTTGGTGGACGGCAGGGAGCAACTGAATCCTGATCGTGTTCCAAACATGTCATCTATCGAATCCTCGATTGACAACCCTCAAATACTTCCGGGCATCAGGGAAGTCCCGATGTCGGATTTTACCCTCACAGGAAAGCATTACTCCGTTGAAGGTCAGAAGAAGATTGATGCCCTGGCAGAGAGCATAAAGGATTCTGGAAAGATTTCACCTCTGATCGTGGTGCGAGACAGCGAAGGTGCGTACATCCTCGAAGGAGCCACCCGCGCCGATGCCCTGTTCAAGCTGGGCGCAAAATCGTTTCCTGCGAAAGTAGTCTTGGATATTGGAGACATAGAAAAAACGAAGGCCCCGAAGCCCGCCGCCCCGCCCGCGCCGCCTGCCGAACCCACCCTTGCTGAGGATGCCGTTGGAAAAGCCACGAGAACTGTGCTTGAACCACCGAATTCTGTCCCCGCAAAGTTAATGTTCGGAGAGGAAACTAAAGTGTCGGAAATTCCGAATTTCACATTCCGAACAACGGCCAGAGGAAAGAAGTACACGTTTGCGCTTTCGGAATGGAACCTTTCCGACGGCAGAAAGCGTTTCGTTCTTTCGGCTGGAGACCCACTCGAATTGGTTGACGCGGCTGCTTTGGTAAAGCTCACCCCAAATGGCCCTGAAATCCAAATGTTGCATAAGGGCCAAACTGGATTTGAGGGACTGGCCGGGGCAATAGCCAAGGAAATCGCCAAGCGGTATGGAAGGCCCGTAATTCCAGAAAACGCTCCGCTCTCAGCAGCGACAAAGAAACAGGCTGCCTCCGCGCGCGCGCCAGAGCCTCCTGTCGTGCCGGCCAAGGTTGAAGCGCCCGTTGTGGCCCCTACCAGGCCAACTCGCCTCATCACTGAAGCCGATCTTGAAAAACTCTCGCCTGCCGAACAGGGCACGCTGGGCCACGCCAACGGAATCGAATATGGAGTTACCCTGGACGAATCTTCCGTGCCCGATCTTGAGACCAAGTACAAGCAAGCTGCTGCCGATCAAAAGGCGGCGTTTCGGTCTTACATGGCGATGCAGAAGCCAGAGTTTAAGGCCGGAAAGACGCCCGAGGAATTGGCCAAATTGACCGAAGAAAACAACGCCGAACAGTTGGCTGCTGGCGGGAGGATGAACTACTTTGGCGGCGCTTTGATGGGCGCCACGCGCGGCCAGCATCCGGTGTCGGGATCAAATTACGCGTCCTGGCTTAAAAGACGAGTTGCTGAGGGAAAGCCGGTTCCCGAAACACCAAAGTCCACCCCCCCCCCCGCAGCGGCACCGGAGAAGTCGGTTGTCGGCCCTGAGCAACGCGCCCTATTGGAAGTGCCCACCACTCCCAAAGCGAGAAGCCAGCAGATTGACATTCTCCGCCGATACGATGCCGCGCTGGAGCGTCAGGAGCAAAACGCGCCAACCGATACGACGATTGACAAGTACAACGCATGGCGAGACAAGCGCACTGAGATTCAGTCCAAACTCAAAGAGTTGGAATCGGCGGCGATGAAGGAAGCGAAAGCGCAAACGCCCGAACCCAAACCCGCCGCGCCTGAGAAGGGACTTGCCTCTGACTGGACCAGTGCCACGGACGAAACGACCACGGCCAAGTCGGGGGAAGATGAGGTATTAAATCCCGATAGCAGTGTTTCTGGAAATCCGCGCGTTTTAACGCCAGAACAAACCGCAAAGCAGCAACGGTTTAGGGAGATATTTCAAAATGCAAAAACCGCATTCGAGGCCCTGAGAACTATAGTGGATGAGCAGATGTTTGCGGGCGCAAGAATGGAAGTCGCTCGTGAATTAGTAAAGCACGGTGATCTGGGAGTGAAATTGGGATTGGGTGGACGTTTTCATTCCCGAGAATGGGGCACCGAAGCGGCTGGTCGTTACTTTGACAAGACGGATACTGCTCACGTTTATGACGCTGCCTTTGAGCATAACAAGGCGGGGGGGACATTCCTACACGAATACATCCACGCCCTCACGAAAAAGGCTATTGAGTCCGGGAAATTCAGGCCCGAACTGGAATCGCTTTTTAAGGCTGCCTACATCAAAGCCGCCAGGGAGGGGTTGAAGTTCCACGGGGTATCAGACATCGCCCTGTCTCACTCGCAAGGCAGAGGGGGTTGGCGCGCTTTCGGCGGTTACGAAACCGAGGCGATCAATTTCAAGTACGTCCCCCATCTTCAAGAGTTTGTCGCCGAAGCTTTGTCCAACAAGAAGTTTCAGGACTTTCTGAATCGCACTAGAAGCCCATTAGAAAAGGGCGCTTTTAGAACATTGTTTGATGATTTCGTTGGTTGGCTTAGTAAATCCTTCGGCATAAAACAATCCTCAGCGCTGCGGGACTCAATACGAATTGGGTTGGACCTTGCTGCGGAAAGAACCAAGGAATCCAAACCCGCCACTGCTGAACTTGTAAATCCTCCCAAAACCGGACTTGAAGCGTTGGCGGGCATCTCAATCCCCAAGTTCGCCAATCGCAAGATGTCCCCGCTTGACCGGGTGACTGCCTCGCACAGCGGCAAGCTCCAGAAGTCCTTCGATGAGGCCCGGCGCGCGCAGCGCGAGATCAAAGCCGAAGTGCCGAGCGAGCGCCGCCAGAACGCCATCAGCATCTGGCGCGAGGCCAAGGGCGACGCGGGCACGCTCCAAGGCTGGGCCGCCGCCGCCAAGGGCAAGTTGTTCAAGCAAGCCGCGATTGACGCTCAGACCCTCACGCCAAAGGAAATCGCCATCGCCACCAAGGCCGGTGCGGCTTTCGATGCTCTGCACGCCCGGGGAACCAAATTCGACGTGCTGCGCTCTCACCGAGACGCCTACGTGCCCCACGTCTGGGATGTCGGCAAGCCCGGCACTGGCTTTGGCACAGGGATGCTCAAGCAGCGCTTCCGATTCTCCAAGGCCCGCACGTTCGACACCTTCTTCGACGGCGACCAGGCCGGGTTTAAGCCCAAGACGCTGGCCATCGGGAAGCTCCTGCCCGCGTACATCCACGAGATGAACACGGTTATCGCCGACCGTCAGGCGGTGCGCGACATCGTGGCCGGCACGAACAAGGACGGATCGCCAATGGCCGTGCCCCGGGGCAACTCCAAGGTGGTTGAGGGCGACGAAGGCAGGGCGGTACTCGTTCAGCCCCGGGCCATGAAGGGAGAACTGGACACGTCTGATTACAAGATGATGTCCGACCAGCCCGCTCTCGCCAACTGGACCTGGGCCAGCAAGGACACTGCCGGAAGGCCGGTGTTCATCAAGTCCGACCTGGCGCTACACCCTGACGCCTACCGTCGTATCAACGCCATGATCGGTCAGTCGGCCTTGCGGCAGTGGTATCACGACCCGGTTACGGGCACCGCCCAAATCCCCCGCGCCATCGTGCGCGGACTGGATACCGCCCAATCCATGATGAAGAGGGAGATGTTCGGATTGCTTGCTCCGTTCCACCAGGTTCAGGAAGGCACGCACGGCATCGGCCACATGGTCAACCCGTTCTCGCACATCCCCAAAGTGGACCTGCGCGACCCAGCGCAGCTTGATGCGGCCAACCATGGCTTGATGCTGCTACCCGACCGCGCCAGCGCCCGCGTGTACCTCGAAGGAGTCGGCGCAAAGTCATCGCTGCTCTCGCAGGGCATTCGGAAGCTTGGCCGGCTCGGGGAAGCCATTTCTGACGTGATTGACGGGTATCAGGATTACCTATTCCACCAGTACATCCCCGGGCTCAAGTTCAAAACCTACCAGGCGATTCTTGGACGCAACATGAAGCGCTACGCTGGGGAATTGAAGTCCGGCGAGATGACGACAGCCGACGTGAAGATCACTTCCGCTGAGCAATCCAACGCTGCCTATGGCCACCTGAACTATGCGCTGCTGGATCGAAACCCCACGATGCAACATCTGATCCAGATGAGCACGCTGGCACCAGACTTCCTCGAAGCCCGTAGTCGGTTCGCCGGTCAGGCCGTCAAGGGGCTATCTTCGCCGGTTGGCGCAGAGCAGTTAAAGGCTATCGCCATTCTGGCTGCTGTGCAGGCCGGGTCGGCGTACATCATTTCCAACGTTACCGGAGGACAATACGACCCGCGCCATCCATTTGAGGTTGTCCACAATGGCCGAAGATACGCCATGCGATCGGTGCCCGAGGACATTTTCTCTCTGCTCAAGGACACGCGCCAGTTCGCCTACAGCCGCGTCAATCCGTTGCTGGTGAAAGGTGGCATCCAGTTGGCCACCGGTCTCAACTACCGGGGAGAAAAGACCGGCCCTCTCGACACGTTCACAGAACTGCTTGCCGGCTACATCCCCATCACCGCCCGCCAACTTCCTGGCCTGCGTTCCCTCACCGCAACCAGCCGCCAGAACCCCGTCTCTCCCTTGCAGCAGTTGGCCGGCTCGCTCGGGCTTCGTATCTCGCGTTACAGCCCCGTATCCGAAACCTACAAGCTGGCCGGCAAGTGGATGGACTCGCAGAAAATGGATCGGAGCAAGGGCAGTTACCCGATCAGCAAGTACCAGCAGTTGCGCTACGCCCTGGAAGACGGCGACCTCGACCGCGCCAAGACTGAATACGACGCGTTGATAAAGACGGCCCCGCCCGGAAAGATAGCCACCGGATTCAAGGAGAGCATCAACCATCCGTTCACCGGAAAGAAATCCACGGACGAAGCTTTCGCCGCCACCCTCACCGGCTACGACAAGGCGCTTTACTTGCAGGCGCTCAGAACGCGCACCAACATGCTCAACGCCTTTGCTCGATTGCCGGGGATGCGCTCGTCCGCTCCCGTCGCGCCCGCCGCCGCACCGCCGCCGCCTTGGGAGCAGTTCCATTAAGCTATTTTCTCATCCTCTGGCTTATTCGGCTTCTGCCAAATGATCGCAGTGCCTTCTGGATCGTATCCGGTCATCTCCGCAACCATTTCTTTATCATCCTCCGTACACCACGTCTCAATAACCAACGGAACATCGGGAAGCGCTAGAAGTTCACAGGCCATCTGGTGGGTAGTTTTCGTTTTATACTCGTGTTGGTTGCAACCGAAATTCTTGTGAGTAAGCAGCCGACCGCTGTAAATTTGGGCATCGTTGGATAGAGCTTTCATTTTGACATCGGGCGGATTTGGAATCATAAAAAATTCTGCTGCCTGGCACCAATGCCAGTCTCGCTCATATTTTCCACGATCAAGAAACGGTTGCCAATATCGACAGGTCTCGCAGGTTTTCATTTCTTCCCCACTTTACACCCCCGAAAACTTTTCGCAAGATTTATTTGACCCACTGTGGGGCATGGTGGTAATCTATTCGCATGTCATCGCAATGCGACCAGATGCGGCAAGTAAGGCTCGACCCCGACAACGAAGAATTGCTCAATGCCGTCAAGGCAAGATGCCCGTGGGATGTGAGCCTTTGCCGGCTGGCCAATCAGGCGATCCGGGCCGGGGCCGCTGAACTCAAACGGTCATTAAATCCAAAGTCAACCACCAAACGAAAGTAATCACCATGCCAAAAACACCAAAGCCAATCATCGAACAAATCTACGCCAAGCACACGTTCAGCGAACCCGAGTTGTTGGACCTGAGCCGGGAACTGGGCCGGACCTGTTCAGAGATCAACCAACTCGAACAGCAGAAGAGCGCGGTTGGAAAGGACTTCTCCGCCCGCATCGAGACACAAGAAATCAAACGCGACGGACTGATTGATAACGTCACGAGCGGGTACGCGATGAAGCTCACCAACTGCATCGTGACGCTCGATCCCAAAAACCGCAGCAAAGATTTCCACAAGCAGAACCCGGACGGCTCTCAGGGCGAATTCGTCGATCGCCGGGAGATGACAAACGCCGATTTCCAGCTTGCACTGCCTGAGACGGAAGTAGGTGCATCGTGATCCAGGAGACAAAGGCGTACCGCGTGGGAGAGCGCGTCTTTCCAACCATCGAGGAAGCGCAGCAGAATGAACTGCTCGCCCTGATGGGGGCAGAAAATTCTCCCACCGAATCCGACACAAATTCAGCGGCTTGGATCGTCGCTCACACGGACGATGTAGTGGCCATCTTAACGTGCCAGCCCAAGAGCAAGGCCCCGCGCAAGCCCCGCAGCGACATCGGCAAGAAACGAGAGAAGAAGGACTCGACCCCCGACGCGCTGTGAAAACCGCCCTCGCCTTCGCGGCCCTGGTATTCGCCGGGGCCGCGATCATGCAAATCTTCCTGCCTCGCCGGCTGCCCAACGCGCTCGTCTATTGCCTGTGCGCGTGGGTGCTGGCGAGGGTGAGGAGGGAGTTGTGAACCCATCACATGATCGCCACACCGAGCCGGGCTTCCCGCACCCCCGGAAGCCCGCCGTCGTGGCTAAGGCTCAGGGAAAGGAGTTCAGCGTTTTGAGAATGGCACCACAATACCCCGCCGGCCCCGAGCGCGTAGTCTGCGCCGGCAATGATGCTGTGGCGCAGTTTTTCTGCGAGGCCGATGCTCTGGCTTATGCCCAATGGAGAAACGATAATGCCCGGCGAAGCCCCCAATCCCAACCGTCTGATCGTGTTCACCAATCACCCTGAAGAGGCCGTGAACTACGAAGCCCAGGGATGGACCCTCAGCGAGATTCTGAATATGCGCTGCTATCCCGGACTAAACCCAGACATCCTCAACCGCAAGCAATGGGGCCTTCGCTTCTGGCGACCGGTCCCGCCCAAGCAGCCGGAGCTTTCGCTATGACCCCCGCCGACCTCGCCGACCTCACCGCCCGGGTCACGATCCTGGAGCGCATCGTCCGGGCGATTGAGGCGTTCGATGACTGCTACTACGAAACCGACGTGCACGACTGCGAGCGAGAGTTGCGGGCCGCGCTCAAGGCGGCCCAACTCCCCGCTTGACTCCCGGCGCGTCGGGGGCAGAATGTGGATGTGACGTTTGAGATTGTAGAACTTTCCATTGCGCCGCCGGACTTCGGTTCCTCAAAAAAACTGATCTCAGGCGTCACAACCACGGCGGCGCAATCGAGGGTTCATTCCGAGGAGCATTATGTCCGTAAAGCTCGAAAAAAAACATGGCGTCTGTAAAAACTGCCGCGTAGATCAACACCCAAAACTTCACCGAATTATTGGCCAAAACGGGGGCCAGCATTTCACCTGGGTTTGCGAACTCTGCAATCAACAGGGTTGCTTCACCACTGCTGAAAAAGGAAGTCCTCCGTTCTACATACCTCACAACCTGATTTTGGCTTCAATGTCTAAGTCGGAAATTGAAGCTCTACCCGTCATCATGCCCGACGCCAGCAATCGCTGTGTGCGCTGTGGAAAACGGGAATCTGAACTTCATCACTGGGCGCCCAAAGAAATATTCGGAAAGGACGAAGCTGAAACCTGGCCCAAAGATTACCTCTGCGTTCCTTGCCATATTCTCTGGCACGACACCATCAACTCCCACCGCGCCAAATGAACACGCTCAACTATGCCGCCGACCATTTCTTAGGCTGCCGACTGGAATTGACAAGGGAAGGTGAGTGCGACGGATGCCACTCGACCGGACCACTGCTCCCGTTTCTACGGCTGTCTAACGACGAAGACCGGCGATACAGCGAATCAGACTTTGACCTGCTCTGCTCCGGGTGCCACTTCAAACACGCACAGTTTCGGGAACTGAAAAACGAACGGCTTCCCTACTGGTTTGTCGTGGCCATGCGCATCCGGGATTACGTGCCTTCCGAGCCCGACCCGATGCCTCTTCCGTCAAAATCCAAATCCAAAAAACCATCTCCGCAACTCGAAATGATATGGCTAAACCGCTCCCCGAATTCCTGAACAAGCTGATTGATAACCCGCCCGTCGCAGGACAGGGC
>Ga0224559_1001712_pt1 | contig 11851 bp, 17 predicted proteins | sample 714S33034metaG_FD_180676 | JGI IMG/M metagenome (GOLD analysis project Ga0224559, IMG submission 180676) | Peat soil microbial communities from Stordalen Mire, Sweden - 717 S3 30-34 | ecosystem: Environmental > Terrestrial > Soil > Wetlands > Peat | place: Sweden: Norrbotten County, Stordalen... | reverse complement strand
TCTAAATTCTCAATTTACCTATTTTTTAAATCTGAAAAGTTGGATCTATAAATAAGGAGTACGTTTTTAAGGTTTTTATCAACAACATTTTCCATTGCATCATCTAAATCATTGGAGTAATATGAATTTCTTTTTAGAATATTTTTAACACTAGCACCCAATTCATCTACAAGTATTAAAGGTATATTCTCATTTATTCTTTCTAAAACATCTGAAACTGATTCTTCATCTATTTCTTCACATGTAACCCCATATTTACCACCAAATATGACCCCTACGTGGTCCATATTTTTAGCCATAGATATAGCTTTCTTTATAGAAGTGACATTGAGTCCAGGATTTATTTCTTCTATAATACGAATTCCATCTTGCTCATTTATCGAAGTCCTACCGTTTACACCCTTAAAATTATTCAAACCTTCTTTTATTTTTTCAATTGATATTCCAATTGTTAAAGATGCACACACTGATGCAAGTATATTTGTAATATGTATAGGTGCAGGTGCAAATGTTGACAGTTGAAAGGACTCGTTGAGGATATGGTTATTAGATGTTTTGAAATCAACAATATCAATTTGAAAGTTCGTTTTATCGAACCCATATTGTATCTGAGATGCAGTCAAATTTGCACTATTTTTACTATTTCTTGAGTTCCCAAATGTATTTGTTTTCTCGGAGAATTCAGAGTATTTGGAATTATAAGATTCAATTTCACATGCAACTGCCTTACTTTTAAATATTTGTCTCTTAGCCTCGCTTGCGGTTTTTGAATTACTTGCAATAGGATAATCCTCAGCCAAATTAGTTAATATACCCACATCAGCAAGTCCAGTACCTCCAAGAGATGTTTCAAATATACATATCCCTTTTTCATAACCTTCAGCTAGTTTCCATGCTTCAATTATACTCGCAGGAGTTATGCTAATATCCCTTTTTAAAACCTTCCATTCACCATCTTCAACAACCTCAACACCCAAACTGCTTAAAACTAAGGGATTTTTCTCCTTAAATATTTCTTTTAACATCCATACAATGCTTGTTTTTCCCTTAACACCCGTAACTTCAATTACAGGAATATCTATTCTATCATTTAGTAAAAATCCCACAGCTTCATGATGTGTCAAGGTAATATTGTGATCAAGTTTGCAATGAACAGGTGACACTATCATTAAATCTGATTCAACCGTATGATTTTTATATACTTTAATATCATCCAAACTTTCAATGAAGGTTAAACCTTTATTTTTGAGTTCTTCAATTCTTGAAGGGTTCATTGATTTATAAATATCCCATGCTAAAACTTCAGTTTCGGGTATTTTCATAAATTCAGAGGATATTAATGATCCTCCATGGGTCATATCAACTACTAAAACTTTCATGGATTTATACATCTCCTTGAAGTTTCTCCCTAACCCTTCTGTAAAAATTTTTGCTTAATCTTACAAAATAGGCATAGTTCTCAGCTTTTTTAAAAATAAATTCATCCATATAGCTAATTTCCTCTTCAAATTGACCGTCTATAACTGCTACAGCCTTTTTACCCTCACGTAGGAATTTAACTTTGATAACACTATCATTTGGTACAACTGTAGGCCTTGCACCTAACTTAAATGGACATATCGGGACAATTATGAAAGCACCGACTCTAGGATCAACAATAGGACCACCTGCAGACATTGAATATGCTGTAGACCCACTAGGAGTTGCTATTATAAGACCGTCAGCCCGGAGTTCTTCAACTATTTCATCATCCACACTTATTTCGATATGAAGCATTTTAGCAGGTTTTTGGGTCATGATAACTACTTCATTCAGAGCTTCATGAAGTTCTTTGTTGTGCCATACCCTAAGCTGTGTGCGTTTATCAACAAAATATTTGCCTTCTAAAACTTGCTCCAATGCTGTAAAAGTTTCTGCAGGATCTATCTCAGTTAAAAACCCTACAGCACCCATGTTAATCCCAAATAAAGGGATTTTTTTCTGGTTGAGAATTCCTTGTGTTCTGAGTACTGTACCATCACCACCCACCGCAACCACCATATCAACATCCATATCTTCAAGATCAGATGCAATATCATAGTATTTGTTAAGTTTGGATGCGAGATTTGAATCAATCAGAGTATCAACATCCTTTTCAATGAGAAATTCAACAATTTTAACTGCTAGTTCCACTGATTTGTCGATATCTAAACGTGCTACAACCCCTATGCGCATCATATACCTCCCAAAATTTCTATTATTCCCTTATGAAAATATTTATTACATGAAGCTATTATAGAAGTTCTATCAAGAACATTAAGTCCACTTTTTAGTGATTTACATTTTTCATCGGTTACAATACCCATAGATTCTTCTATTATTAATTTTGCAGCAGAAATATCAACAATTCTTAAATTACCTCTAACATCTAAAAAAGCATCATAAGTTCCATCTGCAACATAACAAAGTTCTATTGCTACAGATCCTAGAATTCGCATGCTGCTCACAGTTTGACAGAGTCTATCAACCTTGGACATATCAGCCCTGTATATATATGCTCCTATCGAGGACCCTGATACATTTTTACGAGAAGATGGTCTGATAGATTGCCCGTTAAGCCTTGATCCTTTCCCCTTTTGAGCCGTGTAAATGTCATCGGTTGCAAAGTTTTTTACGAAACCAATTTCAATGTCACCTATTGTTAATTTATGTAAATCCTCCAAACTTTTCGATAAACCAGTGGGATCTGCAACTGCTATGGATATTCCATATGCAGGTATGTTTTTTAGGGCATTTCTGGTTCCATCTAAAGGATCCACAACAAATACTGCTTCTGAAGAACCCCTACCTATTTTCAATTCACCAATTTCCTCACTTATTAAAGTAATTGGTCTTTCAGTCCCCTCTAAAATTTCTATTACCTTTTCTTCAGCTACGAGATCGATGTACTTAGTTGGAGTGCCATCAGCACCCATTTTAATTACTTTTCCACCTTCTTCCATACCAACAATTGGTTTAATAACTTCGTGAACTTCTCCCAGTATAGTGTTTGAAATATTACTCCAAAACTTGGTGTCTTCTTTGTCCATTACTACTCCTCAAATTTATATAGGTAATTTTATTTTTAACCAATGTAAACAACTGATGCCACAACAGCACCCTGTTTTTTTACTATATGGCTTTCATTTGCTATCTTTATTTCGTTAATATTAAGCCCCCTGACATCCATCATATATCTTACCATAGACTCTGCTTCATTCTTTACATCTTCAGGATCCCTGTTGATTCCTGTATTCTCCACTACACAACCAAAATAATCTGAGGTTGCAAGGGCTACAGCAGCAGATATTAAATCTCCTTCTACATCGGATGAAGTGTATGCCAATACACAATTTACCATATCACCAGGAAGAAATTTTGGAACAGGAACCAACTCTGTACCCTCAGGGAGGATACTTGAAACCTTTATAAGATTAATATCACCAATCTTTGCTTTTAATAATGCATTATCAAATGCATTGAGCTTTGTAGGGCCTTCTGCCCTTCCAGAAGTTATTGAAACTTTCATTTGTATCACTTAATATTAATTAATAGTAAAAATAAAATATTCATGTTCTATTATTAATAGAAGGTTATCTATAAAAGTATACTTTTTGTATGGTCAAACTCATCACATAATATGTCAAATAGACAATTATTCTTAACAAACGGATAGATCTGGGATAATTACTGGTATTCAAAGAGATATATTTGATTATTGGTTAGTCATAGAGATAATAAAGAAATAATGAATTATTTACCTATACAAATCTTTGTATGGCATTCGAATAATTTAGTCATTTATTCAAGTAAATGAAATAGAATATTTTATAATATATTAGTACAATATAACGATATAAAAAGACGTTCTGAATCTTTATTAAGTTAAAACAATTTAAAATTTCATTTAATTAGAGTATAAATCACTTTATATGGAATAATAGTTTTAAAACTAAGTAAAATTCTATTATTTCTATCAAAAACAATTATTCATATAATCAATAAAATTTAAAAATAGTAATGCATTTCAAATATGTAATTGATTTCTCCAAGAGATTTTTATCGTTATTAAAAATAATGATAAGAAATTGCAGCGAGTTTTAATTGGATATTAATGGATTTTATAGGAATATTTTGAGATTGGAATATTATAAATAAATTCTTTAAACTATTGTTTCGCCACCATGGAACCATTATATTACTTCATATTTAATACAATGTGGATATTTTTTTAAAATAGCCGTTACAACAATATACACAATTCTTACTGCAAATCATTAATTTTAATGTTTTTTTCATCATACCATCCAGTTATAAAAAAAATTTAGGATTATATCATTTTTAAGCAAACTTTTAGATTCTTTTTAGATTCATTTTTTAGTTTAGAGTTAGATTCATTCTTCATAACTCCATCTAAAGCAAAATCAAATAGTTCAAAAATTATTCTATTTAATCTACGGCCTTTTTCTGTTAATTGGTATTCTGTCTGTACAGGAGTAATGCTTACCACTTTTTTTTCAATTATTCCCTTCAATTCTAATTCTTTCAATCTTTCAGATAGAACTTTACTGCTTAAATCCGGATGATCTTCTAAAAAGTCCTTAAAATGTTTATAATCACAAAATAATCCTTTAATTATTTTAATATTCCATTTTTTCCTGAGATAGTCAAATGTTTCATCTATAGTTTGATAAACTTCGTTGAAATAATAATCTTTATTGGTCATACAGATTTCCCCACTTACCATATGGTAATTGGATTACCATATGGTTAGAAAAATTACTTTAAGTTAGTATAATACTTCTTAATATATGATTTGTTTATTATCATTAATAAATAAATCCTTGAAAAATTAAAAAAAATTCAATCATTAAGCATTATTACTAATAAATTGAAGATTTATTAGATGTTTTTTTTTATTAAGGAGGATATTAATGTTATATCGAGATTTTGGAAAAACAGGTGAAAAAGTTTCAGTTTTAGGATATGGTTGTATGCGGCTTCCTATCATTGGGAATGATCCAACCAGTATTGATAAAGAAAACGCTATAAATATGATTCGTTTTGCTATTGATCAAGGTGTGAACTTTATCGATACAGCATACCCTTATCACAGTTCTAGTTTGGATCATGGAGGTGCAAGCGAACCCCTTGTAGCAAAAGCATTAAAAGATGGATACAGAGACAAGGTAAAAATATCTACAAAACTTCCCAGTTGGATGATAGAAACCCGAGAAGATATGGATAAATACTTAAATGAACAGTTAAAACGATTAGAAACAGACTATATTGATTTCTATATGATTCATGGGATCAATAGAACGTATTGGGAAAATTTGAAAAAACTAGACTTTGATAAGTTTTTAGATCAAGCCATTGCTGATGGCAGGATAAAACACGCAGGATTTTCATTTCATCATAGAATAGAACTCTTTAAAGAAGTTGTAGACTATTATGATTGGTCTTTTTGTTTAATTCAATATAATTATTTGGATAGAGATTATCAGGCAGGAAAAGAAGGCTTAAACTATGCCTATAAAAAAGGTTTAGGTGTAGCAGTTATGGAACCATTAAGAGGTGGGCAGTTGGCGACTAAAATCCCAGAAGAAGTTCAAGCAGCATTTAACGAGTCGGAAATTGAAAGATCCCCTGTTGAATGGGCTTTAAGATGGGTCTGGAACCATCTTGAAGTATCAGTCGTTTTAAGTGGTATGAACACTATGGAGCAGATTAAAGAGAATTTAAAAATTTCAACAGATGCTCAGCCAAATTCGTTATCAGATAAAGACTTAAACATTATAAATCAGGCCAAATCTATTTTTGAAAAAAAGCTCAAAATTAACTGTACTGGCTGTGGATATTGTTTACCTTGTCCTAATGGTGTAAATATTCCTGAAAATTTTGCAAAATATAACGATTATTTTCTATTTGGAAGTCCAGAAACCAAGATAGAATACCAATTTCATTATATGGGGCTTATAATGGAGAATGAACGGGCATCAGTATGTATTGAATGTGGTATATGTGAAGAACATTGCCCACAGAATATACCAATAATTCAAGAATTGAAGAAGGTTAAAGAGTTATATGAATAATGGAGGATTTAATATGGGTTTTAACATGTATGTACCTACTAGAATTTTATTCGGACCAGGAGAATTAAATAATCTAAACGAACAAAAAATGCCTGGAAGGAAAGCTATGGTGGTGATTTCTAATGGAAAGTCCATAAAAGAAAATGGCTATCTAAATAGAACAGTTGAAAATTGCAGGTGTAGAATCTGTGCTTTTTGATAAAGTGGAACCAAATCCATTGGAGTCTACAGTTATGGCAGGAAGTGTCTTTGCTAAAGAGAATAATTGTGAGTTTATTGTAGCTTTAGGTGGTGGAAGCTGTATAGATGCATCAAAGGCAATTGCAGTAATGGCAACTAATGATGGAGATTATTGGGATTATATTGCTTCAGGGAGTGGAAGAGGTAAACCAATTGAAAATAAACCATTGCCTATAGTGGCTATTACGACAACAGCAGGTACTGGCTCTGAAACAGACCCCGGTACTGTAATTACCAATCAAGAAAAAAATGAGAAAACAGGATTTTTAGATGAAAATTTGTTTCCAATAATAGCAATTGTAGATCCTGAACTTATGCTTAGTGTGCCTCCAAAATATACTGCTTATCAGGGTTTTGATGCACTATTCCACAGTCTTGAAGGATATATTTCTAAAGGGGGCAATATTATGAGCGATATGCATGCCTTAACAGCTATTGAAAATGTGGGACTTAACTTAGCAAAAGCTGTAAAAAATGGAAATGATCTGGATGCACGTGAAAAAGTCGCCTTTGGAAGTACTCTTTCGGGAATAGTTATGTCCGTTGGTGCTACAACTAGCCAACATTCTTTAGAACATGCAATGTCAGCATTTCATCAGGAACTTCCACATGGTGCAGGCATTATTATGTTTAGCAGGCTTATTTCACACACTTTATTAATAAACAAGTATGTGATGATAGATTTGTAAAAATGGCAAAGGCAATGGGAATGGAAGATGCAAAAGATCCCATGGACTTTATCACTATGTTAATCAAATTACAGGGAGATTGTGGAGTTGCAGACCTTAAAATGTCTGATTATGGAATTAAACCAGAAGAATTTGAAACACTTGCAATAAATGCTAAAGAAACCATGGGATTCTTGTTTACAGTAGATAGAAGCGAACTTAGCATTGAAGATTGTGTTGCCATTTACAAGGCTTCTTATAAATAAATATTTTAATAGGGCTGATGAATCATGGTTAAATCAAATAATTTAAATGAAAGTGTGATCTTCCCAAAAGGAGAAAAACTTCCAGAACAGTTTAGTAAATATTTTACGGGCATTGCATATCTTAATATGCTAGTACCGGGTGATAATGAATTTAATTGTCCAATAGGCAATGTAACATTTGAACCAGGAGCAAGAAATAATTGGCATAAACATCCGGGTGGACAGATTCTGTTAGTAACAGGTGGTCTTGGATACTATCAAGAGGAAGGAAAGCCTATACAGGAACTTAATCCGGGTGATGTAGTAAAAATTGCTCCGAATATTAAGCACTGGCATGGCGCATCACGTGAAAATTGGTTTGTACATCTTTCTATCGAGACAAATGTTAATGCAGGTCCACCAGAATGGTTGGAACCTGTAACAGATGAAGAATATAGTAATTTAAAATAAATATAAAGATTATTTGCTAACGGGGGCTTAATTATGAAAGTATTATTAATAAATGGAAGTCCACATAATAAAGGTTGTACTTATACTGCCCTAACCGAAGTGGCAAAAACTTTGGATGATGAAGGCATTAAAACAGAAATTTTCTGGATCGGGACAAAACCAATTGTAGGGTGCATTGCTTGTATGAAATGTATAGAAACAGGACGCTGTGCGTTTAATGACAGCGTCAATGATTTTCTTGATATTGCCAACGATGCCAATGGATTTATTTTTGGTTCTCCAGTACATTATGCAGCCGCAAGTGGTGCAATTACGTCTTTTATGGATCGCGTTTTCTATGCGGATTTATTAGGGGGCAATCAGTCATTTTATTTGAAACCAGCTGCAGCAGTTATTTCTGCACGGAGAGCGGGAACAACTGCCACATTCGACCAGATCAACAAATATTTCACCATTTCGGAGATGCCTATTATTTCTTCACGCTATTGGAATATGGTTCATGGAGCAAAGCCAGAAGACGTAAGAAAAGACCTAGAAGGATTGCAGATAATGCGAATACTTGCAAGAAACATGGCATGGTTTCTAAAGTGTAAAGAGGCTGGTTCGAAGGCAGGCATACAGCGTCCAATGAAGGAAAAAAACATCTTCACTAATTTTATCAGGGAATAATATCAGAAGAATCAATTCAAGATAAATAATTATTGTTTAAAACTGTGAATAACTAAAAAAATGAGGATATGGAATTATGAATTTAAAAGATGAAAAATGTTTGATAGCTTATTATTCACGTAAGGGGAATAACTATGCCGGTGGGAGTATTGTTAACTTACCCATTGGTAATACAGAAGTAATTGCGAAGATAATTCAGGAAATGACAGATGGCGATCTTTTTCATATTGATACAGTAAATTCCTATCCTGAGGATTATACAGAAACCACCAATGTGGCAAAAAAAGAACAAAATGACAATGCTAGACCCGAACTTTCTAACAATGTAAAAAATATGGATTCTTATAATGTGATATTTTTGGGTTATCCTAACTGGTATGGAACAATGCCTATGGCATTGTTTACATTCCTAGAGGAATACGATTTTTCTGAAAAAACAATTATCCCATTTTGTACACATGAAGGAAGCGGGATGGGACAAAGTGAAAATGACATCAAGAAACTATGTCCTAAATCCAATGTTTTAAAAGGTCAACCAATTAGAGGCTCTAATGTAAATAAAGCAGGAAATAATGTATCAAGTTGGCTTCAAAAATTAGGTATGATTTCTTAATAAGGAGCATATTCTTAAAAATTATCCTAAAATAAAGATGGAATAATTTATGCAGGAGGTTATTAATTATACGTATAAGTGAAATTGCACATAAAAACCATGAAGAATTGTTTCCTAATTATGAATCAACTTTAAAAATTACAGATCCTGAACTTATAGAAGTCTTTGATAATTTCGCTTTTGATGAAGTAATTAGTTATGGAGTTTTAGATACAAAAACTAGATTAATAGTTATTTTAGGGTCTTTGATAGCAAGCCAAACTTTAAGTGAATATAAAATGATGCTTCAAGATGCATTAAATGTCGGTGTAACTCCAATCGAAATAAAGGAAGTTGTATATCAGTCTATTCCCTATGTTGGAATAGCAAAAGCATTAGATTTTATCCATATCACAAATGAAATATTCGAAAGTAAAGGGATAAAACAACCATTAGAAGGTCAATCAACCACTTCACCTGAAACACGATATGAAAAAGGATTAAAAATACAAAAATCAATCTTTGGAGAAATGATTGATAAAATGTATACGGAATCACCAGAAAATCAAATTCATATCCAAAAATATTTATCTGCAAATTGTTTTGGAGATTACTACACTAGAAAAGGATTAGATTTAAAGACAAGAGAACTATTAACCTTTTCTATAATTTTATCACTGGGTGGATGTGAATCACAGTTAAAAGGACATATACAAGGCAATGAAAATGTTGGAAACGATAAAGAAATATTGTTAAGTACAGTTACACAATTATTGCCTTATATAGGCTATCCCAGAACATTAAACGCAATAAACTGTTTAAATGAAGTAATACCCGAGTAAATAATAAAAAAAATCAACTTAAATATAGGGGATGATTTAAATTAATAAAAATGTGTTGTTACTGTCGGCAAGCCCCAGGAAAGGTGGAAACTCTGATTTGTTGTGTGACCAGTTTATGCTTGGAACTAAAGAAAAATGCCATGAAGCGGAGAAAATTTTTTTAAAAGATAAAGAAATCAATTATTGTTTAGCTTGTGATGATTGTAAAAGGAATGGTGGTAACTGTATTCAAAAGGATGACATGGCGGAAGTTTTGAGTAAAATGATAGCAGCTGATGTAATTGTCATGGCAACACCTGTATATTTCTACACAATGAACGCTCAGATGAAAACACTGATTGATAGAACATATTCTAAGTATACAGAAATCAGAGATAAAGATATATATTTCATTGTCACTGCTGCAGTTAACAAAAAACAGGCATTAGAAAGGACAATAGAAGAATTTAGAGGGTTTACTTTTTGCTTAAATGGGGCAAAAGAGAAGGGCATAATTTATGGAACTGGTGCATGGAATATTGGAGATATTAAAGATACCAACGCAATGACAGAAACCTATGAAATGGGTAAAACAGTATAAATGAGGATAAAAATAAAATGTCACAAAAAGATAATCAAGTATGGTTTATTACTGGAGCAAATAAAGGTTTTGGTGCCGCAATAGCCAAAGAAGCTTTAGATCGAGGATACAATGTAGTTGCTACGGCACGTAAACTTGAAGGAATGGAAAAATTCTTGGTAAATCTCCCAACTTGCTGACTGTCAAACTTAACATAACAAATGATAAACAGGTTCAGACGTCTGTTGAAACGGCTTTGGAACGATTTGGGCGTATTGATGAACAACGCAGGATATGGGATACTAGGATACTTTGAGGAATTGTCCGAAAAACTAATCCAACAACATGTAAAAACCAACGTTTTAGGAACTATGAAAATTACTCGTGCTGTGCTACCTTTTATGCGTAAACAGGGTTCAGGCTGGATTATTGTAACTAGCTCTACTTCAGGAATCAGAGCTATTGAAGGAAATTCCGTTTATAGTGCTTCTAAATTCGCTCTGGAAGGATGGACTGAAGGTATGAGCATTGACCTTAAACCCTTTGGGATCCAATGCATGATTATTGAGCCAGGTGCATTCCGAACAGATTTTTTCAATGAAAAAACATCTTTTACAATCTCAGATATTGAGATTGATGATTATGATGAGAAGCGGAAAAAATTGCAGGGTAATGCATTGCTATGGCATCAGAAACAGGCAGGCGACCCTTCAAAACTTGCTAAAGTACTTATGACTACATTAAACTCATTAAATCCCCCATTACGCCTTTTACTTGGTAACGCTGCTGTGTGTCGGATAATAAATATCAAATATTTTTTATTATTTTGTTTCAATATTCTCTTTTGCTCGAAGTTTGACAATTTTCTTAATTAAATTTAGAGGTATAGGTTTGTTATGTGGAAATTGAACAGTTCCTTTTCCGCTTTGTTTATATATTTTCAATTCATCTTTAAATTTTTCAAACACTGTTTTACTAGCAGGATAAAATCCAATATGGTTTTCGAAAGCACCATAGTAAACTAGTTTGCCATGAAACCAAAATGAAGGCATATTATAACTAATTCTTTCTTTTCCTTCTGGAACAGCGCTTTTTATTGCTTGTTGAATTTCTTCCAATCTTCGTTGTATTTCAAGTGGATAATCCTTATTGTAATCTTTAAAAGTCTTCAATTCTTTCTTATTTTTTTCCATATTACATCACCATTCAATTAAATACTTTATTCAAATAAGTCTCTATATTTCATTAAATATGCATATAAAAAAAATAAAATAATTTATGTAAATTTAATCCATTTTAGGTTCCATTATTACAAAGATGTTTCCCTCGGTGTCCTTGAAAGTTCCCATTATACCCCTTTCAGGAATTTCCATTTTTTCTGACATCTTGATTCCACCTTCCATCACTTTGGCAAAATCATCCTATGACTACACACCTATGGCATCTCTGACC
>Ga0224559_1001711_pt1 | contig 11861 bp, 12 predicted proteins | sample 714S33034metaG_FD_180676 | JGI IMG/M metagenome (GOLD analysis project Ga0224559, IMG submission 180676) | Peat soil microbial communities from Stordalen Mire, Sweden - 717 S3 30-34 | ecosystem: Environmental > Terrestrial > Soil > Wetlands > Peat | place: Sweden: Norrbotten County, Stordalen... | reverse complement strand
CCGCGAAGCAGCTATTCTTGTGAAGTATCTCCACTGAGTGAAAGCCAACTTCACGTAACAGGTCTATTTGGAAAAGGAGTGGGCGAGGAGTGTCCTCTCTCTCAATGTAGGCGAACACGTCGTCGCGGTATTGAGCATCCTTCACCTGCGCCAAATACTCCCCATAACGCCGCCACATCATGGTCTGAATCGACGGCGTCGAGTGCTCAATCAGGTCGGAAATCCACATAGAGCCGCCCGGTTTCAAAGCGGCATAGCACTTAGCAAACACGGCCTTCCACTCGTTATCGGTGCGCAAATGATGTAAAACGGCAGCAGCGAAGATAATGTCAAAGCGCAACTGTCTCAATGGCAAGTCCCGGATATCGGCTTGAGCGGTCGCAATATCCCCATTTGTGGCGGGGCGGATTCTTTGAACCGCCCTCTCCAGCATCGGCTGACTTAAGTCAACTAAGGTCACGCTGAGGTTGGGCAGCTTCTGAAGCAGCTTCAGCGTGTAATTTCCTGCTCCACAACCGATATCGAGAATGTGGGTCGCATGAGGATTGGCCGCAGCGGCAGCGTTCGTGATTAGCTCAAGCGCCAGCGGGGCGTCGATAGTTGACAGTTGTCCAGTTTTTAAATCGGAAAATCTTTCAACATCGTTATCGAAACGTTCACGAATTTGGTCAACTGTAGCCTTCATTATTCTCCTCGGCGGTATCATCTCCTTTCAAGATTGCCATAGGGCGACCCCCTGCTGTCAACCACGTCTCGCAGGAGACGGCAACGACGCCCACGCCCAGTCTTCACCCGCATGTTGAACCCGACTGCTGTTTCGCGGCAAGAGCAGTCTGGCAACCAAACAATCGCCTTAGAGCACCCCTAGAATCACCTTTCAACGCGGCGACTTCTCGCTCCTCTGGCGTCAACATCGGCTTGAGAAAGCTCCCGAGGGAGCCAGTCTGGTCTGCCCAGATGACACTTTTGGTGGGCGTCCCCCGCAGTGTAACCCACTGCGCCCGCACGGAATCCCCAGCCCCAGCCCCCGGTATTCCGCTAGCAGCCACCCTGCTGGATGGAAGGGGCGTTTTTCAGGATCGATCCGGCCTTTGGTGAGTAACCCACGCTGGATGAGCGCACTGGCCTGTTGTCAACAGTTGACAGCATGAACTCCCAGAGTGTCTTCATTTAAGCTGTTTGTAATCAGCCATCGAGCCGAGCCGATTACTGCGCGGAATTGATCTTGAAAAGGCTGAGCGATAATTAGGCGATGGTGTTGCCGTGATGCGAACCTATATTTGGATTGCTTTGGCGGTGCTTCTTGGCGGACTAGTACTGTGGGGCTGGTGGTACCAACATCGCCGCGCTTGGCCAACACATGAGCAGGACGAACCCATGCGACGTCACGTCAACAGAAACTATGACTGAAAGCCAGGTCGAATGCGGGATAAATGAATTCCAGAGAAAACGCAGTGCGTAATTCCTTGGGAAGAGGCCGCCAAGCATTCGCTCATCCAAAACGACGACGGCCTAGGAAATGCTCCTAGGCCGTCACGGTGAACTATGGTTTTGAACTAAGGCCATCGCATCTCTACGAGTGCCCAGGCATTTTCACTTATGCTTCCAAGGCTCGATTACTAGGTGGCACTACCCGTCAACGGGCTTCTTGGGCGACAGAGCCGTCCCTCCATTTGAAGAATCGCCACACTACACATCGGGTCGATAGACGCATAACTACGTGGAAGGATGCGGTCGCGTCCCTGAGGTTAAATACTATCCGTAGGGGCAACCATGGGGTCTAGGGCGCGATGCCTTAGGCTACAGCCACCACACACTGTACTGCTTGAAGAGTATCGCTGCATCTTTTAGATTGTCCCCCTTCCCTCTACGAAATCAATCTACACCCTGATTCACGCGGCGTCAACTATCTTTGTTCTGCGGCAAACAACAATATTGAACCCCTATTTCGGGACTTTTATTCGTCATCTTCTCGCCGACGACACTTCCAGAATCGAGACGCCTGTTCACCCCCAGGGCTGGCGGATTTTTCAACTGGCGCTATGGAAATTTTGAATCGGCGGTGACAGCGGGGTAGAAAAAAGCCCGACTAGCTGCTGAATTCAGGGTCTCGCGCCAGACTTTGTATACGGCACTTGCATAGAGGCCGGGAATGACGATTCGGAGCAGTGCAGCGGAATATCCTATTTAAGAAAGGTTTACAGAAGGCTGCAGATGAATGAACTCGGTAAAACGCTTCTTGGTCTCGGGCTCCTGATCGCAATCGTCGGCGTCTTGCTGCTGCTAGCGGGACGCATCGGCCTGCCTTTGGGGCGATTGCCGGGCGACATTGCCTACAAGGGCAAAAATGTCTCCGTCTTCTTTCCTCTCGGCACGTGCATCCTGATCAGCGTCGTATTGTCCGTTCTCTTCTGGTTGTTCTCTCGTTTCCACCGCTAGTTCGGCGGTTGCCTGATGCAAGGAACTTCCTTCAACGTCACCGAACCTCGTTCGTGACATCATTTGTCAAGAAAAGTCCATTCTCCACGCCCTCGACGGTCGTCTTATGCGTGTCGCAGTATACTTTCGGCACAAACTTCAGAAACCATTGATTGAACAGATCTACGGAAGCCCGCGTGTCAGCTTTCCAGAGATGCGGTTTGTCGGCATCGATGGCCATAAGCTTACTTTACCAGCCACGCAAGAGATTGCAAGTATTTTCGTTTCAGTCTCTTGCGTTTGTTATGGAGGGCTATCCTTCCGTGCCAAAGCGGTCACCATCTGCGCTGATCCATCGCCCAGCAGATCGAAGAATGCTCTCGGGTTCAAAAAAACCAATAAAACTTAGCTCAGGATAAATTGCCGAGTGCTACAATTGCCGCGATCATATTTTCCCTGGACAATCTGACCTGAAAGAGACGTGTATGAACTGCAAGGCATTGTTTGCCCTTTTCCTTGGCTTGTTGTTTGTCGCAGGTTGCGGCGGCGGCAGCACAACCCCTTAACGATCTGTGGCACTATCAGTCCCAGTGAGCTTTCCTTCAATTGTCCACCAAACTGAAAGGGGGACACCTCCAGTTAAATGTCCGAGATGCAAAGGCGTGAAAACTGTAACCTGCACGCGTGACAAATAGCCATGAGCTAGGCCAGGTTGGTTTGCCTATTACGAGTGCCGGCACAAGCATTTGTCGTGCCTTGGTTGGGTGCAGCGAATAAGATGTTTGGTTGCAGGAATGGCGAATAATCTTGCCGCAACGAGGAAGGTGTAAATGAAACGAGCACAAGTAACGCTGCTTTTAGCAGGTCTTTTAATCTTGCCTCTTCTGGGCCAGACGCCTCAGATGATCACGAGCATTAGCCAGAAGGTCGTCGGGAAATGGGTAACGGCTGACCGAAAGAGTTTCATAGAATTCCGCGCAGATGGATCATGTTCAGACGGCAAGTTGTGGCCAGACGGCAAGTGGCACGTCGACCAAAACAAGTTGGATGTAAGAGAGTCAGGAGAAGATTTTTTCTGTGGAGATGGATCCCTCGCGCTGATTGGACAAAATACGTTGACCCGCGACTATGGGATGGGTGGTGAGCCGGAAAAGTTTTACCGGGGCGCTGCGAACCTGCCAAAGCCTGTGGGTGCGCTAACTCTAGAAGTTGCGCAAAAGGTACTCAATCAGCAAATAAACCAAACGACAGCAAATAATACGCTGCTCACCTGCCATGCCTGCTACAACTTCGACGATAAGGCAGATAACGACAGTGCCGTCATTGTCAGCACATACTCGCCATCGATGACGCAGTTCTTGATCGAGCACGGATACGTTCGAGGCTACGGTGATCAGCAGGTGTTCACGGCAAAGGCCAAGCGCAGCAGGTACTATAACTACAACGATGGAGGCCCAGGGCTACGCTTCGCTAACTTCAGGAGCCCTAGAATCCTGACCAGCAGAATCACGGATTCCAAACATGTGCCCATCGAATATGACCTTGTGCCAACGGAAATCACCGCGAGTTTTTTCAACGGAGTTCAGCACATTAAGTCAAACGCCTCATTTTCCCTTGAAGACGAGGCATGGGAGCTGTGCATAGCCTGCCGCCAGTAGACTGATGCGCCTCAGCGCCGCTATTACGCGCAGGAAGACTCATCGCCAGGACTTGAATGCCTTGAGTATTGCTTCGATGATTCAGATAGATTGAGCGGCGCAGTGCTGGACATGGTAGTCAGGAAGTATCAAGGATGGACGGGTACTTCCATTCAAGAGACAGAAGTACGCTGTGAAATATGCAGGGGATTCAACAAAGGAGGAATGAAATGTTCTGCCGCAATGTGTCGCACGTGCTATTGCTTGGATGTCTTTTTTTCTCGATACTCGGCTGCAAAACGGTTCAGGAACCGCAACAGATTGGAGTTTTTGCCTCGACAGATCATGGGCTATTGGAACTCACCGCCTATGGCAAAGAAATCGGTGAGGGCATTTACAGTCTAAATAATCTCCCTGAGATTCCAAAAGCTTCAAAGGTTGATCGCTTCTACGTCAATATGCCGGGCTCAACAATCACGGAAGTGAAGCTATTCTGGCTGACGAAGCTCGACAAGGAGTTTCATGAAAATGGCCAATCCCCCTTGAACGCTGGTATCGAAGCCGGAAAGAACACTGTGTACCGAATCAATTGCGTGGGGTTAAACAGCAAAAAAGGCGGGTACGTCCTCCTCAAACTTCCTATGCCATTGGGAGTTGCCGACCGGGTATATGTGATCCAAATAACGGAATGAGCGAGAGCGGACATATCGCCCTTCACCGCGGATGTTATTTAGGGATTTAACCAAAGAGCGGAATCGTAATTAGCAAGCGGAGAATGTATGGCAAATCGAAAGTCAATCGCTTCCGTGCTCCTATTTGTGGGAAGCGCTCTGTGCTTTCTCCTCCCCTTTGTGACCGTGTCGTGCGGTGGCGTTACGGCCTTTACCCTCACCGGACAGCAACTGGCAACGGGGACAACTTTGACGCAACCCCTGGCATTCGGACCGCCCCAGAAGCAGAAGATCGACTCAGATCCATTTGCGCTAGTGGCTGGCTTGTGTGCCATTGCTGGAGTTGCGCTCAGCCTAATTGGCAGAAAACTGGCAAGCGCAGCCGCAGTTAGCGGTGGCGCAGGCGCGGTGTCGCTATTTGTCATGCGGTCCCGGCTCGACGAGCAACTGCAGAAGCAAGCCGCGGGAATGGCCAGCGCACACTATGAAACGGGGTTTACGCTTGCTGTGCTGCTGCTGATCGCGGGCGCGGCATGGAATGTTTATCTTTTTCTGCAGAGCAGGAGGTTGAACGAAGCAGTTCCATCAGATCAGGGCGTCAGCCAAGGCGGCAGTCATCATTCCCCAAGCCAAAGTAGCTCTCCACCGGGGCCACTGGAAATGCAGGGCAGTCTTATCGTCGCTCGTGACTCGGGGAGCCAGACACAGGCCGCTACCGGCAATAAGCAATTTAGTGGCGAGTTCTGTTCCCATTGCGGCGAACCAATGGAGGCCGGTATGCGGTTTTGCGAGAGCTGTGGAAAGTCGGCTGAGCTTGACGGGGGCAACATTTAGGCACAAATTCCATCAAAAGGAGGTAATTCATGACCTGCCCGCACTGCGGTAACACACTTACACCTGGTGCTACATTCTGCGGCGACTGCGGAGTGCCGATCAACAAGGCTGAGTTCCTGCCGGTCGCGGAAGCACCGTCGCCTGGGACGTTAAAGTTTCGAGCGCTCTCTCTGACTACTTGGAGAATTGCGAGAGCCGTCGTGCTTAACCCGGTCGAAGCACTACCAACTGTCTTTCGAGAGCTAAAGACAAGGGAGGCGTTAGAGGTAGGGCTTGTTCTTGCCGGTCTCTTCGACCTTTGCGCGGTCATCGGCTTGTACCTGATCCTGCCTCACTGGGCCGGACAGCCAGGATTTGGAGACTTTTTTAAGCTCCTATTACTGGGTATCGTACCCTCGGCTGCAATCACAGGAGCTAGCTTCCTCGCGCGAAAGGCTTTCCGGGGTTCTCCGGAAACCATTGAAACTGACGTCTTCGTTGCGGGGGTATCGTTGCTTCCAACTGGCCTGATGCTGCTGATCGCAGGAATCCTCGGCATGGGCAATATCGAGGTGGTAGCGCTCGTTTCGGTCTTCGCGCTTTCCTACACAATTCTGATTTTGTATACAGCGTGTACCCAGATTTCGGAGATATCCAAGGTTCGTGCTGTTCCGGCAGTCCCGATCATTATTCTCATTGCTGGATGGCTATCCAAGATTGTCTTCGCAATGATGTTCTGAAACGCAAATGCATGAAAGGGAAAATAACTATGAATGGGATCGGTTCATCACCACTAGATATGTTGGATTGTTCGGCCTCCGCCACATCACGCTTCCTGATTTTGAGCATACTGGTGCCTCTCGCCGGATGTTCACATACGAGAAGCCCATCGGCCACCGTTCGCGCTGCCTACGAGAATTGTAATGCTGGGAAGTATTCTGAAGCCGAGCCGTTGATGTCGAAAGACCTGATTTCAACTGCAGCGTCTTTCGGAGGGGTGAAGACCTTGTGCGATATCAACACGCGGAACGGTACTATAAAGGACATTGCAACTAGCGGCGAAGAGATTCGGGGTGAAAGCGCGACCGTCACGATGATTTTTACATTTAATGACGGAACCAAGGTTTCGGGCTTTCACGCCCCGCTTATTAAGGAAGGAGGGGTATGGAAAGTGGCGCTCAAGACGAATTGAGGACCGTAGATGGCTGGATCACACTGAAAGGAGAAAGTGGAATGAAAATACGTCATCTCATCGTGATTGCTGTCGCACGTTACATCCGTAGCAATTGGCAAAGTGGTGGCCGTGAGAAAGCACTCGCAGCGTTGCAATGCTGTGCCCTGTTTTTTTTGGCAGTTTGTGCTTTACCTATGACATATGCTCAGACAAAAGCCGGTTCTGGCGTTGCAACGCGCTATATCGAGGCCGTTCAAAAGGCTGATTTTAAAACGGTCATTGACCTATCCTATAGCTACCAGGCTGAAGTCGCTCAAATAAAGGCTCAAAACCCGCAGGCTCTCTGGCCAAAACTTACGAAAGAATATTACGACGCCAAGATCGCCTCCTTCTCGGAAAAAACAGATTATATGGGGTTGTATTTGCAGGGTTTACAGGGAATGACGGGAGATCCCGCCCAGCAGATTCAATTTATGCGGAATATGGTGCTTCCTAACGCGAAGTGGAAAGTGACCGAGACCCGCACGGAACACGTTCAAGACTCGATCCAATTCGGCCCATATAATCGCACGATCGTTTACATCACTGTCACATATCCGACGTTGAAAGGCTCTCCGCTCGTTGACGGAAAATTTCTTAAGAAAACGATTCTTGAATTTGATCTCAATGCCAAGGTCCAACAGGTAATGACAGTCGGCCGCGTCGCACAAGGAGACACGCCCTGGGACGCGCCGGTCACTATCATGAACGCAAAGTGGCAGCGAGAAGGCTTAGTCGGAATGGGCGGTCTCTCTGCCGAAGCCTTCGGGGGAAAGGCACCATACACTTGGAAGCCTGTTTGCGGCTCCTATGATCTTTCGAACAGCATCATCGATCAGCCAACCAATCAGCAGATTCCAGCTTCCCTTGTAGTCAATCTGCGGCAATTTCCAACAAACATCGCATTTCCGCTACACTGCTCTTTAACCATAACGGACGGAAGTGGGCAAAGCGATACAGTCGGAATCACTGTCCCGCAAATGCTCACTGGCGTCAATGAGCTTTGCTATGTTCGAGAGCCGTGGTTCAATCGCGGACAGGGTCGCCCTGAGCAATCAAATATGTGCCTTAACCCTATTAAGGCGACTGATACTGCGTCAACGAACACTGCCTCGGAAGAATCAACGGTGTTACCAGTTCCAGACGGGCCACCACTGCCATCGGGGGTATCCAATACGTCCTCCGCCTGTGGCGACTTTACCAACTGCATGCGTTCGGCCATGAATGCTTACAAGTCTAGGGATTGGGTAACAGCAAGTACTCAATTTCGTGAAGCTGCAAATCAGAATCTGAAAAGTGGCGAACCCTGGATCTGGCTCGGTCGCATTGTGCTCATGGATGAGCAACAACATCGGCAATCAGAACTATCTGATGCCTGGGATAAGGCGTTGTCACTTGGATCGCGGATCATGATCGGCGCGTGCCACGAGTTGACGTTCAGGCCCTGCGAGAGAGGTGATCTGGTCTTAAGCAAAGACTCTATCGCTTTTCTGGTTCGTGGAACTGATACAGTGATTTCAACCCCGCCCGGAAACGTCAAACCTGGCAAAGTTTTTAACAACGCAGGCGCTGCCCACATAACCTATAGCTTCAAATCCGAAGGCAAGAACTTCGTCGTCGACTTCTTTCCTCCGGGCATTCAATGTAACGTAAATCTGATGGTGCAATGCCCGGTCGAAGGAATATCAAAACAGTTGCTTCTGGCGCAATATGTATCTCAAGTGCTTCCGAAACTGGCTAGCGGTGTCCTGGTATCGGGGCCGAGCCAGTAAGCCTCTACGGGAAGCCGTATTGGCGCGAATCGGTGATGGCCGCGATTTTGGAGGTCGTATCCACAGATTTGCAGGTGGACACGACCTGTGCGAGAAATGGCTCTCTAGGTTGCGGAAGGGTTGTTACTTTCGTCCGTGTAAATTTCATCGTGGAGGGCTTTGCCAACAGCTAGGTCGAGTTGTTCGAGGAGTTGGGGCAGAGATTCGCCCTTACAGCGAATCAGCATAGCCAGACTCTAATGGGCATCGTTTGCTTTTTCTTTCCTAGGTTTGTTGTGTGTTGCACATGCTATTGCTTGGATGTCTATTTTTCTCGATACCCGGATGCAAAACGGCACCGGAACTGCAACAGATTGGAGTATTTGCCTCGACAGATCATGGGCTATTGGAACTCACCGTCGAACTTGGTCAGACACCGGATCAGGTGAAAGCCGCGCTAGGGGCACCAGACAAAGTAATCAAGCTCGGCGCAAAGGAAGTTTACGTGTACAAGGACATAAAGGTCGTTTTTGTTGATGGCAAAGTTTCGGATGTTCAGTAAGGAAGTGAGGAAAACCGATGACGACATTTAACATCCACCTTCATGTGCACAAGGTTCTCGGAGGAATTCGTATGCGGTTACGTTCTTTGAACACGGCCTTAGTTGGTTTGATCGCAATTCCAATGCTTTTGTTGCTGGTTGAGCCCCTCTCTGGTTACGGACAATCCGATCGCCCCGCGTCGACGTCAAAGAGTTCCGCCGGTGGCAGGTACGCTGCTGGCTCGACTGCGTCGGCAGCCACAACCAGTATTCACACCATTGATTTTCGCAATTTCCGCTATCCAGCTGGTTGTTCGAAGGACGATCCCAGCTATCCCCTAAGTATTCACGTAATCAATGGGACGTGGGAGAGAGGGAAAGAAGGGGATGACGACTACAAAGACTACGAGGTTAAATCGCCTCAGTATGCAAGATTACTTGGCACCAACGACGAACAGGCGGTGATTGTGGCGAGTTGTTTTCTCGGAATGTGGTCAGACACAGAAGTTTTCGTTTATGGTATGGATCACGGAAAGCCTATGCTGATCCAGCGTTTGACAGATTCTGACTGGGCACCGGAAGGATGCTGGATAGAAACAGTGACGCCTGAGGTCAAGAATAACCGGCTCGTTATTAGTTTTATGAGCGGCGGTTTCCATGCTCAGCCCGACTGGGATGTTACTGCAACGATGAAATGGAACGGGAGCAAGTTTGTCAGCAATAAGACTGTCAAAACAAGGTTCAAGCCTTAATAGCGATGCGGGATCAGTCGAACCTATGTGGACTGCCGCATTCCTCGGCGTCAGCGGCGGATTGAATAAGCTCTCCAGAGAACCACCCTGGTCTGTGCGTCGAAGCCACTCAGCCACGGCATAGGCGGCTAGCTTGTCGCCGTCACAGCATTCCTCGGAAAGCGTACTCGCTATGGGATTGTTGCACCGGCGGTGGCAGATACAAATATGGGGATAGGCGCACGGCTGGCTTCATTCGTAAGTGCGCCATTTGGGATCGATCTGGGTAAGAAGCTGTTCCGCAATCTCCTTTGGCACTCCATATCCCCTCAGATCCTTCAACCCATACGCTCCGCCACTATTGGCAAGAATGGTCCAGGTTCCAGACGCTTTTTTTAACAACGCTTCACCGCCCCCTTCTCCTTGAAGCCAAATCACTAATGCATAATCGGATGTCACAGCAACCTTATCGACTTTGAATAGGGGCGATTGCCCTAATTCTTGTTGCACGGCCTTCTTGACAGCCGCACGCTCTATGGTTTGAGTCGTACACTGCCGATTCGCAATTGCCTGCATCGCCTTAGCCTGAGGCGCAGTGGCGATCATGAAGAGTATAACGGCAGCCAACAACCACCTGAATGTTACTTCAGTGTATCGAGACATTTGTACGGTAACCTCCTTCTTAGACAGTGACCAAACCCATGAACAGCGGAATCGCTACCCCTTGCGGCGCGTGTAGCTTCCTTGGCTTCTATAGGTCGGTGGCGAGAACCTCGGAGACTTCAGCCTTGACGACGCCGATGAGCAACTTCTGGCGCAGTTCGGCGTCCAGCTTAGCGAAGCCCGCTTGTTTTTCTTAAAGAAGGCGCGGGAGCTTTCGCTGCGAAATCAGTATACTCGGCACTGACAACCCAAGTCGCTGAATTTTCCGCAACTCTATAATTATCTCTTCGCCGTCTAGAGACTCATTCAGGCCGAACCGTGGCCGTCAGTCTGCCATGGCAGGTGCCAGCCGTCAGACCGTCGTGACTGTCAACCCTGCCCTCAGCCCCTTGCAACTGGAGTCAGCGGTCTCCGCGCCGGAGTAGTCGATGCCGATGTACCCCGTAACCCCCATTGTCCGTAGCTTGACCGATTCAGTCAGTGATAGGCTCAATCAACTCGGGACGATTGTTCCGCACATTGCCCACGGCGGCGCTCACCTTCCATGCCTTCATTTCCTCTGCGGGGTACGGCCTGAGCAAGTCCACCGGCAGATGTGAAGGGTCTGACGGAGCCATCCATCGCTCGTAGTCCTCCGGTGCCAGAATCACCGGCATTCTGTTGTGTATCGGCTCCAGGAGTTCGTTGGGGGCAGTGGTGATGATCGTAAAGGTCACCAGCGGCTGGCCGGTGGCCTTGTCCGTCCACTTGTCCCACAGGCCAGCAAAGGCGAACAGGGAACCATCCTTGAGGCTGATGGCATAGGGCTGCTTCGTCTTCTCATTGAGCCGCTGCCACTCGTAGAACCACCCGGCTGGCACCAAACAACGCCTTCGCCTGAAGGGTTCCCTGAAGGCCGGACTTGTGGCCACTGTTTCGGCTCTTGCATTGATTGTGTTGAATGCCGCGCTTCCATCCTTTGACCAGAACGGCACCAGTCCCCATCGCATCATGGCAAGTACCCGCTTGCCTGTCTCCTCATTCAACCGAATGACAGGCTGAAACGTCTGAGGCGCGATGTTGTAGGACGGTCTTGCTTCAAATGCCTCTGTGCCTTCGCCAAGTGCCGCGTTGAACACCTCAGCGATTGCTTGCGTATCGGCAAGTAACCCGTATTGGCCACACATGCGCTTCTCCTCCCAGCCAAGAACCCCGCTCCCCTAGTTGCGGGGCGCGTACTCCAATTCAGCGTACCTGTGACCTTGCCTGTTTTGCCACCAGATGATGCGGCTTGCCCAAAAACACCTCCGATGGCAAGTACCGGCGCAGGAGTCAACGCCAACAAGCAAAGAAACCAGCCGCTCCCCAGCCAGTCTAATCCCGGCGATGAGGCACGCCCCCAAGTACACCATCCCCTGGTTGATTCTGGGCATCTGGGCGTCCG
>Ga0224559_1001709_pt1 | contig 11878 bp, 10 predicted proteins | sample 714S33034metaG_FD_180676 | JGI IMG/M metagenome (GOLD analysis project Ga0224559, IMG submission 180676) | Peat soil microbial communities from Stordalen Mire, Sweden - 717 S3 30-34 | ecosystem: Environmental > Terrestrial > Soil > Wetlands > Peat | place: Sweden: Norrbotten County, Stordalen... | reverse complement strand
AACAAAGTTAGTATTGAATCTTGAATTCCGCCAGATCCCGTCTCCTCCTTTATATTTTGAATCGAATAATGAAATTGTCATCAGGTAATAATATTGATGGGTAAGGAATTTTTCAACAGTCAGGTCAATTCCTAAGTTCCGGCCGGTTCCTTTGTTTACCAGCGTATCATTGAAATATTCCCCGGTACTGTTAAGCGATGAATAATAACTTCCCGGTTTTACTGGAATGTCATAAAGGTATTGGTAATAAAGCTCAGTCATGAACCTGATATCCTGTCTTATCAGGAAATCATAACCCAGGACAAAATGCTGGGCACGATTGAAATTCAATGATTTATTAACTGGAACGGTAGCATTTTGATTCACCTCTGTTCCGGTCAGATAAAAACCAATATCTTCAAGCTGGGAATGCATGCCATATCCCGCGCTCAAAGCGTGTTTCTGGTTGATTTGCCAGCGGATGGCAAGCCTTGGTTCAAGCGAATAATGAGAATTCAGCAGAAAATATGAATAACTCAAGCCCCCGGTAAATTCAAAATCATTGGTAATGAAGGTTTTATTTTCAATATAAGCTTGTAAAAGCCCGGTATTACCCTTTCCTTTAGTCACCTCACCATAAATTCCCGTTAAAGGATCTATTGATCTGATATCCATATCGTAAAACAATTGTGTGTAGCTGATCCCGCTGCGAAGGGCAAACCGGGTTCCGAACTTATGGTCATAAGTAACTGATCCTGTGAATTTGTAGTTTTTCTGGTAGGAACTATCTTCCGTTATCAGATCGTACTTATTTGTCACTAAACGGTCATAACTAATGATATCATTATATGTTGCCGAGATATATGAACGCAGGTACGATTGCCTTGTCAGATATATCTGGTGAATAAGGGCGACTGCTCCCATATGGTTATTGATCACCGACTGGGAGCGGTCATCAATATCATTCCAATTCGCTGAATCCTTTTCGGGCGTCGATTTATTACTGGAAATACCCCCGATTCCTATTAGGGAGAAAGTTCCGGCTTTTGGTGTGGGGAAATTAAACTTGAATGAGAGATCCTGGAAAGATGGGAGTGAGTTTTTAAGCCAGGGATCAACATATTGCAGAAAATATAAAATAGAATAACGATAATTGAATAGGTAAGAAGAGGTGTGACTTTTACTTAAAGGTCCTTCCGATGAAAGATCAAGTCCTTCAATTCCTGCCTGTATTGCAGTTTCGTATTTTTCATTATTTCCGTTTCTGAACCTCATATCAAAAACACCGGAAATGGCATTGCCGTATTGTGCCGGAAATGCTGCCGTATAAAAATCTGAGTTTGAGAGTACCTGGCTGCTGAATATTGTAAAGCCACCTCCGGAAGTGCCTACATAAGCAAAATGATTCGGATTTGGAATATCCACACCTTCAACCCGCCAAAGCAGCCCCTTTGGTGAATTTCCCCTGATCATGATCTCATTTGAATTATCCCCCGCATTGGAAACTACTCCGGCAAGATTAGAAACCGCACGCATCGGATCGTCAAGAGAACCTGCATAACGCTGGCTCTCATCAGTGTTAAAAGAGCGGGCGCCAACCAATGCCATACGGTCGATGGGCTTGTCTTTATCCACACTTGCCTTGATCTCAACCTCCTTTTCTAGTACAACAACTTCTTCTAATTCCACAATAAGGACTGTCTCTTTTCCTGAGGAGACCATGATTTCCGGAATGACCGTTGTCCTGTAACCGACAAAGCTGACTTTCAATGAATGACGGCCAACAGGAACGTTCTGGATCCTAAAGGAACCATCCTGACTGGTGTTGATCCCGAGAACAGGCATTGAGTTCATTATGATGACATTAGCTCCCATCAATCCGGATTTGGTTTCTGCATCGATCACCTTTCCCCGGATTGTCTGAACTGGTGTCTGTGCAAAGATCATCAATGGCAAGAGATCCAATAAGATAATATAAAAGCCTTTCAATTCAGACATGCTTATCAGAAAGAACGATCAAACTTAATGAAAAAATCAGTATTCCCGGCTCTTTTCATCCGGAAAAGTTTATCACTGAGGTAAATAATTGAACATTCAGGTAATTTGGGCTGGTCAGATCGAACAAACCGGGAGATCCCCGCATGGTATGCGACCTTAAACCAGCCGGGAACCTGCGAACTATGGCGATTGCCATTTATCTGTTACAGCTTGGACTAAATTTTACCTGGAGCTTTCTTTTCTTTTACTTTAAGCGGATAGGATTTTCTTTAATATTGCGCTGGATATTCGCTGCACTTTCTGCTGGCGGCAAGGTGGATATGCCGATGTCCGATGCATTCCGGGGTTCTTATTTCGGCCTGTTTACAGATAAATTCGGTATTCAGTGGATGGGATCCTATGAGAAACCACCCGTGAAGTTAATCAAAGAGGTATGTTCTTAAGTCAGGGAAGAGGTCTGATTACAAGGTTTACCTCATAATTCAGATACATCTTCATTGGAGAAGTTGGGACTGGTGTGCTTGGCGTAAACAACAATCTGAGATAAAAGCTATTATCCTTAGAAAGGATGGAGTCAATTGGCGAGGAACCTCGGCCGGGAAGGAAATCGATTGTCTTGTTGGTAAGATCATTATTATAGTACGAGGTTAAATTATTCGGCGAGGCGAATGTCGAATCACTCGAACCGACAATATGGGCATAAGAAACCCAATCAAATGTCGAATCTTTCGGATCGGTCATCACCATTTTAAATTTTGTCAGTGTGGCCGTTTCTATTTCTCCCTTCGGAACATTGATCAATCTGAGGATACTATCCAGGGGGATTTTAAATTTCCCGGTATAGATCGTTAACTCCTGCTGATTCAGATTGAGGAGGTTCCTGTTAACTCCTTGCTGATAAGTAAAATAGACCTTTGGTGCATCATAACTGTAGAACATCGTAATAACCTCGGTTCTTTTTCCGCAGGATTGAAGGGCCAGTAAGGAAATCCCCATCACAATCCAAAGTATCGGAGATGATAATCGGAGTTTCATAAGAATAGGATTTTTTAAATTACAGGAAGAAGTATTGATAATATATAAACGCGCAGATATCATAATTATTATAGGAGATAAGCATATTATTTTCCCAAGAGCCAGTGAGTTGTGATAACCAGGGAGGATTTTAATGAGAACAGAAAATTGTAACTCTTTTTCGTTTGTTTCTCTTCGGTATCATGAAATATTTCTAACTTGGTTCGTCTTTATAATTGAAGATCGGCTTCGTGATCTTTATGGATAAATAATTCAATGAAATTCGAATCATAAATGAATACAGAGAATATGCATAGGGTTTGCCCTGTAGAGCGTGCCAGGGGATTAGACAACTTCATCAGGAGATTCCTGCAAAATCCAAAAAAGCTATTAGGACCATACATTACGCCAGGTATGACCTTTGTTGATCTGGGTTGCGGCCCTGGTTTTTTTACCGTTGAAGTCGCGAAAATGCTTAATGGCCAGGGAAAGGTAATTGCCGTCGACCTGCAGGATGGAATGCTTGACATTGTGAGGAAGAAAATTAAAGGAACTCCTTTGGAACAAAGAGTTGTGCTTAACAAATGCAGTGAAGATAGCATCAACATTAAGGAACCAGTAGATTTCATCCTCGCATTTTATATGATCCATGAAGTTCAGGATAAAGAGAGACTTTTCCGTGAAATGTCAGCCATTCTGCAAAGTGGCGCACTCATATATGTCATTGAACCAAAGTTCTTTGTTTCAAAAAGGGAGTTTGCAAAAATGGTCAACATCGCTAAAGATCATGGTTTTGAACCCGTCAGTAACCCCCGAGTGCATTTTGGCACTACTGTCTTGCTGAGGAAGGTTTAGCTTGATAATATCGTTTAAAGAATAATCCATCCAACCTCTTGACCATCATGATGGTTTATAAAAAGACCGGACAGACTCCTACCGAGTTTAGAGCTGAAATGGCCAGAATCTTTTCCTGAAATTACAACACTTTTACCGAAAACTATTACCCTAAAACCTCAAAACGGATGCATCTTTGTATTGTTAAATCATTTTGATAAAAACAATCAACCATATAAAATATGCAAGCAAATATTGGATTACTAGTTAAGAACAGCCAGGCTGTTACTGACGAATTACTAAAACTTCTTGCCGATGAGTATGTACTTTATACCAAGACAAGAAATGCACACTGGAATGTTGAAGGACCCGATTTCCATGAAAAGCACAAATTCTTCGAGAGTCAATACGAACAACTCGACGATATAATCGACAATGTAGCCGAGAGGATACGTGCTATCGGGCACTATGCTCCTGCAAGCCTTCGCTCATTTCTTTCTCTCACAAGGCTTACAGAGAACGATCATGAGAAGAACGACAGCCAGGGCCATATTAAAGAGCTGCTGGAAGATCATGAGAGTATCATCATAACCCTCAGGGAGAACATAAACAAATTCGCTGAAGAATATCATGACCTGGGAACGAGTGATTTCATTACCGGACTCATGGAAGCTCATGAAAAGATGGCCTGGTTCTTGCGGGCACATGTTTAAAAAGAGGACCGGAAATTAAAATGCAAAGAAGACAGTTTGTAAAATCACTGGCATTATTACCCCTGGCAGGAGTCATTATGAAAATAAAAGATCTGAATAAAATGACAGAATCATTTGGCGAAACAACACAAATGCCTGTTCTGTTTGTTGGACATGGCAGCCCTATGAATGCTATCGAAGAGAATGAATTTGTAACGGAATGGCGGAATATTGCTAAATCGATTCCAAAGCCGAATGCAATACTTTGTATTTCAGCGCACTGGGAGACAAAAGGCACTTATGTTACAGCCATGGAAAAGCCCCCGACGATACACGACTTCGGCGGATTCCCCCAGGAGCTCTTCGAAGTTCAGTACCCTGCTCAGGGTGATCCTATACTTGCAAAGGAAACCCGGGATATGATAAGAAAGGTTCAGGCCGGACTCGATGAGCGCTGGGGTCTTGACCATGGTTGCTGGAGCGTGTTGAGGAGGATGTATCCTGCTGCTGATGTGCCTGTGGTGCAGCTCAGTCTGGATTACTCGCAGCCCGCACAGTATCATTACGACCTGGCTAAGGAGCTTTCGGGATTGCGTAAGAAGGGTGTATTGATTATGGGCAGCGGAAATCTGGTGCACAACCTGAGACTGGTAGCATGGGACAGGATGAATGAACCGGGATTTGGTTACGATTGGGCAATTGAAGCCAATGAGAAGATGAAAAAGTTCATCCTTTCCGGCGATCACCAGTCGCTGATCGATTACCGGGATCAAGGGAAATCCTTTGATCTGGCCGTACCAACTCCTGAGCATTTCCTTCCCTTACTCTATGCACTGGCCCTGAAGGAGGAAGGGGAGAGTATTGAACTTTTTAACGATAAGCCGGTGATGGGGTCACTGACAATGACAGGTGTGAAAATCTTCCAGTATTAAGATTTATCTTTCCGGGGTTGTTTAATCATGTCAGTGTCGTCACAACAAGCGAATTCTATCTGAAGGGTGGTGTGGGTTATCCTGAATCTTTCCTTTAATAGGGTTTCTATTTCATCACGCAGATGGTTTGATTCGCTGAGTGTCATATCTTTTGTCGCATCTATATGGGCTTCATAAAGAACGTCATGATCCTGAAGCTGCCAGCAGTGAACATGGTGGACATTCCGGATGAGGGGATGGGCTTCAATAGCATCTTTGATCTCTTTAAGATCGAGTCTTGACGGAGTACTTTGCATGAGGATCTCGACCGACTGGCGCAGAATCTTATATGCCTGGAAGATAATAATGATACTGATGAGGAATGTCAGTGCCGGGTCGATCCAGTTTATATGTATATAGTAAATAAGGACGGCCCCGACTAGGACAGCAAAAGACGAAAAGGTATCGCCAAGTAAATGAAGGTAAGCAGCTTTGATATTCAGGCTTGACCTAGAATCGTGATGCAGAAAGAATACGGATACCAGGTTGAATAACAATCCGATGCCTGCCACAATAAACATTAGTCCTGCCTTGACGGGCTCAGGATATAATATCCTGATGATTGCATTGTAGATCAGGTAAATTGAGATTGCGGTTAGGACTGAAGTGTTGACGAAGGCGGAGAGTATCTCCACGCGCTGGTAGCCGAAAGTTCTCCGTGTATCTGGTTTCTTCCCGCTCATTTTATGAGCCAACCAAGCAAGGATGAGTGCCAGGGTGTCACTAAGATTATGAATCGCATCAGATATCAGAGCAAGACTATTGGAGAATATGCCTCCCGTAATTTCAACCACGGTAATTAATGCATTCAGGAAAACGCTTGATAGCAGTCTGGCTGATGTCTGATGATCGTTGTGAGAATGACCGATATGTTCCTCAATATGCATTTTACTGTCAGCTTTTTATGAATTCAGGCTTTGCCGGCCGTCATAAATTAACTCCGTTAAGGCCCGGATATTGAGTCGAGGGGTCATAATTTATTCCCGGTTTCATTAACAAAGGTTCCTCATCCACCTGGTGGAATAGTATACCCCGCTCCCATGGATCGTACTACCAACCCGGAAAATTCTTCATTGGTCAGTATTGGGATTCCATATCCTTCTTTATCATAGGTCTTACGTTCGATCTCGTGGTTTCAAAAGGTTCAAAATCTAAGTGATATGCGATCCCTCTTCATGATGTCTCCATGGGATTATAAAAAATAAGGATTTCACAATCTTTAGTAAAAGGATTTAGACCCTATTGCTTTTATTCTATTATTCCCTGATCTCTATCTTTTTCTTGCTTTTTCTCGTTCCCTTTATTTACTTCCATTGTGAGGGCTGTCATCCCGGCAAGACCACCTAATTGCATCGATTCGAGTGCTGAACTGGGTACAACCACAATAGTGGAATTCTGTTTCAAGCCTTCATAAAGCATATTCATGGCTCTCAGATGGAGTGCGGTAGGGTTGTTTGTATAGGTTTTGGCTGCTTCTGCGAATTTCTCAGCTACCTGACGTTCAGAGTCACCAAGAATTACCCTTGCCTGGCGCTCTCTTTCTGCCTGGGCCTGCATAGACATTGCGTCTTCCAGAGCGGGAGGAATCAGCACGTCTTTAACTTCCACAGAGATAACATTAATACCCCAGGGCTCGGTACGTTCATCAATGATCTTCTGCAGTTCACTACTGATTTTTTCCCTGCCTTCCAGCATATCTGATAGCATGGTTTTCCCGATCACATCGCGGAGAGCCGTTTGCGCAGCCCAGCTTATTGCACTTTTATAGTCAGCTACATCAAGTGCGGCCTTTTTGGGGTCTATAACTTTCCAGAACAAAACTGCATCAACATCAACCGGGACAGTATCCTTGGTCAGGGTTTTCTCTGTTCTGAAAGTAGTCGTAATAACCCGTATATCAATCCAATAGGGAATATTGTCGATAACAGGAATAATGAAAAAGAGTCCAGGCCCTTTAAGGGAGTAATAGTGACCCAATCTTAAAATCACTGCCCTATCCCATTGATCTGCAACTTTTACCGAGCTTGAAACAATAGCAGCTACTACAAAAGAAATAATTCCAATCCAAACGCCTTCCGGATTATTTGACGAGAGGTCTGAAAATAAAAAAGCCAATCCCAGACCAATTCCAAAAAGAACGAAGAAGATCAACAAAGCAAAAGAATTTATTTTTCTCATTTTATTATCCTCCTGATTGATTAAACATAAAAACTGTAATCTGATTAACATTCAAATATAATCAAAAAATCAGATGCCAATCCTTCAAATTAAATAATATTTTAAAGCCACAAAAATTATGGAGAATAAACCTTGCGCCTAGATAATACAGAAGGAACTGAGAATATAAAAAAGGAAAGAGGCTGCTTTTTAAAACAGCCTCTTTATCCATTGACCTGTATTATTCCAGGGATAGAGACTTAAAGATGTGAATCCAGGTGAGATCTGATAATGCTCTCTTATCAAAAGCGGTGGAATAACTGGAAAGAATATAGCTACATATTTTATTCCATCAACATCTAATCTCTACCCTGGGTTATTACAGGTTTTCTTTAGTCATTCATTTTCTTTATTCAAATGAGAATTCATACTTGTCATCCACATTGGAAGAAAATGAATCTCAGATCTGATAATCATTATTTTAACAATCAGAATACAAAGATACGATCAATTATATGGAATTGTTCCAAATAAAAAATATTTCCCTAATTTATTTTGGATTAGAGTGATACAGAATGCTTACGTTCAATAAGCGTAGATTAAAGAATCCTATGTTTATTGTGAGTAGACTGAGAATCAAACACATAGTATAGAGTACTATTAAACTACTGATTAACAATATAATAAAAAAAATAAAATAGGGTTAATTATTTGGATTTCTGAATACTTTTGATTATCTTTGTACGACATAAAAATCAATATTTATGGCCATATCATTTAAGAATGTGATCACAAGAGAATACTCCGGAAGAGTAGGAGATGTTGTTTTTAGGAATTATAACGGAAAGTCGGTCATGTCAAAGCGGCCTGATTGCTCTAAGGTGATCAAGACCGCAATGCAACAGGAGTTCATGCATAAGTTTGCCAATGCAGTGAAATATGGCCTGTATGTCAAAGTTAATCCTGCACTATGTGAGTATTACAGGAAGAAAAGGCCAGACCTTAGTCCTTATCATGCAGCGATCTCTGATTTTATGACGAGACCGATTATTGAGCGTGTTGATGTGAATGAATATAAAGGACATCCGGGAGATGTAGTCACCATTTCGGCCTGGGATAAGTGGAATATCGAAGGAATTGGTGTTGTGATCTTTAATGCCATAGGAGAAGTTATTGAGTTCGGAGAGGCCGTTCCAAAAGAGTTTTCAGGAAACACCGAATGGGATTATATGGCGACGGTAGAGAATGTTGATTATAAATCTTGCCGGATTCTTGTACGGGTCAAAGATCTGCCAGGCAATACAATTGAGGCCGAGGCTGATATAGGTGGCACATAGAATGTCACCCCTCCCTCTTGGCGGAGGGGCCGGGGGTGGGGTTTACAGCCTTAAGCGTGACGCATGACGCGGCCATTCAACTAAATTTCCATTATTATTTCTTTAAAAGTCAATAAAGAGGCCGGGATAAGGTGTGCCCGGACGGGAAAATTTTGGACAAAATCAATCTCCTTACAGGATTTGAACACCCATAATTTTTAATATTTCAATTTCAATTCCTTATTCCTAATTTCTAATTCCTGATTCAATCTCATTTCCACCCTCTTTCCCTCATCGGTCCTATACCCACCCCATATTGAAACAATAGTCTTTGTTCGTTTTTCCTTCGATTATCCTTCGTTTGTCATTCGAATTCTGCATAAGTAAAATATATCGATGAAATAATGTTCAAATAAGGATGGATCTTATAGAAATCATAATCCTAATTCCATATTGAACAAAGTTTCCCTGTCTGGTAAGTCTCAACATTTTGATCTTATCTGTTTTTCTGCGGGTCCGGCTTAATAACATTCACATCCACTGTTGTTTAGTAGAGAGATAAGGTCTATGGAAAAAATTTTCATTGTTTCGGTTGATCAGATAATAATATTCTAAAAATGCTGTTATATATTAATAAGGTTAACAAAACATCTGAATATACGGGAAAAGATAATAGCATGTATGAATTATCACATACGAATCCAGAAACTGGACACAATATACTTCTTGGAAATTATTATAAAACCATGCACTTTGCCAGATGAAAAAAAATATAGCTGCTCAGAACTCTTTCAGAATTAGCAGAAAGACTGCAATATTTTTGACAGGTCTTTTAATTTTTGTCTTCGGTTTGACAATTGCACTACATGTCTATCTTGATAAAAGAAAAGTTCATCCGGCTGAAGTGCCAATAGTTAATGATTCCGGGTGTCCTGCCGCCCTGACTGTGATAAGAGCAAATGACAATAAACTCATTAACAGGCTTTACTTTGTTGAATCCCCTGCGCAATCATCCAAATTCAATGCCCTGAAAATAGATCTTTCAAGGAGAATTTTTCAATATAGCGGGAAGGGAACTGTTCAGTCAACATCAGTTTATTGCAGGGATTTAAATGACGGGAGTTGGATGAGTATCGACGGTGACAGAAGATATTTGCCGGGTAGTTTGACAAAAGTTCCTATTATGATCTATTATCTGATGCTGAATCAAAACCATAAGGTCGAGCTGAACAAGGAGCTATTGTACGTAAAGCCAAAACAAAATTTTCCTTCGCAAGTATTTAAAGGAGATTCCATCTTGGATGGCAGGAAATATACCATTTCTGAATTATTAAGGTATATGATCGTGGAATCAGATAATAATGCCACACATCTTCTGGCCAGAAACCTTGAAAGTGATCCTTTCCGTAGGGTATTTACCGACTTAGATATTCCTCCTGATGAGATCAATGATGTGAACTATCAGATAAGCGCCAAGGAATATTCAAGGTTTCTTATGGTTCTTTATAATGCAACCTACCTTCACAGAGATGCTTCCGAAAAAGCATTGGAATTACTTTCAAAATCTAAATTTAACAATGGAATTACCAAGATGTTACCGCCAGGAACGGTTGTTGCCCATAAGTTTGGCGAATGTGGCCGGGACAATGATATGACATTCGGAGAATCGGCTTTAATTTACTTGAAAAACAGACCTTACCTGCTTACCATATTCACTAAAGGCTCTCAGATCCAGGATCAGACCAGTTTAGTAAGTGAGTTATCTTCAGACATTTATCAATTCATGAGTAACTGATTTCAGGAATTTTCCAGGACTTCTTTCACATTTCACATCCTGCGTTTTAATTTTTTATAACTTGCATAATAATTGAATTGCAGACCACTTTTTAAGGGAATGATTAAAAGTGAATTGTGAATGGTAAAGACTTGCATCTATAGAACCTACCTGCTTGTACTGGTTATTATATTATTGACATTATTACATTCCGGGGAATTAGTTGCTCAGGTGCATTATCGATTCTACTATGGTAAGATTTTAGCATCAGATGATAAAAAACAAATAACGAATGTCAATATCTCTTTTCTGGGATCTAAGCTGGGCACGGTAAGTGATGAGAAAGGTTCTTTTTCCTTTTACATAGATACAATTCCTATCATTATGGTTGTGAGTCATCTTGGATATAAAACCAAGAAGATCCTTCTTGACGGCACATCAAATTCAATGACTTTATACCTGGATAAGGAAGTCCGTGAACTGAAGGAAGTTGAGATAACAGCAAACAAGATTGAGCCCATTTTCACGAGTGAGCATTACACCCTCAGGGATTATGAGATTGACAGCGGAATCATCTATCTGCTTGTTTATCACACAAGAGTATCAAAAGAGGAAGTAATTTGCAGGAATCTTGAAGGAGATACAGTTGCACGCTCCGGTATCCTGCCCTTTACACCTATTTCGATTTTCAAAGATTGTCTTGGGTATCTTCAGATTATTGGAAGGGATTCGGTTTACCAGGTTTACAGGAAGGGGAAAGATATCCTCATGATCGACCCGGTGACTCTCGATAAATTTACCGATGTTTTATCGAATTGCGTAGCCTCAACAAAAGATGTTCTCTTCTTTAAACGATTGATTAGTCTTGAACAGGGAGTCTTGTATTATGGAATCAACCGGTTTACCAAAGAAAAGAAAGTGCTTTCCAAGATACAGGATGAAGATAAATTAAAGAGGTTACGACGATACAATGATGAAGCTATGTTTCTCAATCAAAGTTTACCGGGTGGCAAATTGGCAGAAACGGGCACTATAGTATCAGGTGTAGTATCATTAGGAAATGAAAGAGACGCTTTTGATGAGTGGAACTGGGTGCATAAAGTTTTATACAGGCCGATAAAAACTTTATGCACCCAGTTCCAC
>Ga0224559_1001708_pt1 | contig 11880 bp, 8 predicted proteins | sample 714S33034metaG_FD_180676 | JGI IMG/M metagenome (GOLD analysis project Ga0224559, IMG submission 180676) | Peat soil microbial communities from Stordalen Mire, Sweden - 717 S3 30-34 | ecosystem: Environmental > Terrestrial > Soil > Wetlands > Peat | place: Sweden: Norrbotten County, Stordalen... | reverse complement strand
ATCGGAGAGCTTTATCTTGACAAATGCTTCTCCCGGAGTTTGAACATAAAGCACAATCCAGCTTGATGTATAATAATTCGCCATCCGGGAAGTCTTCCGGATAATTTTTTTGGCTGTCTTCTGGTTGGTAGTAATACAAGCAAGAAATTTTTCCGGTTTCCTTTTGGAAGAAAAGACCTCAGTTTCTATTTTTCGTTCAACCTGTCCGGCTACTTCCTTTAATGCCAACTCGCGCAACTGGAGTATTTTCTGAGGTTGAAAGAAATTCCGGAGGGCCATTTCCACCTGGGGACCCTTGTATATTTTTCCTTCTTTTAACCTGTTGATAAGCTCATCTGCAGGCAGGTCTATATTCAGGATTTCATCCGCCATTCCGAGAATATGATCCGGAACACGTTCCTGAACAAGGACTCCGGTCAGTTCTTCAATCTCTGCGCTCAGGCTGTCGATGTGCTGTATGTTAACCGCACTGATCACACTGATCCCGGCTTCAAGGATCTCAACAATATCCTGCCAGCGTTTCTCATGTTTTGATCCAGGTATATTGGTATGTGCAAGTTCGTCTACAACGACGATTTCCGGATGGATATTCAGGATTGCCTGCAGATCCATCTCTTCCAGCTCCTTCCCTTTGTAAAACACTTTTTTTCGTGGAATGATCGGAAGCCCTTCCAATATCCTAGCGGTATCTTCCCGGCCATGTGTTTCAATAAAACCGATCTGAACATCAACTCCTTTCCTCATCATGCCTCTGACTTCCTTTAGCATGCGGTACGTTTTCCCAACACCGGCTATCATGCCGATATAGAGCTTGAACTTACCTTTTCTGGATTGTCGTATAAGGTCAAGAAACCGTTCTACATTCTGTTCCCTTTGTTCCATCTATGGACAAATTCTACAGTAAAGTTATTGAAGTTTATCCAGTTCGATGTTGATTTTCAACACATTTACCTTTTCAGGACCAAATAATCCCAGAAATGGTCTAACTGTCATCTTTTTTATAAGGTTTTGGATTTCTTCACTATTGAGTCCACGAACTTTTGCAATACGCAGAACCTGAACATAAGCTGCCGGAGGAGAAATGTCCGGATCCAGACCGCTTCCCGAAGCGGTGATCAATTCAACAGGGACATCTTTCTTTGGTATTCCGGGATTATGAACAAGGAAAGTATCAAGAGTGGCTTCCATTGTTTTTATATAATCAGGATTATAGATACTTTTATTAGAGCCTCCGGAACCGGAAGCATTATAGCCAACAGAAGATGGCCTGCCATGAAAATATTTGTCGATGGTGAAATCCTGTCCTATCAGATCAAATCCGACGACTCTGCCTTTATAAGTTGTTTCCGTACCATTTCCTGAACCAGGGGCCAGGTAAGCTATTCCCCGGATAAATAACGGGTATATGAAACCCAGTATAAGGATGAGGAAAACGGTAAGAACCAGTGATTGAATGATGTACTTTTTCATTTGTATCGCCAATTTGATCATCAAATAATAAACTGAATTAAGATATCGATCAATTTAATCCCGATAAAAGGCACAATAACTCCTCCGCCACCGTAAATGAGTAAGTTCTGCCGTAATAATGATCCTGCCCCGATAGGACGGTATTTTACTCCTCTCAAAGCCAATGGAATCAACATAGGAATTATAAGTGCATTAAAAATAACGGCTGAAAGTATTGCAGATTCAGGGCTGTGAAGATGCATGATATTCAAAGCCTGAAGTGCAGGAATAGAGGAGATGAAAAGTGCAGGAACAATGGCGAAATATTTGGCAACATCATTGGCTATTGAGAATGTTGTTAATGTTCCCCTGGTGATCAGAAGCTGTTTTCCAATCTCGACGATCTCAATTAGTTTGGTAGGATCATTGTCAAGATCAACCATATTCCCCGCCTCCTTGGCTGCCTGTGTACCACTGTTCATTGCAACCCCTACATCGGCTTGTGCCAAAGCCGGGGCATCATTGGTGCCATCTCCCATCATCGCAACCAGTTTCCCGGTTCCTTGTTCTTTCCGGATGTACTTAAGCTTATCCTCTGGCGTAGCTTCCGCAATAAAATCATCCACACCGGCTTTTGTGGCAATGTATTTTGCTGTGAGCGGATTATCACCGGTCACCATGACGGTCTTTACCCCCATCCTGCGTAAACGTGCAAATCGTTCCTGAATGCCCGGTTTTATGATATCCTGAAGTTCAATCACCCCCACTACTTTATTATTTTCAGAAACCACCAAAGGGGTACCTCCGTTCTCAGATATTTCTTTGACTTTCCCTGCTACTTCCTCCGGAAACTGATTCCCACAGGATTCTGTCATCTTACGAATGGAATCAAAGGCTCCTTTCCTGATCTTTGTACCATCAGCAATATCAATCCCACTTGACCTTGTTTCTGCTGTGAATTTGATAAATTTCCCCTGAACGGTAAACAGGGATTTAATATCCTGTTTGGTTCCTGCCAGCTCCACAATGGATTTTCCCTCTGGTGTTTGATCTGCAAATGAGGCGAGGGTGCTGCAATTGATAAGATGAGACAGATCAACGTTATTGCCGGGATAAAAATTCGTGGCTTTCCGGTTTCCGATAGTAATCGTCCCTGTCTTGTCAAGTAAAAGGACATCAATATCACCGGCAGTTTCTACGGCCTTACCAGATTTGCTTATGACGTTTGCCCGCAAAGCCCGGTCCATTCCGGCAATGCCGATTGCTGACAACAGTCCGCCAATGGTAGTAGGAATAAGACAAACAAAAAGAGAAACCATTGAGGCTACGGTAATGACCGTATTTGCATATTCAGAAAATGGCTTTAATGTTACACAGACAATGATAAAGATCAGGGTAAAACCGGCCAGAAGAATGGTCAAAGCGATTTCATTCGGCGTCTTTTGCCTGCTGGCTCCTTCTACCAGTGCGATCATCTTATCAAGGAATGATTCTCCGGGAAGAGTAGTAACAACGACTTTAATGGAATCAGAAAGTACGGTAGTACCCCCTGTTACGCCTGATTTATCCCCACCTGCTTCCCGGATCACCGGAGCTGACTCTCCGGTAATGGCAGATTCATCAATGGAAGCCATACCATCTATTATCTCACCATCGGCCGGGACAATTTCTCCCGCAGTCACAATGAATATATCACCTTTCTTTAGTATTGCTGAGCTGATGTGTTCAATAGTTCCATCGGGAAGTATCCTGTTTGCAGGAGTGTCATGCCTTGTCTTCCTGAGAGATTCGGCCTGGGCTTTACCTCTTGCTTCTGCTATACCTTCTGCAAAATTGGCGAACAAAACAGTGATAAGCAGGATGATAGCAATTGTAAAGTTATATGCAAAACTCCCCTGTTCACCATTTCTGTTAATGAGTGTAATTGCCGATACAACGAGCATCACGAGAGTACCTATCTCCACAGTAAACATCACCGGATTCTTGATCATCTTTCCCGGGTGTAATTTTACAAAAGACTGGGCCAGGGCCTGTTTTAGGAATCGTTTGTCGAATAATCTGGCTTTTTTTCTTTTTGAGCTCATCTGAAGTTAGCTTGGTTTATTTCTGTCAATGAATCGATAAATATTCTGCAATAGGTCCGAGTGCGAGGGCTGGCAGATAATCAAGTGCGGCAACAATTATGATCACTGCAAAAGTCATGATCCCGAAAGTCATTGTGTCAGTGCTCAGGGTTCCGGCGGCAGGAGGAATGAATTTTTTTTGTGCCATATAGCCTGCAATTGCAACCGGTCCTATGATCGGAAGGAAACGCCCGAATAACATGGCGAAACCGGTGGTAATATTCCAGAAAGGAGTGTTGTCTCCGAGACCTTCATATCCAGAACCGTTATTGGCAAAGCTTGAAGTATACTGATAGAGCATTTCGGAAAAACCATGAAAAGAAGGGTTATTTAACCAGGCACTTCGCCCATTCGGATCAATGTGAAAAAGATAAGCCGCGACTGCTGTGCCTGAAAGTATGAACAATGGCCCGAGAAGTGCAATAAATACTGAATATTGCATCTCCCGGGTTTCAATCTTTCTGCCCAGGAATTCGGGAGTTCGTCCTACCATCAGTCCCGAGATAAAAGCAGCAATAATGATAAAGATGAAATAATTCAATATCCCGACACCACAGCCCCCATAAAAAGCATTGATCATCATGGCAAACATTTGCATCAGGCCTGAAAGCGGTGTAAAACTGTCATGCATGCCATTCACCGAACCCGTTGAGATTACGGTGGTTATGATACTCCAGAAGCCTGTTGCTGCCGCTCCGAATCTGACTTCTTTACCCTCCATGTTACCTGAATGCTGGTTAATGCCGAGATGAGTGAAAACGACGTTATCCTTCGTTTCAAAAATGATAGTCGGAATTACCAGGCATAAAAAACCGAGGGTCATTACGATGAAAATTATCCTGGAAAGCTTTTTACGCTTAATATAAAAACCCAATGCGAAAACCATGGAGAACGGGATCAACATCTGGGCAAACATTTCAATGATGTTGGTGAAGTAATCCGGGTTTTCAAAAGGATGGGCAGAATTTGCCCCGAAAAAACCACCTCCATTGGTCCCCAAATGTTTGATGGCAATCATGGAAGCGGCCGGTCCTCTGGAAACCTGCATCAGATTTCCCTGCAGGGTATGAATGGATTCTTTGCCCTCGAACGTTTGGGGAACGCCTTTGAATACAAGGAAAATAGCAATGAGTACGGATACAGGCAACAGGATCCTCGTAATCGATTTAAGAAAGTAGACAAAGAAATTGCCCAGTTTGTCTGTTGTCTTCTCGCGAAATGCATTGAAAATAACGACAGCTGCAGCCATCCCGGTTGCCGCTGAAACAAACTGAAGGAAGGTAAAAACAGCGGTTTGGGATAAATATGATGCACCTGTTTCGCCCGAGTAATCCTGTAAATTACAATTGACTACAAAGCTGATCGCCGTATTAAAGGCCAGGTGTAGAGACATTGATGGATTATGATCAGGATTCCAGAAATGAATGGTCTGTGTGATTAGCATCACAAAAGCATAAACAAGCCAAAGTGCATTAATGGTCAGCAGGGCAATAAGATGCTGCTTCCAGGTCATCTCTTTGCTTGGATCAATTCCGGACACCCTGAAAAGAAAATTTTCAAGCGGCCTCATAAAATCCAAAATGTTCTTTTCACCACTATAAACCTTCGAAATATATTTCCCGAAAGGAATTGCTGCAAGAATCGGCAGTGAATAGATTAATATGACTCCAATAATTTCATTCATAGCGCTGTCCAATGGAATTTATTCTCAGAATTTTGCCGGGTGAAGAAGTACATAAATCAGGTATCCGAAAACACCTATCGATAAAATAAGAAGGAGGATCATACAATTTCAGTTAAAAGTGTCATGAACCCATTACCAAAGGCGTGCCAATCCAACAGATTGGCGGGAATGCTTTTTTAACCAATTGAAATTGTACGATTTATAAGGAAAGATATTTTTAGTGAAGGATTTTTAAGGGAAAATACCCTATTAAAATGAAACGGTTCGTAACAAAGTGAAAGGCAAAATCCTGTTACTCCAGCCCGTATTTCTTCATTTTCCGGTAAAGTGTAGGAATTCCGATTCCCAGTCTTTCAGCAGCCTTTGTTTTATTTCCTTTGGCAAGTGTCAGGATCTTTCTGATATGCAGTTTTTCCAGTTCTTCCATGCTGCCATCGAAATCCTCAGAAGAAGCAGTCTGTTGAGGAATGAACATTTCATAAGGAAGAAGATCAGGTGTAAGTATCTCCTTTTCAGTGAGGATGAGGGTTCGCTCAATGATATTTTTCATTTCGCGCGTATTTCCCGGCCAGTCATACCGTTTTAATTGCGCCAAAAAAGCAGGATCCATTCCGGTAACCTGCTTATTGGTTTTCATCGAATAGAACCGGATGAAATATTGTGCCATCTCTTCCACATCTTCAATCCGTTCCCGGAGGGCGGGAATCCGGATTTTAAAAACCGAAAGACGGTAGTAAAGATCCGGACGGAATTTTTCGTTATGGGCTTCTTTTAACAAATCCAGATTTGTGGCTGCCAGGATCCGGACATTTACCTGGGTTTGCCGGGTATCTCCGATCTTGGTAAAGGTTTGATCTTCCAACACACGCAGTAGTTTTGCCTGTAGTTCATAATTCATCTCTCCAATCTCGTCCAGAAATAAGGTTCCCTCATTGGCTTCCTCAAACAAACCCTTTTTATCAGTAACGGCACTGGTAAATGAACCTTTCTTATATCCAAACAGTTCCGACTCCAAAAGTTCCTTTGGAAATGCGCTGCAATTGACGGCAACAAAAGGTTTTGATTTCCTAGGACTGGCATTATGGATAGATTGGGCAAACAGTTCTTTTCCGGTTCCTGTTTCACCTTCCAGCAATACAGTAGAATCAGTCGGGGCTACTTTTTCTGCAAGGAGAATGCTCTCCCTGATTGCCCTGGATGATCCCAATATCTTGTCAAAGCTATACCGGGTCTTGAGTCTTTTCTCCAGTTCGATAATCCTCCTCTGCATCCTGGATTTCTCTACGGCTCTTTCAACCGTAACTATGATCTGGTCATCACCATCACCTTTGGTAATATAATCAAAAGCACCCGCCTTCATAGCGTGCACACCATCCTGAATGGTTCCATATGCAGTTAGTACAATGACTTCGCAATAGGGATAAAGCTTTTTGACTTTTTCAAGTATCTGCAAACCACTCTCACCGGGAAGCCTAACATCCGTGATTACCAGGTTAAGTTCAGGCTGGTGTTCCAGAATTAAGTACCCTTGTCTTGCATCACCTGCCTGAAAAACCTTGTAACTTTCAAGTTCCAGTATCCTGGAAAGGGCTCCTCTCAGGGTTTCCTCATCATCGATGATCAGAATTGAGCCTTTCATCATTTCTTTTTTTTCTTTACCTCAGGTTCCTGCTGACTGAGGCAATGGAATGAGCCAAGACCCCAGATGATCTCAATGGAATCGATACCCACAACTTTACGGTCAGGGAAACATTCTTCCAGAATGCTCATGGCTCTGTCATCTTCTTTACAACGGTATAATGGAACAATAACTGAATGATTTGTAAGATAAAAATTGGCATAGGACGCAGGCAACCGCTGACCTTCAAAAACGACAGGGGGTGGCATTGGAATTTCAACAATATCCAACTGTTTTCCATGTAATTCACGCAATGTTTTGAGGAGCTTCAGATTCTCCTTAAGCGTCCTGTGATTTGGGTCACTTTTGTCATGTTCCACGACAGTCACTACTCCATCTTCTTTGAAGAACCTTGTAACATCGTCAATATGGCCGTTGGTATCATCACCATCAATTCCCTGTACAAGCCATAAAATCAAATCCACTCCATAGTAATTCCTCAGATATTCTTCTATTTGTTGCTGGTTAAGGTGCGGATTCCGGTTCTTATTCAATAAACACGACTTTGTCGTGATCAGCGTGCCGGTTCCATTCATTTCAACTGCACCTCCTTCCATTACGATTCCCGGGTAAATTATGGGCAAATTCTGAGATTTCGCGACCATGCCGGGGATCTTTTCATCCAGGTCATGTGGATATTTATTGCCCCAGGCATTATATTGCCAGCTGATAACCATAAGTGGTGACTCCGCTTCAGGATTAACTACGAAAGCAGGTCCATGATCACGACACCAGGCGTCATTGGTAGGATGAATAAAAAAATCAACCTTGGTCATATCCTGACCGGTTCTTGAAAGTTCGGCCCTGACCATTTCAAGAAGTTCTTTGCTGCTGATATTAATGCATACTCTTTCCCCTTTTGAGATTTCACTGATAAATTGATGATAAAAAGGGAATATTGCAGGTAAGGTTCCTGGCCACGAGTAAGAATCTGCATGCGGATAGCTAAGCCATGTGGCTCTGTGATGTTCCCATTCTGCCGGGAACCGGAATCCAAGCTCTTTTGGAAATTTTTGAGTTACTTCTTTTTTAATCGTCATATATCAAGATTCATCAATATAGCGGTTAAGGATAGGTCCGTAACTGTCAATCCTCCTGTCGCGCAGGAATGGCCAGTGAACCCTGACTTCATCAATCTTTCCCAGGTTGAGTTCTTCAACATGAATTTCTTCATTTTCATGGCTTGCCTGGAATAATACCTCTCCATAAGGATCGGTGATAAAAGATCCACCCCAGAAATTCATATCACGCTCGCGACCTGTCCGGTTAACGGAGACAACAAAAACACCATTGGCAATGGCATGTGCACGCTGTATTGTTTGCCAGGCACTGAATTGCTGAGCATTTACAAATTCACTTTGTGAAAGAGCCCAGCCAATAGCGGTGGGATAAAACAAAATCTCTGCCCCCATCAGACAGGCGATCCTTGCAGCCTCAGGATACCATTGATCCCAACATATGAGACCGCCAATACGTGCATATTTAGTTAAAAATACAGGATAGCCTTTATCACCCGGAGTAAAATAAAATTTTTCATAATAACCGGGGTCATCAGGAATGTGATGTTTTCTGTACTTTCCCAGATAAGAACCATCAGCATCTATGACTGCCAGCGTATTATGATAAATGCCCCTGGCCCGCTTCTCAAACAGGGAGGCAAGTATTACCACATCAAGTTCTGCAGAAAGGTCCTGGAAACATTTTGTAGTAGCTCCGGGAATGGGTTCAGAAAGAGAAAAGTTATCATAGTTCTCCTCCCAGCAAAAGTATTCAGAAGCAAACAGTTCCTGCAAACAAATGATCTGTGCACCTTTGCCTGCCGTTTCCCTGATCCTGTCAATCGCCTTATTAACATTGGCCTGCTTATCCGCTTCACAGGTCATCTGGATCAATCCGGTTTTAACTATTTTTCCTTCCATTCAGATTATCTATGATCAATAAAGAATTTCTTACTAAACATCTTCCCACCATGAATGATCTCAAGTACATAAATTCCTGCCGGTGACCCTTTATAATTCAAAACTCTCCGTCCTTTTATCATGTTTTCCACCGGCGTTTCAGAGATTACCTGTCCGGTCATATTAAAAAACTTTATTGTGGTTGATTCGGGTTTCTCAAAATCGAAATAGACCAGGATCTGCTGCTCTTCCCTGTCCTGGTAAATATCTATTCCCGATGAGGGGTCTTCATGATTGATCCCGACAGTATAATCAAGATAAAGGTTATCAACGAATAAAACGGATCCTGCAGTCGGAGTGGTATCTGCACTGGAAATCGCCAGAATATTAAAAGTATCGGGTTGTTCGTCAAGAACATAATTCACCCAGGCAGAAAACGGAGTCCAGGTGTTGATCGTTTCCAGTGTCGAAAACGACCCTATACCCACAGAATCCCTCGTTCCGTTATTCCATTTTGTAAATCCGACACCAATTGCGCAACTGTCACCTCCCTGGGGCTGATACTTGTAAAAACCTTTCAGATGCGTAGGTTTATCAGTAATAGGACAACCCCCTACGATTGAATAAGTCTGATTGAAGATATCAATGGTTAATGTTCCGAGGGTGACGACACCGGGGACAACTATAGAAGGAAATGTAAGCTGTTTCGATTCCAACCTTGCCGAGTAAGATCCGGATTCATGATCAGTACTTTTTGTAACCACTTGTGTACCAAAAGGCAGTGCAAGACTGATGGACTGATTCGGTGTATCCCAATATTGCGGATTTTGATAACCATTATAGCTGACCCAGTTTTCAAAGTCTCCATTTGGTATCGATGTCTGACCCTGTGATTGGAAAATAAAAACGAAAGAGAAGTATATGATGGTTGCAAAAAACTGTTTCATTAAACGTAGTTTATAATAGATGAGGTTTTCAAGCTAATTGTTAGCTCCAACGGCGGGTAAAGATAAACATAATTGGAAAATAATTTTATCTTTGAAAAAAAATCAGGATGATATCCTGCAGAATTTTGATCAGGCCTTTTATTTGTCTCATTTTACTCTTATTGGTTTCCTCCGGAGAGCTCCGGGCACAGAAATCCGATTCCTGCGGCCATTCCTATGATAAAAAAACAGAAAAAAACTATGATGCAGGTGTTGATTTCTTCAAGAGAGGTAACTATACAGAGGCAGTTCAGATCATGAAAGGGCTTGTCAATAAAGAGCCTGATTTCACGGATGCCTGGTATGTTCTTGGCGTTTCATACTTTAAACGGTCAGAATCCAATTTCAAGGAAGCAAGGAAGGATTTTTTAAAGGTACTGGAATTGTGCCCATCTTATAATGTCTACACCTATTATTATCTCGCCGAAATCTGTTACGGTGAAGAACAGTATGATTCTACAGTGCGATACTGTGAAGTTTTCCTGAAAGATGTGGATAAAATTAAAACCGATAAAGACTATTCAAGAGCGGCGGACCTGCTTAAATATTCCAAATTCTACCTGCAGATGATAAACCACCCGGTGCCTTTCGATCCTGAAGTCGTAGAAGGTATTTCGACACCTGCGAATGAATACCTCCCGATGATCACGGCAGATAACCAGATGGCTTTCTTTACCCGGGAAACGAAGGTCCCCGTTGAGAAGAACACCCTTATACAAGCTGATAAATACAAGGAGAAATTTATGTTCAGCCGCCTTCAGCCTGATGGAAAATTCGATTCAGGGGAAGAGATGCCTGAGCCGTTCAACCTGAACGACAATGAGGGGGGGGCTACTTTGACCGACGACAATAAAACCCTGTACTATACTGTATGCAAATACAATACTAATAACACTTATTACAATTGTGACATCTACTATTCAGAGTTGGTTGACGGGGACTGGACCCCGATAAAAAGCGTGAGCGATAAGATTAACATGCCAACTACCTGGGAGTCCCAGCCCAGTATCTCCGCAGATGGAAAAACACTTTATTTTGTGAGTGACCGACCCGGCGGGTATGGGGGATATGATATTTACAAAGCGATGAAGAATGATAACGGGGAATGGAGTGCTCCCGTCAACCTCGGACCGACGATCAATTCCATCGGAAATGAAAAATCCCCGTTTATCCATCCTGACGGGAAGACACTTTATTTCTCTTCTGACGGATGGTTGGGAATGGGAGGATATGATATCTTTTATTCACACCTTAATGATGATGGCACGTGGACCAAACCTGTCAATATCGGTTATCCTATAAATTCACCGGATGATGAAGTCGGGTTTTTCGTCAGTACGGATGGAAAGAAAGGATACTTTGCATCCAATAAATTAAAAGGTCCCGGTGGTTGGGATGTTTACTCTTTCGACCTTTATGATAAAGCCAGACCGGAGAAAGTCCTGTTCGTATCAGGAACAGTTAAATCAGAATCTGAATCCGAGATGGCCAATACCCGTATTGAACTCAAGAACATGGAAACGAAGAAGGTATCCGAGGTCCCCCTGGATAGTGTCACAGGTAATTATGTTGCCGTAACGCCCTTCAATAATGACTATGTCATGACAGTAAAGAAGGAAGGGTATGTTTATGAAACGAGATACATTGCTAAATCCGACAGTACTTACAGGATGCCTGCCCACCTTGATCTGGAGATCCATCAGATTGAACTCAACAAGTCATATCGTATCAATGATATCTATTTTGAATTTAACTCTTTTGAACTGACCGGGGAGTCAAAAGCCGTTCTGGATCTGCTCATTGAATTTCTTCGCGAAAACCCTACCATATATATTGAAATACAGGGTCATACCGACAATATAGGAAATGATGCCGAAAACCTGAAGCTTTCCTCCAACCGTGCAAAATCAGTGTATGATTATCTTATAGCGAATAAAATAGACTCGAAACGACTGACATACAAGGGATACGGGAAAACCATCCCAGTAGCCTCAAACGATACCGAAGAAGGACGTGCTAGAAACCGCAGGACCGTCTTCGTTATAATCCGGAAATGATGAAA
>Ga0224559_1001707_pt1 | contig 11880 bp, 11 predicted proteins | sample 714S33034metaG_FD_180676 | JGI IMG/M metagenome (GOLD analysis project Ga0224559, IMG submission 180676) | Peat soil microbial communities from Stordalen Mire, Sweden - 717 S3 30-34 | ecosystem: Environmental > Terrestrial > Soil > Wetlands > Peat | place: Sweden: Norrbotten County, Stordalen... | reverse complement strand
TTGCAAATAGTAGCCTTAAATAATCATAGATCTCAGTCATCGTCCCGACAGTAGACCTTGGATTGTTCTGAATTGTTTTTTGTCCTACTGCAATTGCCGGCGATAATCCTTCTATCTTCTCCACATCAGGCCATTTCCGTTTTCCCAGGAATTGAGAGGCATGTGAAGAAAATGATCCCAGGTAATGGTTTTCGGCTTCCCTGTAAAGGACATCAAACACAAGCGAGGATTTTCCTGATCCTGAAACACCGGTCACGACCACAAACTTCTTTGCCGGGATATCAAGGCTTACGGAACGAAGGTTGTTCTCGGAAGCATTTTTTATTCGGATTGATGCTTGTGATGACATTATAATGCTTTGATACAAAAATACAGGTTTTTCATTGTAACTTTGACACAGATAACTAAAACCCAGAATTATGAATATATCGCACAATATGGTTGGCTGGTTCGAGATACCGGTAACCGATATGGAACGGGCAATTGCTTTTTATGAAGCAGTACTTGAAATTAAACTGGAGCACATGAAATTTCCGACTGTCGATATGGCAATGTTTCCGGCTGTTGAAAATTCAATCGGTGCCGCAGGTGCACTGTCATTTAATGAGCAACATTACAAACCTTCCACAGATGGAATCTTGATCTATTTTACTGCATTCTCAGGCGACTTATCTTTAGAGTTGGGCAGGGTCGAGAAGGCAGGGGGCAAAATACTGATGCCAAAGATGCAGATATCCCCTGAGGTCGGATACATGGGATTGATACTTGATACAGAAGGAAACAGGATCGCATTTCATTCAAGGAGTTGATCAGAGTGAAGCCCTCAGAAATAATTATTAGTTAAAACATCAATACTTTACCTCCTTTCATGAGAGACCGTTTTAAAAAACAATTGCAAATAGAAGTAGATACTTCTTTTCTCTATCTTAAACTCAGTGAACATACTCCTGAGGCTGTAACTGCCGGGATTTACAGGAACATGTCTTCAATTGAGATGCGGCATGCCGGTAAAGTGATTAAAAAGATGGAGGCGGAAGGGAAGACAACGCCAATTCCTTCACCTTCGCTAAGAGCCAGATTCCAGGTCAGAATGGCCTCCATATTTGGCTGGCAGATGATCGCCTCAAATCTTATGGGGACGGAAAAAATGATAGCACAGAATGTTATCTTGTCAGGAAAAGAAAAAGGAGAAAAAACAGATCCAGGTATTCTTAACCATTATTCCATACTTGACAACATCAACAAGACATCTGCTGGTATGAAAGGTGGGATTCTGGCAAAGCTCGAAGGAAGGCACCAGTCGGTTGGAGGGAATGCCCTCAGGGCTGCCGTGCTCGGAGCGAATGATGGGCTCGTTACAAACCTCAGCCTGATCATGGGAGTTGCCGGTGCTGCCTCCGGCAACAAAGGGATTATCATTGCGGGAATTGCCGGATTACTAGCCGGCGCATTCTCGATGGCGCTCGGTGAATGGCTTTCGGTTCAAAGTTCACGGGAGCTGAATAAACGTCAGGTCGATATTGAAATGGAAGAAATGGAAAACTCACCTGAAGAAGAGATGCTTGAACTTGCATTGATTTACCAGTCAAAAGGAATGGAAAAGGAAGAGTCTGAAAAAATGGCAAATAAAGTCTTTGAGAATAAAGAATCGGCTGTCGATACCCTTGTCAGAGAGGAGCTGGGCCTCGATAGAGAGGAACTCGGAGGTTCAGCATGGGAAGCCGCATTGACATCTTTCATCCTTTTTGCATTAGGTGCCCTGATTCCTCTCATTCCCTACCTCTTTATCAGTCATTTCCATCCGGTTCTCTTCAGCCTGGGTATCAGTACACTGGCGATGTTCTTCCTGGGAGCCATAATCACAGTCTATACTGGGAAAAACGTGTTTTTTTCGGGATTCCGGCAAATACTGTTCGGGCTTCTTGCAGCAGGTCTTGTTTATGGAATAGGCAATATTATTGGCGTCATGATACATTAGGAATATGCGAACTCTTGAGAGCTCGCATATTCCTAATGTATCATTTTCAGGTTCACTAAGTGATACTATCTTTCTTTACAGCATAGAGTATGATACGATAAGAAACATAGATCAATACCGGCCAGGTCAGAAACCATAAGATTGAGATCCAATACATATCTTTGAATTAAAAATTGATGATTGATAATTGATAATTGATAATTATTTCGCCATCTAATAGGTGTGTTCTTCAGTCTCCATTTCGGCAACATCGATCTTTTTCCTGTTTATCGACCACCATGCAAACCATATGTAAGCCAACACAAAGGGTACCAGCAAAGAAACATAGCTCATTGCAGTCAATGTATAATGACTCGATGAACTATTCGAGATCGTCAGTGAGCTCTGAAGATCATAGGTTGATGGATAATAGGCCGTATTATTGAATCCTGCAAGCAGGAATACAGAGAAGACAGTCAGAATAGTTCCAATTCCTGCAAACCAGATCCCCTTGGAGGCACACTTTTCAAATTTCCACGGGGGTCGGATAATTCCCCATAAAACCATCACCACTCCAAGAAGGAATATAATCAGAACTATTGGCATGCCGAACAGGTTGTGCAGGTATTTATAACTTTCCATTGAGACTACTCCCGATGTCGGATCTACTGCGAATCCGCTGGACAGCACTAGAGCGAATACGTATGCAAGGAAGAAAACCAGGAATGGAATGGCATTGATCCAAAGCTGTTTCTTTGCCCTTGCGAGGATATTCATTTCATTCACGGTATTCATAAAGTAGAGTACACCAAGGATTCGTGCCAGGAAGAATATCGCCAATCCCAGTGCTACATTACGCCAGTTTAATACTGCTTCTAAGCCATGTGCTGGTCCCTGCCACTGTGAGATCACAGGATTGCTCAGAGCTGCCAGGTTTTCCTTGTGGATTGAAAATTCTGAACCGGTAAAGAATGTTGACACTGCTGCGCCTATAAGGATAGTCCCAAGCGCTCCATTGATGAACAGGAATATCTCGTAGGTCTTCTGACCAAGGAAATTATTCGGCTTTGAACGGAATTCATAAGAAACTGCCTGTATGATGAAACAGAAAAGAATGGCAATCCAAACCCAGTATGCTCCTCCGAAACTGGTTGAATAGAATAGCGGGAAGGATGCAAAGAAGGCGCCTCCGAAAGTGACCAGCGTAGTAAATGTAAACTCCCACTTGCGGCCAAGGCTATTAACCAGGATCTTTTTCTCGGTTTCTGTCTTACCAAGCTGGAATATAAGGGTTTGCCCGCCCTGGACAAACATCAGAAATACGAGGATGGCTCCCAGCAGGGATACGATCATCCACCAATATTGCTGTAACGAAAGAAGAGATAACGATTCAAACATTATTTGGTTCCTCCATTTTTAGGTCCTAACTTGATTTGACGGGTCATGATCATTAACTCAGCAATGAGTAAGGCTGTGAATATCAGAGCGAACATCCAGAACGTGATCTGTACTGAGGTAGTCTCGATCATCGATACCGCTGCACGGGTCGGTAACAGATCCTGGATAACCCAGGGTTGACGCCCTATCTCTGCAACCATCCAGCCGGCCTGCCCTGCAAGATATACAATCGGGATAGTCCAGAGCATCACATATTGAAGCCAGCGTTTTTCGACAAGTTTGTTTTGTGAATGAAAATATAATACGACGATGAACAACAGGATGAAATAAAATCCGAAGATCACCATGGACCTGAAACTGTAAAAGGTCAAGGCTACATTAGGAACAGCTTCCTCGGGTGAATGAAGATAGCCGTACCCGAAATAGGCGAAGTTAGCTTTCAATGTGCTATCGGCCTTTGTTGCCGCTAAAAGATCCCCGGCTTTTTTGGCGGTTTTGTAATCACCAAAGGCCGCAATAGCAATCTTTCCCAGTTCAATTTTCTTACTTACAGGTAGTGCCTTTTCTTTTTCTGCAGGAGGAACATTTTCAAATTCAGGTTTGAAGTTGCCATTAAGGATATCATCCACACCGGGAACAAATGCATCAAAATTATGATATCCCAGCATTGAAAGTAATCCGGGGACTTCTATTTTTACTGCGAAATTCTTTTGTCCGTCGCCCGGCTTTTTCCCTGGCTGAGGAATACCGGCAAGAACCAATCCATTTGATTTTTGTCCATTATAAAGTCCTTCCATGGCAGCCAGCTTCATTGGTTGCTTCTGGGCAATGGTGTATGCCGATCCATCGCCTGTGATGGCAAGAAACAAAGACATGATCAAGCCGAAAATAGCGGCGACCAGGATACTCTTTCTTGCCATAACTGTCTCACGTTTCTTCAGCAGGAACCATGCACTGATGCCAAGAATGAAGATAGCAGCAGTCACATATCCGGCCGATATTGTGTGCAGGAATTTATGAACAGCCACAGGAGAAAAAAGTACATCCCAGAAATTTTGCATCTCGTTCCTGGCAGTATCAGGATTGAATTTCATTCCTGCAGGATACTGCATCCATGCATTGGCCACAAGGATCCAGAGGGCGGAGAGATTTGCCCCGATGGCAGTCAGCCATGAAGAAGCCAGGTGGAACTTCTTACTGACCTTGTTCCATCCGAAGAACATGACCGCAATGAATGTTGATTCCAGGAAAAAGGCCATGATTCCCTCAATAGCAAGAGGCGCTCCGAAGATGTCACCTACAAACCAGGAATAATTTGACCAATTTGTCCCAAATTCAAATTCCAGGATGATACCGGTCGCTATACCAATGGCGAAATTGATACCAAATAAGGTCATCCAGAATTTTGTGATCTGTTTCCATTCAGGATCACCGGTTTTTACATAAATGGTCTCCATGATGGCTACCAGAAAGGATAAGCCCAGCGTCAGAGGTACAAATAACCAATGATAGATTGCTGTCAATGCAAACTGCGCCCGCGACCAATCCACAATTCCAGGGTCGATGTTTAATATCATAAGCAGGTTTGTTAAATGAATATAAAAAATCTGATCTCCGTATAAGAGAGCCCAAATGTAGAAAAAAAAGAAAATATGGAAAAATGTAAATTATTATTTTCTTTGGATAAGTTGTTCCTTGACATAATTTCCCCGCTCTTTCTCACTACTGAACTTTGATTTCAGAAAATCAGGAAAGAAAAACACCTTCACAATAAAGAAAATGATGAACAATTTGATAAGGATTATGATCCAGAGTCTCCTGCCAACAGTCATGCTCCGGAAACCATCATAGTAGAAGAGGAATATTTTCTTCAGGAAAGTCAATTCAATTTACGAAATATAGATGCAGATTAACTTTGAGAATAAATTCGCTTTTTCGCAATTTCGCCATTTATTTTCACCAGCTTCCGCCGGCACCTCCGCCTCCGAAACTGCCACCACCGAAGCCACCAAAGCCACCTCCACCTCCGCCTCCGAAACCGCCTCCGCCCGACTGAAAATTACCCCAGCTTCCACGACCACCACGTCCCATCGATCCCAAAAGAAAGAGAGAAGTCCAGAATGGAAGATTTTTACCTACCGAATGCGTTCCCCCACGGCCATTGCGGATCCAGAAGACAACTAACATAAGGATAATAATAGGAACTAAGATCCCATATGGCTTTTGCTGTGAGGTTTTTTTATTATATTGATTTGCCGTGTATTCACCCTTTGTGATCGACTTTATCACCGTAACTGCTGCATGTAGCCCGCCATAATAATCACCCCGGGTAAAATCAGGGATCATCTCATTATCTACAATCCTCTTGCAGGTAGCATCGGGTAATACCCCCTCCAGACCATATCCTGTCTGAATTGCAGCTTCCCCTCTTTCATTCTGATATTTCGGTTTAACCAGGATGACAATCCCATTGTTCCTGCCTTTCTGACCTATGCCCCATTTCTGCCCAAGCCGCTGGGCAAAATCATTCTTATCATAGCCATTCAGGGATTTCACCGTGACCAGGACGATCTGTGTCGAGGTCGAATCATTGAATGACAACAATTCCTGTTCGAGTTGTGACGATTCTCTGGAGGTAAGGACCCCGGCAAAATCATTCACAAGTTTCGGAGGATTAGGCTTGTCGGGAATATCCTGGCCGGTCATTGTAAGCGCCCACATCAAAAATGCAGGCAAAAGGAGAAACTTTTTATTAAGGTTCATATTGATTATGTTCTAAAACGCTTAGCAAAGAAAATCAATTATTTCTTTCCGGTTACAAAGTTCCAGTAAATCACTTTTTCCCAAATGAAATGTCATCCGGCAGCTCATTAACATCATCTTTACTGTGCGGGAAATACCGCTTCAGGTGGATCCCGGTCTCTGAAATAGCATATATCAGGCCATCAGAAAACTTTCCGTCACGGAAAAAATCCAGCATCTTAAGCTTGATGTTATCCCAGAAATCAGGCGGCACTTTATTATGGATCCCGCTGTCGCCGATGATCGCAAATTTCCGGTTACTGATTGCAAGGTAGATCAGCACCCCATTTCGCTCGGCTGTCTTCGCCATTCCAAGCTTTTTAAACATGTAGGCAGCCCTGTCAAGGACCTCCCCTTTGCAAACACTTTCAATGTGAACCCTGATTTCACCGGAAGTGTCAAGCTCGGAATTCATAATGGCCAGCTTGATATCGTCCTGTTCCTCTGAAGTAAAGAAATCGCGTGCTATGACTTTCATCGCTAAAAGATTAATGTATTGAGGAAAGAACGATTAAAATTGTACTTTTGGTGCAACCTCAGCACCTTTTTGTGCTTCAAAATAAGCTTTCTTCTGGAAACCGAACATACCGGCAATAATATTTCTCGGGAAACTCCTGAGGTAACTGTTATATGCCTGGGCGGCTTCATTGAAGTTCCTTCTCTCAACCGTGATCCTGTTCTCCGTTCCTTCCAGTTGTGCTTGCAGCTCTGAAAAGTTCTGCGTGGCTTTTAGCTCCGGGTAACGTTCTACAACAACCATCAATCTTGATAATGCACTGCTGAGCCCGTCTTGTGCCGACTGGAACCTCTGAAGTGAAGCTTCATCAAGGTTCTTAGGATTGATGTTGACGGATGTGGCTTTTGCCCTTGCCTCGATCACTGCCGTCAATGTGCTCTGCTCGAAATTAGCGACTCCCTTTACTGTTGCGACAAGGTTCGGAATCAGATCAGCACGACGCTGGTATACGTTCTGAACATTGGCCCATGACTGATTGACATTTTCTTCCTGGGAAACCAGTTTGTTGTATGTACTTACCCCTGTTAATATTGTGATCAGGATAATAAGAAAGATGAATCCGAAAATGGAGATCGCAATGATCCCTCCGTTTGATAATTTCATAAGGTCAGTTTTGTTGTTTATTGTTTGCTAAATTAAGATAAAAAGACAAAAGTCAATATTTCAGATACTTTAACATTTTTAATTTTTAATCCTTAATTTTTAATTCATCATTAATTGCCAGGTCCGTGCTCCTCTTGATAAACGCTGCAAGCTCTTTCCCCTTCAGCATATTTTGTGCAAGCTGGGCCAGATCAAACAGGTGCCTGATGACAGAAGTTTGTTTTGTCTCATTACTTTCTGCGAGTATCCTGGCGATAGCAGGACTGTTTGAATTTACGAAGAGGTTATAATGATCCGGAAGCTCTCCCATATATGACATTCCTCCTCCCAGAAGCGACATATCCTTCATCCTTCGCATAAATTCAGGTTGCATGATCATAAGGGGTTGTTCCGATTCACTCATGCTTTCAATTTCAATCGTGAATTTGCTCTTATCTACTTGCTTTTCGATCAGCTCTTTCAGGTTTTTCTTCTGATCATCATCTAATTTTGAAGGGAAGACTTCATCTTTCTTTATCAGTTTATCGATAGTGTCTGCATCTACGCGGGTGAAGTGGGTCTTCTCGAGCTTCTGTTCCAACGCATTGATAAAATGTGCATCGATCACGCCATCCATAAGTAGAACATCATATCCGCGTTCTTTCACGGGCTCTATAAAATTATACTGTTCGTTGATGTTGTTAGTGTATAAATAGATCAGGTTTCCTTCTTTGTCTTTTTGTGATTTCTTTACGAGCTTTTCATATTCATCAAGAGTAAAGTACTTTCCTTCTGTATTCTTGAGAAGACAGAATTTCTTGGCACGGTCATAAAAGTTTGGCTCTGAAATGATACCGTATTCTATGAATACCTTAATGTCATCCCACTTTGCTTCAAAATCCGTCCGGTTCTCTTTGAAAAGTTCCTCTAACTTGTCAGCGACCTTCTTTGTAATATGATTTGAGATCTTCTTTACATTCGGATCACTCTGCAGATAACTTCTTGAAACATTGAGAGGAATATCCGGCGAATCCAGCACTCCGTGAAGCATCGTCAGGAAATCGGGAACGATCCCCTCAACGGAGTCGGTCACAAATACCTGGTTGCTATATAACTGGATCTTATCCTTTTGAACCTCAAATGCCTTCTTTATCTTAGGGAAGTATAATATCCCTGTTAAATTGAATGGGTAATCCACATTCAGATGGATCTGGAACAGGGGATCTTCGAAGTTGTACGGATAGAGTTCCCTGTAAAATTTCTTGTAATCTTCATCCTTGAGATCGACGGGTTTCTGTTTCCAGAGAGGATTTGTATTGTTAATAATCCTGGGCTTCTCAACTTCGATCTCCTTGTCCTTGCCCTCTGCGTCTTTTTCCCCTTCTACCTTTTCAAAGTGTTTCTCTGTGCCGAATTGGATGGGCACGGGCAGGAATTTACAGTATTTTTTAAGCAGCTCGAGTACCTTGTATTCTTCCAGGTATTCTTTTGATTCGTCGGAGATCGTCAACACGACTTCAGTTCCGCGGTCTTTCTTGTCACATTCATCCATTGTGTAATCCGGACTGCCATCACATTCCCAATGTACGGCCTTGGTTTCTCCTCCTTTTTTATAGGTCTTTGAGAAGATATCCACTTTGTCGGAGACCATGAAACTGGAGTAAAATCCCAACCCGAAATGTCCGATCAGGGCATTGAGCTCCGATTCCGACTTGGTCTTGAATTTCTTAACAAATTCTTCGGCACTGGAAAAGGCGATCTGGTTAATGTATTTGTCCAGTTCTTCTGCAGTCATCCCAATCCCTTTGTCTTTCACAGTCAGGGTATTCTTTCTCTTGTCCACGCTCACTTCAATGGTAATATCGCTCATGTCTCCATTGAATTTTCCCAGCGACGCTAAAGTCTTCAGCTTTTGTGTTGCATCAACTGCATTGGAAATCAGTTCCCTGAGGAATATCTCATGATCTGAATAAAGAAACTTTTTTATGATCGGGAAAATGTTTTCCGTCTGGACATTGATCTTTCCTTTTTGCATAATCGTATGATAATTTAAGGTTTGAATGCAAACCGCATGTCAAAGCTAGTGCCATAGCTGTCACATCTGACAAAATGACGGAACTTTTGGGTAAATTTTTATGCACAATTAACCAAAGAATCAAATAAAATTCTAATTTTACAGGGTCTTTCAACTTACCCTGCTAATAAATAACTTAACATCAAGAATATATGAGCGCAATTGATTGGAAAGGTCTGCCATTCGGTTATTTTAAAACCGATTTCAACGTTCGTTGTAATTATGTGAACGGTAAATGGGGGGAACTTGAGGTTTCCGATTCCGAATACATCACCATTCACATGGGTTCAACATGTCTTCATTATGGCCAGGAAGCCTTCGAAGGTATGAAAGCCTTCACCGGGGTCGACGGAAAAATCCGTATATTCCGTTTGGATGAGAATGGGAAAAGATTGAATCGTTCTGCAGATGGGTTACTGATGCCCGAAGTTCCTGCTGAAATGTTTCGTGAAGCAGTCCTGAAAGCGGTTAAACTTAATATTAAGTATGTACCTCCTTATGGCGAGGGAGCTTCATTATATATCCGGCCTTTGCTCATCGGTGTAGGCCCCCAGGTAGGAGTGAAGCCGTCAAAAGATTATATGTTCCTTGTATTCGTTGGCCCTGTAGGTCCTTATTTTAAAGAAGGTTTCAATCCTGTCAAGATGCAGATCGTCAGGGATTCAGACCGTGCCGCTCCACTGGGAACGGGCAGATTCAAATGCGGTGGTAATTATGCTGCCAGTCTCCATGCAGGCGAACGTGCCCACCAGGAAGGTTACTCTTCCGCGATTTTCCTGGATGCAAAGGAAAAGAAATATATCGATGAAGCCGGCCCTGCCAATTTCTTCGGAATAAAGAACAATACCTACATTACTCCTGATTCTGAATCTATCCTTCAATCCATTACCAACATGTCACTGAGGGTGCTGGCAGAGGAGATCGGCATGAAAGTTGAGCAAAGACATGTCCCGGTTGAAGAGCTTGCAGAATTCGAAGAAACCGGCGCCTGTGGCACTGCAGCTGTTATATCTCCCATCTGTAAAATAGTTGACCGGGAAACCCGTAAGGAATATACCTACTGCAAAAGCGGTAAAGCCGGACCCATCTCCGAAAAACTTTACAACAAGCTGAAGGGTATCCAGGAAGGAAACGAACCCGATAAATACGGGTGGATCACAATAGTGGATTGAGCCTGGAAATAAATTACAACCGGCAGCTCCATTTATTTATTGATAATCTCATTTTTGTGTCTCTCGGCATACGCATCAATGTAAAGATGCATGATCGTCATGCTGAATTTGTATTTTTCCTTTTGATAGAGATCAGATAATTTGGGATCATCCTCAAGGATTTTCTCCAGTTTGAAGCTGTTCAGCGGCGAGATCATCCCGGTTTCGTAATCCAACAGGTAGATCATAATCCGCGTATATTGTCCGTATCGGTTATCTCCTGCATCATCGATGGAGCCCGCAACCAAACCACCCACCACCCCGAAAAGGTAAGCAGTAGTGAATACTTCATTATCATATCCTGCGTCTGCATGCGGATTGATACTGTGAAAATAGCCCCGGCTGCCGAGACAAAATACTTTATCAAACCCTTCCTTACCAATGTACAACTTCCGGTTAATGTACAGATTATCATTATAATACACGCCCCAGATCCGGTCTGCCTTGATCTTGCGCGGAGGGTACCCGCCATCCGTAAAGAGTTCCTTACTAGTAATGTTTAACTGATATCCTCCCGCTTTCGGATCCTTCTTATCTGTTGAATGTTTTTTTATTATTTCGAAGCCTGAATCTGAAATTACATGGTCAACATTAAAATCCTTACAACTCAGATAACAACCTGTCTTGTGTTCTTCGCAGGTATAGTGCTGAAATTCAGGTTGTCTGCCATAGCCTTGGGCAAAACTCTGAAGGCTGAAGGCACCAAGGATAAATATAAAAATATGAGAAGAAATCCTCATTATTTTCTCTTTTCAAGGATCTCTTTCATCTCGATTTGCATCCTGCAGGCTTCTTCTCTTGCCTTCTGGGCAAAGTCGGCCTCCTTGGATGCATAAATAATGTTTCGTGACGAGTTCACCAGTAACCCGCAATCTTCTGTAAGTCCGTGCTTTGCAACCTCCTGCAGGCTGCCACCCTGGGCGCCTACACCCGGCACAAGCAGAAAATGGTTAGGTAAAATCTTCCGGATCCCGCTCAGCATCTCTGCCTTTGTGGCTCCAACCACGTACATCATATTCTCCTCGCTGCTCCACTTTAACGACTGTTCAAGAACGCGTTCAAATAACCTCGTTTCTCCCGACGTAAAGAACTGGAAATCATCGGCTCCCTTGTTCGATGTCAGCACAAGCAGTACTACCCATTTCCCGGCAAATTCCAGGAATGGTTTTACAGAATCCTCACCCATATAAGGTGCTACAGTCACGGCATCAAAATCGAGTCCCGACTTTTCGGGATTGAAAAACGTCCTGGCATATTGTGTTGACGTGTTCCCGATATCGCCTCGCTTGGCATCAGCGATGGTAAAAACATCAAACTTCTTCAGGTACTGCGCGGTCTT
>Ga0224559_1001706_pt1 | contig 11885 bp, 9 predicted proteins | sample 714S33034metaG_FD_180676 | JGI IMG/M metagenome (GOLD analysis project Ga0224559, IMG submission 180676) | Peat soil microbial communities from Stordalen Mire, Sweden - 717 S3 30-34 | ecosystem: Environmental > Terrestrial > Soil > Wetlands > Peat | place: Sweden: Norrbotten County, Stordalen... | reverse complement strand
GCTCAAGGAAATCTCCTACATCCACGCCGAGGGCTATCCGGCTGGCGAAATGAAGCACGGCCCCAATGCGCTGATTGACGAGACCTTGCCCGTGGTCGTGCTGGCCACCCGCGACGAGGCCGACCCGGCATCCAAACTGCGCTACGAGAAGACCCTCTCCAACATCCAGGAGGTCACCGCCCGCTCCGGCCGCGTCATCGCCATAGCCACCGCGGGCGACACCACCATCGGCAGTCTGGTCGAGCAGGTTATCTACATCCCGCAAGCCACCGAAATGCTCTCGCCGCTCATCGAGATCGTGCCGTTGCAGTTGCTGGCCTACTACATCGCCGTCCGCCGCGGCTGCGACGTCGATCAGCCCAGGAACCTGGCCAAGTCGGTCACCGTCGAGTAGTTTTCCATATCAAGACAGACCTGTTCGCCTGAACCAGAGCGGACAGGAAGGCAGACATAATGACAAGAATCTCGCAAAGATCATTCCTACGTGTATTTTTGGGCCTCAACGCCACGGCGATGTTGTTCTGTTGCCTTTGTGGCTTGAGCGCGCAAACGGCATCGAGCAAAGAGGCGGTTTTTCAGAATCCCGTGCTGTGGGAGGATCTCGCCGACGCCGACGTGCTGCGTGTCGGCGACACCTATTACTATTCGGCGTCGAATATGCACTACTCGCCCGGCGCGCCGATCCTCAGTTCCAAGGACCTGGCGCACTGGAAGTACATAGGACACTCCGTTCCTGTTCTTGACTTCGGCCCCGCGTATAACCTTGAAGGCGGCAGCGCCTACATTCGCGGCACCTGGGCTTCGTTTCTCGGCTATCGCCAGAGCAACCGGACTTTTTATTGGGGCGGTTGCATCGATACCAAGCACACCTACATCTACACGGCCAAGGCCGCCGAAGGCCCATGGCAAAGGCACGCCGAACTCGGCCAGTGCTACTACGATGCCGGCCTTCTCGTTGATGACGACGATACGATGTACGTCTCCTACGGAAACACGACTCTGCGCGTAGCGCAACTCTCGCCTGACGCGACCCGCGAGGTTCGGTCCGAGACGGTTTTCACCTCACCCAAAGAGCTCGGCATGATCGAGGGTTCGCACATCTACAAGTTCAAAGGTAACTATTACATCATCACCACGAAACCGGCCAACGCTGAATACGTGCTGAAGTCCACCACCGGCCCCTTCGGACCGTACACGATGCGGCAGCTTGTCCGCGACGCCGTTAGTCCTGTGGCCGGTTCCGGCTTCCCGCATCAGGGCGGCCTCGTGCAGACGGCGAAGGGCGATTGGTATTACATGGCCTTCATCGACGCCTATCCTGGCGGGCGCGTGCCCGTGCTGGCGCCGGTTCACTGGACGGCCGACGGCTGGCCCGAGGTGGAGTTGAAAGACGGCGCATGGGCAAAATCCTATCCCTTGCCGGTGAAGGCTCCGGTCGCCGCCAGCAAGCCCGGATTTTCCGACACCTTTCGCGCCGCGCAACTCGGCCCGGAGTGGGAGTGGAATCATAATCCGGATAACTCGAAATGGTCGGCGGGAAACGGATTGAGGCTGAAAACAGCGACCGTCACCGACGATCTCTACATGGCGCGCAATACGCTCACTCATCGCATTCCTGGGCCGGCTTCGACGGCGACCGTCGCTCTTGACGTTTCCCGCATGAAAGACGGCGACTGCGCCGGTCTGGCGATGCTCAGGGATTCATCGGCATGGGTCGGAGTTATCAAGGAAAACGCATCCTATAAAGTCGTGATGAAGAGCAACCTCACCATGAGCAGAGGCTGGAAGACAGCCACCAAGGGAGATGTGGTCGAGAGCGCACCCATCTCCGGTGGCAAGATATGGCTGCGCGTTTCGGCCGATATTCATCCCGGCGAGGGGCGGCAGGCGCATTTCTTCTACAGCGCGGATGGAAGCGCCTTCCATGAGATTGGCAAGCCGCTGACGCTCAATTACGCCTGGTTTTTCTTCATGGGGTATCGTTTCGCAATCTTCAACTACGCAACAGAATCGCTTGGCGGAGAAGTGATCGCTTCCCGGTTTGATATTTCGCCGGCGGAATAGAGCGGTTCTCCAATAGCTGTATGCCGAAGCCAGAAATCTCAAGGTGGCTTTTTCCTTAAAGAAAAAGCCACCTTCACCTCTCTCAACAAATCTATATGTAGAGCCGCTTGCAAAACTGCCTTCAGGCGATTCAATGAGTCAGGGCACGACTTCAGTCGTGCCCTGACACTTCTTGCATGCTCCAATGGAATTCTGCAGGTGGATCTGTATTCTTAAACCGCTTCAGGCTTGCCACTGGCGGCAAAAAGCGGTCGAAGTGGTTCACGATGCAAGAGATCTGCCAGAAATAACTATCAATAAACTTTAATTGGCCGATAAGTAATTATCCAGTTCTCCCCCAGAACGGGATGATTCTGAGGCTCTGGGCCTCTTGTTTGGGCGCGTTGGCAGGTGACCAGAGCAGCGCGCTCTATTGTGGCGCACTATTGTCGCTCCTTCAACAGCGCATCAAGCAGAGCTCTCCTGTCTAGATGAAGGACAAGAGCACAGAAACGATGCTGAGGACTTTGCGGATATGAAGACTTGCATGCACTTGTCAAAGGAAACGATCGATGCCCCGGAAGCGGCGGGAGTCTGTTATGTCTGTTGAAGAAGAAAAGAAAGCTAGATCGATAGCAGCCTCGGCCATGGAGTCGCTGCGGAGGTTTGCAATTCCAGCCACGCCGGCCAACTATGCCATCTGGTACGAGTATCACGCCAGGCAGAGTCCCAATCTGGAACGCACCATCGACGTTCTCATTTCCAACGGCGCGAGCTTTGACGAGAGCACCCTGCAGGACTTGTATTCAACCTTCTTTTCGTCAGCTAAAGAGGCACAGGCCGTGCGCGAGACCTCCGTGCTTGCCTTGAATACTCTTCAGGAGATTGTCAGCGCCGCCGATTTCGCCTCCGACGACGCTCATCAGTTCGGCGCGACCTTAAGGGGAATCGCCTCAAAGAACCTGGGGGAGAGCCTGGGGAATTTGAAGAACCTCATCGAGAATCTGGTTTCCGAGAGCAAGGGCATGGCCGGACGAAGTGAGTATTTCGGCCTGCGCATGCGTGAATCCGCTGGGAAGATCGAGAATCTCGAGCGCAATCTGCAAGAAGCGATAAGGGACGCCATGCTCGACGGCCTGACCGGAGTGTCAAACCGGAAGACCTTCGACGCCATTATCCGCAAGACGGCCGGAGAGGCCATGAACAGCGGCGACGATCTGGCATTGCTGATGATCGACATCGACCACTTCAAAAATGTGAATGACACTTGGGGACACCAGACCGGCGACGCCGTGCTTCGTCATCTGGCAAAGACCGTGCAGAAGGCCGTGCGCGGCGGAGACTACGTGGCGCGCTACGGCGGCGAGGAATTCGCGGTGATCCTGCCCCGCACGGATGTGGACGCCGCTTTCAACGCGGCGCAGAACATTCGCCAGGAGCTGGCCAGGAATCCCTTGCTGCTTGACCTTACCCCTTCGATGTCGCCCATCACGGTTTCGATAGGGGTCGCCTGCTACGAGCCTGGAGATCCCCTGACCGAGTGGGTAGCAAGAACCGATGCAGCCTTATATCACGCAAAGAAGGAGGGACGAGATCGTGTCGTGCTCGACCGGAACTGAGATTGGCGAAAGCGGGATTTCCGAGATCATTTCGAAGACATGCCTGGTGATCGATGATTCGGCTACCGTCAGGAGAGTAGCTCGAAAACTGCTCACTGGCCTGGGCTTCCAGGTTGACGAGGCCGAGGACGGGCAGGCCGCCCTGGAGAAGTGCCATCAGCGGATGCCCGATGTCATCCTGCTCGATTGGAACATGCCGGTCATGGACGGTTTGGAGTTTCTCAAGGCCCTGCGTCACACAGAGGGAGGCAGAGTCCCGGCCGTCATCTTCTGCACCACTGAGACCGACGTGGAGCACATTCAGAAGGCAATGGCATATGGGGCGAACGAATATCTGATGAAGCCATTCGACAGGGAATCGTTGATCTCGAAACTGGAAATGGTCGCCTGTCTCTAGCGGCGGTTACCCAATCGAAATACGAAATCAAGCAGTCAGAGCCCAAGCTGCAACTGACCACCAACAACTATCGTCACTACGCCGGCGGAATGAACGCCTCGGGCAGCGGCAAGTCCTCGCCGAAGAAAAACCGCTCCATCTGCTCCACCAGGAACTGCTGCGCCTGCGGCGTCCAGGGCTGCAAGCGGTACTCGTTCAGCAGCATCCGCTGCCGGTCAACCCACTCGTCCCAGGCCGCCTGAGAGACGTTATTGAAAATCTTCTGGCCGAACTCCGAGTCAAAGGGAGGCTCATCGAGGCCCTCCATCTCCTTCTTGTAGCGTGCGCAAAAAACCGTATGTGCCATCCGTCAAGCTCCTTGCCCCATTGTATTGGATCGGGCGCATTGCTTCTTTCCGGCAGAGGAGACACTCGCCCGATCAGCGTCCTTTCGCCTTACTTGCTGACTGCCCCAGCATCGCGCAGTGCGGTTTTTTACCGAGGAAAAAGCCACTTTGCATCTTGGTTTCTGTAAAGTTTCCTAGCAGCGAAACCAGCTCACGGGGAACGAAACTGGGTGCCCCACCCTCGCCGCGTCTTTGTTTTTGCGGCTAGGGTGGGATCGCAACACAGATCGGACGATTTGTCTTTTTTTGCTTAACTTGTATTTTAGTTTCTTATCAGAAAAGAATCGAAAACGCTACAGTCAACAACCGCGTCAAAGATGAATAAAACAATAATTTTCAGATGCTTGAGCAATTTTGACCGGCCAGGTTCCATTGGGGCGGTTCACACTCATCAATAAGGACAGTCGGCTTCCCCAATCCGCTTTCCCACACCGGCCGCGTTGTCAAGTTGTACAAGGAGTTATCATGCCTGAGTTGAATCCGTCTGGTCTCTCCGACAACGCCGCCGGTGCCATCGCCTATGTCACGTTTATCCCGGCGGTCCTCTTCCTGCTTTTTGCGCCGTACAATCAGAAATCTTTTATTCGCTTTCATGCGTGGCAGTCGATTTTGCTGGCAGTCGCGGCAATCGTGATCAACATTGTTCTCGGAATTGTTCTGGGCATTACCCTGCTCTTCCTTCCGCTTGCCGTGCATTCCCTCATCTGGAGCCTGGTTGAGCTGTGCTGGCTGGCCATCTGGGTCATCTGCGTCTTCAACGCCTTCAACGGCAAGCGCTTCAAGCTGCCGCTGATCGGCGACCTGGCCGAGAAGCAGGCCAATCGCTAGAGCGGCTCCAGAGTTGCTGTATCTCGAAGCCACAGACTTCAAGTGGCATTTTTCTTAAGGAACCTCTGAATAAGTTGATGTTTTGAAAGGGCACGACTTTAGTTGTGCCGTAAGTTGTCTCAAATCAATGTGGGCTTCAGCCCCTGAGGCAATGCTTGATGTGACATCGGACTTGATCAGAGCTTCTCTAATCCGCTTTCCTCCCCCGGAACGCGAGAACGGCCTCGAACCTGAGGCCGTTCTCTTTTTTACCGCCGCCGGCACTTCTTTCCAACCTTGTTTCTGGCTTTCATGGAACGCCCAGGCGCGGAGGTGCCCTTCTTTTTCTTCGCCTTCGGGTGGGATTTGGCGGGCATTTTTCCGGTCAGTTGCAGGCCCTCTTCCACAATCGAGAATTGCAGCTTGCGCTCGGCCGCCAGGATGCGGTCCAGCGTCACCTGCACCCGGTCGCCGGCACGGAAACATCGGTTCGTGCGCACACCGATGATTTCGTGCGTGTTCTCGCGCCAGGTGTAGCGGTCGTCGCGCATCGAGTCGATGGGCACCAGGCCCTCGACAAACATATCGGTCAGCTCGACAAAGAGACCGAATTTCGTTGGGTTCAGAACAAGAGCGGCAAACTCATCGCCCACCTTGTCCTGCATGAAGCGGACCTTCTTCCACTCCACCAGTTCGCGCTCGGCATCGGCGGCGCGGCGCTCGGTCTGGCTGGTTTCCTCGGCAATCTGCGCCAGCTCGGCCTCCGCAATCGGCGGCTCAATCAACGCTCTGTCATCCTGAGCGGAGCGCAGCGGAGTCGAAGGACCTGCGTTTTCCGTCGGGTGCCCCACCCTCGCCGCGCTTTTGTTTTTGCGGCTAGGGTGGGATGCTGCATCGCTCGTCAATCCCTCATTCGGATGCGTCCACGGCGAACTCTGCCGCCCCTCCGCCACCGCCGCCTTGCCGCCCACGCCCTCAGCCAGCAGCGCTTTGGCAATGCGATGGACGGTCAGGTCGGGATAGCGGCGAATGGGCGAAGTGAAATGCGTATAGCTGGGCGCGGCCAGCGCAAAGTGGCCTTCGTTGACCTCGGAATAGCGCGCCTGCCTGAGCGAGCGCAGCATCAGGTAGCTCAGAATCCGCTCCTCCGGCTGGCCCTCGATGCGATGAGCGAGCTTCTGATACATGCGCGGCGTCACCGGAATGTCTTCTGGCAGCTCGTAGGTCCGCGCCTCGCGGCCGGTGCGCAGCGCCTCGCGGCGGTCGCTCTTCATTTGAATCCGCTTGACTGGCAGCGCGCCCAAGCCAAGCGTGTAGCCGAAGCTGGCAGCCAGTTCCTCAAACTCGACCACACGGCGCGGCTCAGGTTTTTCATGGATGCGATAGAGCGAAGGCACGCCCAGGTCCTCGATCCATGTGGCCACGCACTCGTTCGCGGCCAGCATGAATTCCTCTATCAGCCGGTTGGCCCAGGTCCGCTCAGACTTGGCGACGCCGCGCATCTGCCCCTGTTCGTCGAACTCGATGACCGGCTCCGGCAGGTCGAAGTCGATGCTGCCCCGCTCCTCGCGCCGCTGGTTCATCAGCACCGCCAGCTTGTGCATTCGCTCAAAGCCGGGAACCAGCGCGGCATAGCGCGCGCGGGTTTCGGTGTCACCTTCCAGAATCGCGTGGACCTCGGTGTACGTCATCCGCGCCGCCGAGCGGATCACGCCCTCGACAATCTCGTAGCTTTCAATGTGGCCGGTTGAATCGAGCTGCATGATGCAGCTCAGCACCAGCCGGTCTTCGCCGGGACGCAGGCTGCAAATGCCGCTCGATAGCTCCTGCGGCAGCATGGGAATGGCGCGGTCGGGAAAATACACGCTGGTTCCGCGCAGGCGCGCTTCCAGATCCAGGTCCGTCCCGGCGCGCACATATTCGGAGACATCGGCGATGTGCACCTGCAGCTCGTATCCGCCGTCTGCGCGCTCATTGACCAGAACCGCGTCGTCAAAATCCTTGGCCGTTTCGCCGTCGATGGTGACGATGGGTAATTCGCGAAAATCCCGGCGACGCGAAACCTCGGAAAGCTCCAGATGCGCCACGGCGCGGGCCTCTGCCAGGACTTTTTCTGGAAAAATCCGCGGTAACTGGTGCTTGCGGATCATGATTTCGACGTCCACGCCGAAGTCATCCGGCGCGCCGAGCACCTCAATCACGCGGCCCGCGGCGGATCGAGTCGGCGTCGGCCAGCGCGTAATCTCCACATCGACGACCAGACCCTCCAGGTTGTCATGGGAGGCTGCGGCAGCCGTTGCCTCGTCGCCCAGCACGCGGTTCGGCGTGTCCACGCTCGCCGCGGGCAGTTCTTCCCCCTCGGGAATCAGAATCGGCTGCGTCATCCGGTCGTCGAAGGGAACAACCGTGTGCCCCTGCGCCCGGTCGGAGCGTGAGTAATGAAAAATGCCAACCACTGTCGGGTTGTGCCGCTCCAACACGCGCACAATGCGGCCCATCCGGCGTCCATCGGCCTTGGGCGGCTCCACATCCACCAGCACCTGATCGCCCTGCATGGCGCCGTTAATCTCATTGGGAGGAATGAAGATGTCCTCTTCCACCCCGCGGCCGGAAACGCCGGGCTTGCGAGCGTCCCGGTCCTGATTCGAGTTCTGGCGCGGGTTGGGCCGCACAAAGCCGTAGCCGTCGCGATGCAGATCGAGCCGCCCGGCCAACAGGTTGTCGCGCGAGCCGCTCCCGCCCATCGGCTTGGGAATGCTCCAGTGCTCGCGGTCCACCTTGGTCAGCGCGCCGCGTGCCGTCATTCGCGCCAGTTGTTCCAGCAGCAAGCGCCGCTGCCGTCCGCCGCCCAGGCTCAGTTCGCGCACCAGTTGCTTGTATCCGGCTTTTCCGCCGGCTGAGCGGGCAATCTGCGCCAGTAGTTCCTTATCCGTCATAGCTCAAGAGTAGGCTATTTTGATTCCAATGCGCTCAAAACTGCGTCAGGGCGCGCCACAATTGCCGTTATGACTGGAAAAATGATTTGCGCCTTCGGGTTGGCGCTTCCGAGATGCACCGATTGTGATTTCGCCACAGGCTGCTCGCACCGCCAACTCCGCTAAAATCGAATCAGTGGCCACCCAAGAAAGATCGCGATTCACGCTCACCCAGCGCCTGGTGCTGGCCGTGGTTCCGCGCGTGGTCTGGGCGCTGATGAGTGTCTGGGGCCGCACATGGCGCTTCGAGGTGATTGCCGAGGAAGGCGTCACGCCCATCCTCTTCGGCCAGAAGTCTCCGCAGGAGATTTTTTGCTTCTGGCATCAGTGCGTGCTGCCCTGCACGGTCTACTTTCGCCGCTCCCGCGCCGTGATTCTCATCAGCCAGAGCTTCGACGGAGAGCTGATTACCCGCATCCTCAAGCTCTTCGGCTTCGATGCCGTGCGCGGCTCCAGCTCGCACGGCGGGCGCGGAGGGCTGCTGGGACTCAAGGACGTGATCGAGACAGGCCGTACCGCTATCTTCACTGCCGACGGCCCGCTCGGCCCCATCTATCAGACCAAGATGGGCCCCATCAAGCTGGCGCAGATGACCGGCGCGCCCATCGGTTCATTTCATCTGGAACCAGAGCACGCCTGGGTTCTGCGCTCCTGGGATCACTTCCTGATTCCCCGGCCCTTCACGCGCATCTGCGTCAGTTGGGCGCAGTATACGCGCGTCTCCACCGATGCTTCGCCGGAGGAGCTTGCGCCCAAGCGCGAAGAGTTGAATGCGGCCATCGAACGCGCGCGTCTGCGCGCCCTCGACTACTTTGGAAAGCCGCGCGCATGATAGATTTGCCAGAAAAGCACGAAGCCGCCGACGGCCTGCGCGTCGCCGATTTCGACTTTGAACTGCCTGCGGAGCTGATTGCACAGCAGCCGCCGGCCGAGCGCGGCCAGAGCCGCATGTTGATTGTGGACCGCGCGACGGGCGATGTGCGCGACGGGCAGTTTGCCGAGTTTCCTTCGCTGCTGAGGCCCGGCGACCTGCTGGTTCTGAACGACACGCGCGTCATTCCGGCGCGCCTCTACGCTCAGCGCACCCTGATCCGCGAACGCGAGCAGCCGACCGGCCGCATCGAAGTCCTGCTGACCGAGCCGGTAGCGCCACAAACATCGGGTGCCCCTGTCATCCTGAGCGAAACGCTGGGTGCCCCATCCATTCCGGGTTCTTCAGCGGAATGGGTGGGAGACCTCGAACCTCAACCGGCGGCGAGAGGCAATCTCTGGCGCGCTCTGGTGAAGCCGGGCCGCAAAGTCGCGATTGGTGAGCGGCTCGTTTTTCCGTCGCCCACGGGCGAGATTCTGCTCAAGGCCGAAGTGCTGGAGCGCGGCAACTTCGGCGACCGGCTTTTGCAGTTCGAACCGGTGGAGGATTTTTTCGGCGTTCTCGAACGCATTGGCCATGTGCCCCTGCCGCCTTACATCCGCCGCGACGACGCGGACACGGATCGCGAGCGCTACCAGACGGTTTACTCCCACGAGCGCGGCTCGGTGGCAGCGCCCACGGCAGGGCTGCACTTCACGCCGCAAATTCTGGACGAGATCGCCGCGCGCGGCGTCGAGATTGCGCGCCTCACGCTGCATGTGGGGCTGGGCACCTTTGCTCCGCTGCGCGTGGAGCGCGTGAAAGACATTCATCTGCACCGCGAGCATTACACGCTTTCAGCGCCCACGGCCGAGGCTATCAATCGCGCCATGAGCGAGGGGCGGCGCATTGTCGCCGTCGGCACCACGGTCGTGCGCACGCTGGAGCACTGCGCCCAGCAGGCCAACGGCGCGCCCCTCGAAGGCCACTCCGGCGTGACAGAGATCTTCATCTCGCCCGGCTTCCGGTTTCGCCTGGTCGGCGGGCTACTGACCAACTTTCATCTGCCGCAGTCGAGCCTGATTATGCTGGTGAGCGCCTTCGCCGGCCGCGAAAAAGTCTTGGCCGCCTATCGCCATGCCGTCGAGGAAAAGTACCACTTCTTCAGCTACGGGGATTGCATGTTTCTGGGATGACTGTGAATCCCCATATGACTGGGCAACCTTGGTGAGGTCAGAATCCAAAGCAACTCGTTTTATTTGAGCTAATATCGTCCTATGCGCGACTCCGCAATCCGGCACTTGGCTGTTACTGACAAATCCTCAATTGTTGCTGCGGCGCTGTTCGAAAAAACAGTACAGATTTGGTCGTGGGAGACAGGCCAGCAACTCGGCGAATTCCAAACGATGTTGGATTTCGGTGGACGAAGATTGGCTCTCACTCCAGATGGAAACGCCTGCATTGTAGGAGCGTGGGGACAACAAGGACGTGGGGCGCGCGGTCTGGCCGCATATTCTATTCCCGATGGAAGAATTCTCTGGAATCGGAAGGATATTCGTCACATTCAATTCGTTAAACTGAGCGGCTCCGGACGAGAGATTTATTGTGGAGTCGAAGGTTCTTCTGCACACATCATCGACACCGCGACTGGAGACACCGTTGGAAGAATCCGGAGTGCCATAGAGATTTTTGATAGTTTATACACTTCACACAAATTGATTGTACAAAAGAGTCGCTATCTGATTCGTGGGAAAAAGGAATTTGAGATTCTCCCTCTCTCGCTTGGGTTGTTAGATGCGGTGTTTTCGCCCAGAGCATTATGCCTGTCCGAGCCCAAGGATGCGTTAAACCCACGCGAGAAAGTTGGTGGAATTCGTTTGATTGATTTCGCCACGGCAGAACAGCTATGGCACTTAGACCTCCATTCTAATTGCTTGACTTTTAACACGTCCGATCAGAGGTTTTACTGTGTAGGAGTGGTACACGAGGCACCCCATAGCCGTTCGCTCATCCGGCTGGCAAGCAGCCTTCATAAATGTGATCAGGTGGTGAAACTTGGTCGGTCTTGGGAGGATGCGTTCACCCCATCCGGAAGAGTGCTTGTCACTTCGCATGGAGATGTATATCAAACTTCAACTGGCGCTCTATTGTCACATCTCGACTTTCCAAAGTGCGATTATCCGGATTGCTCAGTGCGGAAATAGCAGAATATTCAAGGCCGCGTGTTCAATTCTTGCGAACTGTTCAAGACAGTTAGTTTCTGATTCAGAGCGAGTCGTTGGAAAACCAAAAGCAGTATCACTACGGTATCCCTGATTTCCCTGCTAAACTCGAACCGTGCCAACCGAAGCCAAACCGCCCGTCTTCTTGCTCGACACGATGAGCTTCATCTTCCGCGCCTACCACGCGATGCTGCGCTCGCGGCCGATGACGACGCGCGCGGGGCTGCCGACGGCGGCTGTCTTTGTCTTCGTGAACATGATCAAGAAGCTGCGCCAGGATTTTCAGCCGCAGTACTTCGCCGCTGTCTTCGACGTGGGCGGCGAGGTCTTCCGCGACGAGCAGGCGCGCGAAATGCCCATGCTGCGCAAGTGGAACGCGAAGACGCAGAGCTTCGACGAGGTCAGTTACGAGGGCTACAAGGCCAATCGCGCCGCCACGCCCGAAGACCTGAAGCGCCAGATTCCCTACATCCGCCGCGCGCTGGAGGCCCTGCGCATTCCCATTCTGGAGGCCGAGGGCTTCGAGGCCGACGACGTGATCGGAACCCTGGCCCGCGAGGCTGCCGACGAGCAGCACGAGGTCTTC
>Ga0224559_1001705_pt1 | contig 11888 bp, 7 predicted proteins | sample 714S33034metaG_FD_180676 | JGI IMG/M metagenome (GOLD analysis project Ga0224559, IMG submission 180676) | Peat soil microbial communities from Stordalen Mire, Sweden - 717 S3 30-34 | ecosystem: Environmental > Terrestrial > Soil > Wetlands > Peat | place: Sweden: Norrbotten County, Stordalen... | reverse complement strand
ACAACGAAGGCCCGCCATCCACCGCCAACACAACCTACTACTTCACGCCGTCCAGCACGGTTACCAGTGGGTATGACACGTGGACTGCCATCTCCAACGCCTCGAACGCCAACTTCATCACCGCGCCAGCCTCCTGCACCATGAAGGCGCTGAACCTTGCGGTGACCAACTACAACGCGTCAAGCGCCGACACGACGAATGTGGCGGTCTATCTGAATGGTTCAAACACTGGGATGCATGCCAGCGTGATGACCAGTGGCAATAGCGCCGCCGCCAGCGATACTACGCACACCTTCGCGGTGGCGGCCGGACAAACCCTTTCGATCGGCTTCAGCGAGACCAATATCAATCCGTTCAACAAAATCACCGTCGAGCTGATTTGTCAGTAGAAACCGGAGAGCGGGAAGCGGCAAAGGACGGTTCACCCAACGCCGGAAAGGCCGTCTTTCCGCTAACCATTGTCCCTTCAAACGCATCGCTGCCGCGGAATCCCCCTTCGCGGCGCAATCAGCAGACGCAGCATCACCAAAGGAGAAGAAGAATGTCAGATCCGTTTTTGGGCGAAATCAGAATGACTGGGTTCAACTTTGCGCCGGTAGGCTGGGCCTTGTGCAACGGACAGACTCTGTCCATCTCACAAAACGCCGCGTTGTTCGCGCTGCTGGGAACCACTTACGGCGGCAATGGCACCTCGACCTTCAATCTGCCTGATCTGCAAGGCCGCGTGCCGATCCACTGGGGCAGCGGAGCCGGCCTCAGCACGTACGTCATTGGCGAAAACGGCGGCACGGAGAACGTTACGCTGCTGAGCAACCAGATGCCTATTCATAATCATCTGGTCAACGTGAACAATCAGAACGGCCCAAACTCCGATCCCACCAATGGGATTCTGGCCGTGGGCAATACAGGCGGCAGGACGCCGGCCGCCACTTATGACTACACCACATCGGCCGCGACCGGCACGCTGGCCCCTTCGGCTGTTTCGCAAGCGGGCGGCAATGTGCCACACCCCAATCTCCAACCCTTTCTGACAGTGAACTTCATCATTGCGCTGGCGGGTATCTTCCCCTCCAGAAGCTGAGCAAGCCCTCCCCGACAGCATATACATGAACCAGGAACATACGCATGACACCACCCCTGGAACACAATACGGCCAACTGCTTCCTGAGGCCCGCGCAGGCGGAGGATGAGCAATTCCTCTTCCGGCTCTTTGCGGAGTCTCAGGAGCATTTGGCCGCCTTCCGGTCGAACGCGGAGCTTTACAGGTCGCTGATCCAGATGCAGTACCAGGGGCGCAAGCAGAGTTACTCAAGCGCATTCCCGTCAGCCATCGATGCGATTCTTTGCCTGGAAGATGGATCACGGGGAGCGTTGCCGGTGGGCAGAATCCTGGTTGATTGCCAGCCGGATTGCTGGCGAATCGTCGATATTGCCTTGCTGGCCGCGTATCGGGGAAATGGCTGGGGAAGTTGGGCGATTCTCCTCTGTCAACAGCACGCCAGAGAAGCAGGAGCCAGATTGACGCTGGCAGTGAGGCCGGAGAATCGCGCCCGCCGCCTCTATGAGCGGCTGGGCTTTCGCGTCACCGAGGAAAGCGTTCTGGCTATGGAGATGGAATTTTCCGCATCTTTTTCCAATGAAGCTAAATCACAATATGAAAGAGGAGTGGCGCCGGTTAGGCACACTCTGATCACCAACGCGGATCAGAACGCCGCAATCAAGATTGAGGTTTATCAACTGCATCTTCCGGGCGCCTCTGTGTGGTCCGGCTCAGTAACTCAACCGTAGTCAATTGCTCTGTGAATTGGACTGGATCAAGCGGCTTCCCCGCCGCTCCAGTCTTGGAAGTCAAACTCGTCAACTTTCCTTGGAGGTCTCCATGTTCGATCGCAACACCCTCAGCGTCTTCGCTGTTTCTCTTTTGATGGGATCGGCGGCCCTGGCCGCGCCCGTCTCGACTAATATCTCCGGCTGCGTCAATTCAACAACCGGCGCGGTACGCATCGTCTCGTCCACCTCGCTCTGCGTGGCTGGCGAGGTGGGCACAAGCTGGGCAGTGGTTGGTCCCTCCGGCGCTACTGGCCCGCAAGGTCCGGCTGGAGCAAGCGGCCCGCAAGGCCCGGCTGGAGCAACTGGCCTTACTGGTCCGCAAGGTCCGGCAGGCCAAACTGGGGCGGCAGGCGCAATTGGTTCGCAAGGCCCTGCTGGAGCCACTGGCGCAACCGGCTTGACCGGTCCGGCTGGTCCCTCGGGAGCCACTGGTCCCGCCGGCCCCGCTGGACCGCAAGGTCCGCAGGGTGACACTGGACCAACCGGTGCAACAGGCGCAACTGGAGCTACCGGAGCTCAAGGTCCAGCCGGACCTGCCGGACCAACAGGACCCACAGGTGCAACCGGCCCAGCCGGAGCATCTGGTGGCGGACTGATCGTCAAGGATGCCAACGGACATGCTCTGGGAACCCTGGTAGGCAGCGGCTACGGCGGAACCGTCACGATTTATAACTCGGGTTACTTCATCACTGTTAACATCGACGGAACGTTCACCCCATCCCAAATCTATTGGTCAAACGCGACCAGTTGCTCCGGCACCGGTTATCTGAACGATGGCGGGGAGGGCGCAGGAGGCATCCTGACCTACGCAAAAACACTCGCATGGTCCGGAGCGCAGGACAGTTGGTTTGTCACCAATGGAACTGTGACCAAGGGCAATGTAACCTCGGTGGCCGGCGCCGGCACCACATCCTTCCACAGTAATTATTACAATGACACCGGGTACATTTCACCCAATTACAGCTACGAGTATTACGGCAATGCGAACGGTTCCTTTGCCTGCAATATCAACCAAGCCTATCAGACGGTTTACGATGCCTCATATAACCTGATAGTGGTTGACATCAACTCAAGTGCGGTGGCCATTCAGTACAATAGCAACGGCGATGGTTACAGCGGCTGGGAACTGGGTCCGTTCAACCCGCAAGCGACGCTTGGATGGCCGGCCTTTACCACTTGCACGGTGGACTATGGCCCAGGCTATAACAACGCGGCACAGGCCGCCACGGCATCGGGAACAACAACCAATTCGTGTTTAGCCGGACCTTTGCAACTCCCATAGGCTCGCCAGCCGGCGTGCTCCCCGGAGTGCGCCGGCAAGCGGAATTTCGAAACTGAGAATGATCGACCGAAATGGCCGGCGCTGTGTATCTATTCACGTGCTGTCGTCCCTGCAATCGAGAGCAGGGCAAGGAGTTTCAATGACCACTTCACGCATCATCGGAGGCGCCGCAATCGGGCTTCCCAGGCTATTCAGCTTCCTACTTCTGGCCGTTCTGGCGCTGGGCGCTGTAACTCTCCCCGCACAGCAGAGCAACCTTATCGGCTACTGGAGCGGCGTTGATCGCGGCGCCACTTTCGTCCTGGAGATCCGGCCGAACGGCCAGTATTTCGAGCATGCTCAATCGGGCTCGCTCGTCACAAGCCAGTCCGGGCAGATCAGGCTCCGCGGTACAAACAGAATCGTCCTCTCGGCGGCTCACTCGGCGCCGATTACACAGCAAATGAATCACGCCACCCCCGCGGCGGGCGGATACTCTGCCACCCAGCGGATTGCTATTCCACTCGGCGCCGCAAACACCATCGTTTTCACCGGCCCGAACAGGATCATCTTCACCGATGAGAAAACCCACCGCTCCATCACCATGACCCGCGTATACTGAGTCTAACTGCAACGCAGCAACACGAAGAGAGGCGCGCCGCGACGGGCGGCCTCGGGAGACAAGTATGAAAAAACAGTCGTTTGCATTGCTCGCATTGGCGCTGGCCCTTGCGTCTTCCCCGGCCGCATGGGCCGATTCGTTCGACTTCACATTTACCGACATCAGCGGCGTCTCCGGCTCCGGAACACTCACCGGCACCTACGAGGGCCTTGGCAATCCATGGTTGATTACCGGCGGCTCCGCCACGTTTAATGACGGTGTCGACAGCGGTGCCGTCTCCCTGATCGCCAACCCCAGCGGTCCCGGCGGTTCAACCCAGGTAGCCGGCATCGGTTACGACGATCTGCTCGACCCGTTTCAGGTTCAAGGTACGTATCTGGACAGTGACGGCCTGCTCTTCCAGTTCGGCAATGGCGATTACCTCAACATTTACTTTGATCATTCCGTGGGTGGCGGCCCCAATTACTACGGATGGGACGATAGCTTGGGAAACGGCGATGATGCAATTGGATTTACTACGGGAAGCTTCTCGATCACATCTTATGACCTTCCGCCGTCGGAGATTCCGACTCCGGAGCCAGGCGGTTTCCTCCTGCTGGGTTCAGGCCTCTGCGCGTTGGCCGGGCTTGTCCTGCGCAATCGCCAGCAAGCGGGAATGCTGCTGAACCTTTAGTTGAGCCGCGCGCTTTACCCTTCCCACGGGAAGGGTAATCGGGTGCGCCAAAATAGCTCCTTTAGCGGCTTGGAATCCCCATCCAGGCCGTATCTTTTACATAAAATCGCAGGCCTGCGCCTACCGCCCCCGGCTGATCTTGATCCGGTCAAATTCAATCGTGAACTCCGGCTTCTCGCGCGTCCCGGTGATCTGAATCGGCACCTCGGTCGCCGCTCCGTCCTTCTTCAATGGAAGCGCGTCGTCAGCGCAATGGCGTTGCCAAAGTGCGTCAGCCGGAAATCTGGCGTCTGTGTCTCTCCACCCACCGTCAACTCGCGCAGCGTGCCCTGAAAATGCCCGGTCGAATCGAGCCTCCCCGCTATCCCTTTGAAGCTGCCCAGGTCGGCGTGCTCCAGCCGGTGCTCGTTGCGCATATTGGCCGCAGCGCGCCGTTCACCTTTTTTGCGGTGATGACTGTGGTGCAGTTCGTTGTGGTGCTGCCGGTTTATCCAGAGACCAAGGGACAGACGCTGGAGGCGTTGCAGCGCAGGCTGGTGCGGGCAAAGTGAGCGTGGGGTACACTCATCAAGACAGGCCACAATACACAAAGGCTCCAGATTACCAATCTGGAGCCTTTGCCTGATTTGTTCATCAGAACAACCGGTTGCTTGGAACGGAGGCTACTGCACGGTGAGGTTGATCGTGCCTGTGGCCGAAAGTTTGCCTGACGTGCCGGTCACGGTAATGGTGTAGGCTCCAGGCGTGGTGCCAGTATTGCCTCCGCCTCCTCCTCCGCCACCACCAGAATTTCCACCACCGCCGCAAGCGAAGATACCGCCAGAGAGAACCACGAGGAGCGCCAGCACTCCCAACATTGTCTGCCATCTACGCCGCCGCGCCGGAATGCCGAAGAGCAGCAGGCAGGCCAGCGCCGCGCCGCCGACTGCGTACCAAGGCTCTCCGGGAAGTTTGGGATGAACCAGGGCGCTGCTGGAGGCTGCCGTCGTGGATACGGTCAGCGTGGAAGTTTTCGCGTTCGTATCGGTGATCGCAACTGAGACTGGAGAGAAACTGCACGTCGCCGGATCGCTGGCGGCCGTGGGAGAGATGGCGCAACTGAGGTTGACCGTGCCGGTGAAGCCATAGGTGGGCGTGATAGTGATGGTTGAGGTGTTGCCGGTGGTTGCGCCGCGCGCGGCGGAGATCGACGTGCCGGTGATGGCGAAGCTGGGTGGTGGGATCGCAGTTACTTCGACGTATACCCAATTGCTGCTGGAAAAATAATTCGAATCACCATTATAAGTGGCAGTAAAAATATATTCTCCGATGGTCAAGGAGTTTGCGGGGATCGTAAAGCTGGCGGACCCGGCGGTCAACTGGACTGTTGATGAGGTATAGTTTTCGCTCGTAAGGGTGATAGTGCCGCTTGGAACCGGGAAAGATCCTGTGGTGGCAACGGTGACAGTCAAACTCAAAGGCTGATTGACGATAACGGTTGGAGCGTTGGGCGTAAACGTGATGTTTGTAGTTGCCCGGGTAGTCACTGTCCCCGTGCCGCTTCCGGCTGCGTATGTGTTGTCCCCCGTGTAACTAGCAGTCAGCGTTTCCTGTATGCCATTCTGACCATTATAAATGGTAAATGTCGCTGAACCATTCACTGATGACTGTGAAGTCGGAGAAATGGTAGAACTGGGGTCAGTGCTTGAGAGCGTCACAGTACCGGTGGGAGTTGCATCTCCACTGGGGACACTCACGTTTACCGTGACCGAAAACGGGGTGGTTACTGGCGTTGTAGGCAAGACAACCGTCACCGTCGGCGTAACTGTACCCGATGGATTGACCTGGAGATTGGCATTGACGGAATTGCCAGCATAGATGGAATCGCCACTGTACCATGCGGTAAGTGTCAAAGAACCGGTTGGCAAGGAATAAGCAGGAATGGTTATGCTGGCAGAACCATTGACGACCGAAACGGCGGATGAAGTATAGACAGAGTTGGGAGAACTACTAGAAAATGCGTTGACTGTCACGGTTCCGGTTGGTGTGGGGAGGCCCTTGGCCGGGGCCAATGTTACAGTAATCTGCAACGACTGATTACTCTTGATCGAACTGGAAGCGGGAACAACTGTCATATTTGCCGTGTTGCCTATGATGTCGACATCGGCGAGAGCTCCTTCATAAGACGCATAATTCGCGTCGCCGTTATAGGTCGCCAGGATCATGTTGAAGCCCTGAGGTAGATTACTGGTTGTAAAAGTGGCTGAGCCTGTTGCGAAGGCAGTAGAAGTCCCGGCTGTTCCGGTCACGGGAGATGATCCCAATAAGGTCGTTGTTCCATCAATTGTTTGGTTTGTAAATGTGATGGTGCCGGTCGGCGCAGCGCCCAGACTATCCAGATATAGACTATCGTAAGTTCCAGAGACGAACGTCGCTGTGAAGGTGACAGATGTGCCTACAAGAATCGTACTCGATAAATTAGTTGAAACTAGCAGCGAAGTTGGCGCGGGGGTGACAGTGAAGGACACGGGAGCGCTGGTGCTGGCTTTGAAGCTGGGGTCTCCGGGGAAGACGGCGGTGAGGCTGTCATTGCCGGTGGGCAGCATACCCGTCTCCAATTCGGCGACGCCTTCGCTGGAGAGGGCTGCCGTGCCCACTGTTTTACTGCCGCTCTTGAAGGTGATGGTGCCGGTGGCGGCGCCGTTGGGCTTTGCAGCCGAGGCGCTTTGGCCGTAGGGCTGGGCATCGATCAGGTAAATGTAGCCGTAATAGGGTGTGGTCGCAGCCTTGCCTGTAGCCGGGTCATAATACCCCGCGACCGTGAGAGTGGTCGTGCTGCTTTCCGCCGCGACAGTGACGGGGATGGCGTTGGAGTCGCTTTGGGCATCGGTGGTGCTGCCGCCGTAGTGGGCCGAAACGCTATAACTGCCGCCGGGAAGGAATGTGGTTTTGCCGGAGGCTGATCCACTGGCGAGCTTGAAGCTGGCGATGCCCTCGCTGTTGGGGTTTTTTGCCGGAGAGAGGCTGTCTACGAGCGCGATCTCGCCGGAAGGCGTGCCGGAGTTGCTGGTTACGCTGGCCTTGACGGCAACGCTCTGGCCGTGGGTGATTTTCAGTGCGGTGGTTGCGCCGTTGAGTTGCAGGGCGCTGGTGGTGGGGGCGAAGGCTGCGCTGGCCCAGTTACTTGCCAGTTGGCTTATATTCACGCTGCCCAAGCCGCTGGCCAGATCATATCCGGTGGCTGCGTCGTAGCCAGTCATGAAGTCGTAGTCGGCTGTATTCAAGATGCAATCGACTGACCCAGCGTCACAGTTAACCGAATTGTCGCCAGTGGTCACGTCGTGGAAGACAGTGGAGTACTTGGTCTTGGCGAGGTCATAGAGCACGTAATCGGCCTGACCGAGGCGCGTGCCGGCCTTCTGCTTGAGCAGGGCCAACATGCCAGCGAAGGCGGGCGCGGAGGCTGAAGTGCCACCGACGCCGGTGAGGTTGAAGCTGTTGCCGGTGGTGGGTGCCGCGCAGTCAGCGACCGGATTTCCTTTGGAATCTACTTCCAGATCGGTGCAGAGGCCCCAAGCTGCTCCGTAGAATCCATTGCCCGCGAGGAAGGAGATGTCGGGCAGGTTGCGGAATTTGCCCTTGGCGACACTGGATTGCCATGCTGGCACCGGGTAAACCGAACTGATGCCGCCGGAACCAGCGACGATATTGTTGTTGTCCCTGCCACCAGAGGCGGTCCAGAGAGGCACATTGGCGGCAATATCGGTGTTGGGGTAGGTGGAGTCATTCCATGGTTCTTCGGGAATGTAACTGAGCGCGCTGCGGTGGTTGGGCAGGGTGTTGGAGGTGTCAATGTAATCGGTGAAACTGGTGGGGAAGTTGGAATCCAGAGTGTCAAAATCGGTGCCGCCCACGGCTATGTTGTAGGGGGTTGAGCCGAGACCATTCACGGCTAGGCCTTGGCTGGCGAGTTGTTCGGAATTGGGGTTGTCGCAACCGGCGGATCCGTTATCACCCGTGGAAACCGTCACCGAAATGCCCTGCGCCGCCGCCTGTTCCCACAGATCGAGAATGTACTGATTGCCGGAGGCGCCCTGGTTGGCTTCACAACCGCCGAAACTGACATTCAGAATGTCCGCCTTGTTGTCGTCCAGGGCGCGCTCGATGGCGAGGAATAACCCAGCCTCGTAGGAGGTGTCGGCCGCGGTGTAGAGGATGACGCTGGCACCGGGGGCGATGCCACCGGCGACTTGAGTATCGAGGTACGCCTCGATAGCATCTCCATTTTCACCGGGATCGTCGCCATCCACTACGACCTTGACGGGATTGGGGCTCAGCCCAAAGGTGGCGCGATAGTTGGCGTTCTGGGTCACGTCGATATTGGAGTCGCCGGCGATTCCGATGGTAACGCCGGAGCCGGTGTAGGCCGTGCCGGAGAGATTGGCGTTAAGGCTGGTGGGCGTGTTGTAAATGGTGGCCGCGTCCGCCGGGCCAAGGTAGATGTAATAGCCGCTGGTAGCGTTTCCGGTCGTGTAGGAGGGAGTCACTGTGTGTTTTTGGGTGTCGACGAGGGCGCTTGGACCGCGGATGAAGTGCGCCTTGGGCTTGAAGCTGTTCAGAGAAGAGACACCGGCGATGAGAGGGGCCAGTGCGTTGGGGATTTGCGGATCCGTAGCGTTGGCCCATTGCTGCTCACCGTTGACGAGGTAGCTGTGGATCGATGTGTGAAAGACGCTCTGCACCTGACCGACCGTGCCGGAGAACTCAATGGCCATGCGCCCCTTGGAGACCTTGTTTACAGTGAATCCGTGGCCGGTGAGCCAGGTCTGAACCGCTTGGAGATCGGCGTCGCTGACGCCAAAGCTGCTGCCGAACTGCTCAGGGCTGAGGTATCGCTGAAAGTTGGGCGAGTTTGCGTCCTCCACGGACTGGAGATATGTGTGGAGGGCGGCCTCCTGCTGCGTGCTGCGGGCCAGGACCAGGATCAGGCGGCTGGCCGGCATGGAGGCGGGCGCTGGACCCTGGTCGAACTTGGGTTGCGCCAGCGGGTGCGTGTTGCCATGCAGAGTGGCTAGCGACGATTCATCAATGACGCTGGTGATGCGTGGTTGCAAGGAAGAACTCGGCCAACCTTGAATGCTGGCGAAGTCCGCATCGCTGTTTTGTGCCGAAAGTGGCAATGCAAGCAGCGCGATGGAGAGCGCAAGAATCCTGAAGGGAGGTTTTAGCATAGAGGTCGCACCTTTTTCTAAGAACTGATTATTATGACACATCTTATTCAATTCCGTTATGGAAAAATGAAAAAACCTTAATCTAAATGGCGAAGAGGCTTATGCGCTGACGGGGCCGCGCATGGCGGCGATGGCGGCGGTTAGGTCTTTGTCTAGGGTTTGCCGGGCTTCTTCGGTTAGTTTGGCGCCTTGGCTGGTTAGATAGAATACGTCGATGGCGGTCTCGCCTTCGGTGTCGATCAGAGCTACTTCAATGTTACATTGATGCGTGCTGAGAGTTAGCGCAATCTGGCGAAGCAGGCCGGGTAAATCCTGAGCTACCACCTGCAAAATAGTCGAGTGGGTGGAGGATTCGGAGTCGAACTCCAGGCGGGTGGGAACCTCAACCTTCAAGTTAGTGGGATTATTCAAATGGCGGCGGGCTTCGAGCATTTGCTCGACGGGAACCTTGAGCGAGACGACGTCATGCAGATAGGCGAGGAAGCGGTCCTTCTCGCTGGGGTTGAGTTCGAGGGTGCGGAAGATGTCCTGGAAGTGAAAGCTGTCAACGATGACTCCGGCGTCGTTGGAGAATGCGCCGGCCTTGACGATGTTCATGCCCCAGGCGGCGAGGGCGCCGGCCACATCCGCAAAAAGGCGGGTGCGGTCGCGGGTGATGACGGTCAGGTCGTAGAGCTGGCGATGGGGGCGCAGATCAAGCTGCGTATTGTCCTCGTCGAGCTTGGCGGCCATCTGGAAGTGGTTGCGGATCTGCTCGGGAAGCCGGGTTTGCAGATAGCGCTGCGGCAGGCCTTCCAGGAAGAGGCGGAGAGCATCGTGCTGGGCGGCGGGAACCATGGAGCGAAGGCGGTTGAGGAGCGTGGGGTCAATGTTGGCGCGGTAGCGGACCTCATCGACCGAGCGGTCCATAAAGTTGGCGGTGGCCATGTAGAGCTGCCAGAGGCTGTCAGCCTTCCAGGGGGTGAGGGCATCAGGGTTGACGGCCTTGATGTCGGCGAAGGTCATCAGCGTGAGCATTTTGAGAATCTGCGGGCTGCCGACTTTTTCCGCAAAGCCGCGCACGTTTTCATGGTCGAAGATGTCGCGGCGCAAGGAGTTGGACATTTCCAGATGCAGGCGAATGAGCTGGATAACAGCCTCGCGCTCTTCGCCATCGAACTCCAGGCGGGCCAGCAGGGCGTCGGCCAGTTCGATGCTGGGGGCTACGTGATCCTCGTTGCGGCGCGCCTTGCCGGTGTCGTGGAGGAGTAGCGTCAGCAGAAAGAGATCCATGCGATCGATCTCTGGCAGTAGTTGAGCAAGGCGCTGCTCATATTCATTGGCGGGCTGGCGCAGGCCGTGAACATTGTCGATGGTGAGGAAAGTGTGTTCATCGACGGTGTAGCGGTGATAGCTGTCGCGGATGACCAAGGCGTCAATGCCGTGGAACTCCGGGATGAGCATCTCCAGAATGCCGAGGGCATGCATGGTGCGCAAGGCGTGCGCCGCGTGGGGTCCAAGCAAGACTTCACGCAGGGAGTTCCATAGATAAGGGCCTTCCGGGATGTGGATGGCCAGGGCGGGCAGGGCATCGGTGATGCGGTCCTCGGCGGCCTGCGAAAGCGCGTAGCCGTGCGCGGCCATCAAGGAAAAAATGCGCAGAATGGCGCTGGTGTCGTTGAATTGCGCGCCAGGAACAATGTCGATGCGGCCCTGATCGAGCAGGAAATCGGTTCCGGCGATAGGCGTGCGGCGGCGGCGGAACTGCTTGTAAAAGCTGACCGGCGCGGGCAGGTGCTCCATCAGCAGCGCGGCGCGGCGATAAATGACGCGGGCGTGGCGATAGTAGGTGCGCATCCAGTAGGCCGGATCGGCGGTGCCGCGCGTCTCCAGGCCGATGCTGTTGGCGGCGGCTTCGTCCTGCGACTGCCAGTCGAGGGTGTTGTCGTCGCGGCCATGGCGGAAGTGAAGGAAACATCGAGCGGCGGCCAGGAAGTCGAAGGCCGCCTCGGCGTCTCCGCGAGCGCTCTGGAAGACGCCTCCGCGGTGGCGAGGCCACTCCTTGGTCTCCTTGAGGTGAAAGAGCAGCGCGAACCAGACGGCCAGGCTGAAGTCGCGCAATCCGCCGGGACAGTCCTTGAGGTTCGGTTCCAGATGGAAGATGGTGTTGCCGAATTTTTCGTGGCGCGCGCGTGCGATCTCGCCCAGCTTCTGCGTGATGGTGTTCCACTCGCTCAGAACCAGTCCTGGCAGAATGGTCTGGTGAAGCTGCTGGTAGAGCGGGAAGTGGCCAGCGAGGAAGCGGCGGTCTAG
>Ga0224559_1001704_pt1 | contig 11891 bp, 10 predicted proteins | sample 714S33034metaG_FD_180676 | JGI IMG/M metagenome (GOLD analysis project Ga0224559, IMG submission 180676) | Peat soil microbial communities from Stordalen Mire, Sweden - 717 S3 30-34 | ecosystem: Environmental > Terrestrial > Soil > Wetlands > Peat | place: Sweden: Norrbotten County, Stordalen... | reverse complement strand
CACCTTTAACCGGCTCGCCGATGAGAAGGTGAACGTGCTCCGGCATGACGACATAACCGGCCACCACGAAGCGGTAACGCTCGCGCACCCGCTCCAGCGCATCCTCGAAAAGATCGCACACCACCGCCGCGCCCAGATGCTGGAACCGGTGATAACAACTGAAGGTGAGGAAGTGAAAGCTCCCCGTGTGTTCGTATCGGACGAGTCCGCGCGGCATCGACAAAAAGCGTGCAACGAATCACAATAGATGTCGAGAAACAGCAAATCCGGGCAAACAAGATCTGTGCTATCCCAGGTGCCCAAAAGCGAGGCACCTGGGGCACCCATCTTCAGTGGTTGTGCACACTTCTCCCGGCACATGGGTCACCCGCCAGATTACTGCTGGTTTGGGTTTGAGAGAGTCGCATTGCGGTTGAATGAATAAGGGTCTTCTGGATCCTCCCCCCAACCTTTGCTACGTGAGTTTGCCAACTCTGAGAGCCTCATAATGTCCGTTTGGCGGATCGAGTTGGTGACGTCACATCTTGATTTATCCAGTGTTTTTGCCCTGATTTTCTCCAAGTATTCAGACAGTGCTGCTGCCTCGACCAGAACTCTCCCCGATCCGGCCCAATGGCGGTCCTCACCATTCTTCTTGACACCAGAAATCCAAAATGATTCGCCGGTTTCCATGTCAACGTAATTCCCCCCAGATTCACCGCGTCGCTGGCCTTTAAGCTTCATCAAGCCTCGGCCATTGAAGTACAGTGTCCGACCGGTTTTAGATGACGTAACATAGCCAATCCATGCGGGACCGTCATCGGAATGACCGCTCTTAAGCTCGACGTACCTTAGGCTCTTCATAATTCTGAGTGTGTCACGGGAAACTTAGATAAATCAATGGACTGATTACTTTGCCTGCGAGTTAGAATCGACTACATAAAAGCTCAACGCCGCATCGCCCTGTTCGAGCAGGCGGGTGCGGGTGAGCGAGCCGTAACGGTCCTCAAGATGCTCCTTGCGGCGATGCTCGGCGATAACCAACGCGCCATCGGCAAGCAGCCCAGCCGCAGAGCCGCCCAACAGGCGCAATGTGGCCTCGTACTCCGGGGCCGCATCCCAGGGCGGATCGAGAAAGACTACTTCGTAGCGTTCTGGCTTTGGAGCCGCTTGCATCTTGCGCAGAGTAGCCCCCACGGCGGCGGCGTGAATCCGGAATCCCGTCTTCAGCCCCAGCCGTTCCAGATTGGCGCGCAAAATTTTCAACGCCGCCGGAGCCTTCTCAACGAAATCCACACTCGCGGCGCCGCGGCTGAGCGCCTCCATCCCCACAGCGCCTGAGCCGGCATACAAATCCAGAAAGGCCGCACCCTGAATCCGAGGCGCGAGCACATTGAAGAGGGTTTCGCGCAGCCGGTCGCTGGTGGGGCGTGTGGCAAGTCCCGGCGGAGCCACAAGCGAGCGAGAGCGGAGCGATCCGGCGATGATGCGCATCGGCAACCAGCATACCGGAAGCGCCGCGAGATTCGAAACGCCGAGGCTCGACCCTCTACAATCAATTTGTATGCGTGGTTGGTCAATTCCGTTTGGGCGTTGGATGGGCATCGAGATTCGCGTCCATCTCTTCTTCCCGCTTTTGGCGCTGGTTTGCCTGGCGCTGAGCGGCTCGGACGGCATTGGGCGCGGCCTGGGACTGTTTTTCGTGCTGGTGGCCGCAGTAGTGGTGCGCGAGACGGCGCGGCTCATGGTGGCGGCATGGCTGGGCTTGCGTCTGCGCGCCATTTTGCTGCTGCCCATCGGCGGAATGTTTGCGTTCGCGGACCCGGAAAGCCAGGAAGGCTCCAGCCAGGGCAGCGGACAATTTGCCATGGCGCTGGCCGGCCCCGTGGCAAACGTGGCCACGGCGCTCCTGCTGGCGGCGGCGTTTTTGGGCGCCAGCGGCAATATAAACCTCTTTGCCCAGCCGTGGATCTCCGCTGGAGTGCTGGTGCGCAGCATGGTGTGGATGCAGGCAGGGCTGGGCCTTTTGCACCTGCTGCCGGCTTACCCGCTGGACGCCGGAAGGCTGCTCCGCGCCGGTTATGCCCGCAAGCTCGGTTTCGCTCCGTCTGCCCGCGCGGCCAGCGGCATCAGCCAGGTGCTGGCGCTCACGGCCATGGTGGCCGGCATGTTGCTGCATAGCCCCTGGCTGATCATCGCCGGTTTTTTCATCATGATCGGCGCGCAGATCGAGGACCAGGGCGTCTTCTTCCAAACGGTGGTAGACACCGTGCACATGCGCGAGGTGATGCTCACCGACTTCGCCACACTCTCGCCCTCTGACACGCTGGCCGATGCGCTGGTGCGATGCGTTCACTCGCTGCAAGAAGACTTCCCGGTAGTGCGCGGCCCGCAACTGGTCGGCATCATCAGCCGCCAGCGCATTGTGGACGCGCTGCGCAGCGACGGCAACGGCTACGTGCAGGCAGCCATGTCCAAGGCCTTCCAGGTGGCGCGCCCCGAGGACACGCTGGGAACCACCATTCGCCGCATCCAGACCGGCCGCGGTCTCTCGCTGATTCCCATCACCGACAGCGGGCGCGTGGTGGGTATTGTCAGCGTTCAGAACCTGATGAGCGCCATGTCGCTGCTGGCCGAGCAGCGCCGCCTGGAGCGCGAAGAGGCCCGCGAGCGAGAGAGCTAGAGGCTGACCGTGCCCATGCCCGCCGATCCGGAAGAACCGCAATCCACTTCTGAAAATGCTCTCGCACCCGGCCTATATCTCGTGGCCACGCCCATCGGCAACCTGGGCGACATTACCCTGCGCGCCCTCGAAGTGCTCAGGCGCGTGGACCGCATCGCCTGCGAAGACACGCGCCAGACGCAAAAGCTGCTCAACCACTTCGAGATAACCACCCCGACGGTAAGCTGTCACCAGCACAACGAGCACACCCGTGCCACTGAACTGATCGAAAACATAAAGGCCGGGAAGGCCATCGCCGTGGTCTCCGATGCCGGAATGCCGGGCATCAGCGACCCCGGAAGTTGGCTCACGGCTGAAGCCATTGCCGCGGGCGTCGCGGTGATTCCCATCCCCGGAGCCAATGCGGCGCTCAGCGCTCTGGTGGCTTCCGGACTGTCCACCGACGAGTTTCACTTCATCGGCTTTTTGCCGGAAAAAGCCGGCGCGCGCCGAACCAGGCTAGAAGCTCTGGCTGCCGAAATTCAAAAAACCGAGTCCGCGCGGACTCTGGTCTTCTATGAGGCGCCCCACCGGATTCTCGAAACGCTGGCAGATTTGGAATCCGTATTTGGTCCCGCCCTACGCATAGTACTCGCCCGCGAACTGACCAAGATTCACGAAGAATTTCTGCGCGGAACTGTTGCCGAAGCTCGGCAGGAACTGGCCAGCCGCGATCGCATTCGCGGCGAGATTACCCTACTGGTAGATGCGCAGCCTCGCGTGCAAGGTCAGGCCGCGGGCGTCGTGACAGAAAAGATTGCCGACCGCGTCGCGCGTCTTCAAAATGAGAGCGGAGTAGACGAAAAGGAAGCCCTCAAACGCATTGCGCGCGAACTGGGCCAATCCAAGAGCGACGTTTACCGCGAATTGCAAAGGGAACGCGCGCGGCGGCGGTAACTAAGTTCTATTCCCTGACCCCGGAGGCACTCCATACGCGCCATATTATTTTCAAAATCTTGCAGATAATTATCTGGTAAACATAGTAACAACCCCAATAGAATGAATATGTTCCACGTGGAACATATTCTGAGCCCTAAAGCTCTTTTCCCCTATTCCCCTAGTCCCCTAGTCCCTGGTCCCTTTTCTTTCATCTCCCGGATATCTTCAATCAACTGCGCGACCTGCTCGCGCTTGCGGCTGCTCATATCGAGGAAGCGAATGCCCACCGTGCGCCGGTCGTGGATAGCCTGGACGACGCCGCCCAGCCGGAAGGGCAGCCCTTCAAGGCGAAACTCGGTCTCCACGCGCGTGTAAATGCCCACCGGAAAACGCTCGTCGGCGCGGATGCGACAGCCGCCCAGGCTCAGGTCGAGAATGCGCCCCTGTAACCGCGACGCAATGTTGACAAGAAAAATCACGGCCGAGGTATCGACTTCTTCCCGCGCTTGCACGCGGCGTTCACGCGGAGCGATTCTGTCGTGCGATGAACTTGCCGACTCCGGGGCTAAACAGGCTGCGGAAAAACTACGGCTGTCAGCCGGGGTTAGAGAAAAACATCCCTCAGGGGCTAAAGCCCGCAATTGTTCTGTTGCATCTACGGCACGACTGAAGTCGTGCCCTTTCAAAGCAATGAGTTTTTCGGCAACCCGATGAGCTGCCATTTCGGGCGCCGGAACCAGGGTGAGGGGATGCCGCTGTGTCGCTGGCTCGACAGATTTCACAGCCCCTTCGTGCTCCAAGGCGGTAGGCTGTTCTTCCAAAGCCAGCTTCTCCGCGGCTTGTTGCGCGGCTTTGGCGGCATTCTCGGCCTCGACCTCCGAGAGCGCTTCGACCAGATCTTCCCTGCGCCGCGCGGAGACGCCCGCAAAACGGATGCCGACCAAGTGCCGGCCGTCGGTCCATCGAGTGATGCCGCTGAAACGAAAGGCCAGGCCGCGAACCTTGAATGCGACCTCGACGGGGACCATGGCTCCGGCGGTAAACCGCTCTTTTGTGCGCAAACGGCAACCGCCCAGGCTGATATCGACGAGACGGCAAGAGAGTGTGCAACCGGGTTCGACCAGTAGCAAACGGGCATCTTCGTCCACGGCCTGGCGGGGAGCGGCCCGGCGATTCTGCTGCCCGGTCGCAAGCTCTTCCGCCTTTTCAGCCGATTCCATTGCCATTCTTGCCTGCAATCCCAAGAAGGTCAGTGGTCCTCAGCCAGTTCCCAGGGGCTTTGCGGAGTAGGCTGCGCGGCTTCACGGCCCTTCAGTCGGTCATAGAGATAAAGATCGCTGGTGGTGCCCAACGCCTCGTTATATAAATCGACGGCGCCGAGCAACAGCTTTAACTCTTCCGTGAACCGGTGAATGGCGTGCAAGTGGCTGACGTTGGCGGGAAGCTCAAATTGGGAGGTTTTAATGAATTTCTGATGGCCGCGGTCCACCAGCCGGGCAACCTGGCCACCGGCCAGAACTCCGGGGGCGATGGCAAAGGCAACCGCCGCGTCGCGAGCTTTGGCGCGGGCATTGAACTGAGGCCGAGCCACCAGAACCGCTCCGGCTCCGTGCTTGCTCACCAGCACACCGCCTGCAACTTCGGCGTAAGGCGCCACATCGAAGGAGTGCGCGCGCAAGGTCTCCAGAGTCTGATCGAAGTTCGGATTGCGAGTTTTTCGGCTCACGGCTGCCTTCCAGTCTGCGAGGATATTGAAAAACCGAGCAGCCTCGCCACTTCAAATCTCGCACAAGAGCGGCACAGGCCGCAATTTTCGATGGAAACAAAGGCCCGGCAATAGCAACCCGTCTCCTCGCTGGCCGAGCTCCACGGGCCGGGCTGCTCCTACATCATCACGAGTGTCGCGCACGGCAAGGCCGCCGCGACCAACTCATTTTTGCTGACAGGCGAAAGCGAGAAGGAGAAGCGCTTTGAGCAGCAGGCGATTGAGTTGGGGGAACAGCTAAGGGTAAGGGAAGGTTGTTCGGCAACTCGGCAATAATGAAGTAGTAATTTCCAGTTAGCCGGTGATACATCCAGAATCAGCCATGGGGCTCTTTTTGGACTTGTGCTGTCTAATCCGGTAAGCGTCCCTGGGGTCGCTGGATCAATTGAGCGGCTGAGTCCGCGTCAATTTGAGGCTGAATAAGCGAATTGATCACCCGGTACAATTCGGCCTCTTTCAGAGCGGGGCTATCCTCGCGCATTCGATAGTAGCTCTGCCGGTTCCCTTCCCAAACGTCAATTGTTAGGCAGAGTGTGTCGGTTGCTCTGTCCCGAGTGATTGAATTGGACCGCTCACTACTGTCTGCCCAAAGTTCGTCCGTCGAAAGACATTCTGCTGGAAAACGAGCTGGTAAAGCTATCGCCTCATCCAACAATACCGCAGCGAGCGGGGCCTCTAGCTGGGCTGTGAAATACCATGGACGTGTGTGTCTCCATGTCATACCGGGTATCGGAAACCAAAGTCCCGCCCCAAAACTCCCGTCTTCTAAGATCCTCACCGACCAACGGGGCAGATTGCGCGCAGCCTCACCAGGGTGATGGACATTGACCTGCCGAATCGGAGGAGCATCCTCTGGGCCGGAAGCGTTCTCTGGGCGGGGAGCGTTGTGCTCCCTCACAGCTATGAGCTCAATCTCGAACCTCAGGAGCGCGTTTGGAGGGACCTTGCCGGGAATCCCGTGGACACCGTAGGCAAGATGCGGGCTAACAACAATACTTCTTGCTCCCCCAGCGCGCATTCCGATGATCCCTTTGAGAAGACCAGGAATGCAACGACGACCAAATAGATGCAGTTCAATCCTAGGTTCGGGATAGAGGGTCACCTCTTCGCCCTGGTGAAGAAACATCTGCAAATTCAGAACGGCGGTCTTTCCTGGCAGTGCCTCTTCGCCCGTGCCAATCGAAATATCGCGGATTTCGATTCCTTTGGTCATGGTTTCAATTCAGGTTACACCCTTCGCCCGACGCTGAATGTTGAGCAGAGAAAGCCTTGCTGGGAAGCTCCGATCGGTTGGTCGCCAATCCAGACAGAACCCCTACTTTTGCGAGCTCTGCCGGATTTGCCGGTCGTCCGGAACCTAGAAAGAGGAGATTGCTGCCAGGCACCGCGACCACCTTCTGGGCAGCGTTCTGGGAACTGGTCATCTGGAACCCAGTGGTCGCGCTAGCCATCTAACTTCGATTAGGGGTTCCGCATTGATCGCGAAATTGCACCATATGAGTCGTTGCCACAAGGTCATTTTCCCTGCGGCTAAGTAGACTGCGGAAAAAGTTCTGGACTTGATCCGAACTCCCGAAAGGCATCCCTCAGGGCCTAAAGGCCACGTTTCTTTGCGGCACTTACAGCACGACTAAAGTCGTGCCCTGACACAAAGCCGTTCCATTCAAACAATGGTAATGCGCCTGAAAACCTCGTTCCCGGGCTGGAGCCCGCAGTAATTTCGGCGTTATGCGGGGGTTGAAACCCCCGCCTCCCTCCAGATCGAAAAATCTCTTTACATCCCTGCCGCCGTGCCGCTCTAATGACAGACACTTGGAGCAAACGCGCTTCCCTGGCTTCCCCCCTCCTCCGCGTCCGCTCTCCAAGCCAAACCACAGGAGGTTTTTCTCATGAATAAGCTCAGCCCCTTTCTGTTGGGACTGTCTCTCGCCACTTCCGGCGGTTCGCTGGCCGCGGCGCAAGATCAATCCGTGCCCGCCGTCGCGGCGCCCAAGTATTTGCAGATCATCGTGGAGTACCCCAAGCCGGGCAAGGGCGGCCTGGCCCACGACAAGACGGAGAACGCCTTCGTCCAAGCCGCGGCAAAGGCCAATTTCCCCATCCACTACGTCGCTTTCAACGCGCTCTCCGGCAAGCCGCGGGCCATCTTCGTCTCCCACTTTGACTCCTTCGACTCCGTGCAAACGGCCAACAAGGCCTTCGAGACGAACGCGGCGGAGTTCGAGCGCATCAACGCGGACGATGGCGAGTTGCTGGAAGACAGCAAGCAGTTGATCTTCAAATTCGTTCCCGAACTGAGCTACCACTCCAAGGGACCCAACCCGCATGTCCGCTATCTGGAAGCCCGCATCGTGCACGTTCGTCCCGGCCACGGAAAAGAATTCGAGGACCTGGTGAAGATGTGGATAGCCGCCAGCGACAAAGCCGGGAGCAGCAACCACTGGGGCGCATACCGCGTGGAGTACGGCGAGCAGAACGGCTCCTACGTCTTCCTCACCGCCGACGAATCCATGGCCGATATCGACAAGGGTGAAGCGGAAGAGCCGAAGTTCATGGAGCTTTTGAGCGAAGCCGACAAGAGGGAAGCCCGCGAACTCCGCGCCGAGGCCATCGACGAGGACCGGTTTGAGCTGTACTCCGTCAATCCTGTTCAGAGCTACCCTCCCGACGAGTTCATCAAGGCCGATCCGGATTTCTGGGCGCCGAAGGCTGCCGCCAAGCCTGCGATGGAAGGAAAGAAAGGCAAGAAATAGCGCCGCTCCACCGACAACCGCACGAACGGCTCCGGCATCAACGGAGCCGTTCGTATTTGCTAACCTATATTTGACGACCAACAATGTCCGCTGCCATCTTATTGAATCCGTTACAACCGCATCATCTACCTGAGAATTGGACACTATGACCACCACGACTGAGCCGACTGCGCTGCCCGAGCTGACTACCGACGACCTCTCACGCTACTCGCGCCACTTGATATTGCCCGAGGTGGGCATGGAGGGCCAGCAGAAACTGAAGGCCGCGCGCGTGCTTTGCGTGGGCACCGGCGGGCTGGGCTCGCCGCTGGCTCTTTACCTGACCGCGGCGGGCGTGGGAACGCTGGGGCTGGTGGACTTCGACGTGGTGGACGCGAGCAACCTGCAGCGCCAGATCATCCACTCGACCAAGGACATCGGGCGCAAGAAGCTGGACTCGGCCGAGGAGAAGCTCACCGCGCTCAATCCGGCGATCAATATCGTCAAGCACGAGACCATGCTGACCAGCGCGAACGCCATGGAGATTCTGAAGGACTACGACATCGTGGCCGACGGCACGGACAATTTTCCCACGCGCTACCTGGTCAACGACGCTTGCGTGCTGCTGGGCAAGCCCAACGTCTACGGCTCGATTTTTAGATTTGAGGGGCAGGCCAGCGTCTTCGCCACTGAGGCAGGACCGTGCTACCGCTGCCTCTATCCCGAGCCGCCGCCGCCCGGCTTGGTGCCGAGTTGCGCAGAGGGCGGAGTGCTGGGCATTCTGCCGGGACTGGTGGGCGTCATCCAGGCCACTGAAGTCATCAAGCTCATCCTGGGCAAAGGCGAATCGCTCATCGGCAGGCTGTTGCTGGTCGATGCGCTCTCCATGCGCTTCCGCGAACTCAAGCTGAGAAAAAATCCCGAGTGCCCGGTCTGCGGAGAGAACCCTACCGTGACTGAACTGATTGACTACCAGCATTTCTGCGGCATTGTGCCGGAGACTCCCCAGGAGGCAAGCGTGAAGAATGGGATTCCGCAGCTGAGCGTGAAGGAGCTGAAGCGGCGCATGGATGCTGGCGAGGATGTATACATTCTCGACGTGCGCGAACCTTACGAGTACCGGATTGCGCAGATTGGCGGCAAGCTGATTCCCCAAACCGATGTGCCGAATCGGCTGGCCGAGATTGACCGCGACCGCGAGATTATTGTGCAGTGCCGCTCGGGCGTCCGCTCGCAGCGCATCGCGGAGTTCCTCAAGCAGCAAGGCTACCCGAGGGTCGTCAACCTGGCCGGCGGGATTCTAGCCTGGGCTGACGAGATCGACCCCAAGATGCAGAAGTACTAACACTGGAGATACGCGCAACTGCGATTCCATCCACGCGCGAGTTCGCTGAATGAGGGACGCCATGGAGACGGAGAGCTTAGTGCTGTCAGGCACGCAGATTCGTCTTGAGCCGCTTGAACCCCGCCACGCCGAAGGCCTGGCGGCAGCAGCGGCAGACGACCCATCGCTCTACCAATGGAGCCCTGTTCCGCAGGGCAGGATTGCGATGGATGATTACATCGAAACTGCGCTCGCGTGGCGCGATGCAGGCACCGCCTTGCCCTTCGCCATCGTCCGCATCGAGAACGGCGAGATCATCGGTTCGACTCGCTTCTGGAATATTGAGCGCTGGGCATGGCCGCAGGGCCATGCGCGCCACAGCCGCATCCATCCCGACGCGTGCGAAATCGGTTACACTTGGCTCACACGCTCCGCCATACGCACCGCCGCCAACACCGAGGCAAAACTTCTCATGCTGACCTATGCGTTCGAGACCTGGCAGGCACTGCGAGTCTGTCTTCACACCGACGCACGAAACCAGCGCTCACGAGCCGCTATCGAACGGATCGGCGGGAAACTGGAAGGGGTTCTGCGCGCCCACCGGATGGCTGCGGACTACACACCTCGCGATTCGGTTCGTTATTCGATCATTGCGGCGGAGTGGCTGGACGTGAAGCGGCGGCTGACTCTTCTCCGGGATCGGGCGTAACAGGCGTAATACGGGCGGCGGCGGTTGCGCCTCCCGGAGCTCTCCGTGGCCCATCCTTCTGGCACAGCTTGCGAATGTATGGAATCGATGCGCCCAAGTCAGTATCTGACGAAGGGACTGGGCATTCTGCAAGCGGAGATAAATGCCCCGCAGGGGCTGAAGCCCTATTCATTTTGTTGGCCTTTGCGGCACGACTGAAGTCGTGCCCTGACACAAGGCCGACCGGTTTTTGAATTCACCAAACGCTAGGTATGTGAAATCTCCACCGGCCCCGGCCTTCCCGGCTCGACGATCTTCCCGTTTTCTTCCATCTTGCCGAAGATCATTTTGCCGCTGGCGGTTTGGAGCACGCTGGTTACGGAAATTTCGACCAACTTGCCGATCAGCTTGCGCGCATGATCGACCACCACCATGGTGCCATCATCGAGGTAGCCGACGCCCTGGTTGAACTCCTTGCCTTCCTTGAGAATAAGGACGGTCATCTTTTCGCCGGGCAGCACCACCGGCCTGAGCGCGTTGGCCAGGTCGTTGATGTTCAATACTTCGACGCGATGCAGGTGGGCAACCTTATTCAGGTTGAAGTCGTTGGTGACCACCTTGGCTTCCCACTTCTTGGCCAGTTCGAGCAGTTTCAGGTCCACCTCGCGTATGGCGGGAAAGTCGTCGGGGACAATCTGCACCTGGATGGCGGTGTTGGATTGCATGCGCTGGAGCATATCGAGACCTCGGCGGCCGCGCTGGCGCTTGGAACTGTCTGTCGAGTCGGCCACAGTCTGCAACTCGCGCAGGACGAACTCCGGCACCACCATCATGCCGTCAATGAAGCCGGCCTCGGCGATGTCGGCGATGCGGCCGTCGATGATGACGCTGGTGTCGAGGACTTTGGCGCTGCGCCGCAGGGGCCGGTCGCCCGTGAAGACCGAACCCAGCGCCGCGGGGTTCAGCAGATCACCCTTGTTGGCGCCCACCAGCAGCCCGATATAGGTCATCAGCAGCAGGACGAATATCTGCAACGCGGCTGACGTAGACCCGCTCAGCGGAGCACTGCGCAACACCAGGCAAAACAGCGCAGCGCCCATGATGCCCAGCACGCTGCCGGCGACGGCGCCGATCAGCCGCCTCAGACTGAGCGCCCGCACACGAAACTCGAAGACGATTACCGCGCAGGCCGCACCGGCGCCCACGCCCGCACTCACCCAATCCGTCATGCCGAATGGATGAAGAAAAAAACAGACTCCGGCAAGAAGAGCCACAAAAAGAAGACGAAGCACGATCAGATCCATAAGAACCGACTTCCGCTGGAGGGGGAAGAAGCCTCCAGACTGGGTATAGCTCGCGAGTATCACACCGGTTTGCGGAGTCGTCAAGGGGAAAGAAGCGAGGGACTAGGGACAAGGGAATAGGGAATAAAGGCCGGCGGCTCACCCAAGGATAGATATTTGTGGTATCTCATCACTTCCGCCAGGGATGCCGCGAAAGGATGGAGCGCGTGGCTGCGGGTACTATTCCCTAGCGTCGTGAGTCTGAAATTCACGGAAGAACAACCGCAGATTCTTCGACTCACCACCCCCGAACTGAAAGGCGTTCGGGGCCCCGTTCGCTCAGAATGACAGCCAGTTTTGTGTTGCGTATTTCAGACTCAGGATACTAGTCCCTAGTGCTTTGACCGCTTGAATAAGTAATTAAGTTTCAGGCGTGCCAGCTTTCTGCTGAACTTCCACTCGATCGTGATCTTCTCGCGGTTGATACGACGATTCCATGCCTTGGCTTGGATGCGCAGC